>Ga0116179_1000855_pt1 | contig 23448 bp, 22 predicted proteins | sample AD_UKC071_MetaG_FD_89751 | JGI IMG/M metagenome (GOLD analysis project Ga0116179, IMG submission 89751) | Active sludge microbial communities of municipal wastewater-treating anaerobic digesters from USA - AD_UKC071_MetaG | ecosystem: Engineered > Bioreactor > Anaerobic > Digestate | place: USA...
CCGCGATACCGCACTGGAGCAGGCCGAGAGCCATCTCAAGATGCGCAACATCGTGGGCGGCGGGGATGTGTACGCCATCACCTGCGGCGAGCCCATGGGGGCGCCTGGGGGAACCAACATGCTGAAGATCTGCCGAGCATCTTGAGCGCCAGGCATGTGCCGGTAAGTTCGGCGCGCGGTTGGGGTCGGTAGAATTGCGGGTTACAAGGCGGTTACGGCCACTGGTCTGCCGCTCCCGTTTTTCAACCTTTACGGATCCACCACCATGCCTCTCGTCTCGATGCGCGAACTGCTCGACCATGCCGCTGAAAACGGTTATGGCATTCCCGCTTTCAACGTCAACAACCTGGAGCAGGTCCAGGCTGTGATGGCGGCCGCCGATGAGGTGGGTGCGCCTGTGATCCTGCAGGCCAGTGCTGGCGCGCGCAAATATGCGGGCGAGTCCTTCATCAAACATCTGATCCAGGCCGCCTGCGAAGCCTATCCCCACATCCCGCTGGTCATGCACCAGGACCATGGCACCAGCCCCAAGGTGTGCGCAGGCGCCATCGACCTGGGCTTCGGTTCGGTCATGATGGATGGCTCGCTCATGGAGGACGGCAAGACGCCTGCTTCCTTCGACTACAACGTGGACGTGACCCGGAAGGTTGTGGACATGGCACACAAGGTGGGTGTCACTGTCGAGGGTGAGCTGGGCTGCCTGGGGTCGCTGGAAACCGGCGAAGCCGGTGAGGAAGACGGCATTGGCGCTGTGGGCAAGCTGGACCACAGCCAGATGCTGACGGACCCCGAAGAAGCGGCCCGTTTTGTCCAGGCCACGCAACTGGATGCCTTGGCCATCGCCATTGGTACCAGCCACGGTGCCTACAAGTTCACACGTCCGCCCACGGGCGATGTGCTGGCGATCAGCCGCGTGAAGGAAATCCACGCACGCATTCCCAACACCCACCTGGTGATGCACGGCTCCAGCAGCGTGCCGCAGGACCTGCTGGCCATCATCAACCAGTACGGCGGCAAGATGAAAGAGACCTACGGCGTGCCCGTCTCCGAAATCCAGGAAGCCATCAAGTACGGCGTGCGCAAGATCAACATCGACACCGACATCCGCCTGGCCATGACCGGCGCGGTGCGCAAGTTCCTGGCCGAGAACCCCGACAAGTTCGACGCCCGCGAATGGCTCAAGCCCGCCCGCGAGGCCGCCAAGCAGATCTGCAAGCAGCGCTACATCGAGTTCGGCTGCGAAGGCCAGGGCGCCAAGATCAAGGGTGACACCCTGCAGGTCATGGCCGCCAAGTACGCCAATGGCGCGCTGGCACAAGTCGTTCAGTAACCAGATTGGCCTCTTGCGCCCGTCTTTCGAGCGCATGTAGCTATTTATTTGTTAGCAAGCCCAAGTGCCCCAAGGCTTGCGATAATCGACGCGAATAGCGCGAGCCCGTTGACTGTTCTGTTCAACGGGCTTTTCTTTTTTGGTTTTTGAAGTTCCTGACGCCATGACCAACGCCCTGCACACCTCCACCCTGACGTCCCTGCCCCTGCTCGCCCGGGGCAAGGTGCGCGACAACTACGCCGTCGGCAACGACCGCATCCTGATGGTCGCCAGCGACCGCCTCTCGGCCTTTGACGTGATCATGGGGGAACCCATCCCGGGCAAGGGCGTGCTGCTCACCCAGATGGCCCTGTTCTGGTTCGACAAGCTCGGCCACCTGTGCCCCAACCACCTCACCGGCGACGCGCCCGAAAGTGTGGTCACCCCCGAGGAAGTGCCCCAGGTGCAGGACCGCTCCATGCTGGTCAAGCGGCTCAAGCCCATCCCGGTCGAGGCCGTGGTGCGTGGCTACCTGGCCGGCAGCGGCTGGAAGGAATACCAGGAAGGCCAGGCCGTCTGCGGCGTGCCGCTGCCCCCCGGGCTGACCAACGCCGCCAAGCTGCCCGCCCCCATCTTCACCCCGGCTGCCAAGGCCGCCATGGGGGAACACGACGAGAACATCAGCTTTGCTCAGGTCGTGGCCATTGTCGGCCCGGAACTCGCCGCGCAGATCCGCGACACCAGCATCCGCATCTACGAAGCCGCCGCCGCCATCGCGCTGGAGAAGGGCATGATCATTGCCGACACCAAGTTCGAGTTCGGCCTGGACTCCGACGGCACCCTGGTGCTGATGGACGAAGTACTCACCCCCGACAGCTCCCGCTACTGGCCGGTGGAGGGCTACGACGAGGCCCTGCGCACCGGCGCCAACCCGCCCAGCTACGACAAACAGTTTGTGCGCGACTGGCTGGAAACGCAGGCCTGGGACAAAACCCCGCCCGCACCGCGCCTGCCCAACGAGGTGGTGGCCAAGACGGCGGCCAAATACCAGGAAGCACTGGACCGTCTGCTGGCATAAAAACCGCAGCCCCCTGCAAGCCAACAGGCCCGCTCCCGGCACCGGGGGCGGGCCTGTTTGGCGAGGAACGTTTTACCTGGCCGCTGGTGCGGCCATTGCCTCGAACTGCGCCAGTACCCCACCCGCTTCATCCAGCAAGTCCAGGCGCGTGCTGTCCATCAGCCGGTAGCGGCGGGTTTGCTGCAGGGCATCGAAGAAGCGCACCTCCAGCAGGGTGCGGGCTTCCTCGGCGCAGGCCACGCGGGTCGAGACGATGCTGGTCAGCGCCACCTTGCCCTGGGCATCGTCGCGCTCGAAACTGCCGGCAAAGCGGTTGCAGCCGCCCGAGCCGGTGACGCGCTGCTCGCCGGGCTGCAGCACGAAGTGGGGCAGGCGCTGCAGGTCCTCCGCACTGGCGGCGGGGCTGGCGGGTACGGGGGCCTTGCCCAGCTGTACCAGTTTCCAGAAAGTGGCATCCAGGCCCTGGCTGCCCGCAGGTGCCGTCCAGGCCGGCGCAGTGGGCGTGTAGGGGCCGGGCGGCACGTTGCTGGTCTGCACCCGCTGCAGCTGGTGCTGTCCGCCTTCCAGCGGCTTGCCCTCGATGCCCAGCTGCACCAGGGTGTTGCGGTCCTTGATGGCGTAGAGCGCCGGCATGTTGCCGCCGCCCAGGATCAGGCGGCCAAAGTCGTAGGACAGGCGCCAGGGCCCGCTCTCCAGCGGGGTCTGGGCCAGGCTGTTGACGGCCTGGCGGTGCAGCGAATAGGTGCCGCGGGTGGATTCCCCATCGGCGCCCTGCAGCCGCAGCTCGTAGGCCACCCCGGCGGGGCAGTCGGCGCAGGCCAGGGCCAGGGTGCCGGTGAAGACGGCGGGCAGAGGCGCCAGCACCTCGGCGGCGTTGGCCTGGGTATGGGCCGACGCAGCGGCGGCAGCGCCCGCACCTGTGGCGGCGGCCGTGGCCTTGCTGCGGCCCTTGGCGGTTTTGGTGGTTTTGGCCGGGGCTTTCTTGGTGCTGCTGGTGGCGGCTTTGGCGCTGGCCTTCTTGGCCGGTGCAGCCTGGGTGGACACCAGCGGCGCCAGCGCCAGGCCCAGTGCCAGCAGGCCGTTCAGCCAGCGGTGGGCCAGGGGGGGGCGGGCGGCGGCCATCAGCTGAGCACCACCGAGCTGAGGCGGCGGCGGTAGCTGCTGACCACCGGGTCGTCGGGCGGAATCTGGCCGTCGGCCACCTTCACTTTGGGCTGCTCGATGATCTCCAGGATGGCGATATAGGTCTTGCGCGCCAGGTCGCTGCTCCAGGCCTTGTCGCGCATCAGGATGTCGAGCAGCTCGTCCATGGCATCGGTCCAGCGCTGCGCATCCATCAGCAGCTGGGCGCGGGCGAAGCGGGCGTCGAAATCCCGCTTGTTGGCGGTGATTTGTGCATCAAAACCGGCCAGCGCGGAGGTTTTATCTGGGCATGTAGCTGCAAAATCAATAGCATTCATCCAGCGCTGCAAGGCGTCGAAGCGGCGCACGGTGGGCGCCTTGGCGATCACCGGGGCAAACGCCACCTTGGCGTCGTCGTCGCGGCCCAGTTGCAGCAGCAGCTTCACATAGTCGAAGCGGGCGTCGTCGTTGGCCGGGTCGGTGGCCACGGCGTGCTGCAGCTTCTCCAGCGCGGTCTCGGTGTCGCCATCGGCCAGGGCCTCCTGGGCCAGTTCTTCCTCTTCCTCGGCCAGGGCTTCGTCGGCGCTGGGCACATGTTTGTCGAGGAAGGCGCGCACCTGGCCTTCGGGCAGGGCGCCCTGGAAGCCGTCCACCGGCTGGCCGTTGATCAGCAGGATGCAGGTGGGAATGCTGCGGATGCCAAAGGCGCTGGCCAGCTGCTGCTCCTGGTCGGAGTCGATCTTGACCAGCTTGAAGCGGCCTTCATAGGCCACTTCCAGTTTCTCCAGGATCGGCCCCAGGGTCTTGCAGGGACCACACCAGGGGGCCCAGAAATCCACCAGCACAGGGGTGGACATCGAGGCGGCGATGACTTCGGTTTCAAAATTTTCGATGGTTACATCAATCATGGGCAGCACCTCTTGGAGGGCAAAACGTAAAATTCGGGTAACTCAGCAGAGATTTATTGAATGACATCCCTACAAATCGGCGTCGTCATGGGTTCCAGCTCCGACTGGGAAACCATGCAGCACGCGGTGCAGATTCTCCAGCAATTCGGCATCCCCCACGAGGCCCGCGTGGTCTCGGCCCACCGCATGCCCGACGACATGTTCGCCTATGCCGAAACCGCCGCCGCGCGGGGCCTCAAGGCCATCATCGCCGGCGCCGGTGGCGCGGCCCACCTGCCGGGCATGCTGGCGGCCAAGACCACGGTGCCCGTCCTGGGGGTGCCGGTGGCCAGCCGCCACCTGCAGGGGGTGGATTCGCTGCACAGTATCGTACAGATGCCCAAGGGCATCCCCGTGGCCACCTTCGCCATCGGCACCGCCGGGGCCGCCAACGCCGCCCTGTTCGCCGTGGCCCTGCTGGCCAACGAGAACCCGCGCCTGCGCACCCAGCTCGACACCTACCGCGCCCAGCAGACCGAAGCGGCACGCGCCATGGTGCTGCCCCCCGCCCCATGACCCCGCCCCGCACCCCCGCCACCGCCGCGTTACCGGCATTTCCCATCCTCCCTGGCGCGGCCGGCGAAGTCACGCTGGGCGTGGTCGGCGGCGGCCAGCTCGGGCGCATGTTCGTGCAGGCCGCGCAGGCCATGGGCTACTTCACCGCCGTGCTCGACCCGGATGCCTCCAGCCCCGCTGGGCGCATCAGCCACCACCATGTCCACGCCGACTACATGGACGCCGATGGCCTGTCCCGCCTGGGCAACCTGTGCCAGGCCACCACCACCGAGTTTGAAAACGTGCCCGCCGCCGCGCTCACCCTGCTGGCCTCGTTCGGCCCGGTGGCGCCGGCCGCCAGTGCTGTCGCCATCGCCCAGGACCGCGCCGCCGAGAAGGCCCACTTCGACCGCTGCGGCGTGCCCTGCGCGCCCTATGCCGTGGTCGAAACCGCCGAGCAGCTGGCCGCCGTGCCCGACACCCTGCTGCCCGGCATCCTCAAAACCACCCGCATGGGCTACGACGGCAAGGGCCAGGTGCGCGTCAGCACCCGCGCCGCGCTGGCCGCCGCCTGGGCCGACCTGCACCAGGTGCCCTGCGTGCTCGAGAAAATGCTGCCGCTGGCCGCCGAATGCTCCGTCATCGTGGCCCGGGGCCGCGACGGCACCACCGTGCACTACCCGCCCCAGCGCAACCTGCACCGCGACGGCATCCTGGCGGTGACCGAGGTTTATGCACAAAATCTGCCCGATGCGGCCGTCCAACAAGCGGTTGATGCTGCGAAATCCATAGCGGAAGGCCTCGACTACGTGGGCGTGCTCTGTGTCGAGTTCTTCTTGCTGGAAGACGGCGCCCTGGTCGTCAACGAGATCGCCCCGCGCCCGCACAACAGCGGCCACTACACCCAGAACGCCTGCGACGTGTCGCAGTTCGAGCTGCAGGTGCGCGCCATGACCGGCCTGCCCCTGCTGCAGCCGCGCCAGCACAGCCCCGCCACCATGCTCAACCTGCTGGGTGACCTGTGGCTGCAGCCGGGTGGTGCTGTCCGCACGCCGCCCTGGGACGCCGTGCTCGCCCTGCCCGGCACCCACCTGCACCTCTACGGCAAGCTCCAGCCCAAGGCCGGGCGCAAGATGGGCCACCTCAACATCACCGGCGCCACGCCTGAGGCGGTGCGTGCAGTCGCCCTGCAGGCCGCCGCGCTGCTGGGCATCGAAGCCTGGAGCGCATAAGGTGATCCTGGACGGCGCTTCCCCCGCAGCCATCACCCAGGCCGTGCAGGCCATTGCAGCGGGTGAACTGCTGGGCCTGCCCACCGAAACCGTCTACGGTCTGGCGGCCGACGCCGTCCGGCCCGACGCCGTGGCCCGCATCTTTGCCGCCAAGGGCCGGCCCAGCAACCACCCGCTGATCGTGCACGTGGCCGACGCGGCCGGTGTGGCGCATTTCGCGCGCGACGTGCCTGGCTTTGCCCAGCGCCTGATGGCCGCCTTCTGGCCCGGCCCGCTGACGCTGATCCTGCCGCGCCGCCCCGAGGTGGGCGCGGCCACCGCCGGCGGGCAGGACTCGATCGGCGTGCGCTGCCCCTCGCACCCGGTGGCCCAGGCCGTGCTGCAGGCGCTGGCCCAGTCCACGCCGCCGGTGTGGGGCTTGGCGGCCCCCAGCGCCAACCAGTTCGGCCGCGTCAGCCCCACCACCGCCGCCCATGTGGCGGCCGAGTTTGGCGACAGCCTGCTGGTGCTCGACGGCGGGCCATGCGCCGTAGGCATCGAATCCGCCATCGTCGACTGCACCCGTGGCGCCCCGGTGCTGCTGCGCCCCGGTGCCATCACCCGTGCCCAGGTCGAGGCCGCCTGCGGCCAGCGGCTGCAGGGCGACGTGGCCGCCCTGGCGGCCTTGGGTGAGGCCCCGCGCGCGTCCGGCACGCTGGAGGCCCACTACGCCCCGGCGGCCAAGCTGCGGCTGATGGATGCCAAGGCCCTGCAGACCTCGCTCGACCTGCTGGGCGCCGAGGCCGCCCACATCGCCGTTTATGCCCGCACGCCGCTGCGCCTGCTGTCCAGCCAGGTGCTGCTGCGGCGCATGCCCGACGACGCCCAGGCCACGGCCCAGCAGCTGTTTTCGGTGCTGCGCGACTTCGACGCCCAGGGCGTCAAGCTCATCTGGGTTGAACTGGTACCCGCCACCGCCGAATGGGATGGCGTGCGCGACCGGCTGCAGCGCGCCGCAGCGGCGTGACCGATCGTTGCCTCGGCTTGACCCACACTCGTTAAACTCGCAGCTTCTTTGGAGAACTGACCCATGACAAGCAAATGGTTGCGCCGCACGCTGGTGCTGGCCGCATGTGCATCCGCCGCCCTGCTCACCGCCTGTGGTTCCAGCACGGTGGAGTCCGCCGTCACCCCCACCCGCATCGTGTCCTTCGGGGATGCACTCAGTGACGTGGGTTATGCCGGCAAGCGCTACACCATCAACGAAGGCAGCACCAACATCTGGGCCCAGCAGTTCGCTGCGTCCTATGGCCGCACGCTGGAAACCGCGTCGGCGGGCGGCGCCGGTTACGCCCGGGGCAACGCCCGGCTGGCCCTGACCCCCGACGCTGCCGGCGTGGCAGGCACCCTCACCGTGACCCAGCAGATCGACGCCTTCCTGGCGGCGGGCAGCATCGGCAGCAACGACATGGTGCTGGTCAACGGCGGCATCAGTGACATCATCACGCAGATGGCAGCCGTGAAGGCCGGCACCATCACCGAGGCCACTGCCATCGCCAACGCGCAAACCGCCGGCCGCGCACTGGGCGACCAGGTGCGCCGTCTGGTGAACGCTGGCGGGCGCTACGTGGTGGTGGTGGGCACCTACGACCTGGCCCGTTCACCCTGGGCCATCAAGGCGGGCACCACCAGCCTGGCCAACGGCGCCAGCAGCGCCTTCAACAATGCCTTGCTGGTGTCCGTCGTGGACCTGGGCGCTAATGTGCGCTACATCGACGCCGCCTACTATTTCAACCTGCTGGTCAACAGCCCGGGCAGCTACAACCTGAACAACTCCACCGATGTGATCTGCACCTCGGTGGACCGCGGCAACGGCATCGGCATCGGCACCGGCCAGGTCAACTCGTCGCTGTGCAACAGCAACACGCTGGTGGCCGGCGCCGACGCCACCAAGTATGTGTTTGCCGACCCGGTGTATTTCACCCCCGTGGCGCACCGCCTGTTCGGCACCTACGCCTATGACCAGGTGCGTGCCCGCTGGTAAGCCAGGCACCGGCCCAAGCCCCAAAAACAAACCCCGCAGGGCCTGCGCCCTGCGGGGTTTGTTTTTTTTGGGAGGGGTGGAAGGGCCATGCCTGCCGCCATCCCCTTCAATACGCGTTCTTGTGGATGAAACCCTTGAACACCGTCGCCACGATGATCTTCAGGTCCAGCCACAGCGACATGTTCTCTACATAAAACAGGTCGTACTGCACCCGCTTTTCCATCTTGTCCAGCGTGTCCGTCTCGCCCCGAAAGCCGTTCACCTGTGCCCAGCCCGTGATGCCCGGCTTCACCTTGTGGCGCTTGGCATAGCCCGGCACCAGGTCTTTGTAGTGCTCGTTGTGCGCCATGGCGTGGGGGCGGGGGCCCATGATGGACATGCGGCCCTGCAGCACGTTCAAAAACTGCGGCAGCTCGTCCAGGCTGGTGCGCCGCAAAAACGCCCCCAGCGGCGTGATGCGGGCGTCGCCCTTGCGGGCCTGCGTGACATGGTGGCCCGCCTCCTGGTGCACCACCATGCTGCGGAACTTGTACACCCAGATCTCCTCGCCATTCCACCCGTGGCGCTTCTGGCGGTAGAGCACAGGCCCCGGCGACGTGAGCTTCACCGCCACGGCAATCAGCAGCATCAGCGGGCTGATCAGCAGCAAGATCAGCGACGCCAGCACAAAATCCTGCGCTGCCTTCAGCAGGTGCATCGACGTCGTCATGGGCGACGCCGACAAATCCAGCATCTGGATGCCCAGCACCTCCGTCACGCCGGGGTTCAGCAGCTGCACGGCTGACCAGTCCGGCACCAGCCGGATGTTGGCCGTGCTGTTGCGCAGCGCCTCCATGGCCATGTGGATACCGTCGGCGTTGCCCAGCTTCAGGCACAGCCACACTTCGTCGATGGGCATCTTGTCCGCCTCCATGCGGGCCACGCACGTGGCCAACTCGTGCGGCATCACGTGCGCCACCACACGCATGCCGCTCCAGGCCGACTGCCTCAGCGCGTCTTCCACCTGGCGGCTGGCCGGGCCCTTGCCCACCAGCAGCACCGTCTTGTAGTTGTAGCCCTTGGCGCGCAGCCAGTGCAGGCCCCCATACACCACCAGGCGCAGCAGGCACATGCACACCAGCACGCTGGCCGTCCACGCACCAAACCACAGCCGCGACACATCCGACGACGACTTCGTGGCAAACAGCCACACCAGCAACAGCATGGCCGTGCCACCCCAGGACACCACCACACCGTGCACCATGGCCCCCAGTTGGTTCACCCGCCATGACTTGTACAGCCGCCCCGAAAACCCCATCAGCAGCAGCAGCGAAGCCGCCAGCGCTAGCCATTCATAACGCACCGCCAGGACAACACCGTCGCCTGCACCTGCACCTGCACCGGCATTCGCACCCGGCGCCACGTGCCACTGGTACACCACCCAGCCGCACGCCCAGATGATCAGCACATCCAGCGCCTGGGTGGCATGTCGGATGAGTGGAGACGACAACCTCAAGCGCGGACGTTGCATACACGAGCCCCCTTTACCAAAACCACAGCCAGCACCACACCTGCCATGTCGATGCCCACATCCAGCCAGCGCGGATGCCGCTCTATGGCAAAGAACTGCAACCCCTCGGACAACAGCGCCAGCACCAGCCCCGCCAGCAGCACCCGCCACACAGGCCATGCCACCGGGCGCAGCAACAGCAGCAAGGCCATGCCCGCAAACAACACAAAATGCGCCCACGACGACACCACCGACGGTGCGTGCAGCCCCTGCACGATGCCGGTGCGCCAGGCGTTGGGTATCAGCGTGCCCACCAGCAGCGCCAGCACATGCAGCCCCACCAGTGCCCACACCACGCGGTGTGACAGCCAGCCCGGTTGCGGGTGTGCCATCAGGTGCTGCCCCCGCGCGTGGGGTGCCCGCACAAAGCCTGCAGCTCTGCCTCAAACCGCTGCAGCACGGCGTCGCGGTCCAGGTGCAGCAGTGCGTGGCGCAAGCCATTGGCGCCCATGGTTGTGCGCAGCCCCGCATTGGCCGCCAGCAGCAGCACCGCGTCGGCCATGGTTTGCGCGTCCTCCGGCGGCACCACCAGGCCGCAGCCCTGCACCACACTGGCCAGCTCGGTGCCCAGGTGCGCCGTGGCCACCACCGGCCGGGCGCTGGCCAGCATGCCCGTCAGCTTGCTGGGCATCACCAGGTCGGCCGCGTCGGCCCGCTGCGGCAGCAGGTGGATGTCGGCCATCGCCAGCAGGTCGGGCAGGCGCTCGGCAGGCTGCAGGTCCAGCATGCGCACATGCGCCATGCCCGCGCAACGCGCTGCCAGGTCGGCCCGGCCCACCCCGTTGCCGCAGAACACAAAAAACACCGGGCTGCTGCCATCCGGGCAAGCGCACAGCCGGGCCACGTCTGCCAGCACCTCCAGCCCCTGCTTGGCGCCCATGTTTCCCGAATACAGCGCCACCACGGCCCCGGCGGGCACGCCCAGCTCCTGGCGGTAGGCCTGTGCGCCCACCGCCGACGCCGAGGCAAACGAAGCCAGGTCCACCCAGTTCGGCAGCATCGTGCAGCGGGCGGCGTCCACCCCCTTGGCCTGCGCCCGCTGCAGCATGCGCTGCGAAATGGTGCTGACCGCGTCAAACCGCCGCATCAGCCAGCGCTCGCCCGCCGCCACCACCTGCCGCAGCCGCCGGCCCCGCAGCAGGCCCAGGTCAAACGCCGCGTCCACCTCGTAGTCCTGCACATGCAGCCAGGCGCGTGCCCCGCTGAGCCGCGCCACCGCCCAGGCCGTGGGCGCGGCAAACAGCGGGGGCTCCACCACCCACACCACATCGGGCCGCCAGACGATCTGCCGCAGCATCACCGGCAAACTGCCCAGCGCAAAACTGGCCAGGTGCAGCAGCCGCTTGGCCCCGCCCGGACGCGGCGGCACCCACAGCGGGCAGCGCCATACCTCCACCCCTTGCCAGTGCTCACGCCGCCAGGTGGTGCCCGAATAGCCGGGGCGCACCTGCCAGTCGGGGTAATACGGCGGCGCGGTGACCACCCGCACATCGTGCCCCCGCGCAGCCAGCCATGCGGCCATCTCGCCGGTGTACTTGCCAATGCCGGTCAGCTCGGGGGCAAAGTTGATGCCATAGAGGAGGATTTTCAAAAAACGATCCGATGTGAAATGCGAAAAATGGCGAAAACCAACACTGGCTCAGTGCCACTGGGAATGCCGTTGCGAGAAGGCGCGGGGGCATGGATTGCCGCGCTGCGCTCGCAATGACGAACCAAGACCTGGATCGCCGCGCTTCGCTCGCGATGACGGACACCCCCCAGCGCGTCATCGCGAGGCCGCAGGCCGTGGCGATCCATCTTCGGGCGTGGCGCGGGGGCATGGATTGCCACGCTGCGCTCGCAATGACAAGACTCGCGTCATCGCGAGCGCAGCGCGGCGATCCATGTCTGTGCTTCGCGGTACCGATAACGGGCCAAGGTGCCTACAGCAAGCCCGGGTACAAATCCTGCCAAGCCGGGTTCATCGCCTCGATCAGCGCCAGCTTCTTGGCCCTGGACCCGGCTTTGAGCTGCTTTTCCCGGCTGATGGCGTCGTACATCGTGGCGTGCAACTCAAAAAACACCAGCGTGTGCACGCCGTACTTCTGCGTAAATCCCGCAGCCAGATTGTTCTGGTGCTGCCACACCCGTTTGACCAAATCTGACGTCACGCCTACATACAAAGTGCCGTGTGGTTGGTTGGCCAGGATGTAGACGGCGGGCTGCATGGGGTATCGGCTCATGGGTCTGGTCCACCCGAGTTCGACACCAAACGCCCATTTTTCGGCTCCCACCCGAGTCGAGGTGTTTGCAATCAATGACTTGGACGCGTTGCCGAAGAGTTTCTGTAGTGGCAATTTATTTGTCTATCTGTGCTGGCAATGCTTAAAGCCGCTGCTACACTCCCTCCATGTTCATCAAGCTCACCCGGTCCGGCGGTCACACTTACGCCCAGCTGGTCGAGTCCTTCCGCGATGAACGCGGCAAGCCCCGCCAGCGCACTGTCGCCACCATAGGACGAGTCGACGAGTCCGGCGGCCAGGTCGACTCCCTTCTTGAGGGTCTGCTGCGCTCCAAGGGCCGATCGCTCTCCGATACGTCGGCGCCCCAGGTACGCTTCGAGTCAGCGCTTGCATTGGGCGATGTCTGGGCGCTGGACCAGTTGTGGCACGAGCTGGGCTTCGATGGGTTGTCGGCGGTGTTTCGTCGCGCACGCTTCTCCACCCCCGTCGAACACGCCTTGCGCGTGATGGTCTTCAACCGGTTGTGCGATCCCGACTCCAAGCTGGGCGTGCTGCGCTGGCTGCAGACGGTGAGCATGCCCGGCATCGATGCGGGCGCCATCACACACCAGCAGTTGCTTCGCAGCATGGATGCGCTGATGGACCACCAGGACGCGGTGGATGAATGCGTGGCCAGGCTGCTGCGCCCGCTCATCGACGAGGACCTGTCGGTGGTGTTCTACGACCTGACCACCATCCGCGCGGCCGGGCTCAGCCAGCAGGAAGGCGACGTGCGCCACTTCGGCATGTCCAAGGAAGGGGGCATTGCCCGCCAGTTCATGCTGGGCGTGGTGCAGACGGCCGACGGGATGCCCATCTACCACGAAGTGTTCGACGGCAACACAGCAGAGGCACCAACGCTGGAGCCGACCCTGAAGAAGGTGCTTGCGCGTTACCCGCACATTCGCCGGCTGGTGGTAGTGGCTGACAGAGGGCTGCTCTCGCTGGACAACATCGAGGCACTGTCTGTGCTGTGCCTGGGAGGCAGCCGGGCGCTGGAGTTCATCCTGGCAGTGCCGGGGCGCCGCTACGGCGAGTTCGCAGACATTCTGGAGCCGTTGAGCGCCCGGGTGGCCGCATCCGAGGAGGAGAGCATCGAAGAGGCGCAGTGGCAGGGCTTGCGCCTGGTGGTAGCGCACAACCCGCAGCAGGCGGCCGAGCAGACCGCCCAACGCCGAGCACGCATTGCCAAGCTGCAGCAGCGCGCCGAGCAACTGGCGGGCAAACTCGACGCGCAGGACGGGGGCAAGGTGCAGCGCGGCAGGAAACTGTCGGACTCCGGTGCCAAGGCGCGCTTCTTCCACGAGGTCAGCGATGCGCACCTGGCGCGCATCGTGAAGGTGGATTTGAAGTCCGATCTGTTCACCTATGACATCGACCAGACGGCGCTGGCACGGGCCGAGGCGATGGACGGCAAGCTGCTGCTGGTGACCAACGTCCAGGATCTCAACCCGCACGAAGTGGTCGGACGCTACAAGGCGCTGGCCGACATCGAGCGGGGGTTCCGGGTGCTCAAGTCCGAGATCGAGATTGCACCGGTGTTCCACCGGCTGCCCGAGCGGATCCGGGCGCACGCGGGCATCTGCTTCATCGCGCTGATCCTGTACCGCGTGATGCGCCAGCGGCTCAAGCTGGCTGGCAGCCCGCTATCGCCGGAATCAGCACTTGCCGACCTGCGGCGCATCCAGCGCCACAGCGTGAGCATCAACAACGCCGCGCCCATCCAGGGCGTATCGACCATCGCCCAACGCCATGCCGATGTGCTAGCCGCATTGAAGATCAAGAAACCCTCGAACGACGCTCAATTGACTCTGTTGTAGTGGCAGCCGAAACGCGGCGCCTATACAGATCAATGGCTTATACGACTTGGTGTCGAACTCGGGTGGCCAGCCTGGGCGTGTGGCACAGGTCTGCCAGTCGGGCATTGGCGTTGGTGGGGGGCGGTCATGGGATCGTCGGGGCCGGGGTGGCAATCGGGTGGCGCGGCCGGAGCGCGGTCTATGCCGGGAATGGGCATCGAAATGGCTTGTAGCGCTCTTAGGAAGGGTGGATTATGCTATTAATTTAGGAGCTGATGCGGTGCGGAGAATGGATTGCCGCGCTGCACTCGCAATGACGTGGACGGGGCCACGGACGGTTGTTATTTTTGCGCTGCCAAAAAATCGGCATACGCCCGCGCCAGCCCGTCTTCCAGCGTCACCTGGGCGTGCCAGCCCAGGGTGTTCAGGCGGGCAGAGTCCATCAGCTTGCGCGGCGCGCCGTCGGGTTTGCTGGTGTCAAACGTCACTTCGCCCTGGTAGCCCACCACTGTGGCCACCGTGCGGGCCATGTCGGCAATGGTCACGTCGCTGCCATAGCCCACGTTGATGTGGCTTTGCATGGGCTGGGTGTGGGCTGTGTAAGTGGCGCTGTCCAGGTTCATCACGTGCACGCTGGCGGCGGCCATGTCGTCCACGTACAAGAATTCGCGCAGCGGGGTGCCGGTGCCCCAGATGGCCACGCGGGGGGCCTGGCTGGCTTTGGCCTCATGAAACCGGCGGATCAGCGCGGGGATGACGTGGCTGTTTTCAGGGTGGTAGTTGTCGCCGGGGCCATACAGGTTGGTGGGCATGACGCTGCGGTAGTCGGTGCCGTGGCTGGCGCCGTACTGGCGGTTGTAGCTTTCACACAGCTTGATGCCGGCAATCTTGGCAATGGCATAGGGCTCGTTGGTCGGCTCCAGCGGGCCGGTCAGCAGCGCGGCCTCGTTCATGGGCTGCGGGGCCAGCCGGGGGTAGATGCAGCTGCTGCCCAAAAACAGCAGCTTGTGCACGCCTGCGCTCCACGCCTGGTGGATGACGTTGGCCTCCATCATCAGGTTTTGGTAGATGAATTCGGCCGGGTAGGTGTGGTTGGCGTGGATGCCGCCCACCTTGGCTGCGGCCAGGTAGACCTGGTCGATGCGCTCGGTGGCAAATAGCTGGCGCACGGCCTGCTGGTCGGTCAGGTCCAGCTGGGCGTGGGTGCGGGTGATGATGTCGCTGGCAGGCTGGCCCTGGGCCAGCAGGGTGCGCACGATGGCGCTGCCCACCATGCCGCGGTGGCCGGCGACAAAGATGCGTGGGGATGTGGTCATAGGGTGCTGGGTTTCGTCATTGCGAGCGTGGCGGGGCAATCCAGGTCTTGGGATCCCGTCATTGCGAGCGTAGCGTGGCAATCCATGTGCCGCGCCCTGTTCCGCCATGGATCGCCACGGCCTTTGGCCTCGCGATGACGAGGTGGGGTGTGTCCGTCATGGCGAGCGTGGCGCGGCGATCCAGGTCTTGGTTCGTCATTGCGAGCGCAGCGTGGCAATCCAGGTCTTGGTTCGTCATTGCGAGCGCAGCGTGGCAATCCATGTCTTGGTTTGTCATTGCGAGCGCAGCGTGGCAATCCGTGCGCCGTGCCCTGCGCCGCCATGGATCGCCACGGCCTTTGGCCTCGCGATGACGCGGTGGGGGGTGTCCGTCATCGCGAGCGTGGCGTGGCAATCCATGTCTTGGGATCCCGTCATTGCGAGCGTAGCGTGGCAATCCATGCGCCGCGCCTTGCTCCGCCATGGATCGCCACGGCCTTTGGCCTCGCGATGACGCGGTGGGGGGGTGTCCGTCATGGAGAGCGCGGCGTGGCAATCCAGGTCTTGGTTTGTCATTGCGAGCGCAGCGCGGCAATCCATGCGCCGTGCCCTGCGCCGCCATGGATCGCCACGGCCTTTGGCCTCGCGATGACGAGGTGGGGGGGGTATCCGTCATTGCGAGCGTAGCGCGGCGATCCATGTCTCGGTTCGTCATTGCGAGCGTAGCGTGGCAATCCATGCGCCGCGCCCCGCTCCGCCATGGATCGCCACGGCCTGCGGCCTCGCGATGACGCGGTGGGGGGTGTCCGTCATGGCGAGCGAAGCGCGGCGATCCATGTCTTGGTTCGCAGCGCGGCAATCCATGGGCTTACTCCACACTCACGGCCACGCCGTAGCCGTGGGATTTCAGCAGGGCATGGCGGCGGGCCTGGTCGAGGTCGTGGGCCACCATTTCTTCGATCATCTGGTCGAGGGTGATCTCGGGCACCCAGCCGAGTTTTTCTTGGGCTTTGCGGGGGTCGCCCAGCAGGGTCTCCACTTCGGCGGGGCGGAAGTAGCGCGGGTCGATCTTCACCACTACGTCCCCTACGGCCAGGGCCGGGGCTTTGTCGCCGGTGATGGCGGCCACGGTGCCGACCTCGTCCACGCCCTTGCCTTCAAACTGCAGGGTCACGCCCAGCTGGGCGGCGCTGCGGGTGATGAATTCGCGCACGCTGACCTGTTTACCGGAGGCAATCACAAAGTCTTCGGCCTGGGCCTGCTGCAGCATGAGCCACTGCATGCGCACGTAGTCGTGGGCGTGGCCCCAGTCGCGCAATGAGTCGATGTTGCCCATGTACAGGCAGTTTTCCAGGCCCAGGGCGATGTTGGCCAGGCCCCGGGTGACTTTGCGGGTGACGAAGGTTTCGCCGCGGCGTGGGCTTTCGTGGTTGAACAGGATGCCGTTGCAGGCATACATGCCGTAGGCCTCGCGGTAGTTCACGGTGATCCAGTAGGCATACAGCTTGGCCACGGCATAGGGGCTGCGGGGGTAGAAGGGGGTGGTTTCCTTCTGCGGGGTTTCCTGCACCAGGCCATACAGCTCGCTGGTGCTGGCCTGGTAGAAGCGGGTTTTTTTCTCCAGCCCCAGGATACGGATGGCCTCCAGCAGGCGCAGGGTGCCCATGCCGTCCACGTCGGCGGTGTATTCGGGGCTCTCAAAGCTCACGGCCACGTGGCTTTGGGCACCCAGGTTGTAGATCTCGTCGGGCTGGGTCTGCTGGACGATGCGGGTGAGGTTGCTGCTGTCGCTCAGGTCGCCGTAGTGCAGCACAAAGTTGCGGTTGTCGATGTGCGGGTCTTGGTAGATGTGGTCCACGCGGGCGGTGTTGAACAAGCTGGCGCGGCGCTTGATGCCATGCACCACGTAGCCTTTGGCCAGCAGGAATTCGGCCAGGTAGCTGCCGTCCTGGCCGGTGATGCCGGTGATGAGGGCGGTTTTGGGGGTGCCGTGGCCGGGGGCGGGGGCTTGGGTGCTCATGCGGTGTGTTTCAGAAGGTCTTGGAGAAGGTCTTGGTGCTGGGGGCTGGCCCGCTACGCAGAGGGTCAGGGGTTGCCGGCTTGGCCGGCGGTGGTGCGGCCATAGGTGTCTTCAAAGCGCACGATGTCGTCTTCGCCCAGGTAAGAGCCCGACTGCACTTCGATGATCTCCAGCGGCACGCGCCCGGGGTTGGCCAGGCGATGCACGGCGCCCAGGGGGATATAGGTGCTCTGGTTTTCGGTGAGGATGATCACCTTGTCGTCCACGGTGACTTCGGCAGTGCCGGTTACCACGATCCAGTGTTCGGCGCGGTGGTGGTGCATTTGCAGGCTGAGTGCGGCGCCGGGCTTGACGATGATGCGTTTCACCTGAAACCGGGGGCCTGCGTCCACGCTGTCATACGAGCCCCAGGGCCGGTGTACCTTGCGGTGGGTGGTGTGTTCGGTGCGTTGGTGGGCGTGCAGCTGGCCCACCACGTGTTTCACGTCCTGGCTGTTGTGGCGGTGGCTCACCATCACGGCGTCGGGGGTTTCCACCACCACCACGTCGTCCATGCCCACCACGCTGACCAGCCGGCTGGTGGCATGCACCAGCGAGTTGCGGCTGTCGTGCAGCAGCACGTCGCCGGTGGTGGCGTTGCCGGCGTCGTCTTTGGGGGCCACTTGCCACACGGCTTCCCAGGCGCCCAGGTCGTTCCAGCCGGCGTTCAGCGGCACCATGCGGATGTCAAACGCGCTGCCGGGGCAGTGCTCCATTACGGCGTAGTCCACCGATTCGGCTGGTACATGGGCAAAGGCGGTGTGGCCGGGGCGCACAAAAGGGCCGTCGGTGCTGCGGGTGGCCCAGGCGCTGCGGCAGGCGGTGGCAATGTCGGGGCGGAACGCGTTCAGGGCCGCCAGCCACACGGAGGCTTTCAGCACGAACATGCCCGAATTCCAGTGGTAGCCGCCCTGGGCCAGGTAGCGCTGGGCGGTGGCCAGGTCGGGCTTTTCCACAAACTGCGCCACCCGGTCGGCTGCGCCGGGGGTGTCGGCGGGCTCACTGCGGATGTAGCCATAGCCGGTTTCGGGCCGGTCGGGGGTGATGCCCAGGATGGCGATGCCGCCCCCTGCGGCGGTGTGGATGGCCTGGTGCAGCGCGGCGGTGAAGGCGGTGGGGTCGGTCACGGTCTGGTCGGCCGGGGTGACGACCATCACAGGGTCGGTGCCGCCGTCCAGCGCCTGCAGGGCGGCCAGGGTGAGCGCGGGGGCGGTGTTGCGCCCGGTGGGCTCCAGCAGCACGGTGCCGGGTGCGGTGTTCAGGGCGCGCAGCTCGTCGAGCATGAGGAAGCGGTGTTCTTCGTTGCCCACCACCAGGGGCGGCTGCACGGCCAGTGCGCCGTGGCCCTGGGCTGCACAGGTGGCCAGCGCGGCGAGCCGCAGCGTGGCCTGCTGAAACAAGCTGTGCTGGGGGGTGTTGCCCGCCAGCGCCAGGAATTGCTTGGGGTGGCCGGCGCGCGACAGAGGCCACAGCCGCGTGCCGCTGCCACCACATAGCACAACAGGAAGCACTGCAGTGATGGCCGCCTGGGGCAAAGAAGAGGTCATGGTGTGAATGTGGTGGTGCTTTGAGTTGGTTTGTGGTTTATACCCCCGGGTGAAATCACGATGCATCCTGTATCCCAGGGTCGGCGCACGATACGGCGTTACGCTTTCTTGTGGGTGTCAATCGCTGTGTTTGCGCACCTGACCCGCCACGTTGATTGCGGCATTGCCGGGTGCATTCAGCGGTGGTTTCAGTATGAAAAAGGGCGCACAAAGAGCGTAAACCACTCTTTGTGCGCCCCGGAGGTGCGGTAATGCTGCGCCGCTCAGAACACGTAGCCAGCCGACAGCGTGAACACCGTGGGGCGGAAGCGGATATCGATCTTGCGTGCCTGGCCGGCGGTGGTGGCGGTCAGCTGGGTCTTGACGCGGGCGGTGAGCACGGCGGCGCTGAGGGACCACTTGTCGTTGATCTTGTAGTTCAGGCCGGCCTGGGCGGCCAGGCCCCAGGAGTCGGTCAGCCGGAGGTCGGTGGGGCCGCCGTTGAGCTGGTTGCCCAGTGCGGTGGATTCACGTTTGTCGAAGTTGGTGTAGTTCACGCCCAGCCCGACAAAAGGCCGGAAGGCGCTGTTGGCCTCGCCGAACTTGTAGTTGACGTACAGCGTGGGCGCGATCTGGCGCACCTTGGCGATCACTTGGCCGTTGAGGCGCTGCACATTGGGGGGCAGGGCTGGCGACAGCTCGGCCCGTACGTCATGGGTGGGGGGCAGGCCCAGGGCCAGCTCCACTTCCACGTTGGGGTTGATGTCGCGGGCCAGCGAGAAGAACAGCGTTCTCTGGCTGTCCACCTTCAGGCTGACGCCCGACGGGGGGCCGGGCAGCAGGGGGCCGACGGCATCGGTGGCGCTGGAGTTGGGCGCCAGGTGGGTGTAGCCCAGGCGCACCGTGGTGCCGGCAAGCCATTCGGTCTGGGCCGAGGCAGCGCCGCTGCCCAGGCAGGCCAGCGCCAGCACGCTGGCGGTGAGGGTGTTGAGGGATTTCATGGGAATTCCTTGTGCAGATGCGGATGCTGGTTCAGATGCCGGAGGCCAGCACTTGCTGGAAGAAGCCACGTGCGGCGGCGTTGCAGAACGGGGGCACCAGCGAGCCGTGGTAGGCCTGCGTCACGGCGTTGGCACCGCCTGCGGCGTAGGTGGCGGCCTTGGCCTGTGCAAAACCGGCGCGGGCGGCGGCGAACGGATCACCTGCGCCCGGCGAGGCGGAATCCACGTCCAGCACCGTCAGCAGGCCAGCGGCGGGCGCCAGCGGCGAGGGGGCGGTCCACAGGCTCTTCATCAGCTGTGTGTTGATGCTGTAGAACACCGTCGGGTCGCCATTGCCACCGCACAGCATCACCGGCCGCTTGGGGCTCCAGTTGCGCAGGTCGTTGGCCTTGAGGGCCTTGCGCATGGGATGGGCAGGCGCTGTGGCGGTGGCGCCGGTGGTCACTGCGGGCACGGCACCATCCGGGTTGGCCAGGGCGTCCAGCAGGAAGTCCACGCGGGACTGGTTGGTGATCAGGTTCTTGGTGCCAAAACCCAGTGCAAACAGCGGCGCCAGCGACGCAGGGGTGGTCGGTGGTGTGATGTTGTTGAACAGGGCCTGCAGCGCCGGTGTGGGCGCTGTGGGCACCGTGCTGCTGAACAGGGTCGTCTGCGGCAGCTTACCCTCCGCGAACAGGGTGCCGATGGGGGTGGTGGAGGGCAGCAGCGTGTCCATGCCTGGCGCAAACCCAGGCTCGTACACGTCCGTCAGGTTGGTGTAGATGTTGCCGTAGGCGCGCTGGAAGCTGGTCACCAGCATGGGGGTGAACACGGTGGAGCCCAGGTTCACATTGCCAAAGTACGTGGCCTCCCCCTGGGCGGCCAGTGCATAGGGGCCGGACATGGGGGCCGAGGCCGTCACCGTCTGGCCTGCAGCCTGCAGTGCGCGGTGGGTGGCCATGGCCACGTGTCCCCCTTGGGAGTAGCCGGTGAGCAGCAGCTTGCCGGAGTCCGCCGAGCCGATGTTGGGCAGCGCCTTGCGGGCTGCGGCCAGCGCGTCGATCATTTCCTTTGACTGCTGGTCGGCGTTCAGGTAGGGGTGGTAGGCCAGGCGCGAGGCGTCGTAGCCGGCGTAGTTGGGGGCCACCACGATGAAGCCCTGGGCCGCGTACATCGCGCCCAGCAGCGAGCCTTCGGACGCACCGGGGCGGGCCGGGTCGAGGATGTCGGCGATGTTGTAGGCGCGGTCGGTGGTGGTGCCGTGCGCATACAGCACGATCGGGCGCGCGCCTGCGCAGGCCGGGTCGCTGCCGGTGGGCACCATGATGGCGCCGGTGGCGTTGGTGGCCTCGCTGGCGCCGCCCACCGTGCCGTACTCCATGTAGTGGAAGTTCACGCCGCACTTCGGTGTGCCGGCAATTTGCAACAGGCTCTTGCCGTTGGCAGTTTCACCCAGCCGGGTGGCGAATTCGGCCGCCGTCATGCCGGTGACGCGCAGCGGCGGGTTGTGCACCAGGCTGCCACGTGCGCCGGAGTTGTCCACCGAGGAGGATCCTCCCGTGTCGGAGCCGCCACCGCAGGCGGCCAGCAGGATAGCCGCACTGGTCAGGGCCAGGCCATTCAGGTATTTCATTGTTGTTTCTCCTGGGGGGTAAAAAATAAATAGAACGACCGTTCTATTTTGTGGATCATAGGGGCAACCCGCATGTGCAGGGGAGTGGGAAAACACGGATGGAAACATTTTTGCGGCTCCATCGCCGCCGCCGGGCCCGTTCAGCCGCGCGGGTCGGCTGCCACCGCGGGTGTACCGCCATAACGCAGCTTCATCACCAGGATGGACAGCGCCAGCACCAGCGTGATGGCATTGGCCACCACCACCGGCCAGGCCTGCAAAAGCAGGCCGTAAGCCAGCCACAACGTCACTCCGGCGGTGAACACGCTGTACATGCCCAGCGAGATACCGCGTACGTCGCGGGTGCGGAAGGTCAGCCAGGCCTGGGGCACAAAGCTGGCGGTGGTCAGGCTGGCGGCGGCGAAGCCGATCCATTCGGTCAGGGGCATGGGGGGTACCTGCTGGGGCTCGGTTATGGCTGGGCCGGATGCGGCGACTCGCGAATCTCGCCACGGGTGATGCGGTTGGCGAAGCAGGTGGCCGATACGCCGTGGCGCTGTAGGCGCTCCATGTCCTCGTTGGGGCGGAACTCGGCCTGGTCTGTCGGGGAAGAGAGGTACTTGCCGATCAGCACCGGCAGGCGCGTGGTGCGCAGCTTGTGGCTTTGGAAAACCCCCCAGAACAGCGCGTCGCCCATGGATTTGATGGCGGAGCCGTCCCCGAAATAGCTGGGGTAGTATTTTCCGAGGGCGTCGGCTCGCCACAGTGTCGCCGGCCCGAAGGTGCCGCGCTCGCCCGTGCCGCTGCCCAGGCGCTGGTGGGGTTGCTGGTGTGGGGGCTGGTGAGGGCGGGGCGGCCAGTCGGGCACAAACTCGGTTGCGAGCAGCAGAGGGGCCTTGAACGGCTGGTCGAGGTGCTCTTCGTCGAAGCAGACCAGCCATTCACCACCCACGAGGGCTGCGGAAGATGCGCAGGCCGCCCCGACCAGCAGCTCCACCGCATTCACGGCCAGCCGGTCGTCGAGGTTCAGGTTCATCACATAAAACGAGGTGTTGAAAGCCACGGCTGCCGACCACGCCTCGTAGATGGACAGCGGCTCGGAGAAGACGTAGCAGTCGGCGTCCAACCAGTCGGGTGGCATGTCGCCGTTATCGAAGATATAGATGATCCGCACGCGCAGGCTCTGGCTGCGCAGGTTGCGGTAGTGCGACTGGAGCAGTTCGAGCTTGTTGTGCTGGCGGTGCCACACGGCGCAGAACACACCTACCAGGGTGTCTTGGCCATCAGTTTGTGTTTTGACTCGGGTGTAGTGCATGTGGAGCGGTGGTTCCTGGGTTCGTCTTCAGCGGTCGCGGGCGGTCCAGTCCACCAGCGCCTCGATGGCGGGGCGCACAGCGGCGGCGTTGGGGTGGTTGGCGATGGCCACTAGCACATAGCGTTTGCCGCTGGCGCCGTGCACGTAGCCGGCCACGCCCCACACGTCGCGCAGGCTGCCCGACTTGAGGTGGGCTGCCCCCGTGGCGCCACCCTGGATGCGACGCAGCGTGCCGTCCACCCCGGTGATGGGCAGGGATGCGGTCAGCTCGGGCATGAGTGGCGAGGCCCAGGCTACCTGCAGCATGCGGGCCAGGCCCTGGGCGTTGAGGCGGGATTCGCGGCTCAGGCCCGAGCCGCTGTCCATCACCGGGGCGTCGCCGGGGCTGATGCGCGTCTGCCACCACTGGCGCAGCAGTTCGCGCGAGGCCTCGGTGCTGCCCAGGCCCTTGTTCTGCAGGCTCAGCGTGAGGAAGACCTGCTGCGCCATCACGTTGTTGCTGAACTTGTTGATGTCGCGCACCACCTCGGCCAGCGGCGGCGAGCTGGCGCTGAATGCCGGCTTGAGCGTGGCCGGCACCTGGCCGTCGCGCACCCGCCCCGTGAGCTGGCCGCCGGAGGCGCGCCACATGCCTTCGATGGCGCGGGCTGCGTAAGCGGCCGGGTCGGCATAGGCCACGGGCCAGACCCGCTCGCCGCAGGCGGCGGGGTACACCCCCTCGAAGCGGATCAGGTCCGGGTTGGCCAGCTCGGCCTTCAGGCCCGCGCGGTAGTCATTGCAGGCCGTGCCGGCCGCGGCCAGCGGCACGGTGGCCTGCAGCTGCATCCGTGCCATCGGCGGGTCGAA
>Ga0116179_1000859_pt1 | contig 23351 bp, 20 predicted proteins | sample AD_UKC071_MetaG_FD_89751 | JGI IMG/M metagenome (GOLD analysis project Ga0116179, IMG submission 89751) | Active sludge microbial communities of municipal wastewater-treating anaerobic digesters from USA - AD_UKC071_MetaG | ecosystem: Engineered > Bioreactor > Anaerobic > Digestate | place: USA...
GCCACCGAAGGCGGGCGCAAGGGCCAGCCGAAGAAGGGCACTCGGGTTACATGTCTGGCCAGTGACGAGACGTTCAAGAACGTCACCGTCTATGACTTCGAAAAGCTGGAACATCGCTATCGCGAACTGGCCTTCCTCAATTCGGGCGTGCGGATCCTGCTGCGCGACCTGCGCGGGGAAGAGGTCAAGCAGCACGATCTCTATTATGAGGGCGGAATCGCTGCCTTCGTGAAATGGCTGGATCGCAACAAGCAGGCACTGATCCCCGATCCGATTGCGATCTCGGCCGAAAAGGATGGGATCGGAATCGATGTCGCGCTGGAATGGAACGACAGCTATTACGAAAACGTCCTGACCTTTACCAACAACATCCCGCAGCGCGATGGCGGCACCCATCTGGCCGCATTCCGCGCCGCGCTGACCCGCGCGCTCAACGGCTATGCCGAACGTTCGGGGATGATGAAGAAGGAAAAGGTCAGCCTCTCGGGTGAGGACATGCGCGAAGGGTTGACCGCAATCGTTTCGGTCAAGCTGCCCGATCCCAAGTTCTCGTCGCAGACCAAGGACAAGCTGGTTTCCAGCGAAGTGCGCCAGCCGCTCGAAAGCCTGATGGGCGACAAGATGAGCGAATGGCTTGAGGAAAATCCGGCCCACGCCAAGGCCGTGATCCAGAAGATCATCGATGCCGCCGCCGCCCGCGAAGCCGCCCGCAAGGCGCGCGAACTGACCCGGCGCAAGGGTGCGATGGACATCGCCAGCCTGCCCGGAAAGCTCGCCGACTGTCAGGAGCGCGATCCGGCCAAGTGCGAGCTGTTCCTGGTCGAAGGGGATTCCGCAGGCGGATCGGCCAAGCAGGGGCGCGACCGGCACTATCAGGCGATCTTGCCGCTGAAGGGCAAGATCCTCAACGTCGAGCGCGCCCGGTTTGACCGGATCATCTCGTCCAAGGAAGTCGGCACTCTGATCCAGGCGATGGGCACCGGCCTGCGCGATGAATTCAACCTGGGCAAGCTGCGCTACCACAAGATCGTGATCATGACCGACGCTGACGTCGATGGCGCGCACATCCGCACCCTGCTGCTGACCTTCTTCCACCGACAGATGCCCGAAATCGTCAAGGCCGGGCACCTGTTCATCGCCCAGCCGCCGCTTTACAAGGTCAGCAAGGGGCGCAGCGAGGTTTACCTCAAGGACAATGCCGCGCTCGATCGCTATCTGGTTGAGGCCGGGCTGGCGGGCCGGGTGCTCGAAACCCAGGGCGGCGCGCGCGGCGGGGCCGAGCTTGAGGCGCTGGTTGATCACGCGCTGCGGATGCGGGCGCTGATGGGCTTTGTTCCGCGCCGCTACGATCCCGCCGTGATCGAGGCGCTGGCGCTGGCCGGCGTGCTTGAACCTGATCTGGACCGCGCGGGCCGCGAAGCCGCGCTAGGCCGTGCCGCCGCAATCCTGGGCCGGACCGATGCCGAAGCCCGGTGGAGCGCCAGCCTGCGCGAGGATGGCTCGGTACTGGTCGAACGGGTCTGGCGCGGGGTAACCGATGCCTATCCGGTCGAAGCCGCGTTTCTGACCAGCGCGGAGGCCCGCAAGCTCGCCCGACTGGCCGGGGAAAATGCCGAAACCTATGCCGGTCTCGCCCGGCTGGTCCGTACCGCCGCGGCCGAGCCTGAGGCGGAAAGCAGCGATGGCGATGGCGGCGAGGAACCGGCCCGCGCCAAGGCCGGAGATGGCTCGATCGCCCGCCCCTCGCAGCTGCTTGATGCGGTGCTGTCGAGCGGTCGCCGCGGCCTGTCGATCGCGCGCTACAAGGGGCTGGGCGAAATGAACGCCGAGCAGCTGTGGGAAACCACGCTTGATCCCAGCGCGCGGGTCCTGCTTCAGGTCAAGGTTGAGGACGCCGACGTGACGGATGAGATCTTCACCCGCCTGATGGGCGACGTGGTCGAACCGCGCCGCGATTTCATCCAGGAAAACGCGCTGAACGTCGCCAATCTGGACGTTTGAGGTCTATTCGGCAGCGGGTTCGGGAAAGAACCGTGCGATTACTTCGCGCGCCAGTCTGGCCGGGCGCAGGGTTTCGGCGTCGATGCAGCACCAGCTCGACTTGACTTCAGCCAGGATCTCTTCGCCCCGGCGGATCACCGTTTCGTAATAGGCGCGCGCGCCCTGAACCTTTTCGAGCAGGACGGTGGCGATCACTTCGTCACCCAGAAAAGTCGGGCGGCGATAGGTGATTTCATGCTTCAGGGCGACCCACAGGTGCGCCGCCACCGCTTCGGCCGGGGCCAGGCTGCGCCAGTGGTCAATCACCGCGTCCTGAACCCATTTGAGGTAGGAGGCGTTATTGACGTGGCCCATGAAATCGATGTCGGCCGGATCGACCGGGATCGGAACGAAGTGGGGAAGCGACTTGCTCACAGCCCTGTAAATAGCGATTCGCGGCCAATTTGACCAGATGCCGGGCTGCAAATTGTTCGAATTCAGGCCGTTTTCAGGCTGCGCGTAACCCGCTGACCGCCCGCGCCCCGCGATCCGTAGCGGAAAGCCCATCAAAGATCGCATCGACAATCCGGGCCAGCTTTTCCGTAGTCAGCTTGGGCATGACCATCTCCATCGCGCCGATGTTGACGTAGGAGCCGACCATCTGGTTCACCAGGCTCAGCGTCTCATCGACCGAAAGGCCGCCGAAATGGCCATCGGCCATCGCCTCACCGATGATCAGCGAAAGATAGTGATCGCCCAGATCGACATAGGAACGGACCTGTTCGAAATTTTCGCGGCCCAGCTCCACATAGGTTGAGAAGGCCACCGGATCGCGCTCCCATTCGTCCTTCATCAGGGTGAAGCGGCGGGCAAAGAATTCGTACATCTTTCGGCGTGGCGGCAGATCGCCCGAAACCACCTCTTCCATGATCGCAACCTTGGGCTGAAACCAGCGTTCGGCCACGGCTTCGACCATTGCCTCCTTGCTTTCGAAATAGCGGTAGAGGTTGGCGGTGGACATCCCGGCCCGCGCGGCCAGTTCAGTCATGGTGATGACGCTGGTGCCGCGCTCCTCGATCGTGGCGATCACGATGTCGATGAGCTGCTCGCGTCCTGCTTCAAGATCGGTGTGCGGACGGGCCATGGCCTGCAAACTCCCCAGAATGGCTTCTTTCGGCTAATATAAACGAACTCACCCGGCTTTCAAGAAACTGTCATGGTGAAATAATACGCTGCGGGTTGCGGCATCGGGCCGATCGGTTAGGGGTACGGCCATGATCCGCTTCACACTGACGCGCACGCGATTCGTTCGCCTTGCTCCCGCATTCCTGCTTCCTGCTCTGGCTGCCTGTGCCCAGCCCGGCGGGGTGCATTCGGCTTCTGGTGCAAATTCCGGCCCGGTGACCGTCGGGATCGTTGCGATCAATGATTTCCACGGCGCGCTGGAGCCACCCAAGGCGGCCGTAACCGCTTCGGACGGCAAGGGCGGGACCGTCGCGGTTCCGGCCGGCGGCGCGGCCTGGCTGGCGAGTGCGGTCGATACGGTGCGCGGAAAATATACCTACAGCCTGACCGTTTCGGCCGGCGACATGATTGGCGCGACCCAGCTTTCCTCCGCGCTGTTCCTTGATGAGCCGGCGATCGGGGTGATGAACCGGATTTCGGTGGACTATAACGCGATCGGCAACCACGAATTCGATCGCGGGGTGGATGAGCTTCTGCGCAAGCAGAACGGCGGCTGCCAGCAACTGACCACGCTCAAACCGTGCCGACTGGAGAAATTCGGCGGGGCGAAGTTCACCTATCTGGGCGCCAACGCAGTCAAACCCGATGGCACCACGCTGTTTCCAGCCACCGCGATCCGCACGTTCGGATCGGGCAAGCGCCAGGTCAAGGTCGGGATCATCGGCCTGACGCTTGAAGCGACGGCCGATCTCTCCTCGCGCGAGGGGCTTAAGGGCATCCGCTTTGCCGATGAAGCCGATACGATCAACGGCCAGGTTCCCTATCTCAAGGCCCAGGGCGCCGATGCGATCGTGGTGCTGATCCATCAGGGCGGCTATACCAAGGGAGAGCCCGGACCGGACGGCTGCGCCAACCTGACCGGTGAAATCGGCCCGATCCTCGATCGGCTCGATCCGCGGGTCGATGTGGTCGTTTCGGGCCACACCCATTGGGCCTATGTCTGCAACTATGCGCAGTACAACCCGGCCAAGCCGATCCTGCTGACCAGCGCCGGGGTCCAGGGTCTGATGGTGACTGACATCACGCTTGAGATCGATCCTGCCACCGATCGGGTCGTGGCCAAGCGTGCGCACAATGTGATCGTGCAGAGCGGGGGTTATACCGGGCGGAACGGCCCGGTCGAGCCGACCGCGATCTATCCGCAATTCGCCCCGCGCAAGGACGTGCAGGACTATGTTGGCAGCTATGTCGATGCCTCCAAGCTGGAGATCCAGCGCCCGGTCGGCAAGCTCGCCGGAGAGGTTCGGCGGCCGGGCGGGGATTCATCGGGCGATGGCGGCAGCCTGGGCAATCTGATCACCGATGCCCAGCTTGCGGCAACCCGCAGTGCCGGCGCACAGATCGCGCTGATGAACCCGTTCGGCATCCGCGCGCCGCATTCGATCGTGCCGGCGGCCGATGGTTCGGTCACCTTTGGGCAGATCTATGCCGTTCAGCCCTTCACCAACAATCTGGTTACCCAGACGCTGACCGGCGCACAGTTGAAAGAGGTTCTGGAACAGGGGCTTGATGATAACCAGCCGAAGCAGCGCCTGTCGGTCTCAGCCGGGTTCGCCTACAGCTATGACATGACCCGTCCGGCCGGAAGCCGGATCGTGACGATGACGCTGGATGGCAAGCCGATTGATCCCGCCGCCGATTACCGCGTCACCACCAACAGCTTTCTTGCCAATGGCGGAGACAGCTTTGCCGGGCTGGCGCGCCAGCGCGATGCGGTGATCGCGCCGATGACCGATGTTGAGGCGCTGGAGGCGTGGCTATCGACCGGCGGCATGCGCGCTGTTCCCGGCGAAACCCGCTCAAGCGAAGCAAAGCGCTAAGGACGCTTCGGGGGCCACGGGATGAAGGCCGAAGTGCGGGCGATATAGTCGGCATATTTGTCGCCCCGCTTCTTCTTCATGCCCGCCTCAAGCAAAGCTGCGCCCGACCATCTGGTCAGTGTGTAGGTCAGGAACAGCGGGCCGGGCAGGGTATAAAGCGCATAGTGCCATCCGGCTGCGGCGCAGCACAACCATATTCCCCACCAGACGCAGCAATCGCCGAAGTAATTGGGGTGGCGGGTATAGCGCCACAGGCCGGTATCGAGGATCCGGCCTTCATTGGCGGGATCCGCCTTGAACCGGGCGAGCTGCCAGTCGCCGACCCATTCAAAGAATATCCCGACCAGATATAGCGCCAGTCCGACCCAGACCGCGAAAGGCGTCACTGCGGCACTATTGGCCAGAATGCCGACCTGCGCCGGACTGGACACCAGGAACAGCAGCACCGCCTGCCCCAGCCAGATCTTTGTCAGCGCGGCAAGTGCGAACCGTCCGGCATCGCGATCTTTCCTGAGAATGCGGGCATAGCGCTGATCCTCGCCTTCGCGCCGCCAGCGGCGGAGCAAGTGCAGCCCGAGGCGAAAGCCCCAGGCCGTGGTCATCACCAAGATCAGATCGGCCAATAAGCCGGCGGGTTGATGCAGCTGAAGCCAGCTGGCCAGCGCCAGCAGGCCCATCCCTGCGCCCCAGAAGGCATCAATGAAGGAAACGTCGCTGATCCTGACCGAAACCAGCCACAGGATGAGTACGACCGCAACAAGTATTGCGGCATTGATCGCCAGCGCTGCAATCATGCCGAAGCTGCCGGGAGCAGACCCGCCTGACGGTACAGGACCGCCAGCTTGGGGTGGGCGGGCATAACTGAGTAGTAGAACTGCGCGATCCGCCTGAGATCGGCGCCGTAGTCCCCGCTCGGCTCGATTGCCGGGCCTACGCCGCTGTCCATGGTTGCATGATCGACCCATGCCGGCACGATCGGCACGCCGGCGCTCAGCGCGATGTGATAGAAACCCGATTTCCATTCGCTGATCGCCCCGCGCGTCCCTTCGGGTGCGATCACCAGCGCCAGATCATCGCGCCTGGCATATTCAGCTACGACCTGATCGACATAGTTGCGATCCCGCGCCCTGCGATCCACCGCGATACCGCCCATGTCATACATGAAACGCGCCATCGGCCAGCGGAACAGGCTGTGCTTGCCCATGAAGCAGGGTTCAATCCCCACACGGATCGCGGTTCCCAGAAAAAAGATGAAGTCCCAGTTTGTGGTATGCGGCGCACCGAGGATCACGCAGCGCCGCGGCACCGGATTGAGATCAACCAGGTTCCACCCCTTCCAGCGATACAGTGCCAGCAGCAGGCGTTTGACCAGCCGCGACGAAAGCGAGGGCGTTCTGGCCGCCTGATTGGTCATTCCTTCTCTCCGGTTTTCATGTGGTATAGCAGGCTGCGGCGCCGGCGCAAAACCGGGAAGCGCCGATCAGAAGCCAACCCCGCCGTGCCAGTCCGGGCAGGCCAGGCCCATCACCTTGAACAGCAGGCCCATCTGGCCTTCGCCGACCAGCCTTTCCTTTGCCGCTTCAATCGCGGAAGCGTGCTGGGGCGCAGTTTCGGCCAGGGTTCGGGCACGGGCCTCTATCCCAAGATCGCGCAACCAGCGGCCCTGCGGCACGGTGCCGAGCCATTTGCAGCCCCGCGACTGGGCGATCGGGGCAAGGGTGGCGAAATCGACATGGGCGGTTAGGTCTGCCTCGCCCGGGTTCACGAAGGGATCAACCTTCAGGTGATTGCGCACCGCCTGAAGGGATGAGCCATCGCGGACCTGGTCGTGACCGTAGTCGATGAACAGCGCCGCGCCGCCCTGATCGACCAGCCGCCCGGCAACTTCATAAACCGTCGCCGCGGCGCCGGGGCAGGTTTCAATGATCGTGCCCACTTCGGCCTGGCGCCGCGCCTCGGGCACGGCGGCGTCCATCGGCTGGGTTCCGGCTACGCAGACGAATTTCTCCCCCTCGGGCACCACCATCCGTTCGCGCCAGCCGTCTGGTGTCATCACCAGCTGGCGCACGGGAAGGGCATCGAGAAACTCGTTGGCGACCAGCAGGATCGGGCCATAGGGCGGCACGGTCGAAAGGTCATCGTGCCACTGCGCACGCGGAATAGCGGCGAGCTGGATGTCCTTCAGTTCCTGCGAGGTTTCGACGAAGTGGACCTTGGGCTCCAGCCCATAGCGACGGGCCGCGCGCAGCGCATCGGCGGCCAGCGTGCCGCGCCCGGGGCCCAGCTCGACATAGTGGACCGGCTCCTCGCGCCCGGCGTTGATCCACATATCGGCCAGCCACAGCCCGATCAGTTCGCCGAACATCTGGCTGATTTCAGGGGCGGTAACGAAATCCCCACCCGTGCCCAGCGGGTCTTTCGATCCGTAATAGCGGGCGTTTGCCTCGCCCATGTAATGCATCAGGCTGATCGGCCCGGTATTGGCGATCAGCCGCCGGAAGATCGCAGACAACGGATCGGGCGCGGCCGCGTTGCTCATACCTGGGTGGCGGTTCCGCTGTTGATCTCGGGCCGGATCAGCGCCCGGATCAGGAAGAACAGCCCAACCGCGATCAGCGGAATGGTCAGCCACTGGCCCATCGAAAGGCCGGTCTGCCGCGCGAATTCTTGCAACTGATCATCCGGTTCGCGGAAATATTCGACTACGAAGCGTCCTACCCCGATCCCGACCGTGAAAATCCCGACCAGCAGGCCTGGGCGATAGCGCGCGCGGGTTTTCCAGAACAACGGCACCAGGATCAGAGCGAGCAGCAGCCCTTCGATCAGCGCCTCGTAAAGCTGGCTGGGGTGGCGAGCGATCCCGCTGCTCAGGCAGACATCGCGGACATAATCGTACTGCCGGTCGCAGAAGACCATGGCCCACGGCACATCGGGCCCGGCGGCGCGGCCCCATAGTTCGCCATTGATGAAATTGGCCAGCCGCCCGAACAGCATCCCGAACGGCACCGCCACCGCAACATAGTCGGCCACCCGCACAAGGTTGAGTTTGTTACGCCAGCAGACCCAGGCCAGCGCCAGCACCACGCCGATCAGCCCGCCGTGAAAGCTCATCCCGCCCTTCCACAGCTTGATCAGCTCGCTCGGCTCGGTCCACAGGCTGGGCAGTCCGGTATCGCCGCCCGTGTAGAACGTGGCATAGCCGAGCCGCCCGCCCAGGATCACGCCCAGCGTGCAATAGAAGAACAGGTCGTCGATATGGCGCTGGGCCAGCGGCGCCCCCGGGGTCTTGGCAGCCTTGCTGGTGTGCCAATAAGCCAGCAGGATACCGGCCAGATAGGCCAGACTGTACCACCGCAATGCGAAGCTGCCGATGCTGAACAGGTCCGGGCTCAGGCCCAGGTCCTTGAACTGGATCGGCGTGCTGGCTGCTGCGGAACCCAGCGCGGCAAGCGATAGTGACAGCAAGTGCTTAACCCCTTAGATGTTTCTGCGCCGACCGGTGCGCACATGGATTGCGCCGCGCTTTTGGCACAAGGCTGGCCGGGAAACAAACCCCGGCCCGACGATTTGGAGAGAGGCCGGCACGAGGCGCGAAAAGGGCGTGGCTCTGCGGGTAAGCAAAATACAAGGAAGCCTGATGCGCAGTGAACTCGATAACACCCTTGATGATGTGGTCGCCCGCCTGACCGCCCCCGGCGGGATGCTTGAAACCGTTTCGGTCGAGCGTTTCGGCAGGCAGTTGCCGATGCTCAAGAACGCGCCACCGACCTTGCCCGCGCTGTTCGAGATGTTTTGCGCCCAGCATGGCGATGCAACCTTCCTGGTCGATGGTGAGATTCGCCTGAGCTTTGCGGAAACCTATGCGGCGGCGCGCGCTGTGGCGGGCGGACTGGTGGCCGGGCACGGCGTGCAGCCGGGCGACCGGATCGGCATCGCGGCGCGCAATTCCACCAACTGGATCGTCGCCTATATGGCCGTGCTGATGGCCGGCGGTTGCGCCTGTCTGCTCAACGGCTGGTGGAGCGGCGAGGAGATGGCCGCCGGGATCGAGCTGACCGAATGCACGATCGTTCTGGCCGACAAGCAGCGCGCCGCCCGGATTGCGGAGCTGGCGCTTGATACCAAGGTGGTGCTGTTCGCCCATGACTGTGCCTGGGACCAGGGTCTGGCCGCGTTGCTGGCCGACGGCGGCGGGGCAGAAACCCCGCTGCCCGCGCTAACCGGCGATGATCTGGCGACGATCCTCTATACCTCTGGCTCCACCGGCCAATCCAAGGGCGCCTGGTCCGATCACCGCGCGGTGACCCAGGCGGTGTTCTCCTATGTCGCGCAGACCCTGACGATCCTCACCATGCTGACCGAAAAGGGCGAGGCGCCCAGCAGCCAGCCAGCCAGCCTGGTCAACGTGCCGCTATTCCACGTCACTGGTGAGGTGCCGCTGTTCCTCCAGTCTTTCGTGATCGGACGCAAGCTGGTGCTGATGCCCAAGTGGGATGCGGAAGAGGCGATGCGGCTGATCGAGGCTGAAAAGGTCACCTATTTCGTTGGCGTGCCGCTGATGAGCTTTGAGATTGCGACCCACCCCAACCGCGACAAATATGACCTTTCAAGCTGCATTTCGTTTGCCGCTGGTGGCGCCCCTCGGCCGGTCGATCATGTCCGCCGGATCAAGGACGCGCTGCCCCACGCCTTTCCGCTGCTGGGTTATGGTCTGACCGAAACCAATGCGGTGGGCTGCGGCAACCTCAACGAAAATTACCTGGCCAAGCCCGGCTCGACCGGGACCGCGACCAAGCCGCTGGTTGAAATCGGCATTCTCGACGATGATGGTAAGGTTCTGCCCGCCAACACCACCGGCGAAGTGGCCTTCCGTACGATCTGCAATTTCGGCGGCTATTGGGAGAACCCGCAGGCGACCGCCGAAGCGGTGACTGCCGATGGCTGGTTCCGTACCGGAGACCTGGGCTATCTCGATGAGGACGAATACCTGTTCATCGTTGACCGCAAGAAGGACATCATCATCCGCGGCGGCGAAAACATCAGCTGTATCGAGGTGGAAGAGGCGATCTATGCCCACCCCGATGTGGCCGAAGCCAGCGTCTTTGGAATGCCCGATGAGCGCTTTGGCGAACAGCCGACCGGGGTGTACCTGGTCGAAGAGGGGCGCAGCCTGTCCGAAGAAGACCTGAAAGCCTTCCTCCTGCTGCACATCGCTCCGTTCAAGGTTCCGACGCGGTTGTGGGAAGAAAAGCAAAGCCTCCCCCGCCTCGGCACCGAAAAGGTTGACAAGCGCGCCCTGAAGGCCCGTTACCTGCCGGTGTGGGAAGCAGAGCAGAAACAGGCCGGGTGACCGGCGCACGTATCGCCGATCAGCGCCAGATCATTGATCGACGGGCACTGGCCGGGGCGATCGCCGACGTGGTGGCGGAACACGGCGCGGCCAAGGCCCGGTTGCAGGTCGTGGAGTTGCTGCGCGCAGCGTTGAAGGACGGCCGCGATGAGATTGCCCGGCGCCTGCTGGAAAAACCCTCAGCCGGGCACCTGTGCGCAGAGGGTCAGGCCTTTCTGATCGATCAGCTGATCCGGGTGATCCACGATCACGTGGTCGGCGATGTCTATCCATCGGCCAATCGCTCGGCCGGGGAGCGGCTGACGATCATGGCGGTAGGCGGCTATGGCCGGGGCGAGATGGCGCCGCATTCCGACGTCGATATCGCATTCGTCACTCCGATCAAGCAGACCCCGTGGTGCGAACAGGTGATCGAGGCGACGCTCTATTTCCTGTGGGATCTGGGGCTGAAGGTCGGTCAGTCGAGCCGTTCGCTGGACGAGATGGTGCGGATGGGCCGCAGTGACCTGACGATCCGCACCGCGATGCTCGAAGGGCGCTATGTCTGGGGCGATCAGGCCTTGTTTGATGAGGCGCAGCGCCGGTTCTGGGCCGAGGTCGTGGCCGGGACCGAGCGGCAGTTCGTCACTGAAAAGCTGGCCGAGCGCAACGAACGTCACAAGCGCCTTGGCGATAGCCGCTATGTGGTCGAACCCAATGTGAAAGAGGGCAAGGGCGGCCTCAGGGACCTGCACACGCTCTACTGGATCGGTAAGTATATCCATCACGTTCGCGATGCTTCTGAACTGGTTCGGGTCGGGTTGCTGAGCGGGCAGGAATACCGGGCATTTCGCCGGGCCGAGGACTTCTTCTGGGCGGTGCGGTGCCATCTTCACACCATCACCGGCCGGGCGGAAGACCGGCTGACCTTCGATCTCCAGCGCGAGGTCGCGGCGCGAATGCAGTTCGCCGATCGCCCGGGCAAGAGCGCGGTCGAACGCTTCATGCAGTATTTCTTCCTGCAGGCGAAGCGGGTCGGGCACCTGACCGGGCTGTTTCTGGCCCAGCTTGACGATCAGTTCGCGAAGAAGCAGCCCCGAGGGCTGCTCGCCGGATTCCGCGCCCGGCGCAGGCTGATAAAAGGCTATCCGGTGTTTGGCGGGCGGATCAACGTGCCCTCCGATGCCTGGTTTGCAGAGGATCCGGCCCGGCTGATCGAGATTTTCGTGCTGGCCGATGCCAACGGTCTGGAACTGCACCCGGATGCGATGCGGCTGGCGGTGCGGGATGCCCGGCTGGTCGATACCGTCCGCACCGATCCACGCGCCAATGCCCTGTTCCTTGATCTTCTGTCGAGCCGCAACGATCCTGAAGTGGCGTTGCGCTGGTTCAACGAGGCGGGGGTTTTCGGGCGATTCATTCCCGACTTTGGCCGGGTCAACGCGCAGATGCAGTTCGATATGTACCACCATTACACGGTGGATGAGCACACGATCCGCGCGGTCGGCCTCATGGCCCGGATCGAGCGCGGCGAACTGAAGGCAGATCACCCTCTGGCCAGCGCGATCATCCACAAGGTGGTCAATCGCACCGTGCTCTACGTCTCGATCCTGCTCCACGATATCGCCAAGGGGCGGCGCGGCGATCATTCGGTGCTCGGCGCGGAAGTTGCGCTGAAGCTCTGCCCGCGGCTGGGCCTGAACGAGACGGAAACCCAGCTGGTATCATGGCTGGTGCGCCATCACCTGATGATGAGCGCGACCGCATTCAAGCGCGATCTGGCCGACTGGAAGACGATCACCGATTTCGTTGCTCAGGTGCAGTCGATAGAGCGGCTGCGGCTGCTCTCGATGCTGACAATCGTCGATATCCGCGCGGTTGGGCCAGGGGTTTGGAACGGCTGGAAGCGCCAGCTGATTGCCGAACTGTATGAGGCTGCGGAAGAGCGGCTTCGGCTGGGACATGTCCAGCACGGGCGCGAACAGCGGATCGCGGCCAAGCAGCAGGCCGCGACCGAACGGCTGGGCGAACAGGGCAAGCTGGTCGGCAAATATGCCCGGCAACTGAATGATTCCTATTGGATCGCAGAACCGGACGATGTGATCGCCAGCAATCTGGTCCAGCTTGACCGGGCCAAGGGCAAGGCGCTCGACGTGCAGACCGAATACTACGCAGCGCGCGGGGCCACACTTGTGACGGTGATCGCGGCCGATCATCCCGGGCTGTTCTATCGCATCGCAGGCGGCATTCACCTGGCCGGGGGCAACATCATCGATGCCCGGATCCACACCGCGCGCAACGGCATGGCGGTGGACAATTTCCTGGTTCAGGATCCGCTGGGCCGCCCGTTTTCGGAGGAGGGTCAGCTCGCCCGGATCGAAAGCACCATTGCCGAGGCACTGGCCAACCGGATCAAGCTGGTGCCACAGCTCAATGCCCGCCCGCTGGCCCGCCCGCGCGCCAATGCCTTCGATGTTCGACCGCGGGTTGAATTCGATAACGCCGCGTCCAATCGCTTCACCGTGATAGAGGTCAACGCGCGCGATCGTCCGGCCTTGCTCAACCGGCTGGCGCGGGCGCTGTTCGAAGCCAAGCTGATGGTCCATTCTGCCCACATCGCCACTTACGGCGAACGCGCGGTCGATACCTTCTATGTCACCGACCTGCTGGGTGAGAAGGTCGACTCGGTTCAGCGGCTGCGATCCGTCGAAAAGAAACTGCTCGAAGCTGCGGACGAGGAGACGATCGAGGTGGCGGCTTAAGAACGTTTAGCCAGCGGCTTTCTCCGTGAACTGGTCATAAGCCTCAACCGCCTGGGCGGCATACATCAGGCTGGGGCCAGCCCCCATATAGATCGCCAGGCCCATGGTCTCCATGATCTCTTCGCGCGTGGCGCCATGCTGCACAGCGGCCTTGGAATGGAAGGCGATGCAGCCATCGCAGCGGATCGCGACCGAGATCGCCAGAGCCAGCAGTTCCTTGGTCTTGGTATCAAGCGCGCCTCCGGCGGTGGCAGCGGCGGCCATGGCGGAGAAGTTCTTCATTACCTCCGGGCTGCCAAGGCGGACTTCCTTGATCGCGGCCGAAAGTTCTCCCGCCATGGCGGGCCAGTCCTTGTGCATGGGCTTACTCCGATCCACGGGTCAGGTGCTGGATCTTTTGCGAAACGAAGTATGAAATCGGAAAGGCCGCAACAAACCCGATCGCCGCCGCTATCACGATTGGCTTCCAGCCCGGCATATTCGCCGCCAGCACCGCAGTCACGCCGATACCCATCAGCGTGGTCGAAATCATCGCGTGCAGAATCCACATCAACCTGTTCATGGCCATGCCCCTTGCAAAGAGTTATATGAGCTTTCTCTAATTTTTATGGTGCGGCAATCCTTGATCCCGATCAAGCGGGCACCAGATAGGGAACCGAAAGATTCAAAGGAGTGCCGACCATGACCGTCCAGACCGATCCGGCGATGATTCCTTGCCCCACCTGCGGTGCGCTGAATCGCGTTCCACTGACCCGGTTGGGCGCCGGACCGAGCTGCGGCAAGTGCAAGGCGCCGCTGTTCGCCGGGCGTCCGCTCGATGTCGGGGCGGAGGCGTTCGACCGCCATGTCCTGAAAGGCAGCCTGCCCGTACTGGTCGATTTCTGGGCGGAATGGTGCGGGCCGTGCAAGGCCATGGCCCCGGCCTTCGCCCAGGCCGCGCGTGAGCTCGAACCGCAAATGCGCCTGCTCAAGGTAGAAACCGACCGGGTGCCCGAGCTCTCGCGTCGCTATGGCATCCAGTCGATCCCGACCATGATCCTGTTTTCCGGCGGCCGCGAAGTGGCGCGGCAGAGCGGGGCGATGCCGGCCCAGTCGATCGTCGGCTGGGCAAAGGGCAAGGTCTGAAAGTCCCCCCCCCGGAAGGGGAGGGGAAGCGTGCCTAGCCGATCAGCGCCTCGGCGATCTGCACAGCGTTCAGCGCGGCGCCCTTGCGCAGGTTGTCACCCACCACGAACAGCGCCAGACCGTTCTCGCTTGAGGTGTCGGGCCGGACCCGGCCGACAAAGACCGGGTCCTGGCCGGTCGCCTCCAGCGGGTTGGGCACATCGGCCACCACCACGCCGGGGGCTTGGCCCAGTAGCTCCAGCGCGCGCGCCACGCTGATCGGCCGCTCGAACTCGGCATTGATTGAGAGCGAATGACCGGTGAAGACCGGCACCCGCACGCAGGTTCCCGAAACCGGCAGGCCGGGGATTTCCAGGATCTTGCGGCTTTCGTCGCGCAGCTTCAGCTCTTCCTCGGTATAGCCGTCCTCGCCCAGCACATAGTTTAGCGGGACCACGTTGTGCGCCATCGGAACGGCCCACTTCTCTGCCGCGGGCAGCAGGTCGGCATGGCCGCCTTGCGCCAGCAGCGCAGCCTTGTCCCCGACGTGGGCCAGCTGGCGGGCCAGCACGTCGATCCCTTCCTGACCGCCGCCCGACACCGCCTGATAGGTCGAAACGACCAGTCGCTTGAGACCCGCTTCGGCGTGCAGCGGCCCCAGCACCGGCATTGCCGCCATGGTCGTGCAGTTGGGGTTGGCCACGATCCCCTTTGGCAGATCGGCCATGGCATGGGCGTTCACTTCGGCGACGACCAGCGGCACCTCCGGGTCTGAACGCCAGGCAGAACTGTTGTCGATCACCACTGCTCCCGCAGCGGCGGCCTTGGGCGCCAGCGCCTTTGAGGTTGCCCCTCCGGCGCTGAACAGCACCACGTCGAGCCCGGCAAAGTCCGCCGTGGCGGCATCCTCAACCGTCACTCCGTCGATCAGCTTGCCGGCCGAACGGGCCGAGGCAAACAGCCGCAAGGTGGCAATCGGGAAATTGCGCTCTTTCAGGATCGCCAGCATGGCTGATCCGACCACGCCGGTCGCGCCGACCACGCCGACATTAAGCTGCTGACCCTTGGAAAAACGATGAACCATGATGCTACTCCTGATGGGGGAGAGCAGGGCCGGGGTTCGCTTGTCCTGGATTGGATGCCCCGCCTGCTCGGTGCGGGGCGGGTTGCCGGGGTGCCTTAACCAAGCACCGCCACAACCGGTCCCGCACAGGCGGTCGGTTTGGTGGTAATGGTGATGGTCGGCATATTCGACATGGGAGGCGCCCCTAATGGCGCTTTCGCGCAATGGCAAGGGCAATGTTGCAGTGCAGTGTGAAATATTAGTGCGTGCCAGCCCGTTTCAACCGCTCCAGCGCGGTGTCCCTGCCAATCAGCGGCAGCAGTGCCGCCATGTCGGGGCCGTGGTCCATGCCGGTCAGGGCCTGGCGCAGCGGCAGGAACAGCGCCTTGCCCTTGCGACCGGTCGTTTCCTTCAGCGCGGCGGTCAGCGCGGGCCAATCGGCGCCGGTGGTTTCCAGCGTGCTTTCTGCCTGAGCCAGATAGGCCTTGTCTTCATCCGAAAACGCCGGTGCGGTGACGCTTCCGGTCACGACTTGCCACCAGTCCGCCGCCTCGCCGATATGTTCAAGGTTCGGGCGGATTGCTTCCCATGCGGCTTCACCCATGCCTTCTGGCAGCAGATGCGCGACGCGGGCATAGGGCAGGCGGTGCACCACGGCGGCGTTGACGCGGTGCAGTTCGGCTTCGTCAAACCGGGCCGGAGCTCGGCCAAAGTGTGAGAGCTCGAAGGTGGCGGCAAGGTCTTCGGCGCTGAGCGCGGGATCGACCGGATCGCTGGTGCCCAGCCGGGCCAACAGCGCGATCAGTGCTTCGGGTTCGATCCCTTCATCGCGCAGCGCGGCCACGCCCAGCGAGCCGAGCCGCTTGGAAAGCTTGCCCTCGGTGCCAACCAGCAGCGCCTCATGCGAAAAGCGCGGCCGCGCTGCGCCCAGCGCCTCGAACATCTGGAGCTGGCTGGCAGTATTGGAAACGTGGTCTTCGCCGCGCATCACGTCGGTTACGCCCATAGCAATATCGTCGATCACCGATGGCAGCAGATAAAGCCACGATCCGTCGCCGCGCCGCACCACCGGGTCGCTCATCTTCGCGGGATCGAAATGCTGGGGGCCACGGATGCCGTCGGTCCATTCGATTTGCGCATCGCGGTCGAGCAGAAAGCGCCAGTGCGGCGTCTCGCCCGCCGCGGCCTTGGCGGCGTGGTCTTCCTCGCTCAGCATCAGTGCCGCGCGGTCATAGATCGGCGGCAGCCCGCGCCCCAGCAGAACCTTGCGCTTCAGTTCCAGTTCCTGTGCGCTCTCATAACAGCGATAAACCCGGCCCGCCGCGATCAGCTTTTGAAACTGCGCCTCATAGAGGCCAAACCGTGCGGACTGGCGTTCTTCTCCATCCCAGTTGAGCCCCAGCCAGGTGAGATCGGCCTTGATGCTGGCGACGTGTTCCTCGCGGCTGCGCTCTAGATCGGTATCGTCGATCCGCAGCAGAAAACGCCCACCATGCTTCCTGGCCAGCAGCCAGCAATGCAGCGCGGTGCGGACATTGCCGACGTGAAGCGTACCGGTGGGGCTGGGGGCGAAACGGGTGGTGACGGTCATGCCCGGCGCTATAGCGTTTCCGCCGGATAGCGCCAGTCCGGGCAGTGGCTACCGCGCAGCGTCGATTGCGGCGATGGCGCCGATCGTTGCGGCATAGAGCGGTTCATGGCGGTCTGTGCGGACGAAGCCGTCAAGCGCTGCGGAAAAGGCCGCGCGATCAGCCGCGCGGGCGGCGCGGGCCAGCAAGGCCACCGTCCATTCGTCCGGGGTCATCCGCGAACAGCAGGGCCGCGCGGTGGTATAGCGTTCCGGCCAGGCGCGGGAAAGGCGCTCGGTCAGATCAAGCACTGCCCGTGCCGCCGTGATGCTGCCAAGGCGGCAGGCCAGCGCAGGCAGCGGATCCTGCCCGCTCGCTTCACCCAGGGCGCAAAGGCGGATGCTCATCACCAGGTGGATTGCGGCCAGCGGCTGTTGGCGCAGGTCTGGCAGGACGGCCGCAAGATTGGCACCGCTAATGCGGCTTTGGTGCGCGGTCTGCGGAGTGCCGCAGGGGTGGTTGGTCATCGCAATTCTCCGTTCGGGGGCGCGAGGAGCCTAGTCGCAGCAGGCTCTGTGTCAATGCTATTGCGACGCAATCGCAATAAAGGTTTGAAGACGAGCGACCTGAATGGCTTCGATCAGCGCGGATCTACGCCGAGAGCGGCCTATTCGATCAGGCTGGCGCCCTTGCGCGCAGCAGCGCTGGCGGCGGCGATATAGCCCGCACCGGCCATGCAGCAGGCCAGCAGCCCCACCACCGCCGCGTCAAGCGCAAGCACCGCCCAGTCAAGCAAGGCCGGGGTCAGTGTCACTGCAAGGTACCCCAGTGCATAGTGCAGGGCCATCAGCGGCAGGATGCAGGCCAGCATATAGCCGACCGTGCGCCAGAACGATCCGGTCATGATCGCAAAGGACCGCCTGGGCCCGATCGCGCGGTTGCCCAGTGTCCAGCCGACGAACCATGCCGTGAAGTAGATACCGATGACCATCCAGGCTGCGCTCAGGACCGGCCCGGCCAATTTTTCCGACTGTCCGGCGAGGCCGATCACGCTGCCCAGCGGGGGTCCGAACATCTCCCAGGCCAGAATTGCGACATTCATCACGAACAGCACCAGCCACAGCGCGAACGCGGGGGCTTCGGGCCGCGCGGCACGCCTGCCATCGCCAAAGGCCATGAGGCGCACGAACCAGTAGCCGGGCAGGAGCAGAGCGACGGCCTTGGCAAAGCCGAACAGCATCCGCATGGGATCGTCGGCGACCTGCTTGGCCATGGCCAGACTGTCATACATCCCGATGCGCATCTCAACCACGTGCTGCGCGAATTCGACCACAACCGGGATCGCGAACAGCAGCGGCATGACCAGCATCGCCCGCCAGGCAGCGGCGTAAACCGCCTTGATATCGTTCAGCATTCCGATCTCTTCCGCACCTGTTGTTGAAAAAGAGATAGTACCGGCCGATTGCAATCAGGCGCTGCGAAACGCGTTGGTGATCGGATAGCGCCTGTCGCGCCCGAAGTTGCGGGTGCCCAGCTTGACCCCCGGCGGGGCCTGGCGCCGCTTGTACTCTGCGATGTAGAGCAGCCGCTCGATCCGGATCACCGTATCGCGGTCGAACCCTTCGGCTACCAGCTGCTCGACGCTCTTTTCGTGTTCGACCAGGCCGAGCAGGATTCCGTCGAGCACCGGATAGGGCGGGAGCGAATCCTCGTCCTTCTGGTCGGGGCGCAGTTCGGCCGACGGGGGGCGGGTGATGATCGCATCGGGCATCACCGGGCCATCGGGGCCAAGGCCGATCTTGGGCTTGTGCGAATTGCGCCACTTGCTGATCGCGAAAACGGTCATCTTGTAGGCGTCTTTCAACGGATTGTAGCCGCCCGCCATATCGCCATAGATCGTGGCATAGCCGACGCTCATCTCGCTCTTGTTGCCGGTGGTCAGCAGCATCGGGCCGAACTTGTTGCTGAGCGCCATCAGCGTGACACCGCGAATCCGCGACTGCACGTTTTCTTCGGTGATATCGACCTGGGCGTCGGCGAAAGTGCCCTCCAGCATGGTGTCAAACGCCTCAACCGCCGGGCTGATCGGGATCGTATCGTACCGGCAGCCGATCATCCGCGCGCATTCGGTGGCAAGATCAAGGCTGAGCTGGCTGGTAAAACGGCTGGGCAGCATGACCGACCAGACCCGCTCCGGCCCCAGCGCATCGGCGGCGATCGCGGCGCAGATCGCGCTGTCGATCCCGCCCGAAAGACCCAGCACCACCCCGGGGAACCGGTTGCGGTCAACATAGTCGCGCAGCGCCAGCACCATCGCGCAATAGATGTCTTCAGGGTGATCGGCCAGCGGGGCAATTTCGCCCCGGTTACAGCGCCAGCCGGTAGCGGTGCGGGTCCAGCGGGTGGTGACTTCCTGCTCTTCCCAGTCGGTCATCTGCACGGCCAGGCTGCCATCGCCGTTGACCACGAAGCTGGCGCCATCGAAGACCAGTTCATCCTGTCCGCCGACCCGGTTGAGATAGGCCAGCGGCAGCCCGGTATCGGCGGCGCGGCGCTTTGCCACGCCCTCGACCCGCAGGGTGTCCTTGTCGATCTCGTAGGGGCTGCCGTTGATGCAGATGAATAGTTCGGCGCCGAAATCGGCGAGGTGGCGGCAGACATCGGGATGCCACACGTCTTCGCAGATCGGCAGCCCGATCATCACACCCCTGAACACCACCGGTTCGGGCAGCGGGCCGGGCTGGAACAGCCGCATCTCATCAAAAGTGCCGTAGTTGGGCAGCTCGTGCTTGAGCCGCACCGCGGCGACCTTGCCGCCATCAAGCAGCGCCACGCCGTTATGCAGCGCGCCATCGACCACGAAGACCGAGCCGACCAGCATCGCCGGGCCGCCTGTCGCAGTGGCGCGGGCCATCGCCTCCAGCTCGATCGCGGCGCGCTCGATCAGCGCGGGTTTGAGTACCAGATCCTCGGGCGGGTAGCCGATCAACTGCATTTCGGGAAAGACGATCAGATCCGCCCCCGTCGCCCGTGCCCGTTCGCGCGCGGCCAGCATTGCCGCGGCATTGCCGGGAATGTCCCCGACCGACTGGCCCAGCTGGGCAAGCGTGATGGAAAGCGTATCGACCATGGGGCTTTCCTAAGCGCTGCGGGGGCGTTAGCCAATGGGCTGAAAAAGGAGAGAGCGATGTTCGAACAGGCTTTTGCCGCCGCCAACCTGCCCGGCGCAGTCGGGATGATCGTGGACCGCGAAGGCGTGCGCCATTCAAGCGTACTGGGCGTCACCGATATCGACAGTAAAACGCCGATGGCGGAGGATACCCAGTTCCAGATCGCCTCGATGACCAAGGCGCTGGCGACGGTCGCCGCGATGCAGCTGGTTGAGGCCGGGCGGCTGGCGCTCGATGCGCCGATCGGCGATGTTCTGCCGGAACTGGCCGACCCGCAGGTGCTGACCGGGTTCGGCGGCGATGGCAAGCCGCAGACCCGCCCCGCCGCGCGGCCGATCACCCTGCGCCACCTGCTGACCCACACCGCCGGGTTCGGCTATTTCTTCATCCACCCCGAACTGCTGCAATACTTCGCCGCCGTCGGGATGCCGGTGCCCGGTTCGATCGCCGGGATCAGCACCCCGCTGCTGTTCGATCCGGGTGATCGCTGGGAATATTCGGTTTCGATCGACTGGGCGGGTCTGGCAGTGGAAGCGGTGACCGGCAGCAAGCTGGGCGATTACATGGCCGAGCATGTGTTTGCTCCGCTGGGAATGACCGGCACCGGGTTTTACGATGCCCTGCCCGAAGGCGCGGCCAAGGTCCATGTCCGCGATGAAAGCGGCGCGCTGAAAGTCCAGCCGATGTTCCTCGGCGGCGGGGAGTACCACAACGCCGGCGGCGGCCTGGTCGGCACCGCGCCGGACTATGCCCGCTTCGTGCGCGCCATGCTGCGCGGCGGCGAACTGGACGGGCAGCGGATCCTCAGCGCCGAAACGGTGGCCGAAATGGGCCGCAACCAGGTTGCCCCCTTGCGCGCCGGTTTCATGGGCAGCGCCATGCCGCACCTGGCCCAACCCTATGATACTTTACCCGATCAGCACACCGGCTGGGGCCTGGGCTTTCTGATCAACCCCGAAACCGGCCCCGATGGCCGCAGCCCCGGCAGCCTGGCCTGGGCCGGGATTTTCAACTCGTACTACTGGATCGACCCGGCCAAGGGCGTAGGCGGCGTGATGATGAGCCAGCTTTCGCCATTTGGAGACAAAGGCGCGCTGGATTGCTTCGGCGCGCTGGAGCGGATGGCTTATGGGTGATCTTGGCAGTGATGCCCGATGGGCCTCAATCGGTGTGCGAGCGATTGAGAGCTACGCTCTGCGCACGACCTGTCCGACAAGCCACCGCGAATTACCATCGGTCGAGCCAACCCTGATTTTCAACAGCGGAGAGCCGATTTCGATCGTCGATGCGCTGGGCAACACGCTGACCGTGGACACCAACCAGGTCTTTTACGCGGGCCTGCATCATCGTCATTGCTTTTCGCAGGCCGGTAGATCGCAGTCGGGCTTTCATATCCGACTCTCCCAGCTTGCGGCCTACCGCATCCTGGGCGGGGATGCGGCCCGATGTACGGACCGGGCCGTCTTGATCGATGATCTGGCAAGCAACTTTCGCATGGCGCTGAGCCATCACGATGGTGCCGACCCCGGTAAAGTCCGCTCATCGCTGTGTAGCGCGTTGCAGGACGCGGCCCGGAATGCGGACGAGCCTTCGAAAGAGATAGTCTGGAGCATCACGCAACTGATGCGTCCCGATGTGCGGGTTGGCGCGCTCGCCTCGGAGCTTGGCTGGAGTCGCCGGCTTCTGGTGGCCCGCTTCAAGGACGTGATGGGGGTCTCGCCAAAAAGCTTTGCACGGATGGCGCGCTTCCAGCGGCTGATCAAGGGGCTGAAGCGCGAGGGAGACCGTGCCTGGGCTGCCCGCGCCGTCGCCGCGGGCTATTTCGACCAGGCGCACATGATTCGTGATTTTCGTGAATTCACAGGCCTCTCGCCGCGCGCCTATCTGAAAGAGGCAGTAACATCCGTCCAATAGCCTGGACCTTGCTTCCGGCTAGTCACCGACCTCAACCTAGGAGGCGCAAATGAACGTTCCTGATGGCTTTGCCGTGGTGACGCCGTACATCTTCGCGGTCGACGCAGATCGATATGCCAGCTTTCTGATAGTTGCCTTTGGCGGACGCGAGATTGGCCGAAGCCTCGCGCCCGATGGGAGAATTGCCAATTGCCAGATTGCGATCGGCCCGGCGACGATCATGCTCAGCGAGGCTTCGGAACAATTCCCGGCCAGCGCGGCGGCGTTCTATCTCTATGTCGAAAATGCTGATCAGGCGATGGCCCGCGCGCAACAGGCCGGGGCCACACGGATCATGGATGTCTCGGACATGCCGTACGGCGACAGGCAGGGCGGGGTGCAGGATCCGGCCGGCAACATCTGGTGGATCTCGCAGCGCCTGGTGTCGGATCCCTACTTCTGACATGGCGGGGCACTAAAAGCGATGCCCCGCCGGATCGCTCCGGCGGGGTCTCTTGATTTTCGAGTTGGAACAAGCCCCACCCCAACCCCTCCCCTGAAGGGGAGGGGCCAGAGCGAGCTTATTCTTCGCCGTCGGCGCCTTCGGGGTTCAGGTATTCGCCCGCGTCCGCATCGGTGCCGTGGGTTTCACCCTCGACCGTGGCCAGCGGATCGTCGCCCAGCGCGGCTTCGGGCCCCTGGGCCAGCTCGGCGGCGTGTTCCTCTTCCGCGCTGTCAGGTGCGATCAGGCTTTCCTGCAGCTTGCGATAGCTTGCGCGCAGCGCGGCATCGCGGCTGGAGGCGGCCACCCGCAGGCGGTTCATGCCCGCGCCGGTCCCGGCGGGGATGAGACGGCCAACGATGACGTTTTCCTTCAGACCGATCAGGCTGTCGCGCTTTCCTTCGACCGCCGCCTGCGTCAGCACACGGGTGGTTTCCTGGAACGACGCAGCAGAGATGAACGAACGGGTCTGGAGCGAAGCCTTGGTGATGCCGAGCAGCACCGGCTTGCCCACTGCCGGAGCCTGGCCCGGGCCCAGCTTGGCGTTGTATTCGTCCATTTCCTCACGATCGACCTGTTCGCCGGCCAGCAGCACGGTATCGCCGCCGTCCGTGATCTCAACCTTCTGCAGCATCTGGCGAACGATCACCTCGATGTGCTTGTCGTTGATCTTCACGCCCTGCAAGCGATAGACTTCCTGGATTTCCGCGACGAGATATTCGGCGAGGGCCTCGACACCGAGGACTTCGAGAATATCGTGCGGATCGGGCGAACCCGAGATCAGGTTGTCACCCTTCTTGACCCAGTCGCCTTCCTGAACGTCGATCACCTTCGACTTCGGGATCAGGTATTCCACCGGATCGCCTTCCTCGGGGATGATCGCGATCTTGCGCTTGGCCTTGTAGTCACGGACGA
>Ga0116179_1000862_pt1 | contig 23291 bp, 16 predicted proteins | sample AD_UKC071_MetaG_FD_89751 | JGI IMG/M metagenome (GOLD analysis project Ga0116179, IMG submission 89751) | Active sludge microbial communities of municipal wastewater-treating anaerobic digesters from USA - AD_UKC071_MetaG | ecosystem: Engineered > Bioreactor > Anaerobic > Digestate | place: USA...
TGCCCCATGCGCGCACCCCCGCCCGCCCGCCCCGGCGCCCTGTCCGCCGTCGCCGCCGCCCTGCTGGCGGGTTGCATGAGCGGGCCGGCGACCAGCCCGGCATCGGCACCGGCGGCCGGCACCGGGCCGCTCACCCTGCGCGTCATCGGCTTCAACGACTTCCACGGCAACCTCGAACCCGGCACGCTCAGCCTCACCCTGCCCGACCCGCGCCAGCCCGGCGTCACGCTGCGGGTGGCCGCCGGGGGCGCGGCCGAGATGGCCGGCCTGGTCGGCGCGCTGCGCAGCCAGGCGCCGCACAGCGTCGTCGTCTCGGCGGGCGACATGGTCGGCGCCACGCCGCTGGTGTCGGCCCTGTTCCGCCACGAGAGCACGGTCGAGGCAATGAACCTGCTGGGCGTGGATGTCGCCACCGCCGGCAACCACGAGTTCGACGCCGGCACGGCCGAACTGCAGCGCCTGGTGGGCGGCGGCTGCGCCGCCAACCGGCCCGACGACCCGGTGCAGAGCTGCGCGCTGCAGCCGCGCTACGCCGGCATGCGCTTTCCGCTGGTGCTGGCCAATGTGCTGCGCGCCGACGGCCAGCCACTGTTCGCCCCCAGCTGGGTGCGCCAGGTCGACGGCGTGCGGGTGGGCTTCGTCGGCGCCGTCACCCGCAGCACGCCGGGCATCGTGGTGCCCTCGGGCGTGGCCGGGCTGCGCTTCGAGGACGAGGCCGACGCCATCAACCGCAGCGTCGACGCGCTGCAGGCCCAGGGCGTGAAGGCCATCGTCGCGGTCATCCACGAGGGCGGCGAGCTGCCGCGCCCGGCCGCCCCCGGTACCGTGGCCGACTGGAACGACCGCGCCTGCCCCGGGTTCAGCGGCGACATCGTCGGCATCGTGCGCCGGCTGTCGCCGCAGGTCGACCTGGTGCTCAGCGCCCACACCCACCAGGGCTACAACTGCTGGGTCGACGGCCGGCCGGTGATGCAGGCCTATGCCCTGGGGCGCGGCCTGTCGGTGGCCGACCTGGTGCTCGACCCCGCCACCGGCGACGTCGACCGCGCCCGCAGCGTCACCCGCAACCTGCCGGTGCTCAACGCCCGCACCGAGCCCGCCGTGCGCGAGGCCCTGCTGGCCGCCGAGCCGGCGCCGTTTGCCGCCGCGCTGCGCGCCGCCCGCCCGGTGGCCGCGGTGCAGGCCAGCGTCGACGCCCACGCCGCCGCCGCGGCGCCACAGGTGCAGCGCCCGGTGGGCCGCATCGGCAGCGGCTTCGACCGCAGCGGGCGCACCGACTGGCCGGCCGGCCGGCTGGTCGCCGATGCCCAGCTGGCCGCCACCCGCGCGCCCGGGCGCGGCGGCGCGCAGATCGCGCTGATGAACCCCGGCGGCGTGCGCGCCAACCTGGCCTGCAACGGCACGCCGCCCTGCACCGTCACCTACGGCGACGTGTTCACCATGCAGCCCTTCGGCAACAGCCTGGTGGTGATGACGCTGACCGGCGCCGAGCTGAAGACCCTGCTCGAAGGCCAGCGCCCGCCCGGGCGGGCCGAGCCGTCGTTCCTGCAGCCCTCGGCCGGGCTGACCTACCGCTGGGTCGACAGCGCGCCGCCCGGCCAGCGCGTGCAGGACCTGCAACTCGACGGCCAGCCGATCAGTCCCGGCCAGTCGCTGCGCATCACCGTCAACAGCTTCATGGCCGACGGCGGCGACGGCCTGCGCCTGCTGAAGACCGGGCGCGACCGCCTCGGCGGCGCCCAGGACGTCGACGCGCTCATCGCCCACCTGCAGGCCAGCACGCCGACCGCCGGCCCGGCGCGCATCACCTGGGTGGATTGAGATGACCGCGCTGCCCGCCGACCTGGTGGCCCGCGCCCGCAGCCTGCCCAAGGTGCTGCTGCACGAGCACCTGGACGGCGGGCTGCGCGTGGCCACCCTGCTGGACCTGCTGCGCCAGCGCGGCATCGCCAGCCCCGCCGCCGACGCCGACGGCCTGGCCGCCTGGTTCGACGCCCGGGCCCATGCCGGGTCGCTGGTCGAGTACCTGCGCGGCTTCGACCTGACGGTGGCCGCGATGGCCACGCCCGAGGCGCTGGCCCGCGTCGCCCAGGAGGCGGCCGAGGACGCGCGCGCCGAAGGCTGCGTGCTGGCCGAGTTCCGCATCGCGCCGCTGCTGTTCGAGCCGCATGGCGTGCCGGGCGCCGTGGCGGTGCGCGCCCTGCTGGAGGGCCTGTCACGCAGCCCGCTGCCCGCCGGGCCGGCGGGGCTGATCGTCTGCGCCATGCGTCACGAGGACGATGCGCAGATCGCCCGCGCCGCCGACCTGGCGATCGCCTGCCGGGCGCAGGCGGCGGTGCGCGGCGGCGCCCAGGTGGTGGGATTCGACCTGGCCGGGCCCGAGGCCGGCTGGCCGGCCGCCCGCCATGCCGCCCTGCTGCAGCGGGTGCGCGACGCCGGCCTGGGCCTGACCCTGCATGCCGGCGAGGCCGATGCCGGCGAGCGGGTGCTGGAGGCCGCCCGCCTGGGCGCCACCCGCGTGGGCCACGGCGTGCGCCTGGCCGACCTGCTGGACGGCCCGCAGGCCCCGGCGCTGCTGGCCGAACTGCGCACGCGCGGCCTGCACCTGGAGATCTGCCCCACCAGCAACCTGCACACCGGCGCGGCGGCGTCGCTGGCCCTGCACCCCATCCACGCCCTGTGGCGGGCGGGCCTGCACCTGTCCTTCCACACTGACAACCGGCTGATGTCGCGTGTGGACCAAAGTACCGAGGCCGCGCGCCTGGTGCAGGCCGGCTTCGGCTGGGACGAGCTGGTGCAGATGGGGCTGGACGCGGCGGCGGCGTCGTTCCTGCCGGCGCCGGCACGGGCGGCGGCGCAAGCGGCGCTGGACAGCTGGGCCGCCGCCCAGGGCATCGCCCCGCCCCAGCGCGCCTGACGCCGCCCCGGCTGCGCAACTTTGCGACAGCCCGACGCACCGGCAACATTGCAGCAAAGCACCAACACGGGGCAAATCCCGGTGGCATGAGCGCAACGGCTCACGCATGGTTGTCACAAACGCGCCCGACGATGCGCGCCTTGCCCCGCAGTGGCCTGCCCGTCGCTGGCAGACAACTTGCTCAGGCGACCCGCATCAGCCCCGAACACCGATTCCCCGAGGAGGACCCCCGCATGCGCCACAACCCCTGGACCTGCTTCCACCCCACCGCCCTGGCCGCCGCCGTGGCCATCGTCGCCGCCGCGCCTGCGCTGGCGCAGAACACCACCGCCGCGATCGGTGGCCGGGTGGTCGACGGCAGCGGCAAGCCGGTGGCCGGCGCCACGGTCAGCATCGTGCACACCGAGTCGGGGTCGACCAGCAACACCACCACCGACGCCGACGGCCGCTACGCCGCCCGCGGCCTGAGGGTGGGCGGGCCCTACACGCTGACCATCCGCCAGGGTGGCCAGACCGAGACCCGCAGCGGCATCGTGCTGGCGCTGGCCGAGACGCTGACGCTGGACGCCACGCTGGGCGCGACCCAGGTGGTGGTCACCGGCCAGGCCGGAAGCCAGACCTTCAGCCGCAGCAACATGGGTGCCGGCACCAGCCTGGGCAATGCGCAGCTCAATGCCCTGCCCTCGATCCAGCGCAACCTGCAGGACTACGCCCGGACCGACCCGCGCATCGCCCAGACCGACAAGGACCGCGGCGAGATCTCGGCCCTGGGCCAGAACAGCCGCTTCAACTCGATCACCATCGACGGCGTCAACACCAACGACCCCTTCGGCCTGGAGAGCAACAACCTGCCCACGCTGAAGCAGCCGATCTCGATGGACGCGATCCAGTCGGTGCAGGTCAACGTCAGCAACTTCGACGTCACGCAGAAGGGCTACACCGGCGCCAACATCAACGCCGTCACCAAGAGCGGCGGCAACGAGTTCCATGGCAGCGTCTACCACGTCTTCCGCAACGACAGCCTGGCCGGCGACCGCTACAACCGCCCGCCGGCGAACAACTATTCGCCGCCGCCCGAATTCAAGGAGACGACCACCGGCTTCACGCTGGGCGGGCCGATCATCCGGGACAAGCTGTTCTTCTTCGCTGGCTACGAGGAACTGAAGAGCTCACGCGCCACGCCCGCCTTCGGCCCGGTGGGCAGCGCGCTGACCAACGTGGGCATCACGGACGAGCAGATCGCGGCCGCCCAGGCGGCAGCGCGCGGCTACGGCTTCGACGCCGGCACCGTGAACGTGCCTGGCGGCGCCAACCTGAAGGTCAAGGACACGCTGCTGAAGCTGGACTGGAACATCAGCGATGACCACCGTGCCAGCGTGCGCTACAGCAAGACCGAGCAGTCGGAGCCGAACTACGCCGGCTTCAGTGCCACCACGCTGGCGCTGAGCACCTACTGGTTCACCGAGGCGAAGACCAACGAGTCGCTGGTGGCCCAGTGGTTTGCCGACTGGTCGCCCAACCTGTCGACGGAATTCAAGGTCTCGCAGCGCAAGTACGACAGCGTGCCCCTGTTCACCAGCGACCTGCCGCAGGTGGCGCTGGTGTTCACCGGCACGCCGCCGGCCGGCACCACCGGCACGGCGCGCACGCTGCGCTTCGGCATCGAGCAGAACCGGCACTTCAACCAGGTGGCGACCAAGACCATCGACGGCTACTTCGGCACCACCTGGACGCGCAACGATCACGAACTGAAGTTCGGTCTGGACTACCAGACCAACAACATCTTCAACGCCTTCGTCAACAACAGCAAGGGTGTGTACGAGTTCGGCACCACGGCCACACCGGGTGTCGATCCGGTGGCGCTGTTCATCGCCGGCGTGCCCACCACCTACACCGTGCGCGTGCCGCTGCCGGGCCGCACGCTGGCGGATGGCGCGGCCGACTGGACGCTGGACAACCTGGGGCTGTTCCTGCAGGACACCTGGAAGGTCAACAGGCAGCTCACGCTGATGGGCGGCCTGCGCGTGGACCGCACGATGACCGGCGACAGGCCGATCGCCAACCCGGCGTTCAAGGCGGCCTTCGGCTATGACAACGACGTGACGTTGGACGGCAAGATGCTGGTCCAGCCACGGGTGGGCTTCAACTGGAACCTCGGCGAGGCGCAGGGACGGCGCCTGCAGGTGCGCGGTGGCGCAGGCCTGTTCGAAGGCTCGTCGTCGAACGTCTGGCTGACCAACCCGTTCCAGAACACCGGCATGGCCAATGCGTCGTACACCTGCGGCACGGCCACCAACCCCTGTCCGGCCGACCTGCGCTTCACACCCGACACAGCCAACCAGCCGGTGATCACCGGCGCCGCGCCGATCCCGGCGGTGGACCTGATCGCGCCCGACACCCGACAGCCGTCGATCTGGAAGTTCAACCTGGCGGTCGACACCGAACTGCCATGGTTCGGCCTGCTGGCAGGCGCCGAGTGGGTCCACACCGAGGTCAAGTCGGCGCTGAACTACCGCCACCTGAACCTGGGCGCACCCACCGCGACCGGGCCGGACGGGCGGCCGCTGTACTACAACGCGCTGGGCCGCTCGGCCGCAGGCTGGAACGGCGGCGATTCGCCGCTGTCCGGCGTCAGCAACCGGGCCAATCGCAACCGGGCCTTCGGCGACGTGCTGCTGGCGGAGAACACCGGCAAGGGCCGCGGCGATGCACTGACGTTGTCGCTGTCCGGGGCGCCGAGCCGCGAGTTCAACTGGAACGTGGCCTACACCTACACCACCGCCACCGAAGTGAGCCCGCTGACGTCGTCCACCGCCAACTCGAACTGGAACGGCCGTGCGATCTTCGACCCCAACGAGGAAGTGGCGGGCCGCTCGGCGTACGAGGTGCGCGATCGGGTCACCGGCGGTCTGACCTGGGGGCGCGCCTTCGTCGGCAGCTACAAGACCTCGTTCGGCCTGTTCTACGAGGGCCGGCGCGGCAAGCCCTACAGCTGGACCTTCCGCAATGACATGAATGGCGACGGCATCGCCGGCAACGACCTGATGTACGTGCCGAGCGCGCCGGGCTCGGGCGAGGTGGTGTTCTATGGTGCCACTGCCACCGATCGCCAGGCCAACGAGGACCGGTTCTGGTCCTTTGTCAATGCCAGCCCCGAACTGGCAAAAGCCAAGGGCCGGGTGGTCGGCCGCAACAGCAGCTACGCCCCCTGGGTCAACACCTTCGACCTGCGCATCAGCCAGGAGCTGCCAGGCCTGTTCGGCAAGCACAAGGGGGTGATTTCGCTGGACATCCTCAACATCGGCAACCTGCTGAACAAGCGCTGGGGTCGCATCGACGAAGTGGGCTTCAACGCCGGCACGATCGGCGGGGTCAACAGCCGCGGGGGCAATGCGCGCAGCTTCGTCAACTACGCCGGCATCAGCGCCGACGGCAAGTACATCTACAACACCCAGACCACCAACGAGGACTTCACCACCAAGCAGACCAAGGGCGAAAGCCAGTGGGCGGCGCAGATCACGCTGCGCTACGAGTTCTGACGGCCTGCCACCATCTGCCAAGGGGCGCTGCGGCGCCCCTTTTTCATGGCCTCAGCCCTGGCGGTCGATCCGCACCGCCAGCACCACCGAGGTCGTGGTCTTGAGCACGCCGTCGACCTGACCGATGGTGTCGAGCAGCGCGTCCAGCCGCTGCGTGCTCGGGGCCTGCAGCAGGGCGATGTAGTCGAACTCGCCGCTGACGCTGGACAGCTGCACCAGCTCGGGCAGGCGCTGCAGCGCGGCGATCACCGCCGGCCCGCTGCGCGGCTGTACGGTGATGCCCACATGCGCACGCACCGCCGGCTGGGCGGCGTCGGCACCCAGGCGCACGGTGTAGCCGACGATCACGCCGGTGCGTTGCAGCCGCGCCAGCCGGGCGACGACGGTGGTGCGGGCGACGCCCAGCTTGCGTGCCAGATCGGCGGTGGCCATGCGGGCATCGGCCTGCAGCAGGCTGATCAGCTGGCGGTCGAGGTCGTCGGGCTCCATCCGCTGGATTCTGACGGATCGGCAGAAGCTACCGACGTTCCGGCGAAATCACGCAGCCAATCGACGGAATGCACCTGTCATTCGTCAAGCACCATCTGCAGACTTCCGGCATCCCCCCATCCACCGGAGTCCTCCCATGCGCATCGCCCTGCTCGGCGCCGGCCACATCGGCCAGACCATTGCCCGTTTGCTCGCCGGCAGCGGCGACTACCAGGTCACCCTGATCGACAAGAGCCCGCAGGCGCTGGCCCATGCGGCCAGCCATGCCGGCCCGGGCATCGCGACCCTGGCCATCGACAGCGCCGACCAGCCCGCCCTGCTGGCCGCGCTGCGCGGCCACGACGCGGTGGTCAACGCCCTGCCCTACCACCTGGCCATCGCCACCGCCACGCTGGCGCGCGAAGCCGGCTGCCACTACTTCGACCTGACCGAGGACGTGGCGGCCACCCGCGCCATCAAGCAGCTGGCCGCAGGCGCGCGCACCGCCTTCATGCCGCAGTGCGGCCTGGCGCCGGGCTTCATCGGCATCGTCGCCCACCACCTGGCCCAGGGCTTCGAGACCCTGCACGACGTGAAGATGCGCGTCGGCGCGCTGCCGGCCTTTCCGACCAATGCGCTGAAGTACAACCTGACCTGGAGCGTGGACGGCCTGATCAACGAGTACTGCCACCCCTGCGAGGCGATCCGCGACGGCCAGCGCCTGGAGGTGCTGCCGCTGGAAGGGCTGGAGCACTTCAGCCTCGACGGCACCGAGTACGAGGCCTTCAACACCAGCGGCGGCCTGGGCACGCTGTGCGAAACCCTGGCCGGCCGCGTGCGCACGCTGGACTACAAGAGCGTGCGCTACCCCGGCCACCAGGCGGTGATGAAGCTGCTGCTGGAAGACCTGCAGCTCAAGCACGACCAGGCCACGCTGAAGGACATGCTGCGCAAAAGCGTGCCCGGCACCATGCAGGACGTGGTGCTGGTCTTCGTCACCGTCAGCGGCCTGAAGCACGGCGCGCTGATGCAGGAGGTGTTCGCGCGCAAGATCTTTGCCGACCGGTCGGAGACCAACCCGCAGAGCGCAATCCAGATCACCACCGCCGCCGGCATCTGCGCCGCGGTCGACCTGTTCCACGCCGGCCAACTGCCGCAGCAGGGCTTCATCCGCCAGGAGCAGGTGGCGCTGCCGGACTTCCTGGCCAACCGCTTCGGCGCGGCCTACCAGCAGAGCCGGCAGGTCGCGTCGATCGGCTGATGGGGGAAGATCACGGCATGAACACCGCACACGACCTGCTCACCACCCTCGGCGTGCCACCGGCCGCCTTCACCGGCGGCAACCTGCGCGCCCGCTCGCCCATCGACGGCAGCACCACCGGCCATGTCCACGCCGCCACGCCGGCCGACGTGAGCGCCGCCGTCGACCGCGCGCAAGCCGCTTTCACCACCTGGCGCAACGTGCCGGCGCCGCGCCGCGGCGAGCTGGTGCGCCTGCTGGGCGAACAACTGCGCCGCCACAAGGCCACGCTGGCGGCCCTGGTCACGCTGGAGGCGGGCAAGATCACCAGCGAAGGCCTGGGCGAGGTGCAGGAGATGATCGACATCTGCGACTTCGCGGTCGGCCTCTCGCGCCAGCTGCACGGCCTGACCATCGCCAGCGAGCGCCCCGGCCACCGCATGATGGAACAGTGGCATCCGTTGGGCGTGGTGGGCGTGATCAGCGCCTTCAACTTCCCGGTCGCGGTGTGGAGCTGGAACGCGGCGCTGGCCCTGGTCTGCGGCAACCCGGTGGTGTGGAAGCCCAGCGAGAAGACGCCGCTGACCGCGCTGGCCACGCAGGCGCTGTTCGACGCAGCGCTGGCGCAGTTCCGTGCCGACGGCGGCGAGGCGCCCGAGCACCTGAGCCAGGTGCTCAACGGCCTGGCGCCGGTGGGCGAGGCCCTGGTCGACGACGCCCGCGTGGCGCTGGTGTCGGCCACCGGCAGCACGCGCATGGGCCGGGCGGTGGCGCCGCGGGTGGCGGCCCGCTTCGGCCGCTGCCTGCTGGAGCTGGGCGGCAACAACGCCATCGTCGTGGCGCCCACGGCCGACCTCGATCTGGCGGTGCGCGGCATCGTCTTCGGCGCCTATGGCACAGCAGGCCAGCGCTGCACCACCACGCGGCGGGTCATCGCCCACGCCAGCATCGCCGACGAACTGGCGGCGCGCCTGGAGCGCGCCCGCGCCAGCCTGAAAGTCGGCGACCCGCGCACGGCCGGCGTGCTGGTCGGCCCGCTGGTCGACCGCGCCGCCTTCGACGCCATGCACAGCGCCCTGGCCCATGCCCGCGACCAGGGCGGCACGGTGGCCGGCGGCGACCGGGTGGCGGTCGGCCAACACGCCGACGCCTGGTATGCCGCACCCGCCCTGGTGCGCATGCCGGCGCAGACCGCAGTGGTGCAGCACGAGACCTTCGCGCCCATCCTCTACCTGCTGACCTACGCGGCCTTCGACGAGGCCATCGCCCTGCACAACGGCGTGCCGCAAGGCCTGTCGTCGGCCATCTTCACCAACGACCTGCGCGAGGCCGAGGCCTTTCTCGCCGCCTCGGGCAGCGACTGCGGCATCGCCAACGTCAACATCGGCACCAGCGGCGCCGAGATCGGTGGCGCCTTCGGCGGCGAGAAGGAGACCGGCGGCGGCCGCGAGAGCGGCAGCGACGCCTGGAAGAACTACATGCGCCGCGCCACCAACACCGTCAACTACTCGCGCAGCCTGCCGCTGGCGCAGGGCGTGAAGTTCGACGTCTGAGCCGGGCCGGCCATCACTTGCCGATGCCCCACTGCGCCAGCAGGAAGGCATAGGCCTCGGCCCGCTCGTTGAGCGCATCGAAGCGGCCCGAGCTGCCGCCGTGGCCCACGGCCAGGTTCACCTTGAACAGCAGCGGATTGGCATCGGTCTTCAGCGTGCGCAGCCGGGCCACGTACTTGGCCGGCTCCCAGTACGGCACCTGGGTGTCGTTCAGCCCGGTGCGCACCAGCATGGCAGGGTAGGCGCCGGGCTTCAGGTTGTCGTAGGGGCTGTAGGCGCGGATCCAGCGGTACTGCGCGGCGATCTTCGGGTTGCCCCATTCCTGGAACTCGGCGGTGGTCAGCGGCAGGCTTTCGTCGAGCATGGTGTTGACCACGTCGACGAACGGCACCTCGGCCACCACCGCGCGGAACAGGTCGGGGCGCTGGTTCACCACCGCGCCCATCAGCAGGCCGCCGGCGCTGCCGCCGATGATGGCCAGCTGCGGCGGGCTGGTGAAGCCGCGCGCCACCAGCGCCTCGGCGCAGGCGATGAAGTCGCTGAACGTGTTCTGCTTGCTGGCCAGCTTGCCGGCCTGGTACCAGCTGCGCCCCAGGTCGCCGCCACCGCGGATGTGGGCGATGGCGTACACCACGCCGCGGTCCAGCAGCGCCAGCCGGGCGCTGTTGAAGCCCGGGTCGGTGGGCGCGCCGTAGCTGCCGTAGCCGTACAGCAGCAGCGGCTGCGCGCCATCGCGCCTGAGATCCCGCCGGTAGACCAACGAGATCGGCACCGCCGTGCCGTCGGCCGCGCGGGCGCTGATGCGCTCGGTGGCATAGCGCGCCGGGTCGTAGCCACCCAGCACCGGCTGGCGCTTGCGCAGCTGGCGTTCGCGGGTGTCGAGTTGGTAGTCGTAGACGGTGGCCGGCGTCACCATCGACTGGTAGCTGAAGCGGAAGCGCTGCGTGTCGAACTCGGCGTTCTGCTGGCCCGCCACCGTGAAGGCGGGCTCGTCGAACTGCACCAGGTGCTCGGCCCTGGCCTGGCTCTGCCGCAGGTCACGCACGCGCAGCGCATGCAGGCCGTTGCGGCGCTCGGTCACCACCAGGTGGTGGCGGAACAGGTCCACCTGCTCCAGCACCAGGCCCGGCGCAGCGGCGATCAGCTCCTTCGGCGTCGCACGTTCGGGCGCACGGGCATCCACCGTCACCAGGCGGAAGTCGGGGCCGGTGTCGTTGATGCGCAGGTAGAACAGGCCGTCGCGGTGGTCCAGGTCGTAGACCACGCCCGGGCGGCGCGGCAGCACCGTGTGCCAGGGGCCGGCGGGCCGGCGGGCGTCCAGCACGCGGCTGTCGGACTGGTCCTTGCTGCCGGTCTCCAGCACCAGCCAGCGGCCGTCGCGGGTGCGGCGCACCTGGATGTCGTACTCGGCATCGGGCTCCTCGTGCACCAGCACCGGCGCGGCGGCGCCACCGGGCACCGTGCGCCACAGCCGGTGGCTGCGCTTGGCGGCGTCCATGGTCACGTAGAACAGCGTGCGGCCGTCGGCCGCCCAGGCGGCGCTGGTGACCTCGGGGATGCGCCAGGCCAGGTCGGCGCCGCTGGCGATGTCGCGCACCTGCAGCACGTAGTCGCGTCCGCCGGTGTTGTCGGTGGTGTAGGCCACGCGCCGGCCGTCGGGGCTGATCTCCTTCAGCCCCAGCGCCAGGAACTTGCGGCCCTCGGCCATGCGGTTCAGGTCGAACAGCACCTGCTCGGGCGCCCGGGGGTCGAAGCGGCGGTCCGGCCCCACGGCCGGTCGGCGGATGTGCAGCGGATAGGCCGCGCCCTGCAGCGTGCGGGTGGAATACCACCAGCGGCCATCGCGGTACGGCGCGGCCTCGTCGTCCTGCTGGATGCGGGCCAGCATCTCGTCGTACAGCGTCTTCTGCAGCGCCCGGTGCGGCGCCAGCCAGGCATCGGCATGGGCGTTCTCGGCCTGCAGGTGCGGCAACAGGCGCGGGTCGTCGCGCTGGCGCATCCAGAACCAGTCGTCGATGCGGGTGTCGCCGTGCACCGTCACGTCGCGCGGTTCACGCGGGGCCATCGGCCCGGCGGCAGTCTGGGCGGTGGCTTGGGCGGCGGCGCCGATCACGCTGCCCGCAGCCAGCAGGGCGACGGCGGCCACCCGGGCCAGGTCCAACAGTTCAGGCATGCAGTCCTCCATCCTCCAACGGCGTTCACCGGCGCAGTGCCGGTATGTCGGCGATTCTTGATGCAGACGCGGCCGGCCGGAACGCCCGCGACGATCGGGCATCATCCCGCGCTGCACCTGCCCCGTTGTCCACCCCTGCATGAGCGTCTTCCTCTTCAAGCGCCTGATCACCTTCCTGGCCACGCTGGCCGTCGCCTCGGTGCTGGTGTTCACCGTGCTGGAGCTGCTGCCCGGCAACGTCGCCCAGGTGATGCTGGGCGAGACGGCGACGCCCGAATCGATCGCCGCGCTGGAGAAGAAGCTGGGCCTGGACCGCCCGCCGCTGCAGCGCTATGCGCACTGGGTGGGCGGCCTGCTGCAGGGGCGCACGGCCAACAGCTTCTCCTACGACACGCCCACCGCCGAGCTGATCGCCGAGCGGCTGCACGTCACCCTGCCGCTGGGCGTGCTGGCGATGGCGCTGACCACGGTGCTGGCCCTGGTGCTGGGCATCTACGCCGCCTCGCGCCACAACAGGCTGGGCGACGTGGGCGTGATGGCCGCCAGCCAGCTGGGCATCGCGATCCCCAGCTTCTGGTTCGCGATCCTGCTGATCCTGCTGTTCGCGGTGAAGCTGCAGTGGGTCAATGCCGGCGGCTTTCCGGGCTGGAGCGAGGACGACGGCGGTGGCGTTATCGACGGCCTGAAGGCGCTGCTGCTGCCGGCCATCGCCCTGGCCCTGGTGCAGGCGGCGATCCTGGCGCGCGTCACGCGGTCCGCCGTGCTGGAGGTGATGCGCGAGGACTACGTGCGCACCGCCCGCGCCAAGGGCCTGACGCGCCGCCAGACGCTGTGGCGCCATGTGCTGCGCAACGCGATGATCCCGGTGCTGACGATCATGGGCCTGCAGTTCGCCAACCTGATCACCGGCACCATCGTGGTCGAGAACGTGTTCGTGCTGCCCGGCATCGGCCGGCTGGTGTTCCAGGCGATTGCCAACCGCGACCTGGTGGTGGTGCGCGACGTGGTGATGGGCCTGGTGGCGGTGGTGGTCATCGTCAACTTCCTGGTCGACGTGCTGTACGCGGTGGTCGACCCGCGCCTCAAGGCGAGCGACGCATGAGCGCCGCCATCGCTTCCGCACCGCGCACGGCCGTCGGATTCGGCGCCCGCGCACTGCGCCACCCCAGCTTCCTGATCGGCGCGGCGCTGTCGGCGCTGCTGCTGCTGGCGGCCGTGGTCAGCCTGGTCTGGGCGCCGTATCCGCCGGCCGAGATCGACATCCCGAACAAGCTGGAGCCGCCATCGGCCGCGCACTGGCTGGGCACCGACAGCCTGGGCCGCGACATCGCCAGCCAGCTGCTGGTGGGCGCGCAGAACGCCATCGTGGTGGGCCTGGTGGCAGTGGGCATCGGCCTGGTGATCGGCGTGGCCCTGGGCTGCCTGGCCGCCGCCCGCCGCGGCTGGGTGGACGAGCTGGTGATGCGCGCCGCCGACTTCACCTTCGCCTTCCCGGCCCTGCTGTCGGCCATCATGCTGGGCGCCATCTACGGCCCCGGCCTGCTCACCGGCATCCTGGCCATCGGCATCTTCAACATCCCGGTGTTCGCCCGCATCAGCCGCGGCGCGGCACAGGCGGTGTGGGCACGTGAGTACGTGCTCGCCTCCCGCGCAGCCGGCTTCGGACCGTGGCGCATCACGCTCGACCATGTGCTGCCCAACATCGCCAGCGTGCTGATCGTGCAGGCCACGATCTCGTTCGCCACCGCCATCCTGGCCGAGGCGGCGCTGTCCTACCTGGGCCTGGGCACGCAGCCGCCGCAGCCCAGCTGGGGCCGCATGCTCAACGAGGCGCAGACCCTGCTGTTCCAGGCGCCGATGCTGGCCGTCTATCCCGGCCTGGCCATCGCCCTGAGCGTGCTGGGCCTGAACCTGATGGGCGACGGCCTGCGTGACCTGCTGGACCCGAAGCTCGCCCGGCGGCGCTGACACAGCGCCTGGCACCCGGCCGCAGTACAATGCCGGGTTCTGCACGAGACGCGCCGGGGCCATGCAGATCCACCAATCCACACCGACCGGCACCCCCGAAGCAGACCGCACGCAGGAGATTTCCGCCAGATGGCCAAAGAAGAACTGATCGAGATGCAGGGCAAGGTGACCGAAGTCCTGCCCGACTCGCGCTACCGCGTGACGCTGGACAACGGCCACGAACTGATCGCCTACACCTCCGGCAAGATGCGCAAGCACCACATCCGCATCCTGGCGGGTGATGCCGTGTCGCTGGAACTGTCGGCCTACGACCTGAGCAAGGGCCGCATCACCTTCCGCCACATCGAGCGCCGCGGGCCCGATCCGGTCCGCCGCTGACGCAGCTCGCGCTCGCTCAGCGCGAGCGCCAGGCCAGCGCCACGCTGGCCGTCGCGCCGAAGGCCTGGCGTGTGAGCGGGCTGCCGGCGGCGTCTCCCTGCAGCTGCGACAGCGCCAGCCCGGTCGTCAGCGCCCAGCGCGGCCCCAGCGGCACGCGCAGCACCGCCCCCGCATTCAGGTCGACGATGCCCGCGCCCGGCGTGAACGCCGTGCGGCCGGTGCGCAGCGCCACCTCGGGCGCGATGCCGAAGTAGGTCTGCATGTGGCGCTTGTCGGCCCAGGTGGCGCCCACGCCCACCGACGCCCGCGCCGCGGGCCACGGGGCCCAGCCATAGCCCAGACCCCAGCCGACCTGGGCGCCGCCCTCGCGGCCCAGGATGTCGGCCGAATACGCCAGGTTGGTGCTGAAGCCGCCGCCCAGGCGCAGGCTGCCGTTGAGCCGCGCCCGCAGCGTGCTGCGGATGTCGGGCAGGCCGGCCAGTGCCGGATCGTCGCCGGCCGAGCGGCCGTTGTCGAAGCGCAGGCCCAGGGCCAGCGACAGGCGGTCGCTCTCGATCAGGTCGGCGCTGGCGCCCGAATGCTTCTCGGTGCTGGGCGCCCCCAACAGGCCCGACGAGCGCGCGCCGCTGACCTGGAAGCGCCCGTAGCGCAGCGACCACAGCGGGCGCAGCTTCTGCTCGCGCCCGCTGGCGCCGGCATAGGTGGGTGAATCGATCACCGCCAGGCCCAGCGCATAGGTCAGGCCGGCCGGGGCCGGCGCCTCGGGTGCCGGGGTGATGTCGACGGCCTGCGCCACAGCGCAGAACGGCAGGCTCAGCATCAGCAGGCAGGCGGGGCGGGCAGGCAGCGGCATCCGGGGTCCAGGGCAGGGCAGGGCAGGGCAGGGCAGACGGCGCGCAGTGTGCCGCCTGCCGATGAAGCCCGGCTGAAGACGCGGGCCCCGGCGGGGATGCCCCACAATCACCGCATGCCTTCCAACGTCGAGATCAAGGCCCGCATCCCCAGCGTCGACGCCTTGCTGCCCCTGGCCCAGGCGCTCAGCGACGACGAGCACCTGCAGCGCATCCACCAGGACGACACCTTCTTCGCCGTGCCCCACGGGCGGCTGAAGCTGCGCGAGTTCCACGACGGTGCGGGCGAGCTGATCCACTACCTGCGGCCCGACGCCACCGGGCCCAAGGTGTCGGACTACCTGCTGGTGCCGGTGCCCGAGCCCGATGCGATGCGCGATGCGCTGCAGCGTGCCTGCGGCCTGGTCGGCCGGGTGCGCAAGCACCGCATCCTGGCGCTGGTGGGCCAGACCCGCATCCACCTCGACCAGGTCGAGGGCCTGGGCGACTTTCTGGAGCTGGAGGTGATGCTGCGCGAGGGCCAGACCGAGGCCGAAGGCACGGCCATCGCCCATGACCTGATGGCGCGCCTGGGCGTGACGCCCGACCAGTTGGTGCAGGGCGCCTACCTGGACCTGTTGCGCGCGACGGGTTCGACCGGCGCATGAGCGGCGGGCCCGCGGGCAGGCCCCCGCTGCTGCAGGTGGATGACCTGCGTGTGACGCTGCAGACCCCGCGTGGTCCGGCCGACGCGCTGCGCGGCGTGTCGTTCACGCTGGAACGCGGGCAGACGCTGGGCCTGATCGGCGAATCGGGCTGCGGCAAGAGCATCACCGCGCTGGCGCTGATGGGCCTGCTGCCCGACTCGGCGCAGGCGCGCGGCAGCATCCGGCTCGACGGCCAGGAGCTGATCGGCCAGCCCGAGGACGCCTGGTGCGCCCTGCGCGGCAACCGGCTGGCGATGGTGTTCCAGGAGCCGATGACGGCGCTGAACCCGCTGCACCGCATCGGCCACCAGATCGCCGAGCCGCTGCGCATCCACAAGGGCCTGGGCGAACGCGCCGCGCGTGCGGAGGCGCTGCGCCTGCTGGAGCGCGTGCAGCTGCCGCAGGCGGCGCAGCGGCTGGACGCCTGGCCGCACCAGCTGTCGGGCGGCCAGCGCCAGCGGGTGGTGATCGCCATCGCCCTGGCCTGCGGGCCCGACGTGCTGATCGCCGACGAACCCACCACCGCGCTGGACGTGACCATCCAGCGCGAGGTGCTGGACCTGATCGCCCAGCTGGTGGCCGAGGACGGCATGGCCCTGCTGCTGATCAGCCACGACCTGGGCGTGATGGCCGAGAACGTGCGCCAGCTGCTGGTGATGTACGGCGGCAACGTGGTCGAGCGCGGGCCCACCGACGCGGTGTTCCACCAGCGCGCCCACCCCTACACCCGCGGCCTGTTCGCCGCCCGGCCGCAGCTGGGTCTGCGCGCCGCCGGTGGTGGCCGCCGCCACCGGCTGACCACCATTCCCGGCCGTGTGCCCGAGCTGGCCGACCTGCCGCACGGCTGCGGCTTTGCCGACCGCTGCACGCTGGCGCAGGACGCCTGCCGCGCCGCGCCGCCGCCGGCTGTCGATGTGGCGCCCGGCCATGCGGCGCGCTGCTTGCGGCTGGATGCGGCGCAGGGGCTGGCGTGAGCGAGGTTCTGCTGCGGGTCACCGACCTGGTGAAGCACTACACCCTGCCGCGCCAGCGCCTGCTGGCACCAGCGCCGGTGGTCAAGGCGCTGCAGGGCGTCAGCTTCACGCTGCGCGCCGGCCGCAGCCTGGGCGTGGTGGGTGAATCGGGCTCGGGCAAGAGCACGCTGGCGCGGCTGGTGATGGCGCTGGAAGCGCCCACGGCCGGCACGGTGCAACTGGCCGGGCAGGACCTGAACACGCTGGACGCCGCCGCGCTGCGGCGCGCCCGCGCCGGCTTCCAGATGGTGTTCCAGGACCCGTTCGGCTCGCTGGACCCGCGCCAGACCGTGGGCCGCATCGTGGCCGAGCCGCTGGCCGCCCAGGGCGACGTGGCGCCGGCCGAGATGCAGCGCCGCGCCGGCGAGATGCTGGATGCGGTGGGCCTGCGCGCCAGCGATGCGACCAAGTACCCGCACGAGTTCTCCGGCGGCCAGCGCCAGCGCATCGCCATTGCCCGCGCCCTGGTCACGCACCCGACGCTGATCGTCGCCGACGAGCCGGTCAGCGCGCTCGACGTGTCGGTGCAGGCCCAGGTGCTGAACCTGATGCAGGACCTGCAGGACCGGCTGGGTGTCACCTACCTGTTCATCAGCCACGACCTGGCGGTGGTCGACCTGGTCTGCGACGAGGTGATCGTGCTGTACCAGGGCCGGGTGGTCGAGCAGGGCACGCCGGACACCCTGTTCACCGCCGCCGCCCACCCCTACACCCGTGCGCTGATGGACGCCGTGCCCGGCGCACGCGCTCGTGGCGCGTCGCGGCCCCAGCGTGCCGTGCTGCCGGCCGATGCCGCGTCCGGCGGATCGGCCACAGCCTGCGCCTTCGCACCGCGCTGCCCGTGGCGGCAGGCCGAATGCGCCGTCACCGCACCCGCGCTGCGGCCGCTGGCGCCCGGCCACCTGGCCGCCTGCCACCAGGCCGAGGCGGTGATGGGGAACGCCGCCCCCGCCGCAGAATCCACCCTGCCATGACCACGGCCACGACCACCACCACCGGAGACGCCGCATGACCCTGAGCCGACGACAACTGGGGCAAGCCGCCGCCCTGCTGGCCCTGCCGGGCCTGGGCCTGGACGCCCTGGCCCAGCGCGCCAAGGACAGCCTGGTGCTGGGCATGGTGCTGGAGCCCTCGCCCGGGCTGGACCCGACCACCGCCCCCGCCGCGGCCATCGGCGAGGTGGTGCACTACAACATCCTCGAAGGCCTGACCAAGATCACCGACGCCGGCGCGGTGCTGCCCCTGCTGGCCACCGACTGGACCAGCGACCCCGACGGCAAGACCTACACCTTCAAGCTGCGCGGCGGGGTGAAGTTCCAGGACGGCACGCCGTTCAATGCCGACGCGGTGAAGTTCAGCTTTGAGCGTGCCAAGGCGCCCGACAGCACGAACAAGGCGAAGAAGACGGTGTTCGACAACATCTCGTCGATCGCCGCGCCGCAGCCCGACGTGGTGATCCTGACGCTGACCAACCCCGACGCCACCCTGCCCTTCCGCCTGGGCGAGGCCACCGCGGTGATCCTGAGCCCGCAGAGCGCCGCCACCACCGCCACCCAGCCGGTGGGCACCGGCCCGTTCAGGCTGGAGAACTGGCAGAAGGGCAGCGCGATCACGCTGACACGCTGGGACGGCTTCCGCGACGTCGCGGCCATCAAGCTGCGGCGCGTGACCTTCCGCTTCATCAACGACAACGCCGCCCAGGTGGCCGCGCTGATGGCCGGCGACATCGACGGCATGCCGCGCTTCGGCGCGGTGCAGGCCCTGGCCCAGCTGCGCGCGGACAAGCGCTTCACCGTCAGCGTGGGCAGCACGGCGGGCAAGGGCATCCTGGCGATCAACAACAAGCGCAAGCCGCTGGACGACGTGCGCGTGCGCCGCGCCATCAGCCACGCCATCGACCGCCAGGCCTTCATCGACGGCGTGCTCGAAGGGCTGGGCAAGCCCATCGGCAGCCATGCCGCGCCCACCGACGTGGGCTATGTCGACCTGACGGGGCTGTACCCGTTCAACCCGGACAAGGCCAAGGCGCTGCTGAAGGAAGCCGGCATCAGCGCGCCGCTGAACCTGACCCTGACCCTGCCGCCGCCCAGCTACGCCCGCAAGGGCGGCGAGGTGGTGGCGGCGATGCTGGCCAAGGTGGGCATCGTCGCGAAGATCGAGAACGTCGAATGGGCGCAGTGGCTGTCGGGCCCGTTCAAGGGCAACTTCGACCTCACCATCATCAACCACGTCGAGCCGCTGGACTATGTGCAGTACGCCAACCCGCAGTACTACTGGGGCTACGACAACCCGGCCTTCAACACCCTGGTGAAGAAGCGCGCCGAGGCCGCCCGCGGCAAGGCCCAGGTGCAGCTGTACGCGGACATCCAGCGCCAGATCGCCAACGACGCGGTGAACGCCTTCCTGTTCAACCCGTCGCAGGTGTCGGTGTCGCGCAAGGGCCTGAAGGGCCTGTGGGTCAACTCGCCGGTGGCGGCGAACGACCTGTCGCAGGTCAGCTGGCAGTGACGACGAGGAACCCACCATGAGCGACAACCAAGACCTGACGGCGCTGACCGCCACCCTGCGGACGCTGGAGGAGAGCATCCTCGACCCCGCCGTGCGCAGCGACCCGGCGCGCATGCGCACCCTGCTGGCGCCCGGCTTCACCGAGTTCGGCGCCGCCGGCCGGGTGTACGACCGCGACGCGATCATCGCCGCGCTGGCCAGCGAAGGCGCCAAGGTGCTGCGCCGCGCCCGCGGCCTGAAGGTGCAGCTGATCGCGCCTGGCGCCGCGCTGACCACCTGGCGCGTGCAGCGGGAGGACGGCATCCAGACCCTGCGCAGCAGCGTCTGGCAGCAGCAGGCCGACGGCCGCTGGCTGATGGTCTTCCACCAGGGCACGCTGGCGGCGCGCGACGACGAGGGCACGTTGTGAGCGCGGTGCCTGCTCCGTCCGCGGGCAGGACAACCATCGAGCACTTCTATGGCGCCTTCGCCCGGCTGGACGGGCGGGCGATGCAGGCCTGCTACGCGCCCGACGCCAGCTTCGACGACGAGGCCTTCAGCCTGCGCGGGCGCGAGCAGGTGGGCGGCATGTGGCGCATGCTGTGCGACGCCACCCGGGCCAAGGGCGCCGATGTCTGGCGGCTGGAGGTGAGCCACATCACCGACAGCAGCGCGCACTGGGAGGCGCACTACCGCTTCTCGGCCACCGGGCGCCTGGTGCACAACCGCATCGACGCCAGCTTCGACATCGGCCCCGACGGCCTGATCCGCCGCCACACCGACCGCTTCGACTTTTGGGCCTGGAGCCGCCAGGCCCTGGGCGCGCCCGGCCTGCTGCTGGGCTGGACACCCTTGCTGCGCAACAAGGTGCGCGCCACCGCGGCGGGCAACCTGCAGAAGTACCTGGCCGCGCAGCGCTAACTTGAGCGCAGCACGTACAGCCGCCAGTCGCGGCTGGGCGCGTTGATCACGCTGTGGCTGACCACTTCGGGCGCTGGCGCCGCGGCACCCGCCGCGGCCGGACGCAGGATCTCGGCCCGCATGTCCACCTGCTGCGGCACCGACTCCTCGGCCACCAGCACCCGCCGCACGCTGCGCAGCCGCTCGGCGGCGGCGGGGTCGGTGGTGGTGGCGAGTTCCGCATCCACTTCGCCCAGCGGCGTGGTGCTGGTCAGGCGGCCGGCGCCCACCGTCACCGTGAAGTGGCGCACCGCCTGGCCGGCGTCCACCGCCTGCTTGATGCGCGTCTCGAAGCCGCGCAGCATCGAGTCCTCCGGCCCGTTGTTGGCCTCCTGCGTCAGCGGCACCAGGTTGTTCCAGCTGTGGCCCGGGCCGCCGATGTGGTGGTTCAGCAAATGGCCGCGCACGTAGACGCTGCGCCCGCCGCTGCGGGTGATGCGCCGGCGCAAGTCGTTCCAGTGGCCGCCCTCCACGCGTGGCCCGTCGCCCGGCGGCATGTTGGACGTGAGGGTCTGCACCTGCACCGACGAGCCAAAGCCCGCCTGCAGGCCGCCGAAGACCGGCGGCGTGGCGGCAGGGACGCCGCCGGCATTGGTCGCCGGCATCAGCCGCGCCGCCACCTGGGCCAGTTGGTGGGTGTGGCTGGTGATGCGGGCGCCGACATCACTGCCTTCCGGTGCGGTGGCGGCCTCGTCCTGCAGCACCCGCAGCTCGTCGAACAGCCGCTGCGCCAGCGCCTTGTCGGCCTGCAGCGCGGGTGCGGTGATGCCGTCGAGGAAGACACTGAAGCGCTGCGGGCGTGACTCGACAATCAGCGGCGCCCGCGCGTCGCCGCCCTCGAAGCGCAGCGTGTGCGCCGTGCCGTCGACCGCGGTGAAGCCCACCCGCAGCCCCAGCCAGGCCAGCGCGCCGCGCACGGCATTCCCCACCGCTGCCGCGCCGCTGCGCGCCATGTCCAGCAGGGCGCGGCCGCCGGCGATTGCCCGGTCCAGCAGCCAATCGATGGCACGGTCGACCACGGCACGCACCGTCTCCAGCAGCTCGTGCAGGCGCTCGCCCAGCCGGCCCAGGCCGAACTGGTTGGCCAGGAAGCCGATGGCCACCGGCATCGCCCGGCTCAAGGCGTCGACCAGGAAGCCGGCGGCCGTGTCGATGGCACCCTGCGCGATGTCGAGCACGCCGTCGAGCATGCGCGAGACGATCTCCAGCATCTCGCGCAGATGCTGCATGAAGCTCTCGATCGCGTTGTAGACCGCGATCAGCGTGTTGATCACCGGCATGATGCCGGTCACGTCCAGCAGGGCCAGCAGCCAGCGGGTCGCGCGGTCGATGATGGCCTCGGTCACCCACGACACCACGCCCTGCAGCACCGTGTCCCACAGGTTGGCCAGCTGGCTCTGGATCTCGGTCCACAGCGCGGCCGGGCCCTGCTCGATCAGGATGGTGAGAAAGCCCCAGACGCCGCTGGCCACGCGGTAGATCTGGCGCAGCCGGCGCACCGTGGCGGCATCGAGCTTGGTGGCCAGGCGCTCGAACACATGCTCGACGGACACGCCCAGCACCTGGAGCACGAAGCCGAAGATGCTGGCGACCGAGAAGTCCTGCGGCGGCGTGATGCCGGCCTGCTGCGCCTGGCCGAACAGCCAGCCGCTGACGCCGTTGAGCAAATGGGTGCCGATGTTGTCGAAGAAGCGGCCGAAGCCGGCGCGCACCGCGCCCAGCAGGTTGATCAGGAAGCCCACCGGGTTCAGCAGGATGTCGCCGATGGCCTGCGCCGCCTTGGCCATCACCTGCCGCACCAGTTCCGGCGGCAGGCCCAGCAGCGCCAGCACCGCGTCGAAGAAGCGCCGCGCCGCGCCGGCCAGGTCGCCGTCGACGAAGACCTGGTGCAGGATGGACAGCGCCGTGGCCTGCACCCGCGGCCACAGCGTGGGGTCGGTGAAGAACTGGCCGAAGACCGGGATGCGGCCCAGGATCTGGTTGAACAGGAAGTTCTTGACCGGCTCGCGGATGCAGCAGGGAATCAGGTTCCACACGCCCGACAGCACCAGCTGCGGCAGGCGCATCAGGTCGCCGGCCACACCGATCAGCCGCTGCACCACGCCGGCGGCGTTGTGGATGAAGGGCGTCAGCGCGTCGAAGCCGGCCAGCAGCCAGGTGAAGAGCTGGCCCACGCCGGTCTCGGCCCAGGCGGTGAAGCGCAGCGCCGCGTCTTCCAGCCAGCCCAGGGTACCGGCCAGCGCGCTGAACAGGCTGTTGCGCAGGGCGCCCAGCATGCCGCCCACCGCCTCGCCCACCGCCGCCACGCTGCTCGACACCCAGGCGCCCGCCGCGGCGATGACGCCGCGCGCCATGCCGATCAGCATGCCCACGCTGGGCAGCACCGCGGCCAGGGTCTCGCGCTGCTCGGCCACGCCCTCGCCGCCGGCCATCGCGGTGGCGCTGCTGTCCAGCTGGGTCGACAGGCCCTGCATCTGCGCGCCGAAGCCGGCCAGGAAGGGTGGCGGCAGCATGGCGCCCACGCGCTGCGCCACGTCGGCGATCGGCTGCCAGACGGGCGCGGTCTCTTCCTTCACCCAGTCCCAGGCCTCGCCGGCCTTGGTCGTGATCCAGCCGCCGATGCCGCCCGAGCTGTCCGCGCTGCCGGCATCGTCCGGCCCGAACAGCTGTTCCTTCACCCAGTCCCAGGCGCCGCCCACCGCACCACTGACAGCACCACGCACCGGCTCGGTCCAGTCCCAGAGGTCCTGGCCGAACTGCGTGATGCCGGCCCAGACGTCGCCCGCCGCGGCCTGCAGCCAGGCCACGCCGGGCTGCAGGTAGCCGGTCCACAGGTTGCTGAAGAAGTCGCCCACCGGCTGCAGGAAGCTGGTCAACCGGTCCCAGGCCTCGCCGGCCACCTCGGTGATGAAGGTCTTGAGTTGGCCGATCGCATCGAGCAGCGGCTGGCAGTCGCCCGACAGCAGCGCCCCGGCGATGCTGGCGGCGCGTGACATCAGCCCGGTGAAGACCTCGAACATGCCGTTCAGCGTGCCGCTGGGATCCAGCCGGTTCAGCA
>Ga0116179_1000869_pt1 | contig 23244 bp, 24 predicted proteins | sample AD_UKC071_MetaG_FD_89751 | JGI IMG/M metagenome (GOLD analysis project Ga0116179, IMG submission 89751) | Active sludge microbial communities of municipal wastewater-treating anaerobic digesters from USA - AD_UKC071_MetaG | ecosystem: Engineered > Bioreactor > Anaerobic > Digestate | place: USA...
CTCCCGCGCGAGCCCCGCGGCATCCTGGGCGGCATCGACCTCCGCCCCGAGTTGATCGATCTCCCGCTGGCGCTCGATCACGCCGTGGGTGCGCGAATCCGGGGCATAGTGAATCAGCGCATGGCGGCTCAGAAGGCGACCGTCGCGGGAGACCAGTCGTGCGCCGGGCGGCAATTCGTCGCGCCGGTCGAGCCACACGCCCAGATCGTCGGCGACGAACACCCGCGCCAACCAGGCCGCCAGCACACCCGTGAGTTCGCCATCGGCGCCGACCAGTTCGGCGAGCGGCCGCAATCCGTCCGGCGCCGGACACCCATCGTCGACCGCCGGAGCGTCGGCCAGCAAAAACGCGAAGGCGCCCGGCACCTTGTCGCCCAATGCCGCCAACGCGACCCGGCCATCGTCGGCCGGCAAGGCGGCAAGACGTTCGCGCAGCACCGCTTCGAGCGCCAGCTCCCAGCCAGCTTCCACGCGGATGCGCTGCCACAGCGGCTTGAGGCCGTCGAGGCGATGACGCTTGAGCCAATCGCCGAGTTGCCCCTGAACCTGGACCTTGCTCTGCAACTGGACCAAGGCCTCGCGCCGCGCTCGCAATTCGGTAGCATGCCGCTGGGCCTGACGTTCGGCTTCCAGGGCCTGCTTGAGCGCCTGCTGGGCGCCGGGCAATTGACCCTGCGCGTCGGAAAGATCGGCCTGGCGCTGGGCCAACGCGTCTTCGATCTCGGCAAGCGCGGCCTCGCGCTCGGCCACCGCAGCCAAATCCGGCGCCTGCACCGAAGCCTGCTCCTGCTGCAGCCGCGTCCGGCGCTGGGCAAGCGTATCCAGCGTGCGTTCGCTGCTGACCCGGTGGGCCTCCTCGACGCGGATCTGCTGTTCGGCCTGATTGAGTTCCCGGCGCACTGCGGCAGCGGCGGCGTCGGCGCTGTGCTGAGCCTCCTCGGCTTCGGGCAGACGTTCGCTCAATTCGGCGTGCCGCCCCTCTGCCTGCTCGGCGCGCAATGCGGCGTTATCGAGCAAGCCCTGCCAGCGCTCCCCCTCGGCCGCGAGATTTTCCAGCTGGCTGCGCCACTGAGCGTCGTCACGCTCCAACTGGGCCAGACGGCTTTCAAGAATCCGACGGCTATCGCGCAGACGAGCCAGTTCGCCCTCCAGACGGGTCAGCTCCGAACTGGCTGCAAACAGCGCGCTCTGCGCCTGCTGCACCCCTTCGTTGGCCGCAAACTGAGCGTCGCGGGCGGTTTCGAGCTGGCCTTCGAGCTCCTGCAGACGGGTTGAATCGGCGTCGATGCGGCGGGTTGCATCGGCAAGCTCTTCCATGAGCCGGCCGCGCTCGGCACGGGCCTCGTTGCGCTTGAGCAACCACAACAGATTCTGACGCTCGGACAGGCTGGTCGTGAGCTGGCGATATTTCTCGGCCACCGCGGCCTGCCCTTCGAGCTTGCCGATCTGCTGGCCGAGTTCGTTGCGGATGTCGTCGAGGCGGGTCAGGTTATCGCGGGCATCGGACAGCCTTCCCTCGGTTTCCTTGCGCCGCTCCCGATACTTGGTGACACCCGCGGCCTCTTCGAGAAAACCGCGGATTTCCTCCGGCTTGGCCTCGATGATGCGCGAGATCATGCCCTGCTCGATGATCGCGTAAGCGCGCGGCCCCAGGCCCGTGCCGAGAAACAGGTCGATCACGTCCTTGCGGCGGACCTGCATTCCGTTGATGTAATAGGTCGACTCGCCGCTGCGGTCGAGCACACGCTTGACCGCCACTTCGGCATAGGGCTTCCACTGGCCGGCGGCGCGGCCCTCGGCATTGTCGAAGACCAGTTCGACGCTCGCCCGCGAAACCGGCTTGCGGGTCGTCGAGCCGTTGAAGATCACGTCCATCATCGAACCGCCGCGCAGCGCGGAGGCCCGCGATTCGCCCAGCACCCAGCGCACCGCATCGATGATGTTCGACTTGCCGCAACCGTTCGGCCCGACCACGCCCACCAGATTGCCGGGCGTGAGCACGGTCGTCGGGTCGACGAAGGTCTTGAAACCGGCAAGCTTGAGTTTGGCTAGACGCACAACGATAGGGAAAACGCAGGATGGATCGGGGCTAAAGGCCTTGGCGGCGGCAACGATGCTGCACTGCCGCATAAGCGGCGGACGCTATAATAACATTGGTCAAAAAGAGGCCAGAGGGTTGTTTTTGCCTCACTTCTCGATCCGCCCGCCCTGGGCCGAATACTAGGAAATCCCCCACAGTGAACCCGCACCTCCAGGATCTTCACCCCTATCCGTTCGAAAAACTGCGCCGCTTGTTCGACGGCATCGTGCCGCCGGCCCAGTACGCGCCGATCCGCCTGTCCATCGGCGAACCCCAGCACGCGACGCCGGCCTTCATCCGCGAGGCGCTCATCGACAACCTCGGCGGCCTGGCCAATTACCCGACAACACAGGGCTCCGATGCCCTGCGTCAGTCCATCGCGGGCTGGCTGGAGCGCCGTTACGGACTTCCCGCAGTCGATCCGGCAACCCAGGTGCTGCCGGTCAATGGCTCTCGCGAAGCCCTGTTCGCCTTCGCCCAATGCGTCATCGACGGCACCCGGCCGGACGCATTGGTGCTCAGCCCGAACCCGTTCTACCAAATCTACGAAGGCGCAGCCTATCTCGCTGGCGCCAAGCCCTATTTCATCAACAACCTGCCGGAAGACCGCTTCGCCTCCGACTTCGAAGCAGTGCCTGAATCCGTGTGGCAACGTGTCCAGCTCGTCTTCGTGTGCTCGCCTGGCAACCCGACCGGCAAGGTGCTGACGATGGACGAATGGCAGAAGCTGTTCGAGCTGTCCGACCGCTACGGCTTTGTGATCGCCGCCGACGAGTGCTATTCCGAAATCTATTTCGACGATGCCCACTTGCCCATCGGCGGCCTCGAAGCGGCCACACGCCTCGGTCGCAGCGATTTCCGCAACGTCGTGATGTTCTCCAGCCTCTCGAAACGCTCCAACGTACCCGGCATGCGCTCCGGCTTCGTCGCCGGCGACGCCGCCATCCTCAAGCGCTTCCTGCTCTACCGCACCTACCACGGCTGCGCCATGAGCCCGTCGGTGCAGGCCGCCTCTGCCGCAGCCTGGAACGACGAAGCCCACGTGGCCGAAAACCGCCGTCAATATCGCGAAAAGTTTGCCGTTATCACCCCGATGCTCAAAGCTCACCTCGACGTGGATCTGCCCGACGCCGGCTTCTACCTGTGGGCTCGGGTGAGCGGCCTCGGCGTTTCCGACACCGAGTTCGCCCGCCGGCTGCAGGCTGAATATAATGTGACGGTTCTGCCCGGCAGCTTCCTTGCCCGCGAAGCCCACGGAGTCAACCCTGGCGCCGGTTTCGTGCGCATCGCACTGGTTGCCGATCTGGCCGAGTGCGTCGAGGCGGCAAGCCGTATCGCCACCTTCGCCCAACAACTTTCGAACAATCCATGACCGTATTAGTACACATCATGCCCCATCGCGAAAATCCGTTTACCGCCATCATCGAAGACCTCTGGGAGCGCCGCACCCAGATCTCCGTCGCCACTGCGACCAAGGAGCAGCTCCGCGCCATCGAGCACGTCATCGACGAACTCGATCAGGGCAAGCTGCGCGTCGCCGAGAAGATCGACGGCGAGTGGGTCACCCATCAGTGGATCAAAAAGGCCGTGCTGCTGTATTTCCGCACCCATGACAACAAAGTCATGTCCGGCGGCGACACCCGCTACTTCGACAAGGTTCCGACCAAGTTCGACGACTACAACGAGCACGACTTCCAGACCGGCGGTTTCCGCGTCGTCCCGAATGCCACCGTGCGCAAGGGCAGCTTCATCTCCAAAGGCGTCGTCCTGATGCCTTCCTACGTCAACATCGGCGCTTACGTGGGCGAAGGCACCATGGTGGATACCTGGGCCACCGTCGGCTCTTGCGCTCAGATCGGCAAGAACGTCCACCTTTCCGGCGGCGTCGGAATCGGCGGCGTGCTCGAGCCGCTCCAGGCCAACCCGACCATCATCGGCGACAACTGCTTCATCGGCGCCCGCTCCGAAGTGGTCGAAGGCGTGATCGTCGAAGACAACTGCGTGATCTCGATGGGCGTCTACATCGGCCAGAGCACAAAGATCTACGACCGTGCCACCGGCGAAGTCACCTATGGCCGCATCCCGGCGGGTTCCGTCGTGGTGAGCGGCAACCTGCCTTCGGCCGATGGCAAGTACAGCCTTTACTGCGCCGTCATCGTCAAGAAGGTCGACGCGCAGACCCGCGCCAAGACCAGCATCAACGAACTGCTGCGCGACTGATCGCGCCGCACCCGGGCTGCCCCCGCCAAAGGGGCGGCCTGGCTTTTTACGGGCTGCCAGATGATCATCGACAAGCTATTCTCCCTGATGGCCGAGAAGAAAGCCTCGGACATCTTCATAACAGTCGGCACCCCGATCCACATCAAGATCGACGGCAACACCCTGCCCATCAATCAGCAAGCCATAGATCCGACGATGGTTCATCGGATGGCCTACGAGATGATGACGCCCGAACAGATCGAGCGCTTCGAGCGCACCAAGGAGATGAACCTCTCCTTCGGCCGGCGCGATCTGGGCAATTTTCGCGTCAACATCTTCTGGCAACGCGGCAGCATCGCCATCGTGGTCCGCTACATCGCCGGCGACATTCCGCGCCTGGAAACCCTCGGCCTGCCCTCGGTTCTCAACGAGGTCATCATGGAAAAGCGGGGTCTGGTGCTGGTTGTCGGCGCCACCGGTTCCGGCAAGTCGACAACCATCGCCTCGATGCTCGACCACCGCAACGAAAACCGCTCCGGTCACATCCTGACCATCGAAGACCCGATCGAGTATCTGTTCAGACACAAGATGTCGATCGTCAACCAGCGGGAAATCGGCCAGGACACCATCGACTGGCAAAACGCCCTGCGCAACGCCATGCGGCAGGCGCCCGACTGCATCCTGATCGGCGAGATCCGCGACCGCGAAACCATGCAGGCGGCCCTCGCCTACGCACAGACCGGCCACCTGTGTCTGGCAACCCTGCACGCCAACAACGCCTACCACGCGCTCAACCGGATTTTCAGCTTCTTTCCGATCGACGGGCGCGCCCTGCTGTCCCTCGACCTCGCGGCCACGCTCAAGTGCATCATCTCCCAGCGCCTGGTCAAAAGGCCGGACGGCGGGCGGGTTCCCGCCGTCGAAATCCTGCTCAACACCCGACAGGTTGCCGAACTGATCGAACGGAGCGAGATCTCGGGCATCCGCGAGGCCATGGAACAAAGCCTAACCCAGGGCTCGCGCACCTTTGAGCAGGATCTATTCCGGCTCTACAAAGACAAAGTCATTTCCCTCGAAGAAGCCCTTGCCAACTCCGACTCGCCGACCAACCTGTCGTGGCTCATCAACAACGCCCAATTCGGCAACGGCGGCGTCGAAAAGTCCGGTCGCAGCCCATCGTCTTCCATCGACTTCGAAAGCACCCAGCCGGACGGCTCGTCCTTCCGGGAATTCACCCTCGAACTCAACGACGACGACTAAGCACACTGCATGAACGCGCCTCTCACCTCCGCCAGCCCCACCCTCGAACTCACCCACAAGCTGATCGCCCGACCTTCGGTCACCCCCGACGATGCGGGCTGCCTTGAACTGATCGCGGCCCGCCTTGCGCCCCTCGGCTTCGTCTGCGAACGCATCGACGGCGGCGGCGTCAGCAACCTGTGGGCCCGCCGCGGCACCGCCCGACCGCTGGTGGTCTTTGCCGGCCACACCGACGTCGTGCCCACCGGCCCGATTGCCGACTGGCATTCCGATCCCTTCGTGCCCACCGAACGCGACGGTCTGCTGTACGGACGCGGCGCCGCCGACATGAAGGCCTCGCTGGCAGCTTTCGTCACCGCCATCGAAGCCTTCGTCGCCACCCACCCGGCGCACCCTGGCTCCATCGCCCTGCTCCTCACCTCCGATGAAGAAGGCGATGCCACCCATGGCACCACCTTGGTCGTCGAAACCCTCCGCGCCCGCGGTGAAACCCTCGACTACTGCATCGTCGGAGAACCCACGTCGGCCGACACCCTCGGCGACACCATCAAGAACGGTCGCCGTGGAAGCCTCTCAGGCAAGCTCACGGTCAAAGGCGTCCAAGGTCACATCGCCTACCCGCACCTGGCGAAGAACCCGATTCACCTCGCCGCCCCGGCGCTGGCCGAACTCGCCGCCGAGAAATGGGACGAAGGCAACGAATACTTCCCGCCCACGTCCTGGCAGATGTCCAACATCAAGGCCGGCACCGGCGCCACCAACGTCATCCCCGGCACGCTTGAAGTGCTCTTCAACTTCCGCTTCGCCACCGTGCATACCGCCGACGCCCTCAAGGCCCGGGTCCACGCGATCCTCGACCGCCACGGCCTCGACTACGATCTCGCCTGGACCCTCGGCGGCAAGCCCTTCCTCACCCCGCGCGGCGACCTCGTCGCCGCAATGGAAGCGGCGATCCGCGACACCCTCGCCATCACGCCGGAACTCTCCACCACCGGCGGCACCTCCGACGGGCGCTTCATCGCCGACATCTGCCCGCAAGTCGTCGAATTCGGCCCGGTGAACGCCACCATCCACAAACTCAACGAGTGCATTGCCCTCGACGCCTTCGAGCCACTTTCGGCAATCTATCGGCGCACCCTCGAAAACCTGCTTACCGGATCGGACAAGGCATGACCCACGACACCCTCCCAGACGACGAACACGACCACGACGATGAGCACGAGCACGAACACGGCCCCCTGGCCGAACTCGTCACCGTCCGCGACTGGCTTCGCTACGCAGTCACCCGCTTCAACCGTGCCGGCTGCTTCTTCGGCCACGGTCTCGCCGACGCCTACGACGAAGCCGTCTACCTGATCCTCCACACCCTGGCGCTGCCCCTCGACCGTCTCGAACCCTTTCTCGACGCCTGCATCCCTGGCGACGAACGGGAAGCGATTTTCGAGGTCATCGAAAAACGCGCCGTCGACCGCCTGCCCGCGCCTTACATCACCGGCGAAGCCTGGCTCGGCGATTTCCGTTTCAAAATCGACCCGCGCGTCATCATTCCCCGCTCCTACTTCGCCGAGTTGCTCGAAGACGGTTTCAGTCCCTGGGTCCGGAATCCGGATGAGGTCACCGCGGCGATGGATATGTGCACCGGCTCCGGTTGCCTCGCCATCCTGATGGCCCATGCGTTCCCCAACGCCGCGATCGTCGCAGTGGACATCTCCCAGGACGCCCTCGACGTGGCAGCCGAAAACATCGCCGCCTACGGTCTGGAAGACCGTATCACGCTGGTGCTTTCCGACGGCTTCGCGTCCGTCCCGGCGCAACGCTTCGATTTCATCCTGAGCAATCCGCCCTACGTCACTCGTGAAGCGATGGACGCCTTGCCGCCCGAATACCTCCACGAGCCCGGCCTTGCGCTGGGCTCAGGAGAAGACGGGCTCGACCTTGTGCGCAAATTGCTCGAGGATGCGCCGCGCTATCTGACCCCCGACGGCGTGCTGGCCATCGAAGTCGGCCATAACCGGCACATCGTCGAAAACGCGTTTCCGGACCTCGCTCCGACCTGGGTTTCCGCACCCGGAGGCGAAGACAAGATATTTGTCCTCGAACGGGGTCAATTGTTGTAAAACCCGTCCAGCTGTGAGCATTCTGTCAACCTTGGCAGTCGCCTGCCGTATTTATGATCTTGCCTGGGAGCGAAATTATCGTTTTTGATCCCAAAAAACAAAAATCCGGCAAAAACATAAAAATGGTCAAGGAATACTTATGGCGACCGATCGTCCTATCCTCCTCGTAGAGGACAACCCTGACGATGAGGCTCTCACGCTCCGGGCCTTCAGCAAAAACAAAATCGCCAATCAGGTCGTGGTTGCGCGGGACGGTGTAGAGGCGCTGGATTACCTCTTCTGCACCGGCCAGTATTCATCCCGCGACAGCCTGATCATGCCGGCCTTTGTCTTGCTCGATCTGAAGCTCCCGCGCATCGACGGACTCGAAGTGCTGCGGCGTATCCGTGCCGACGAGCGCACCGCCCTGCTCCCGGTGGTCGTGCTCACGACGTCCAAGGAACATCAGGACATCTTCGAAGCCTACCGCCTCGGTGCCAACAGCTATATTCGCAAACCGGTGGATTTCGAGCGCTTCCTGCAGGCCGTGGGTCAGCTGGGGCTCTACTGGCTGTCGCTCAACGAACCGTCCGACCCGACGGCTCGATAAAGGAATAACGCTACAACAAGGCCTCGATGTCATTCGCCAGATCGGCGGGTGATGTCGTGGGCGCGTAGCGCCGGACCGGAACACCGGCCTTGTCTATGAGGAATTTCGTGAAATTCCACTTGACCGGCTGGGTTCCCAGCACGCCGGGCAGTGCCGAGGTCAGGTAACGGAATAGCGGATGGGCGTGAGGCCCGTTAACGTCCACTTTTTCCGACAAAAGAAAATCCACGCCGTAATTCAGCTGGCAAAATCGGGCGATGCCCGCTTCGCCTTCGGGCTCCTGCCCGCCGAACTGGTTGCACGGAAAACCGATCACCACCAGTCCTCGCGGCCCCAGGTTCTCATGCAGCTTCTGCAGGCCTGCGTACTGAGGCGTGAAACCGCAACGGCTCGCCGTATTGACGATCAGCACAACCCGCCCGGCAAAATCGCCGAAGCGAATCGGCTCGCCGGCGATACTCCGGGCTTCGAAACCCAGAATATCGGCGGGCAAGCCCTTGCTCGTCACTCGACTTCCTCGATCCAGGCCTGCTGGATGGCTTCGAGAACACGTTCGCCGCAGTGCTTCGGATCGTCGTTGAACTCAGGCAGCGCCATCACCCAGCTCATCAGGTCGACAAAATTCACCCGCGTCGGGTCCACATCCGGATGGATTTCCGACAACTGGATCGCAATTTCCTGAACTTCAGTCCATTTCATCAGTGTTTGCCCTCCCGGGCCATGTTGATGGAATACTTGGGGATCTCCACGGTCAGCGGCGTGGAACCCACGACGGCCTGGCACGACAGACGCGACTGGGGCTCGAGCCCCCAGGCCTTGTCGAGGAGATCTTCTTCAAGCTCCTCGGCCGCCTCCAGACTGTCGAAGCCGTCGCGCACGATCACGTGACAGGTCGTGCAGGCACAGGATTTTTCGCAGGCATGCTCGATCTCGATGCCATTGGCAAGCAGGCTGTCGCAGATGGTCTGGCCGGGTTCGGCCTCGATCACGGCGCCTTCGGGGCACAGCTCCACATGAGGAAGCACAATAAGTGTAGTCATCGGTCGGTTCAGATCCGGATTTCGTCAATCTTGTGGCCTGCCAGCGCCTCGCGGATGCTCTTGTCCATGCGGCGCGACGCAAACTCATTGGATGCCCGATTGAAGGCCTCCAGCTGGATTTTTATCGCCCGCGCGTCCTGGCCGGCCGCAGCGGAACGCAATGCGGCAATCGCCCCGTCGAGCGCGCTACGTTCGGCCTCGTTCAGCAGACCTGCATCGATGGCCAGTGCCTGCTCGGTCGCTTCGATGACCCGCTCGGCCTCAACCTGCTGTTCTTTCAGACCACGCAGTTCCATGTCGCTGCGGGCGTGCTCGAAACCGGCCTTCAGCATGTCAGCGATTTCGTCGTCGACAAGGCCGTAAGACGGCTTGACCTCGACCCTCGCCTCGACGCCGGTGGAGGTTTCCCGCGCGGACACCGACAACAGCCCGTCGGCATCCACCTGGAAGGTGACTCGGATGCGTGCCGCTCCGGCAACCATCGGGGGAATGCCGCGCAGTTCGAATCGCGCCAGCGAGCGGCAATCCGCCACCAACTCCCGCTCGCCCTGCACCACATGGAAGGACATGGCCGTCTGGCCGTCCTTGAAGGTAGTGAAATCCTGGGCACGGGCGGTCGGAATCGTCGAATTGCGGGGAATGATCTTCTCGACCAGCCCACCCATCGTCTCGATGCCGAGGGATAAGGGAATCACGTCGAGGAGCAGCCATTCTTCCTCGGCCGAGCGGTTGCCCGCCAACACGTTGGCCTGCATGGCGGCGCCGATGGCGACGACAGTATCCGGGTCAAGGTTGGTGAGCGGCGTCTGACCGAAAAATTCACCAACGGCGCGCTGGACGTGGGGCATGCGGGTTGCACCGCCGACCATCACTACGCCCTTTACGTCGGCGGGTTCGAGGTTGGCGTCGCGCAAGGCCTTCTTGAGCGGACGAAGGGTTTTTTCCACGAGCGGGCGGGTGATATCCACAAAAACCTCGCGCTCGATGACAAGATTCACTTCGTCGCCGCTGTCGAGCGTCATGCGGACAGGCACCGATTCGTCGAGGCTGAGGCGCTCCTTCACTTCCCGCGCCTTCATCAGGAGGCGCCGGGAGTCCCGGTCGGAGGGCAACGAGATACCGGCGTTGTCGAGAATCCAGCAGAACAGACGGTGATCGAAGTCGTCGCCCCCCAGGGCCGCGTCTCCGCTGGTGGCCACCACCTCGAAAACCCCACGCGAAAGACGCAGGATCGAGATGTCGAAAGTGCCACCACCCAGGTCATAGACCGCATAGACGCCTTCGGACGCATTCTCCAGACCGTAGGCGATGGCTGCGGCGGTCGGCTCGTTGAGCAATCGCAGCACATTGAGGCCGGCCAGACGCGCGGCATCCTTGGTGGCCTGGCGCTGAGCATCGTCAAAATAAGCGGGCACGGTGATGACCGCGCCGGTGAGTTCGCCGCCCAAGCTGCGCTCGGCGCGGAGGCGCAGATCCTTGAGAATCTCCGCGGACACTTCGACCGGGCTCTTGACGCCCTGCACGGTGCGCAGCCGCACCATGCCTTCGTTGTCGACGAAATCGTAAGGCATCGTCTCGACGTGGGCGACGTCCTTGAGACCGCGGCCCATGAAGCGCTTGACCGAGATGATCGTGTTGCGCGGATCGACGGCTTGCGTCGCCTGCGCCTTGCGACCGACGACGATCCGCCCGTCGGCGAGGTAATGCACGATGGAAGGCAAAAGCGCCTTCCCGTCTTCATCCTGGAGGCATAGGGTCACGCCGTTTCGGACCGTAGCCACCAGTGAATTGGTGGTTCCCAGGTCGATGCCCACCGCCAGACGATGCTGGTGCGGGGCGGTGGACATGCCCGGTTCGGAAATTTGCAGCAGAGCCATCAGGATTCCAGCGCCGTCAAGGCGTCATTGATTTCGTGTTGCAGCTTTTCAAGAAATTTCATACGCCGGACGGTATCCGCCGCGCCTTCGAGATCGCCCGTTTCGTCCAACTGCCGACCGAGTTCGTCGACCAGAGCCTTCGAACTGTGGCGAACCCGCCGCGCCAGATCTTCGAGCACCGCCTCGTCAGCCGCTTCCTGCGCTTCGCCCAAGGCTTCGCGCCACTCCATCTGCTCCATCAGGAACTCGGCGGACATGGCGGTGTTGGTGTCAAAGGCCGGATCGACACCGCGCATCTCGAGCAGATAGTGCCCGCGCAACAGCGGGCTCTTCAGCGTGCGGAAGGCCTGATTGGCGTGGGTTGCCCACTGCATCGACAAGCGTTTTTCGCTGTCCGGCAGATGGGCGAAGCGGTCGGGGTGAACCTTGCCCTGAATGTCCAGATAAGCCTGTTCCAGCCGCTCCATGTCGAGATTGAAAGCCGGAGCCAGTCCGAACAGGGCAAAGTAATCCTGCTTGATATCGAGCATCTCAGCCCTCCCGCCGGGCCATTCCAAAGGAGTCATCGACCCCTTTGGAGAAAACAGAAGAAGTCAGTGTCGGGATCATTTAGACGGTGAAGCTTTCGCCGCAACCGCATTGGTCCTTCACGTTCGGGTTATTGAACTTGAAGCCTTCGTTCAGACCTTCGCGCACGAAGTCCAACTCGGTGCCGTCCATGTAGGGCAGGCTCTTCGGGTCGATCATGACCTTCAGGCCGTGACTTTCGAACACTACGTCTTCCGGCAGCACCTCATCGGCAAATTCCAGCTTGTAGGCCATTCCGGAACAACCCGACGTGCGCACGCCGAGGCGGATGCCAACGCCCTTACCGCGCTTGGCGATGAAGTTGCCGATGTGCTGTGCAGCCTTGTCGGAGAGGGTTACTGCCATGATCGCGTTCCTTTCAGCCGTTGTGCTTTTTCTTGTAATCCTCGACCGCCGCCTTGATGGCGTCCTCGGCCAGGATCGAGCAATGGATCTTCACCGGAGGCAGCGCCAGTTCTTCGGCGATGGCAGTGTTCTTGATATCCAGCGCCTGATCGAGCGTCTTGCCCTTCACCCATTCGGTGACCAGCGAACTGGAAGCAATGGCCGAACCGCAGCCATAGGTCTTGAATTTGGCGTCTTCGATCACGCCATCCTTGCCCACCTTGATCTGCAGCTTCATCACGTCGCCGCAGGCCGGCGCGCCGACCATGCCGGTGCCCACGCCGTCGTCTTCCTTGCCGAAAGCACCGACGTTGCGGGGGTTTTCGTAGTGGTCCAGAACTTTCTCGCTGTATGACATTTTTACTCTCCTGTCAGTGGGCAGCCCACTGCACCGTATCCAGGTCGATGCCTTCCTTGAACATGTCCCAGAGGGGCGACAGTTCGCGGAGCTTGCCGACCTTGCGCTGCAGCAAGTCGATTGTATAGTCGATTTCCTCGACCGTTGTGAATCGGCCGATGGTGAAACGGATGGAGCTATGGGCCAGTTCGTCGTTGCGGCCGAGTGCGCGAAGCACATAGGACGGCTCGAGACTGGCCGAGGTGCAGGCCGAACCGCTGGATACCGCAATATCCTTGACCGCCATGATCAGGGATTCGCCTTCCACGTAGGCAAAGCTGATGTTCAGGTTATGGGGCACCCGGTGCGCCATGTCGCCATTCACGAAGGTTTCCTCGATGGCGGTGAGGCCGTTCAGCAGACGGTCGCGCAGCGCGCCGATGCGCTTGTTCTCTTCGGCCATGTCCAGCCGGGCCAGACGGAAGGCTTCGCCCATGCCGACGATCTGATGGGTTGCCAGAGTGCCGGAGCGCAGGCCGCGCTCGTGACCGCCGCCATGCATCTGCGCTTCAAGTCGCACACGCGGCTTGCGACGCACGTAGAGCGCGCCGATACCCTTCGGCCCGTAGGTTTTGTGGGCGCTGAAAGACATCAGGTCGACCTTCAGCTTCGACAGGTCGATATCGACCTTGCCGGTGGCCTGGGCGGCATCCACATGGAAGATGATGCCCTTTTCGCGGCAGATCTCGCCAATCTCGGCGATCGGCTGGATCACGCCGATCTCGTTGTTCACGAACAGCACCGACACCAACACCGTATCCGGGCGGATCGCCGCCTTCAGCACATCGAGGTCGACAAGACCGTCTTCCTTGACGTCGAGGTAAGTCGCTTCGAAACCCTGACGTTCGAGCTCGCGCACCGTATCGAGCACTGCCTTGTGCTCAGTCTTAAGGGTAATCAGGTGCTTGCCCTTGCCGGAGTAGAAGTGGGCCGCGCCTTTGATGGCCAAATTGTTGGATTCGGTTGCACCGGAAGTCCAGATGATTTCCTTGGAATCCGCATTTACCAGCCGAGCCACTTCCTCGCGGGCTTCTTCGACGGCCTTTTCGGCGATCCAGCCATACGAGTGGCTACGGGATGCCGGGTTGCCGAACAACTCCGTGAGGTAGGGAATCATCTTCTCCGCCACGCGGGGATCCACCGGCGTCGTCGCCGAGTAATCGAGGTAGATCGGAAACTTGAGCATCTTCATCTTCTCCGTACAGCAAAAATTTAAATCGTTCAGAAACTTAGACCGCCACCGCAGCCAGCGTTCGGAGGCTGGCGAGACTCTCGCCGAGCGCCTTCAAAAATCCATCCACATCCTGCTGCGAGCTGCCCGCACCGAGGCTGACCCTCACCGCGGCCCGCGCCAGACCGGCCTCCACGCCCATCGCCATCAGCGTATGCGACGGCTCCGGATTGGCGCTGGAACAGGCCGAACCGCTCGCCACCGCAAAACCCGCGCGATCGAGCTTGCCGACCAGCGTTTCGCCATCCACACCTTCGATTGCGAAAAAACTCGTGTTCGAGAGCCGCGCCGCGCCCGCCGAAAATATCCGCGCGCCGAACTGCGTCAAACCCGCCTCGAGCCGCCGCTGCAAGCCGGCCAGACGCAAGGCCCGTTCTTCCCGTGCCGTCACCGCGAGTTCGCAGGCCTTGCCGAATCCGACAAGCGCCATGACGTTCTCGGTGCCGGAACGCAGATTCCGCTCCTGACCGCCACCGGCGACAAGCGGCGCCAATTCCACCCGCTTGTCGAGGATCAACGCTCCCGCACCGAGCGGGCCGTATATCTTGTGAGCCGACACGGTGAGGCCATGCACACCGAGCGCCCGAAAATCCACTTCAATTTTGCCTAGCGCCTGCACCGCATCGCAGTGCATCCATCCGCCCTTGGCGCGAACCTTCGCCGCCAACGCCGCCACATCCTGAATCACGCCGGTCTCGTTGTTGGCGAGCATCACCGACACCAACCTGGGCTTGTCGGCCAGCAACCCCTCGAAGGCCTGCAGGTCGATCCGTCCTTCGCCATCGACGGCAATCTGTTCGCTGCGCCAGCCGCTTCGCACCAGTTGCCTCGCCGGCTCACGCACGCAGGGATGCTCGATGGCACCGACCGCCACCAGCCCAGGCTTCAACAAGGCTGCCGCGCCCTTAAGAAAGAGGTTGTTGGCCTCCGAGCCGCCGCTGGTAAAAATAACCTCGGTGGAATGTGCATTTACCGCCGCCGCCACCTGCCCACGCGCTTCGTCGATCGCTTTACGGGCCGCCCGCCCGTATTCGTGCCGACTCGACGCATTGCCGAAACGCTCACCAAACCACGGCATCATCGCCTCACGCACCGCCGGATCGAGGGGGGTTGTGGCGTTGTGGTCGAGGTAGACCGGCATAAACATCAATCAGGCTCCGTCAGACTCAAGCCGTCGCGGAGGAGGTTGCACCCGGCTTGGACGCCGTACCGGGGCGCTCGTCGTGCAGCACCGCCACCTTGGAGTCGCTCGAACCCTGCTGCTCCACCAGATTGGCAAGCGTCACGGAATGCAAATATTCGTACATCCGCCGGTTGAGGTTGGTCCACAGGTCGTGTGTCATGCAACGGTGCTCACCCTTGCAGTTCTCCTTGCCACCGCAGGACGTGGCGTCGAGCGGCTCATCCACCGCCGCGATGATATCCGCCACGGTGATCGATCCGACATCCCGCGCCAACGCGTAGCCGCCGCCCGGTCCGCGCACGCTGCTCACCAGTTCAAAACGACGCAGTTTTCCAAACAGTTGCTCAAGATAAGACAGCGAAATCTTCTGGCGATCCGCAATGCCCGCCAGCGTGACCGGGCCGTCGGCACAGCGCAGCGCCAGATCAATCATTGCCGTCACGGCAAAACGACCTTTTGTGGTGAGTCTCATGGGGGCTCCCGGTCCTGACAAGAAATAGTTGAACGTTTCAGTCAACTTTACCAAACCCGACAAAATCGATCAACTATTTTCCAAGTGCTCGTCACGCGTCCGATCAATCCACCATCTTGCCCAACCCCTTTGGATCGAAGGCGTCGTCCGACCTGAGCGCACCATCGACGCGGATGCCGGCCTCGGCCAACGTATCCAGCAGCACGCGAATCCGCCGGTCGGTTTCGACCGCATGATCGAGCAGACCGTGCAGCGCCTTGGAAACCGGATCGTCCATGTCGCGCGTCACGCCGTAGGCGGTAAAGCCCATCTGCTCGGCCTTGGCTTCGCGAGCCCGTGCTGCATCGTCCTTGCCCGCCTCGATGACCCGTGCCGGATTGCCGACCGCCGTCGCACCTGCCGGCACCGGCTTGACGACCACGGCATTGGAACCGACCTTGGCGCCATCCCCCACCTCGAAGCCGCCGAGCACCTTGGCACCGGCCCCAATGACCACGCCGCGACCGAGGGTCGGGTGACGCTTCGCACCGCGATACAGGGATGTTCCGCCGAGGGTCACGCCTTGGTAGATCGTGCAGTCGTCGCCGACCTCCGCCGTCTCGCCGATGACCACGCCCATGCCGTGATCGATGAACACCCGCCGACCGATGGTCGCGCCAGGATGGATTTCGATACCGGTGAGCATCCGTCCGACATGGCTGGTGAACCGGCCCGCCCAGCAAAAGCCGCGCTTCCACGCCGCGTGAGCGATGCGATGCAGCCACAGAGCGTGCATCCCCGGGTAGCAGGTGAGCACTTCCCACCTTGAGCGTGCCGCCGGATCCCGTTCGAGAACGTTGGCCAGATCTTCACGCAGACGACTGAACATGAGAAAGAATTTCCTGAAATTGATTCGTGCGAGCCTTCGCCCAGCCCGCAGCATCGCGGGATTTGCACCGGTTTTAATTCCGACTATTTTAGTCTACTTTTGATGCTTCTCGAAGGCGGTCAACATCCCGCGCAGGATGTTGATCTCGTCCTTCTCCAGCCGGATACGCCCGAACAAACGGCGCAAGCGCGGCCATAGGCGCTTGGAGTTGGTCGGATTGAAGAAGCCGCTGGCAGTGATCGCCCGGTCGAGATGAGCATAGAAGCCCTCGATCTGATCGAAAGTCGCCGGCTCGAACTCCGCCCCCGGCGCTTCCCCCGGGTCGAGCGTCGCCATGCGCAACTCGTAGCACAGCAGTTGTACCGCCGCGCCGAGATTGAGCGACGAATAGGTTTCGCTCACCGGGATTTTCACCGGCATGTGGCACAGCGCCACGTCCTCGTTGGACAGCCCGACCGATTCGTTTCCAAAGACCAGCGCCACGTCCCCGTAGACCGTCCGCTGCACCAGATCGCCCGCCGCTTCCCGCGCCCATTTCATGGGCACGGCCATCTCGCGCCGCCGGGCCGTCATGGCCGCCGCGAAAACCGTACCTTCCAGCGCTTCGGCCAGACTACCGACAATCCGCGCATTGGCCAGAATGTCGTCCGCGCCCGCCGCACGGGCGGTGGCCACCGGATCGGGGAAAGCGTGGGGACTGACAAGCACCAGATGCGACAGACCCATGGTTTTCATGGCTCTGGCCGCTGCACCGATATTGCCGGGATGACTGGTACGGGAGAGGACGACACGCACGCGCTCAAGCGCGCCATCGTTGTTCATATTAAAATGTGCGGTTTCCCGAATTAGTGTCGACCGGTGGGCCATTCATGCCCGGGCCGGCAGACCTTGCCAGACACCCAATGCATCCCACTCTGAACATTGCCATCAAAGCCGCACGCCGTGCCGCCACCGTCATCAACCGGGCTTCGCTCGACGTCGACCTGTTGCGCGTCGAGTCGAAATCGCCCAACGATTTCGTGACGGAAGTAGACCGGGCTGCCGAAGAAGCCATCATCCAGGTACTCCGTGAGGCCTATCCGAGCCACAGCATTTTAGCAGAAGAGTCCGGCGAGACCGGCCCCGAGGCCGATACCGAGTACCAGTGGATCATCGATCCGCTCGACGGCACCACCAATTTCATCCACGGATTCCCCCAGTACGCGATCTCCATCGCCCTGGCCCGCAAGGGCGTGGTCGAGCAGGCGGTGGTCTTCGATCCGAACCGCAACGAGATGTTCACCGCATCGCGCGGCGGCGGCGCCTTCCTCAACGATCGCCGGATCCGCGTCTCCAAGCGCCTGCGTCTTCAGGACGCACTCGTCGGCACCGGCTTCCCGTACCGTCAGTTTGACAACCTCGACACCTATCTGGCGATCTTCAAGGAACTCACCCAAAAGACCGCCGGCCTGCGTCGCCCCGGCGCGGCGGCACTCGACTTGGCCTACGTCGCTGCCGGACGCCTGGACGCCTTCTGGGAATTCGGCCTATCGCCGTGGGACATGGCTGCCGGCAGCCTGCTGATTAGCGAAGCGGGTGGCTTGGTCAGCGATCTCGCCGGCGAATCGGACTACCTCCGCACTGGCAACATCGTCGCCGGCACGCCGAAGGTCTTCCCGCAACTGATGCAAGTCGTCCAGGGCCACTGCGCCGACAAGCTCTCGGCCTGAGCGATCCGATGAGCGTTGCCGCCCTGTTCCGCCTCGTACTGGCCGGCCTGCTTCTGGCCAGCCAGTCGGCCTTTGCCGGAACGGTGCTGATCTGGGGCGACAGTCTCTCCGCCGGCTACGGCCTGCGCCCCCCGCAGGCCTGGCCAGCGCTGCTGGAGCAGCGCATCGTCGATGCCCGCCTGCCCCACAAGGTGGTCAACGCCAGCATCAGCGGGGAAACAACCGCGGGCGGACGCAGCCGACTGCCCGCCGCGCTGCAGACCTACCGTCCTTCGCTCGTGGTCATCGAACTGGGCGCCAACGACGGCCTGCGCGGCCTGCCCGTTCCGGCCATGATCGCCAACCTCCAGGCCATGATCGACGCCAGCCGCGAGGCCGGCGCAAGGGTTCTGTTGATTGGCATGCGCATGCCGCCCAACTACGGCCCGGACTACACCTCCCGCTTCGAGAGAGCCTTTCAGGAACTGGCCAAAACCAACAAACTGCGCCTCGTTCCCTTCATGATGGAAGGTTTTGCCGACAAACCCGCCTATTTCCAGCGGGACGGCATCCACCCCATCGCCGACGCCCAGCCGCTCATCCTCGACACCGTCTGGCGCGAACTCAAGCCGCTGCTGCGCTGATCACGGCAGCCGCAACGAAGGGTTGTGGCCCTTCACCGCACAAATCCGCTGAATGACCGCCTGCTTTGGCTCGGCGACCTCGCCCTGCTCATAGGCCAGCACAGTACAGGCGCCCGCCACGCGCTCGAAGAGCTCGTGAGAGCGAAGCAGAAAATCCGGATTGCTCGGCTTGCCGAAGCGCTCGTTGCCGACCATGAAAGTCTCGTAGATCAGCACACCACCGTGATTCAACGCCGTCAGCAGCAAAGGCAGGCGCGGACGAAACAAATAATTGGTCACCACGATCGCATCGAAGCGGCGATCGGCATAAAGCCAAGGCTCTTCCTCGAGATCCGCCTGGCGGGTTGTCAGATGCGGTACGCCGGCCAGCAACTCCAGTGCCACCGCATCCCGGTCCACCGCCTCGACGCGGAATCCCTTGCTTGCCAGCCAGCGCGCATGTCGCCCGCTGCCACAGGCGAAATCGAGCACTTCCCCACCTGCAGCAATCAGCGGTGCAAAACGGGTGACCCACGAAGACGGGGTCAGCGAAGCAGAATGGCGTATCGACACACGAAACCTCCCGGAATGTTGTTCGTCCTGCCCGGCAACAGATTCAGACCCGCTCCCCGGAAGTCAGAGAGACACGGCGACGGGCGAGTTCCCCTGATATGCCCACCGTCGAAAAACGGTCGACCCCCAATAAAAACGGGCGCCGCAGCGCCCGTTCGATCAAACGTGAAGTTCGATTACTCGGACTTTTCGTTCAACAGCGCCTTCATCGACAGACGAACACGCCCCTTCTCGTCGGTCTCGAGCACCTTGACACGCACGACCTGACCTTCTTTGAGGTAGTCGGACACAGCATTGACGCGCTCGTTGGCGATCTGCGAAACGTGCAGAAGGCCATCGCGGCCCGGCATGATGTTGATGATCGCACCGAAATCGAGGATGCGCAGCACCGGGCCTTCGTAGACCTTGCCCACTTCCACTTCGGCGGTGATGTCCTCGATGCGCTTCTTGGCGATCTGGGCGCCTTCGGCGCTGACCGAAGAGATCGTCACGTTGCCGTCGTCGGTGATCTCGATGACCGTGCCGGTTTCTTCCTGCAGGCCACGGATCACCGCGCCGCCCTTGCCGATCACGTCGCGGATCTTCTCCGGATTGATCTTCAGGGTGATCATGCGCGGCGCGAAGGTGGACACTTCGCCGCGGGCGCCTTCCAGCGCGCTCTTCATCAAACCGAGGATGTGCATGCGGCCTTCCTTGGCCTGAGCCAGGGCAACCTGCATGATTTCCTTGGTGATGCCGAGGATCTTGATGTCCATCTGCAGCGCGGTGACACCCTTCTCGGTACCCGCCACCTTGAAGTCCATGTCGCCCAGGTGATCTTCGTCGCCGAGGATGTCGGTCAGCACGGCAAAACGGCCACCATCCTTGATCAGCCCCATGGCGATACCGGCCACCGGTGCGGACAGCGGAACGCCGGCATCCATCATGGCGAGGGAGCCGCCACAAACGGAAGCCATCGAGCTGGAACCGTTGGATTCGGTGATCTCGGACACCACACGAACGGTGTAGGAGAACTCTTCCTTGCTCGGCAGAACGCCAGCCAGCGCGCGCTTGGCGAGACGGCCGTGGCCGATTTCGCGACGCTTCGGCGAGCCGAAACGACCGCATTCGCCCGTGGAGAACGGCGGGAAGTTGTAATGGAGCATGAAGCGCTCGCGGTACTCGCCAGCAACTGCGTCGATGATCTGCTCGTCGCGACCAGTGCCAAGAGTGGTGACCACCAGCGCCTGGGTTTCGCCACGGGTGAACAGCGCGGAGCCGTGGGTGCGCGGCAGCACGCCGACACGGATGTCGATCGGGCGCACGGTGCGGGTATCGCGACCGTCGATGCGCGGCTCGCCGCTCAGGATGCGACCGCGAACCACTTTCGACTCGAGATCGAAGATGATGTTATTGACGGTGTTCTTGTCGAACTCGCGACCGTCCGCAGCCAGCGCGGCATGCACTTCGTCGCCAATGGCCGACAGTTGCTGCGAACGGGCCTGCTTGGCGGTGATACGGAAGGCTTCCTCGATACGAGCGCCGGCAATTTCGGTCACGCGAGCGATCAGAGCCTCGTCCCTGGCAGGAGCCTGCCAGTCCCATTCGGGCTTGCCGGCAACATCGACCAGTTCGTTGATCGCAGTGATTGCGGCCTGCATCTGGGTGTGACCGAACACCACGCCGCCCAGCATCACATCTTCAGGCAGCTCGAGAGCTTCGGACTCGACCATCAGCACCGCGGTCTCGGTGCCGGCAACCACCAGATTCATCTTGCTGGTCTGCAGCTGGGAGGCCGTCGGATTGAGGATGTACTCACCTTTGTCGTAACCGACACGGCAAGCACCGATCGGACCGGCAAACGGAATACCGGCAATGGCCAGCGCGGCGGAAGCGGCGATCATTGCGGGAATGTCGGCATCCACTTCCGGATTCAGGGACACCACCTGAACGATCACCTGGACTTCGTTATAGAAGCCATCCGGGAAGAGCGGACGGATCGGACGGTCGATCAGACGGGAAGTCAACGTTTCCTTCTCGGTCGGACGACCTTCGCGCTTGAAGAAACCGCCGGGAATACGGCCGGCCGCGTAGAACTTCTCGACATAATCGACGGTCAGCGGGAAGAAATCCTGGCCCGGCTTGGCATTCTTGGCTGCCACTACGGTTGCCAGCACCACGGTATCGTCCATATTGACGATCACGGCACCGTGGGCCTGACGAGCAACCTCGCCGGTCTCCATGGTTACGGTGTGGGAGCCATAGGTAAAAGTCTTCTTGATTGCGGTAGGCAAAGGATGTCCTTTCATTCAATCGGCAGGCGGCAAACAACAACCGCACGCGTAGCCGAGGTAAAAGCGCCGTTTTCTCGGGCGCACAGATGTGACAAAGCCGGCGAAGCCACACGGACTTACACCGGCTGTGCCCATGATCAAACCTGCACGACAGGCAGGGTTGTCACGTTCGGTAACGAAGCTACTTCTATCCGCTTACTTGCGCAGACCAAGACGCGCGATCAGCTCACGGTAGCCGTCGATATTCTTGCGCTTCAGGTAGTCGAGGAGCTTGCGACGCTGGCTCACCATCATCAGCAGGCCGCGGCGGGAGTGGTGGTCCTTGACGTTAGCCTTGAAGTGGCCGGTCAGATCGTTGATGCGGGCGGTAAGCAGAGCGACTTGCACTTCCGGAGATCCGGTATCGCCCTTGGCGCGCTGGTAGTCACCAACGATTTGCGCTTTTTGTTCTGTGGAGATTGCCATTGTTTAACTCGGTTAGTTGTAGCCTTGCGAAGCGCGCGATTATAACGGATAGAAGCTCGTCTGCTCAAGAGGTTTCATTGTTTTCCGGTCGCCATCAGACGCGTCGCCACCAGCAAACCGTCGCCATCGAGCGTTGCGACGCCGAGAAAACGCTCGCCTTCATAAACCCGGAAGATCTCGCCAGACTCGCCGCTACAACCACGCGCCGGCTGTCCGTGGGTCAGGTTGCGGGCCTGGTTCTCATCGAGAATCTGCCGCGGCAAATGTGCGAGCAAGGCATCGACAGGCGCCAGGCAGCCATCCCGCCCTTCCACCGGAAGCGCCTCGAGATCGGTCAAGGAAATCGCCCTGTCGAGCGAGAACGGGCCGATCCGGGTACGCCGCAGTGCGGTGAGATGGGCTCCACATCCAAGCAGCGCGCCGAGATCGGAAGCCAGTGTCCGCACGTAGGTACCCTTGCTGCATTCGACCGTGACCTTGAGGCTGTCGCCGTCGCGCTCCAGCATCTCGAAACGATGAATCGTCACCCGCCGCGGCTCGCGGGCAATCTCGACACCGGCACGCGCATACTCGTAGAGCGCCTTGCCGTGATGCTTGAGGGCGGAATACATCGGCGGAATCTGCTCGATCTCGCCACGCAGAGAAACGATCGCCGCCTCGATTTCCACATTGGAGACCATCACCGGGCAACGGGCCAACACTTCGCCCTCGGCATCCGCGGTTGTCGTCGTTACGCCGAGCAGCACCGTCGCGTCGTAAGCCTTGTCGGCATCGAGCAGGGTTTGGGAAAACTTGGTCGCTTCACCCAGAGTCAGCGGCAACAAGCCACTCGCCATCGGGTCCAGCGTTCCCGTGTGACCGCCCTTGGCCGCGTTCAGAAGCCAACGGGCCTTCTGGAGCGCATTGTTGGAACTGATGCCGACCGGCTTATCCAGAAACAGGACGCCGTCGACGACACGACGCGGAGCGCGTCGCTGTTGCGGAAGCTTGGCCAAACGGGAATTTCCTGAAAAGGCGCTGCGAACGCAGCGCCTGGATATCAACGGTGAGAATCCGTCTCCGGAGTGCCGGTCTCGCCTTCGCCGCCCGCCTCGTCGGCATAGTGACGATCCGATTCCAACGCCACGTCGATGAGCGCAGAAATCCGGTTGCCGGTCTCCACGGACGGATCGTAGACGAAATGCAACTCCGGCAAAGTATGGATACGGATGCGACGACCCAACTCGCGACGCAGGAAACTGCTGGCCCGACGCAAGCCCTTCTGGACTTCATCGAGGCCTTCCTGACCCTTCAGCGAGGTGAAGAAAATCTTGGCATGGGCGTAATCCGGCGTGATC
>Ga0116179_1000877_pt1 | contig 23105 bp, 24 predicted proteins | sample AD_UKC071_MetaG_FD_89751 | JGI IMG/M metagenome (GOLD analysis project Ga0116179, IMG submission 89751) | Active sludge microbial communities of municipal wastewater-treating anaerobic digesters from USA - AD_UKC071_MetaG | ecosystem: Engineered > Bioreactor > Anaerobic > Digestate | place: USA...
CACCACGACCGGCTTCACGCCCACCATCCGCAGGAACACGATGTCCTGGGCGAACGCGCGCTTGAGGTCGTCGTCGACCATCGCGTTGCCGCCGTACTTGACCACGATCGTCTTGCCCACGTACTGCTCCAACCAGGGCAGCGCCTCGATCAGGATGGCTGCCTTATCGCCGGCGTCGATCATGTGGAGTACTCCGCGTTCTCTTTGACGTAGTCGTAGGTGAGGTCGTTGGTCCAGATGGCCGCCGCGGCCTCGCCGGCGTGCAGGTTGACCTCCACCAGCACCTCCCGACCCTTGGTCAGGTCGACTTCGCTGCGGTCGGCGCCGAGCTGGCCGTCCACGAACACGCGGACGCCGTTGAACGCCACATCGACGTGCTCGGGGTCGTAGGCGGCCGGCACCGTACCGGCGGACGCGAGCACGCGCCCCCAGTTCGGGTCGTTGCCGAAGATGGCGCACTTGAACAGGTTGCTGCGGGCGATCGCCCTGGCCACCGCGAGCGCGTCCGCCTCGGACGCGGCCCCCTCCACCCGCACCTCGATGTCGTGCGCGGAGCCCTCCGCGTCCGCCAGCAACTGCTTGGCCAGATCGGCGCAGACGCCGGTGAGGGCTTCGGAGAACTCGGCCGGGTCGGCCTGCACCCGGGCGGCGCCGGAAGCCAGCAGCAGCACGGTGTCGTTGGTGGACATGCACCCGTCGGAATCAGTGCGATCGAAGGTGAAGCCGGTGGCGGTGCGTAGTGCCTCGTCCAGCTGCGCCGGTTCGACCACGGCGTCGGTGGTGATGACCACCAGCATGGTGGCCAGTGCGGGCGCGAGCATGCCGGCGCCCTTGGCCATGCCGCCGATCGTCCAGCCGTCCGGAGAGGTGTGGATGGACTCCTTCGCGACGGTGTCGGTGGTAATGATCGCCGCAGCAGCGGACGGGCCACCGGTGTTGGCCAGGTCCTGTGCAGCCAGCTGGATGCCGGTGAGCACCGCGTCCATCGGCAGCCGGACGCCGATCAGCCCGGTCGAGCACACCGCGACATCAGCGACATCGCAGCCAACCTCGGCAGCCGTCCACTCGGCCATCTGCTGGGCGTCGGCGAGGCCGGCGGACCCGGTGCAGGCGTTGGCGCCACCGGAGTTCAGCACCACCGCGGCCAGTCGGCCGTTGGCGACCGCCTGCTGGCTCCACTGCACCGGTGCGGCGGTGAACCGGTTACTGGTGAACACCGCGGCAGCGTGCGCGTCCGGACCTTCGTTGACTACCAGGGCCAGGTCGGGTTTGCCGGACGCCTTCAGGCCGGCGGTCACACCGGCTGCGGTGAATCCCTTGGCTGCGGTTACGCTCACGGGGCGACTCCGATCGTGGTCAGGCCCAGGGTCTCGGGCAGCCCCAGGGCGAGGTTCATGGATTGGATGGCGCCACCGGCCGTCCCCTTGGTGAGGTTGTCGAGCGCAGCCACCGCGACCAGCCGGTTGGCGTCCGCGTCAATGGCCACCTGGATATGCACGGCGTTGGAGCCGACGATGGACTGGGTTTGCGGCCACAGACCCTCGGGCAGCACGGTGACGAACGGCTCCGCTAGGTAGGCGGACGCGTAGACCTCGCGCGCCTCAACAGCGGAAACGGGCCGCGCCAAGGGAGCGGTCACGGTCGCGAGGATGCCCCGCGACATCGGTACCAGCACCGGCGTGAAGGACACGCTGGGTTCGACCGCGCCGAGCCGAGTGAAGTTCTGCAGCAGTTCGGGCACGTGCCGGTGCACGCCGCCGACGCCGTAGGCGCTGGCCGAGCCCATCAGCTCGGCACCCAGAAGGTGCGGCTTCAGCGCCTTGCCCGCCCCGGACGGCCCGGACGCGGCCACCGCGACCACATCCGCACCGGTCACCAGCCCGGCCACGAGCGCCGGCAGTAGCGCAAGGGTGACGGTGGTCGGGTAGCAACCCGGCACGGCGATCCGCGAGGTGTGGGCCAGTTGAGCGCGCTGGCCCGGAAGCTCAGGCAGCCCATACGGCCAGGTGCCCGCGTGCTCGCTGCCGTAGAACTTGCGCCACTGCTCGGGATCGCTCAGCCGATGGTCGGCGCCGGCGTCCACCACCAGCACGTCCGGGCCGAGCTGGGCGGCGATCTCCGCCGAGGTGCCATGCGGCAAGGCCAGGAACACCACGTCGTGATCGGCGAGATTGGCGGCGGTCGTCTCGGCAACCACTCGGTCAGCCAGTGGGGTCAGGTGCTGATGGTGCGCCAGCAGCGGCGTCCCAGCACTCGACCCGGCGGTCAGTGCGCCGATCTCCACCTCGGGATGGGCCAGCAGCAGGCGTAGCAACTCACCTCCGGCATAGCCAGTGGCTCCGGCAATGGCGACTCTAACGGTCATGCGAATGATTATGCCCCATCCGGAATGAGTATTCCAGCCAGTGCGCCACGGATGCCGTTCGTCCGCTCCGACGAGTCGTACCTGCTGCCCGAGGACGAGCGTCGCGCGCTGCTCGGCGAGCACGGCCGGGCTGGACGCGAGTACCCGCAGGTCCTGAGCAACACGGTCGCGGCGTTCGCGCTGGGTGACTACGAGTGGCTGCTGGGCCTGGAGGCCGAAGAGCTCACCGACCTGGTCGACCTGATGCGCCACCTGCGTGCTACGGGAGCACGGCGTCACGTCCGAGTGGAAACGCCTTTCTTCACCAGCCGACGGATCGGCACCGAAGAGCTGAGACGAGTGCTGCGATGACGACTGCCTACGACGCGGTCGTGCTCTCGCCGAGCGGGAAGTGCTGGCCGGATTGGCTGCGGGCTGCGCCGCGCCGGTCGCTGCCTACGCCCGGTTCACGGACGGGTGCCTGCAGCTGGCCGCCCGGGTGGTGGATACCGACGGCAGCCGGATACTGACCTGCACCACCACGGCAGCGGTCACTGAAGCCATGGAAGCGCAGGCAGTCGGCGCGGCGGCGGCCCGACAGCTGCTCGCCGGGGGCGCGGCGGAGCTGGTCAATCTGGGCGCCAGCAAACCCGCGGCGTTGGCTGGGCGCCGCATCCTTATGCCGATGCGTGCTCCCGGTGGCTTGGCCAAGTTGCTCACCGCGTCCGAAGCTGAAGTGGTCGAGGCGCAGTTCACCCTGCCGGAGGCCTTACCGGTGGACGACTTTCGGCCTGCCGTCGCTGCGGGCTTGGACTGGTTGGTAATCAGTTCGGTCACGACGGTGAATGTGCTGGTCGCGAATGGGTTCGGGGCTGCAGAACTGCGTCCGCCGGGCGCGCGGGTCGCGGCCGGCGGCCCGGCCACCGCGGCAGCTTTGCGTGCTGTTGGGCTGTCGCCCGACCTGGTCGCCGATCCTGGTGGCGGCGTTGCCCTGGTGGCCGCCGGTCTCGCTGAACTGGGCTGGCAGGTTCGCCCTGTCCCGGTCTACCAGACGGTCACCCAGGCGTTGCCGGCAGCGGTCGTTGCTGACTGGCAGGCCGGACGCTTCGACGCTTTCGTGGTCACCGCCGGCTCAGTGGCCCGCGCTGCGGTCAAGGCCGCTGGCTTGCCCGGCCCGCAGGTAATCGCGATCGGCGAGCCGACCGCTGCCGCGTCCCGCGCCGTGGGCTTGGTTGTGGTTGCTGTCGCCGCCGCTCCTACGACCGAGGCCCTGGCCGCCGCCGTTCACGAAGCCCTGTCCCCTAGGGCCTGCTGTAGTGCCGAGCATGGGTGGCGACTCGTTTGAACCGGATCTTTGGTGCTTATGGCGTGGGGCTGCGCGCGCTCATCGCGCCAACCCGAATTCTGGGCTTGTGACCGGCCCAAACCTGGTGGATAAGCTCCAGAAACTTGGTCGATCGAAATTGAGCTCCTCGAGGGCTGCTCATAAACTCCAGAAACCCGGTTCCTCGGCTCTCGACTAGGGGTGCCGCGTAACCTCGGCCGGGGTCTTGCCGGAGGCTCCTGATTATGGCGAGGAGTTCTCAGTTCAGTGATGAGACGTGCGACCACTCCTCGGCGAGTTCCAGCTGGCTCAGATCAGGGGAACCAGGTCGGCGACGGAGCCGTAGACCTGGTCGGGCCGGTACGGATAAACCTCGATCTCGGGCTCACTGGTCACTCCGGACAGCACGAGCACGGTGAGCAGGCCGGCCTCCATACCGGCGACGATGTCGGTGTCCATCCGGTCGCCGATCATTGCGGTCGTTTCCGAGTGTGCCTGAATCCGGTTCATCGCTGAGCGGAACATCATCGGGTTCGGCTTTCCCACCACGTAGGGCTGGCGGTTGGTCGCCGCGGTGATCATCGCCGCCACCGCACCGGTCGCCGGCAACAGGCCCGACGGCGACGGTCCCGTGGTGTCGGGGTTGGTCACGATGAAGCGCGCGCCATCGTTGATCAGCCGGATTGCCTTGGTGATCGCTTCGAAGGAGTAGGTCCGGGTTTCACCGATCACGACGTAGGCCGGGTCGGTTTCGGTCATCACGAAACCGGCCTCATGCATGGCCGTGGTCAATCCCGCCTCGCCGATCACAAATGCGGTCTTGGCCCCGCGTTGACCGGCCAGGAACGCGCCGGTGGCCATCGCCGAGGTCCACAGATTCTCCTCCGGCACCGGCAGCCCCGAGCGCGCCAACCGCGCAGCCAGGTCGCGCGGGGTGTAGGTCGAGTTGTTGGTGAGCACGAGGAAGCGCCGGGAGGTGTCCACCCAGCGATTGAGCAATTCGACCGCGCCGGGTACCGGCAGCTCGTCGTGGACCAGCACTCCGTCCATGTCGGTGAGCCAGCATTCGATGTCACGCACGTTCCGCATGCCGCCAGTCTTTCATTGCGGCACCGCCCTGCGACGAGTCCCCGCTCTGATGGGCGAGAATGGCGGACGGAGATGCTGAGCCCATCGCGCCCGAAGAGGTCGACGCGCAAAGGGTGTGCAAGACCGTAACGGTCAAGGCCCTTGGCAACACTCCGTTCTGGTTCCGCTGGCAAGCCAGCGTGTCCACCGCCGACGTGTTCGACAAGTTCGGGACACGACACAGCTACGACTGGGAGTACAGCGACTGGAACCTGGTGAGAAACCCCAGCAGCCGTCGCAGAACTCAGCGACACCATCGACCGTGGTGCTTACGTCGGCCATCAATGACAACACCAGTCTGCTGAAGGACGAGAAGCAGTTCGTCTACACGATGTGTCCTAGAGGAAGCAAGATTTGAAAAACGCGCTGAGCAGCCCTTCGACGTGTTCAGGGAACGCTGGCTGAGTCGGTGAACGCTTGGCGTCCACCGATCATCACGATTCCTAGAACGAGCGCAGTACCGCGCCGTGCCGGGCTGCTGCCAGGGCAACGGCCGCATCGCGCGCCGCGGCGGTCTCCACGTCGGTGAGGGTGCGGTCGGACGCACGGAAGCGCAGCGCAAACGCGAGCGAGCGGTGTCCCTCTGGAACCTGCCCACCGGTGAACACGTCGAACAGCGCGATCGTCTCCAGCAGCTCCCCCGCTCCTTCGATGAGGGCCTGTTGCACCTCACCGGCACCGACCTCGTTCGGCACCACCACGGCGACGTCCTCCTTGGCCACCGGATGGCCCGAGACTGGCAGGATCGATCCGCCGACCGGTGCAAGCCGAACCAGTGCATCGAGGTCGAGTTCGACCGCAGCCGTGCGCGCGGGCAGCCCGAACGCAGCGACCACCGCCGGGTGCAGTTCACCGGCGTGCCCGATCGCCTCGCCCGCAACCACCAACTCGGCGCAGCGGCCCGGATGCCAAGGCGCGAACTCCGCGCTGCGACGCTCGACCGCGGCACCGACGGTCTTGGCTGCGATGTCGGCGAAAGCGAACGCCTGCGTCCAGCCGGCGGGCACGGCCGCGCCCTGCCAGCCCGCACGCCGCCACTGCCCGGTGAGGACAGCGGCCAGCAGTCGTGGCTGATCGGGCAGTACCGCGTCGATGGCGGCCAGCTCGGCGTCGGACGGACGTCCGGTCACCGCGGGGATCGGCGCCGGGTCGCTGGAGACTGCGCGGAACACCCGTCCGGCCTCGAACAGCGCAAGGTCGTCGTTGCCGCGGGAGGTGTTGCGGTTCACCGCGGCCAGCAGACCCGGCAGGATCGTCGTCCGCAGATAGGGCTGGGTCTCGGCGAGCGGGTTCGCCAGCCGCACCAGAGCGCGCCGGGGATCGGCGCCGGCGAGGCCGAGCCGATCCAGGTCTTCGCTCGACCCGAACGGGAAAGTCAGCACCTCGACGAAGCCGCTGGTGGCCAGCGCGTGGCCCACGGCGCGCCGCGCCGCCTGGTCGCGGGTCAGCCCGCGTCCAACCGGTGCCGGCGGCACAATCGAAGGGATCTGGTCGAAGCCGACCTTGCGGCCGACCTCCTCGACGTAGTCGTACGGATCGACCAGGTCGGGACGCCAGGTGGGCGGCGTTAGCTTCAAGGCCCGGCCTGAGATCCCGGCCTGCGCCGGAATGACAGTGGGTTGGGGCGCCGGGATGACAGTGGGTTGGGACGCCGGGATGACAGTGGGTTGGGACGTAGGGCTGACGGTCGGTTGGGACTGCCCCGCAGCCACCGTGGGCTCGTCCGTGACCGTGACACCGCTCGCTAGCAAGATCTCGACCACGCGCTCGGCGGGGACATCGACGCCCAGGATCTTCGACGGCAAATCGGACGGAATCACCTGTTCCGGCATCGCCGGCACCGCACCGGCCACGGTCTCCGCGTCCGACAGCGTGCCGCCGGCCAACTCCACCAACAGCGACGCAGCCAGGTGCGCAGCGCTGTAGGCAGCGTTCGGGTCGACGCCGCGGTGGAAGCGCTTGGATGCCTCCGAAGGCAGGTTGTGCCGACGCAGCGTGTGCGAGATCGTGACGGCTTCGAAGTTCGCAGCCTCGACCACCACATCGGTGGTGGTGTCGCGCAGTTCGGTCGACTGACCGCCCATCACGCCAGCGAGGCCGATCGGACCGGAAGCGTCGGTGATCAGCAGATCATCGGGGTCGAGCGTTCTGGTGACGTCGTCGAGGGTGACCAGCGTCTCGCCCGCCGCGGCCTTGCGTACCACGATCGGCCCGCGCAGCAGGGAAGCGTCGTAGGCGTGCAGCGGCTGGCCGGTCTCAAGCATCACGTAGTTGGTGATGTCGACCGGGAGTGAGATCGAGCGCATGCCGGCCATCACGAGCCGGCGAGCCATCCAGCGCGGGGTCGGCCGGGACGGGTCGATGCCGGCCACGCTCAGCGCCACGAACAGCGGACAGGCCGGATCGTCTAGCCGCACCTGGTAGCCGTCCGCCTTGGCAGCCGGCGTCGGTCGGTTGATCACATCGGTGAACGCGACCCCCAGGTTCTGCGCGGACTCTCTGGCCAGACCACGGATCGAAAGGCAGTAGCCGATGTCGGGGCTGACGTCGATGTCGAGCACGTCGTCGCGCAGGTGCAGCACGCCGGCCGGATCGTCACCTGGCTGCAACGCGCGACCGGAGTCGTCGACGGCAGGCAGCACGATGATGCCGGTGTGGTCGTGGCCGATGCCCAGTTCGTCCTCGGCGCAGATCATGCCGTCCGAAACGTGCCCGTAGGTCTTGCGGGCGGCGATGGCGAACCCTCCGGCCAGCACTGCACCGGGCAGCGAAACGACCACCAGGTCGCCCACAGCGAAGTTGAGCGCGCCGCAGACCACGCTGCGGCAACCCTGCGGATAGTCCGGGTGCGGCTCGTTGTGCTCGGGACCGACGTCCACCTGCACCCAGCGGATGACCTTGCCGTTCTTCTGCGGCTCGTCCACAGTGGCCAGGACGCGGCCGACGACCACCGGACCGGTGATCTCGGCGCCGACGGTCTCCACCTTCTCGACTTCGAGGCCGGCGCGAATCAGCACCTCGCCGAGTTCGCGTCCGGTGATGCCCGCGGGCAACTCGACGTGCTCGGCCAGCCAACTCAGCGGCGCCTTCATCGTGCCATTCCCTTCAGTGAGCGGCTGAACCGCACATCTCCCTCGACCATGTCGCGCATGTCGGCGGCGTTGTTGCGGAACATCAGCGTGCGTTCGATACCCATGCCGAACGCGAAGCCGGAGTACACCTCGGTGTCGATGCCGCAGGCTGCCAGCACCCGCGGGTTCACGACGCCGCAGCCGCCCCACTCGATCCAGCCCTGCGACTTACAGGTGCGGCACGGCGCATCCGGGTTGCCCACCGACTCGCCCTTGCAGACGAAGCACTTCAGGTCGACCTCAGCGGACGGCTCAGTGAACGGGAAATAGTGCGGACGCATCCGGGTCTCGACCTCGTCGCCGAACATCGAGCGGGCCAGGTGATCCAGCGTCCCCTTCAGGTGCGCAAGGGAGATCCCCTTGTCAACGCACAATCCCTCGATCTGGTGGAAGACCGGGACGTGGGTGGCGTCGAACTCGTCAGCGCGGTAGACCTTGCCCGGGCAGACCACGTAGATCGGCAGCTCACGGTCGAGCATCGAGCGGATCTGCACGGGCGACGTGTGCGTCCGCATCACGATGTGCTGCTCGATCGGGTCCACGAACAGGGTGTCGGTCGTGCCCCGGGCGGGATGGTCGGGGCCGATGTTCAAGGCGTCGAAGTTGAGCCACTCCCCCTCGGCCTCCGGACCTTCGGCGATCTCCCAGCCCATGGCGGTGAACACATCGCCCATCAGGTCCATCAGCGCCGTGATCGGGTGCCGCGCACCCTCGGGAGCCAACTCGACCGGCAGGGTGACGTCGACGCGCTCAGTGATCAGCTGGCGCTCCAGTTCAGCCGCGCCGATCTCGGCTTCACGGGCGGCGAGCGCCGCGGCCACCTGGCCGCGGGCCACACCAAGACGCTGCCCGGCCTCCTTGCGCTCCGGACCGGGGATCGAGCCGATCGCCCGGTTCGCCAGCGCGAGCGGAGCCTTGTCGCCGGTGTGCGCGAGCCGGACGGCCTTCAGTTCGGCGCTCGAGCCCGCGGCGGCGAAGGCTGCCAGAGCTCCGGCGACCATCTCGTCGATTGCGGACTGGCTCAGTTCGGCCTGCTCACCGGACATGCGTTGAGTGCTCCTCAAATTCAGTTGGACGCACGCTGCGCGCTGGCGCTGGCGTACAGGCACACCGCCGCCGCGGTGGCCAGGTTCAAGCTCTCGGCCTGGCCGTAGATCGGCACGGCCACGGTGTGGTCGGCCAGCGCCAGGTGTTCCACCGGCAGGCCCCAGGACTCGTTGCCCATCACCCAGGCGGTGGGCTTCTCCAAGTCGGCGTCCAGATCGGTCAGATCGGTGCCGGCGGCCCCGTCCGTGGCGAAGATCTGCATGCCGGCCTTGCGGCAGGCCTCGATGGCCTCGCCAAGATCGACCCCGACGACGATCGGCAGGTGGAAGATGCTCCCCACGCTGGCCCGGACGACCTTCGGGTTGTACACCTCGACCGAGTCCGAGCTCAGGATGACCGCGTCCGCACCGAACGCGTCCGCGCACCGGATGACCGTGCCGGCGTTACCGGGATCGCGCACCTGGGCGCAGATCACCACCAGCGAGACGTCCTTGCGGCGATGCTTCTTCTTCGGCTTGTCCGAGTCCTTGGGCTTCTTGCCGACGACGGCCTTGAGCGGCACGTCCACGGCATTGGCCACCGCCACCACGCCCTGCGGCGTAACCGTGTCGGTCATCGTCGCCAGGTTCTGCTCGGAAACGCCGTAGTAGGCGACCCCCGCAGCCTTCGCCTGGTCGAGCAGGTCGGAGTTGTCGATGGCCGCGTCCCAGCGGAAGTAGACCGCGTCCACCACCCCAGGCAGGCGCAGTGCCTCGCGGACGGCCTGGCGGCCCTCAACCAGGAACTTGCCAGTCTCTTTCCGCTCCTGGCGGCGTTGCAGCGCCCGAGCCGCGCGCAGGACAGCCTGCGACGGCTCGGGTAGCTCGATCGAAGCGACGCTCATGGCCGGCGGTTGCGCTCAGGCAACCTGAGCCGGCTGGTTCTCCTTGGCCACCTGCACGAGCGCGGCAAAGGCCACCGAGTCGTTCACTGCGAGCTCGGCCAGGATCTTGCGATCGACCTCGACGCCAGCGTTCTTCAGACCGTTGATGAAACGGTTGTAGGTCATGCCCTCCGCGCGGCAAGCAGCGTTGATCCGCTGGATCCAGAGCTTGCGGAAGTCACCCTTGCGGGCGCGACGATCGCGGTAGGCGTAGGTGTAGGAATGCAGCAGCTGTTCCTTGGCCTTGCGGTACAGCCGGGAACGCTGGCCCCGGTAGCCCGAGGCTTGGTCCAGAACCTCGCGACGCTTCTTCTGCGCGTTGACGGAACGCTTCACGCGTGCCATATCAGTTACTCCTGTGTTGTTCGATCGTGGGTGGGTGCGTCACTTGGCCTTGTAGCTGCCAAGCAGGCGACGTGCCTTCTTGGCGTCGCCCTTGGCCACGACCTTGTCGCCGTCGAGGCGTCGCGTCTGGCTGGTCGGCTTGTGCTCGTTCAGGTGCATCTTGCCGGCCTGGCGGTGCATGACCTTGCCCGTGCCGGTGAGGCGAAAGCGCTTCTTGGCACCCGAATGGGTCTTCATCTTCGGCATCTGCTGAGTCCTTCTCTTCTCTTCTTTCAGGTCTTTACAGGTCGATGTCGGGGTCCATGTTGTCGGCTGGCCCCCGCTTCTTCTTCGGCTTGGTGTCAGCTGCGGCGTGGGCGGCGCGAATCTCGGCCTCCTGCTGCCGTTCGGCCTCGGTCTTGGCGGCCCGGTCGGCAGCCTTGGCCGCCTTCGCGGCTTCGACCTCAACCTTGGCCTCGGTCTTCTTGCGGGTCGGCGACAGCACCATGATCATGTTCCGGCCGTCCTGCTTGGGCGCGGACTCGATGAAGCCGTCCTCGACGATGTCATCGGCCAGCTTCTTCAGCAGGTTGAAGCCGAGCTCGGGACGGCTCTGCTCACGGCCACGGAACATGATGGTGATCTTCACCTTGTCGCCGGCTTTGAGGAAGCGGACGACGTGACCCTTCTTGGTCTCGTAGTCGTGGCTGTCGATCTTGGGCCGGAGCTTCATTTCCTTGATGACAGTGTTGGTCTGGTTGCGCCGCGACTCGCGGGCCTTCTGGGCGGCTTCGTACTTGAACTTGCCGTAGTCCATCAACTTCGCCACCGGCGGACGCGCCATCGGCGCCACCTCGACCAGGTCGAGATCGGCTTCGCGGGCGAGCCGCAGGGCGTCATCGATGCGCACGATGCCCACCTGCTCGCCGGCTGGGCCGACCAGGCGTACCTCGTTCACATGGATGCGTTCGTTGATCCGCGGTTCAGTGCTGATGTGTCCTCCTCAGGACGGCTGGTTCTGCTCGGTGGACCTGCCACACCAGAAAAGGGCCTCCGCGCACGCGGAGACCCTGAGGAGGGGTGACATGGGTAAGCCACCACCGGTACCGACCCGTCACCAAGCGGTGAAGCGGGTGGGAGTTCAGGACTCCACTTTCACGGACTGCCACCAATCGGTGCAGTCGATCGGAGCAAGCTTACCCGGACGGGGTGGACGCAGGCTAATCGGGGTCCTCGGCGGCGGCGAACAGCCAGCCCCAGCCGCCGTCATCGAGCTGCACCAGGCGACGGCTGCGGGCCAGTTCGGTGAGTAGATCGCCTTCGATCACCAGGGCGTGCGGGCCGGCGATGTCGATCAGCAGCGCGGTCGCGCCCTGGTCGAGCGCGTTGGCTGCGGCTTCGTCCAGCCGGCACGGCAGCGGACGCGCGTCCGGCTGCCAGACCGCGAAGGCGTCCGCTCCAGTGAAGACGGGAAGGCCGATGCGGCCGTCCGGAGCGGTGAGGGTGACCGCAACCAACTCTGCGTGCACCTCAGCCGGGTCTTCGCGTTCGGGGTGCTCGGGTTCGATCCGGCCGACACCGGCCAAGCGGCTGCCGTCCGGATCGGGCACTGGCACGATCGGCAGCAACACCCGCGTGGTGCAGAGCTGAGCGATGGCGTGCAGGTAATGGTCAAGGCTCTGCTGCGCGGCCGCGAGGCTGGCGCGGACGGTCGCGTCCGGCTCGCCGCGGTCGCCGGTGTAAGCGTCGCTGGGCTGGCGGAGACCGCTCACGATGCCGTCCGGTCGTGCCAATACCGCACCAGCTTGGCGAAGTCGGCCTCAGCCAGCTCGCGGTCAGTGCGCTGGATGCCCATCAGCGGTCGCTGCAGTTCTTCGTCCAGCAGGACGTAGGCCCACGGGTCGTGCTCGGTGAACCGGAAGCCGCGGACCTCGCCCCACGGCAGCCGGTGGGTGCGGACGCCGTTGCGGAAGCGCAGTCCCGCATCGTCGACGGCCAGGTAGCTGAGCCCGATGCTCATCATGAAACCGATCATGAACAGCGCGAAGAACGCCAGGGTGAGCAGCTGCGGCACGGTGAACAGGACCTGGATGTCGGGCGGCAGCGTGACCCAGCCGATCAGTGCGGCCAGCGCCAGCACTGCCGACAGCACTGAAGCCATCAGCAGTGAGCGGCGCGGGCGGAACACCACGGCAGCCACCTACAACCGGCAGGCGTGGATCTTGGTGACCAGGATCGCGTCCGCGCCGGCTTCCCAAAGGGCGTCCATGATGCGCTGGGCCTGCTTGGCCGGGATCATCGCCCGCACCGCCACCCAGCCGTCCTTCGCCAGCGGCGAGACCGTCGGGGCGTCCAACCCGGGCGTGACCTTGGTGGCCGCTTCGAGCAGTTCTCGGGGCACGTTGTAGTCGACCATCAGGTAGTCCCGCGCGGTGATCACGCCGCTCAACCGGCGCACCAGCAGGTCGAGGCCCTCCGGTGCGGGCACGCCCTTGCGCTGGATCAGGATCGCCTCGGATTCCAGGATCGCGTCGCCGAACAGCTCCAGGCCGGCGCGCTTGAGGGTGGTGCCGGTCTCGACCACGTCCGCCACCACGTCCGCCACGCCGAGGCGCACCGAGCTTTCGACCGCTCCGTCCAGGTGGATCAGCCGGGCCGTCACGCCGTGGCCGTCGAGGTAGCTGGCGACCAGGCCCGAGTACGAGGTGGCGATCCGCTTGCCGGTCAGGTCGGCGACGCTCATCGTGGCGCCGCCGGGGGCGGCGAACCGGAACCGGGTACCGCCGAAGCCCAGCGACTTCACCTCTTCGGCTTCGGCGCCGGAGTCGAGCAGCATGTCGCGTCCGGTGATGCCGAGGTCGAGGGTGCCCTCCCCCACGTACACGGCGATGTCCTTGGGCCGCAGGTAGTAGAACTCGACACCGTTGGCATCGTCGACGAGCACCAACTCCTTGGCGTCGGCACGCTGGCGGTACCCGGCTTCGCGTAGCATGCCGGCGGCGCCCTCAGCGAGTGAACCCTTGTTCGGGACGGCGATCTTCAACAACCCGGTCACCGGGAACTCCTCACAGGTATTCGTAGACGTCTTCGAGTTCCAGGCCCAGCGAGACCATCAGCACCTGCAGGTGATACAGCAACTGGCTGATCTCCTCTGCGGCCTCGGCCTTGCCCTGGTACTCGGCGGCCATCCAGACCTCGGCCGCTTCTTCGACGATCTTCTTGCCGATCGCATGCACACCCGCGTCAAGTTCGCGGACGGTGCCCGAACCCTCCGGACGGGTGGCAGCGCGCTCGCGCAGTTCGGCATAGAGATCTTCGAAGGACTTGCTCACGCCGCGCAGCCTACCGGCGACCCGCCGACCCCGGCGAACCTGGCCGTGCAGTGCGGTTCCCGCAAACTGGACACTTCGATCCCGTCACGGGACCCAACCGTCCAGCTTGCAGGGAATCGGGCGGACGGTGATCGGGCGGACCTGGGCGTGTGCAGTGCGGTTTCCGCAAGCTGGACACTTCGATCCCGTCACGGGACCCAACCGTCCAGCTTGCAGGGAATCGGGCGGACCGGTGATCGGACGGACGGTGACGGCGCGGCTCAGCGGGTGAGCTACAGGGCCACGCCCAGCAGGGCGTCGACGGCCTCACGAACCAGGTCGGACGCGTCCGCAGCATCGCCGGGTGCGTCGGCCCAGGCGTCGATGGCTGCCAGCGCGGCCGGAGCGTTCAGGTCGTTGCGCAACGCGTTGCGGACCGCCTCGATGACCGGGCCGGCGTCAGCGCCCGGACGCGCGACCGCCGTCCGCCACTTCGCCAGGCGCGCCTCGGCGGCCGCGAGCACATCCGAGGTGTACTCCCAGTCGCTGCGGTAGTGGTTCGCCAGCAGCACCAGGCGGATCGCCATCGGATCGACGCCCTCGGCCAGCAGCCGGCTGACGAAAACCAGGTTGCCCCGCGACTTGCTCATCTTCTCGCCGTCCAGGCCGACCATGCCGGTGTGCAGGAACACCTTCGCGAACGGGTGACCGGTGGCCACCCGAGCCTCCGCTGCGCACATCGGGTGGTGCGGGAAGGCCAAGTCACGTCCGCCGGCCTGCACGTCGAAGTCGGTCCCCAGCGCGCCCAGTGCGATCGCGGTGCACTCGATGTGCCAACCCGGACGCCCGCGGCCGAGCCAGGAATCCCACGCCGGCTCGCCGTTGCGCTCCTGCCGCCAGACCAGGCAGTCGAGGCGATGCCGCTTGCCCGGACGGTCGGGATCACCACCACGCTCAGCGAAGATCTGTTCGGCCTCGAGCATCGAGTAGCCGGTACCGTCCATCAGCCCAGACGACTTGGTCACCGAGAAGTACCAGTCCGGATACTCCGGATCGGGCACCTGGTAGATAGCCCGCTCGTCGCGCAGCACGCCCAGCAGATCGGTGACACGGTCAAGGCTCTCGACCACCCCGGTCAGCTCGGCCGGCGGCAAGACCCGCAGCGCAGCCATGTCGGTGCGGAACAGTTCGATCTGATCGGCGGCCAGCTGCTCCCAGTCGGCACCGGTCGCGGTGGCCCGTTCCAGCAGCGGATCGTCCACATCGGTGACGTTCTGCGCGTAGCGGACCGTGAGCCCCGCGTCCAGCCAAGCGCGGTGCAGCAGGTCGACGGCCACATAGGTGGCGGCGTGGCCGAGGTGGGTGGCGTCGTAGGGCGTGATGCCACAGGCGTACAGCCGCGCCTCGCCCACCTCGGGCCCAACGGGCTGCAATTGCCCGGTGAGGGTGTCGTGGGCATGCACGCGTCCACTTCCGGTGCCCCGCAGACGGGGCACGACAACCGACTTCCAGGCACGCATGGGCGGCAGCCTACCCGGCTGCAACGCCAGCGGTACGGCTAGGCTTACCGCCGGATTGACACCGGTACCGGCAGGAAGGCCAACGAATGATCGAATGGTGGCACGCGATTCTCCTCGGCATCATCGAGGGGGTCACGGAGTTCCTGCCGATCTCCAGCACCGGCCACCTGACCGTCGCGGAGAAGCTGCTCGGCTTCGAAATCGCCGACCCGAGCGTCACCGCTTTCACCGCGATCATCCAGATCGGCGCGATGGTGGCCTCCATCATCTACTTCTGGGGTGACATCGTCCGGTTCGCGACCGCGTGGTTCCGCGGCCTGGCGAAGCCGGAAGCCCGCGAGGATCCCGACTACCGGATGGGCTGGGCGATCATCGTCGGCTTCGTCATCACCGCGGCCATCGCGGTGCTGTTGAAGGACCTGATCGAGGGACCGCTTCGCAGTCTCTGGGCGGTCGTAGCCGGTCTGCTGGGCTGGAGCGTGGTGATGTTCCTCGCCGATCGTCTTGGCAAGGCGGTGCGGGACGAGCACTCGATCACCTGGCGCGACGGCGCTCTCCTCGGCCTGATCCAGGCGGTCTCGCTGGTGCCGGGCGTGTCCCGCTCGGGCGCGACCATCTCGGGCGGCCTGTTCCGCGGGCTCGACCGGGTGAGCGCCACCCGGATGAGCTTCTTCCTCGGCATTCCGACGCTGATCGCGTCCGGGGCATTCCAAGCGGTCACCGAAGCCAGCAACATCGGCGCACCGGGCGGCGTGGGCTGGATGGCAACCATCCTGGCCACGATCGTCTCCGGAGTGGTCGCGTACGCGTCCATCGCCTGGCTGCTGAAGTTCGTAGCCAGCAACGACTTCACCGCGTTCATCATCTACCGGGTGGCGCTCGCGCTGGTGATCAGCGCGCTGCTGCTTACGAATACCATCCCGGCGGTATGAGACAGCGGCTCGTCGGCGCGTCCGGCCTGGCCGTGTCCCGGCTCGGTCTGGGCACCCTGACCTGGGGCCGCGAAACCCAGCTGGACGATGCCCGTCCGCTGCTGCGAGCCTTCGTCGCGGCCGGCGGGAACCTGGTGGACACCGCAGCGGGCTACGCCTCCGGGGACGCCGAACGGATGCTCGGCCGGATGCTGCGCGCCGGCGATGTGGCTCGCGAAGAGGTGGTGGTGGCCACCAAGGCCGGATTCGGCATCCGGGACGGGGAGCGCCGGGTCGACACCTCGCGCGCCGCCCTGCTCACCGACCTGCGTGGATCGCTACGCCGGCTGGGCACCGATCACATCGACCTGTGGCAGCTGCACGCGTGGGGCCAGGCTCCCCTGGACGAATCACTGGCCGCCATCGACACCGCGGTGGGCGCCGGCGACGTCCGCTATGCCGGGGTGTGCAACTTCGTTGGCTGGCAGACCGCCCAGGCCGCCACCTGGCAGGCCGCGTTTCCCGGCCGGACGCCGCTCACATCCAGCCAGGTGGAGTACTCGCTGCTGGCGAGGCGGGCCGAGGTGGAGGTGATCCCGGCGATCCGGGCGTTCGGCATGGGCCTGTTCCCCTGGTCGCCGATCGGCCGCGGGGTGCTCACCGGCAAGTACCGCAGCGGGCTTCCCCGAGGTTCGCGGGGCGCGTCCGAGCATTTCGCGTGGTTCGTGGAGCCCTACCTCGAAGCCCGCTCACGCTCGGTCACGGACGCGGTGTGCACGGCTTCGGCGGGTCTCGACCTCACCCCGGCACAGGTCGCGCTGCTGTGGGTGCGGGACGCTCCGGGAGTGACCGCGCCCCTGTTGGGCGCACGAACCGTCGCGCAGTTGGAGCCGTATCTCGCGACCGAGGAACTGGAGTTACCGGAAGAGATCGTGGCCGCACTGGACGACGTCTCCGGCGGACCGAACGTGATGCGCGATCTTGGGGAGCCCACCCTCACCCTGCGTTGACACTTGGCCGGAAGGAGATCTCGATGGGCAGGATGGCGGACGCGGAACGCTTCCACCCCGACGAACTTGTCGACTGGCACAACTGGCTGGCCGCGAATCACGATCGCGGCGCCGGTGTGTGGGTGGTGACCTGGCGTCCGAACTGACTACTGCCCTGGACGCGAACCCGGCCGCACGGGCCACTTGGGACGCCTTTCCTCCCGCTGCGAAGAAGATGGCGCTGGCCTCGATAGCCCTGGCCAAACAGGATGCGACCCGGACGCGACGAATCGCCGGCATCGTCGCGAAAGCCGAGCGCGGCGAGCGACCAAGCTGAATCGCGCGGGAACGGAGGCTAATTGACTGCAGAGATCCCGGCCTTCGCCGGGATGACGCAGGCCCGCCGGAATGACGTAGGCGCGCCGGGATGGCTGAGTGCCCGATTCTGAGGCAAGAGCGCGCTTCCGTCATCCCGGCGCAGGCCGGGATCTCAGCATCACCTCAACGCAGCCGGTCGCAGCGATAGCCAGTCACGTTGAGGGTGTACTCGAAGCGCTCGCGTCCGCGGCTGTGCGGATGGGTGACCAGCAGCTCGGTGAGCTGGTCGACCACCGCCCGCTGCTCGGCCGGGCAAGCGATCAGGTAGGCGCTGCGCGAGGTGGCCATCGCGATCACCTCGCCCGCGCTCATCCAGCGGACGCGCTGCCACTGCCGTCGCTGCCAAGGGGTGAACCCGGCCAGGGCGAGCACCTCGTCAGCATCGACCATGTCCTCGGCCGGTGAGGCGCCGATCGCTTCGGCGACCGCGGCCACGAACGGGTGACTGCGATCGCGGGTGTTCCAGACAAGGCCGAGCCGGCCACCGGAAACCAGTACCCGGGCGATCTCGGCACCGGCGGAGTTCGGATCGAACCAGTGCCAGGCCTGGCCAACCACCACCGCGGCGACGCTCGAATCAGGGAGCGGAATCGCCTCCGCGGTGCCCAGGTGGGTATCCGGGGCGGGATTGCGTGCCAGCATGGCCGCGTCCGGGTCGACGGCCACGACGTCGCGTCCGAGATCGAGCACTGCCCGGGTCAACTTGCCGGAGCCGGCGCCCAGGTCGAGGACACGTCCGGGCGCACCTTCGAGCAGCCAGGCAACCGACTCGGCCGAGTAGTCCGGACGGCCGACCTCGTAGGCGTCGACCGCCGCGCCGAAGGAGCGGGCGCGCTCTGGATCGGGGTTCATGCCCGGTCCAGCAAGTCGTCGAGCACGCGGCAGCCGAACTCGAGGGACTCGGTGGGCACGCGCTCGTCCACACCATGGAAGAGCGCGACGAAGTCGAGTTCCGGCGGCAGCCGCAGCGGGGCGAACCCGAAGCAGCGCATACCCAGCCGCGACCAGGCCTTGGCGTCAGTGCCGCCGCTCATGATGAACGGGACGGCGACCGCACCCGGATCCTGGGTAAGGAGGCTGGCGGTCATGGCGTCGACGAGGTCGCCGTCGAAGGTGGTCTCGACCGCCACCTCGGAGATGGAAACCTCGTATCGCACCTTGTCGGGCAGCAGTCGAGCGATGGTGTCGTAGAACTCCTGCTCGTAGCCGGGCAGGAAGCGACCGTCGACGCCGGCGGTGGCGTGGCCGGGAATCACGTTGTGCTTGTAGCCGGCGTTCAACATGGTCGGGTTGGCGGTGTTCGACATGGTGGCGCCGACCATGCGGGCGATGGAGCCGAGCCGGGCGAGGGTGGTCTCGGCGTCGTCGGCGTTGACCTGGATGCCGAGCGCCTGCTCGACTGCGTCCAGGAACTGCCGCTGCGCCGGATGGATGCGGGCGGGCCAGCTGTACTGCCCGATGTTCGTGACCGCCTCGGCGAGGCGGGTGATGGCGTTGTCGTCGCTGCGCATGGAACCGTGGCCGGCTGTGCCCTCGGCGATCAGGTCCAGCCAGGCGAGGCCCTTCTCCGCAGTCTGGATGAGGTAGAGGCGCTGGTCGGCGACGCTGATCGAGAAGCCGCCGACTTCACCGATCGCCTCGGTGCAGTCGGCGATGAGCTCGGGATGATTGTTGGCGAACCAGGTCGCGCCGAGCGGGCCGCCCGCCTCCTCGTCGGCGGTGAAGACGAGTCGGATGGGTCGCCGCGGGGCGCGTCCGGTGCGCATCCGGTCGCGGACGACGGCGAGGATGATGGCGTCGAAGTCCTTCATGTCGACCGCGCCGCGGCCCCACACGTAGCCGTCGATGATCTCGCCGGCGAACGGGTCCACCTGCCAGTCGGATGCGATCGCGGGAACGACGTCGGTGTGGCCGTGGACGAGCAGCGGCGGCAGCGAGGTGTCGCAGCCCTCGGGCGACCAGTCGGCGACCAGCGTGGTGCGCCGCGGCTCGGATTCGAAGAGTTCGGCGAGGATGCCGACCTCGTCCAGCTTGGCGGCGACGTACTCGGCGGCTTCCCGCTCCCCCTTGGCTCCGGACGGCCCGAAGTTGGACGTATCGAAGCGGATCAGGTCGCTGCAGATTCCCGCGACTTCGTCGACGGCGGACGGGATGCTGGTCATGGGCCCATCCTGCCATCCGGCTCACCTCGCGCTCGGCGACCGGGACGGACCGCGTCCGATCAATGGCTGGAGGTCGGCGAGTCGCGAAGACCCGTCACAGCAGACGCGAATCGGCTCACTCTGTACGCGCGACCGGCCCGTTTCGCAAACCGGGCCCCGGATTAGGTATAGTGCTCTGGTTGTCCGGCACCACCCGGACGGCACCCTGTCCGGGTGGCGGAATAGGTAGACGCGCTAGCTTGAGGTGCTAGTGCCCTTTATCGGGCGTGGAGGTTCAAGTCCTCTCTCGGACACTCAGGGAACATGGCTCTGACTAGGTGACACAGTCAGGGCCGTCGTCATGTCCGGGGCCTTGCACAACATATGCACAACATCTGCCGGCGCAGCTGGCCCTCTGATGGCCACCGGTGGACACGTGTGATCAGGACCAGCGGGAGGCAAGTGTCGCCGCTGTCCGAAGGCGCGGATGCGCTGAGGCTGATGGGTACGGCGTCGGCCGGCTCGTTCCAGGTGGTCGCGATGTCGTCGCTCACGTCGCGAAGCGTCGCCGAGCACCACTTCGGGACGCGTCCGCGGGCCGGGATCAGGGCGCTTCGGCCGCACCACCCGCAGAGAACTTCTTGCCCGGGGCGTCGGTGGCCACCTGCCCTGGTTGCGTCGCCCGCAGGGTCGCTGTTCATTGCCTTACCTCCTCGCCACCGTAGGCGATAACGCTCTCGTTGCAACGACATGTTGAGAGTGGATTCCAAAGGCGACTTGGAGATGGTCAGATCCGGGGTTCGAAGCCCGCCGGGGGCCGAAAGCTGGCAGGCCATGACGCGTCGCGTTATAGTGGTGTCGTGATCAGGTCCTTCCGGGAAACTGCAACGGAACTGTTGTGGTCACGGAAACGCAGCCGGTCGTTCGATCACCGGATCGAACGCGTCGCATTGCGAAAGCTGGTCATGCTCGACGCCGCCGAGACGCTCGAAGACCTGAGGGTTCCACCCGGCAACAGGCTCGAAGCGCTCCGTGGTGACAGAGCCGGCCAGCACAGCATCAGGTTCAACCAGCAATGGCGGATCTGCTTCGCCTGGACCGAGGCCGGGCCGGCCGACGTCGAGATCGTCGACTACCACTGAACGAGGTGCCCATGACCACCATCGCTCCCATCCACCCCGGCGAGATCCTCGCCGAGGAGTTCCTCGCGCCCCTGGAGATTTCCCAGAACCGGCTCGCCGTCGCGATCGGCGTCCCACCGCGCCGAATCAACGAGATCGTCCACGGCAAGCGCCGCATCACCGCCGACACCGCGCTGCGGCTGGCACGCTACTTCGGGACCACCGACCGCTTCTGGCTTAACCTCCAGACCCGGTTCGACCTGGAGACCGAGAAGGACCAACTCGGCACCGCCCTCGACCAGATCGAACCCCTCCGCACCGCCTGAGCTGCACCGATCCGAGTGACCGGCGCTCCGCGCGCAGCCGTGGATGCACATCGTGTAGTCGCGCTTAACGATGGCCGGTCGACCGCATGGAGCGAAGCCCCTAGTCAAATGACTAGGGGCTTTTTCGTGTCGAAAGCGAACGGGCAAGATCCTGTACCGAACACGGTTCAAGATCGTGCACGCTACCCGAGCCTGGGCCAGTTCGCCCTCAGATCGTCAGCGCCCGGCGCTCCAGAACCGCTGGTAGATGCCAGTGGACGGCGCAATCAAGAGCTCGCGGTAGGCGTCCTCGCTGAGCGCCAGCGCGGTGCCTGCTATCGAATGCGAACCGACGAAGGAGACCCCGATGCCTGCGCGGCCCGCGTCCAGGCCGAACCCGAGCAGCTCCAGCGTCGTGGGCAGCACGCTCAGCTGGTCGGCGGACTCCCGGGTGAGCTGCATCCCGTCCGGGCTCCAAACCCGGAAGACCACAGTCCGCTTCTCCGCAGCGCTCAGGACATCACGGAAGGCGTCCTGGTCACCTGTGCCCTTCAGGTGGTCACCCATCACCATCACCACGGTGTCGTCCAGATAGCCCGCCTGCTCGGCGTGTTCCAGGAGGCCGGCCACAGCTTTCATCGAGCAGGTGATCGCGGACGCCATCGGAACTTCGTGCTCGGCCTCGCAATCCGGGTAGACGCCGGCCGGCTCATGGGTGTCCAGGGTCAGGACGGTCAGGTTGAACGGCTGGCCGCCGGCATGCAGTTCGTCCAGCACATCGGCGGCGTGCTTCAACGTATGCGAATCCGCCAGCCCCCATTCTTCCGAGATGAAGTCGCTGGAATCGGTGCCCTTCCAGTGCTCCAGTCCCAGCACCTCGGTGTAGCCGTGGTCGGCCAGGTAGACGCCCTTGCCGGCGAAGTCGTCGTCTGCGCCGCCGACGAAGACGCTCCGGTACCCCTGCCCGGCGAGCACGTCGCCCAGACAGGTCGCCCCGGGCAGGTAGTAATCGATCTCCTCACCCAGCCGGTTCAGGTCCACACTTCCGCTGGCGAGCTCGCTCTTCAGCGGGATGCCGCACTGCGTGCTGACCACGCCGGCCATCGTCCAGCCGCCGCCCTGGTACTGGCTCAAGCCCTCGTAGGTCACCCAGCCGTCGCCGGTGGCGGCATCGAGATCAGCCAGCAGGTTCTCCCCCATTAGCGCCGCATCGCCGTAGGTGTTCTCACCTGACTCGAGGTAGATCGTGACCAGGTTCCTCGGCTTGGCCGGGACACTGGTCACCGCCGGCTCGACGTAGTGCGCGGCGATCGAGGTCTCCGACAACTGCGCGATCGCGAACTCCGGGACACCCGCCACCGAGAGGAGCACCGTGAAGCCCACCGCCAGCGACACCGCCGGGATCAGCTTTGCCCGCCGCTTGGCCCCCAGCCGCGAGCGGAAGCGTCGCGTCCCCAGCGCGAGCAGCACCACGACCACGACTGGCAGTCCGAGGCACCACACCGCCACCTCGACGGCCAGCGAGTTGTTGCCGATGCCCTTTCCCGCGCCGATCGGCAGGTTGGCGACAATCTGGTCGAAGCTCACCTCACCGAAGCGGACGCGGATCCATGCCGCCAGCGCGCAGAAGATCAGCGCGAGCGCGAGCAGCGTCCAGTTGGCCCAGCGTCGCAGGGCCGGCAGGATCCGGTGCTGTGGCTTGTCGGGAGGCATTGTCGAGCGATTCTACCAACCCCGACGCAGCGGCTCGTGACGCCGAATTTGCGTCAGTGTCCCCGGACAAGTGGCATCAGCTGGTCGGGCTTGTCGACTCAGCTTTGGTTGAGTCGACAAGCCCGGAAGCGGTTTCCCGGCTCAGAAGATGCGGTTCACGATCGACGCAGGGGCTTCGAGCAGTGTCGCGATCTCGTCGTCCAGCTTGACCAGGGTCAGCGATGCCCCGGCCATTTCCAGGCTGGTGCAGTATTCGCCGACATAGCTGCGTGCAACCGTGATGCCCTGGTCGGCCAGCTTCTGCGCGGCGATGCCGAACAGCAGGTAGAGCTCACTGATCGGGGTACCGCCCAGACCGTTGATCATCAGCGCCACTCGGTCGCCGGAGGCGTGCGGCCGGTCGGTTACGACGGCCCCGAGCAACTCGTCCACGATCTCTTCGGCGCTGACCAGCTTGGCGCGACGCCGTCCGGGCTCACCGTGGATGCCCACCCCG
>Ga0116179_1000888_pt1 | contig 22898 bp, 21 predicted proteins | sample AD_UKC071_MetaG_FD_89751 | JGI IMG/M metagenome (GOLD analysis project Ga0116179, IMG submission 89751) | Active sludge microbial communities of municipal wastewater-treating anaerobic digesters from USA - AD_UKC071_MetaG | ecosystem: Engineered > Bioreactor > Anaerobic > Digestate | place: USA...
ATGGAGCGGTACGGGCCCGGCGATGAGTGAAACCGCCGTTCTCTTCGTGTGCCTTGGCAACATCTGCCGCTCGCCGCTGGCAGAGGCCGCATTTAGGGCCGAGGCGGAGCGCGCCGGATTGCAGGTCCGCGCCGATTCCGCCGGAACCGCCGACTACCATATCGGCAAACCGCCCGATCCGCGCGCAATCCGCACCGCCCGGGCCAAGGGGATCGACATTTCCGGCTATCGCGGGCGGCAGGCGGGCGCGGCGGACTTTCACGCCTTCACCCACATCTTCGCGCTCGATCACGCCAACCTGCGCAATCTGGAACGCATCGCGCCCGCAGGCCACGGCGCGCATCTCGGCCTGCTGCTCGACCTTGTTCCCGGCCAAGAAGGACAGGCGGTGGCCGACCCGTGGTACGGCGACGAAGCGGGGTTCGAAGTGACCTGGGCCGAAGTCAGCGCCGCAGCCCGCGCGCTGGTGGCGGAGCTTGCGCGATGAGCGGGGAAAGCGTCCTCGCCTGGCTGGGCAAGCACGCGCCGGATGTTGCGCTGATCGATCATTCGCGCTCCACCGCAACCGTTGCGGAAGCCGCCGAAGTGCTGGGGGTGGAACCGGGGCGGATCGCCAAGACCCTGGCCTTTCGCGTGGGCGAGGCGCCCATGCTGCTGATCGCGCGGGGCGAGGCGCGGCTCGACAACCAGAAGTGCAAGGCAGAACTGGGCGGACGCCCCCGGATGCTCGACGCTGACACGACTCTGGAACTGACTGGCCACGCGGTGGGCGGCGTCTGCCCCTTCGGCCTTGCGACAGCGCTGCCGATCCTCGCTGACCGTTCGCTGCTTGCCTACGCAACCGTGTTTCCAGCCGCTGGCACCCGCACCAGCTCGGTGGAACTGGAACCGGAGCGGCTGGCGCAGCTGGTCGGTGCGCGCTGGGTGGACATCTGCAAGCTGCCCGAGGACTGATTCCGCCATGGCGGCGCCCCCGGTCGTCTATTTCCACGGCATGCCCGGCGGTCCCGGCGAATGGCTACTGCTGGCCCCTGCGGCCTTGCAGGAAGGCGCAATTGCACCGGACCGCAACTCGCCGGACCGCGCCGGTCCCCCGCTTGTGGACCTGCCGGATAAGGTGGTGGTGATCGGCTTCTCGCTCGGAGCGCCCACCGCGCTGGCCTTCGCCCGCCACCAGGGCGAACGGGTGAAGGCCCTGCATCTGGTTTCGCCGGCCGCGCCGCTGCAACTCGGCGCGTTCCTGGGCGACATGGCCGGTGGAGCGCTGTTTGCCCTCGCAGCGCGCCGGCCGCGTCTGTTCCGCATGGTCGTGGGGGCGCAGCGCCTGCTGGCGCGGCATGCTCCAGCGCTGCTGCTGGGCCGGCTGTTCGCAACCGCAAGGGGCGGCGATGCTCTGCTCTGGGCAGAACCGACATTCCGGACCGCCATGGCGCGCGTCCTGCGCGAAGGGCTGGGCCGTGATTCGCGCGGCTTTGCGGCAGAAGTCGAGGCCTATGTCGCGGACTGGCGCGGCGAGCTTGGCCAGCCGCTGGCGAGGCCGGTGACGATCTGGCAGGGCAGTGCCGACAACTGGACCCCGCCCGCCATGGGCGAAGCGCTCCACGCCAGCCTGCCGGGATCGCGGCTGGTCATGCTGGAAGGCTGCTCCCACTACAGCGCGCTGCAGGCGGCGCTGGCGCGGATCGCCGCCGGGGATTGAGCCTCAGCTGCGCAGCAGTTTGCGGATGAAGGGCCGGTCGGCAAGGATCGCGCGGGCCGCGTTGTGTCCCGGCGCACCCGTTACCCCGCCCCCCGGATGGGTGCCCGATCCACACATGTAGAGCCCCTTGATCGGCGCGCGGTAATCGCCGTTGCCCAGCACCGGGCGCGCGGCCCACAGCTGGTCAAGGCTCATATGTCCGTGGAAGATGTCGCCGCCGATCAGCCCGAACTTGCGCTCTAGGTCGAGCGGCGAATGGATCTGGCGGGCGATGACCGAGCCCCTGAAATTGGGCGCGTGGGCGGTGACTGTATCGATGATGAGGTCGGCCGCCTGCTCGCGGCAATCATCCCACGAACGGCCATCGGGCAGGCTCGGCGCGAACTGCTGGCAGAACAGGCTGGCGACATGGCAGCCGGGCGGGGCAAGGCTGTCATCCAGGGTGGACGGGATGGTGATCTCGACAATCGGGGCACGCGACCAGCCATGCGCTTTCGCATCGTCGTAGGCGCGGTCCATGTAGTCGAGCCCCGGGGCGATGACGATCCCGGCGGTGTGGTGCTCGGCCAGCGCCTTGCCCGGAAGCGCGCTGAAATCGGGCAGTTCGCTCAGCGCCACGTTCATACGGAACGTGCCGGAGCCGGTCTTGTAGCCCTTGATCCGCCGCGCGAAATCAGGGTCGAGGTCCGATGGCGAAACCAGCTGGCGATAGAGCAGCGCCGGACCGACATTGGCGGCAACGATCGGCGCGGCAATCTCCTCTCCGCTTTCCAGCCGCACCCCGCGCGCCGTGCCGCCATCGACCAGCACCTGCGCCACCGGGCTTTCCAGGCTGATCTCGACGCCCGCCGCCTCGCAGGCGCGGGCCATGGCCTGGGTGATCGCGCCCATCCCGCCCACCGGATGCCCCCAGGCGCCGGGCTTGCCGTTCACTTCGCCGAACACGTGGTGGAGCAGGACATAGGCCGATCCGGGGGTGGAAACGCCCGCGAAATTGCCGACCACCGCGTCGAAGGCGAAGGCGCTCTTGATCCGGTCGTCCTCGAACCAGCCGTCGAGAAATTCGCGCGCGGAACGGGTGAAGACCTCCAGCAGGTCGCGCTGGGCGGGCAGGTCCAGCTTCGCGAGCGGCCAGCCCTGCCGCGCGGCGGAGGCGAGCGCCGCCAGCCCGCCACCCGCGCGCGGCGGCGATTGCAGCGTCAGGTCGCGCAGCACCCCCGCCACGCGGGACAACGCCGCGTCATAAGCGGGATAGGCCGCGGCATCGGCAGGCGAGAACCGCGCAAACTCGGCCACGGTCCGCTCCGTGCCCCCGCCCAGCTTCAGATAGCTGTCCTCGAACGGCAGGAAGTTCGAGATCCGCCGCTCGACCACGCGGTAGCCGTGATCGTGCAGCTTCATGTCGGCAATCACCTGCGGGCGCAGCAGGCTGACGGTGTAGCTGGCAGTCGAATTGCGGAAACCGGGGTGAAACTCCTCGGTCACCGCCGCGCCGCCAACCACGCCGCGCCGCTCCAACACGCGCACCCGCTTGCCCGCGCGGGCGAGGTAGAAGGCGCAGACGAGCCCGTTGTGCCCGCCGCCGATCACGAGCGCGTCATAGGTCCGGATCACTTGGGCAGGTCCGCAGGCAGGCGGGGCATCGGCGAATCTCCTCTTCCCACCGGTCTAGCCGCGCTGCGGCAGCGGGGGAACAGGGCTCAGCCGCGCCACTCCGACACGCGCGGGCCGTGGCTGAGGCGGGCGATCAGGGCGTCGGCAAGGCGCAGCGCAGCGCGCGCCTTCCACGATCGCCAGGCCGAGAAATCGCCCGGTTCGGGCGGGCCGGACCCGTCGCGGATCGGGGCCAGCATCTGCGCCTCGAACTCCGCGATCAGGGCGGCATCGCGCACCGTGGCGACATATTCGGCATTGGCGCGGTGGCTGACGAAATCGAAGTTCGAGGAACCCAGCACCAGTGCCTCTCCGTCGATCAGCGCGGCCTTGGCGTGGGTCATCATCGGGGTCAGGCGCAGTTCCACCCCGGCAGGCGCCGCCGCGCCCAGCAGGTAATCGCGGATCACCGGCTTGTTGTTGGGCCGGGGGGTATAGATCGTGACCCTGGCGCCGGCCCGCGCTGCCTGGGCCATGGCATCGACGAACGGAAAGGTGGGATAGGCGCTGATCACCTCGATCGAGCGGCGCGCGCCCGCGAACATCTCAAGCAGCGGGGCAAAGCCCGCCTCGTTGCCACTGCCGTCGAGGCTGAGGAGGTCGATCCCCGCGATCCCCTCGCCAGCCGTGGCTACATTCCCGCTCCAGTCCGCATCGAACTGCGCAGCCAGCCAGTCAGCGATTGGCGCATGCTCGATCCGCAGCATCATGTCGTGCCAGGCGAAGTTGTGGTCCGAAAAGTTGATCCCGCCGATCCAGACGGCATCGTCCATCACCAGCAGTTTCTTGTGGTTGCGCGTCGCATAGCGCAGCGGATTGCGGCCTAGCGGGTTGGTGACGCGCACCCCGGCCCCGGCCGCCATCAGCCGGTCGAACATGGCCCGGCTTTCGGCCGCCTCGCCGTGGAGCGCCGGGTCGCGCGACAGGGCAAGGAATGTATCGTTGACGACATGGCGGGTATAGTCGTCCACCAGGACCCGGCGGTCCGCCGCCGGGCTTTGCGCGATGGCATGGGCAACCGGCAGGCCGGCATCATCGCCCTCGAACGTCATCGCCTGGACCAGAACCCGCCGCTCCGCCCCGGCGATGTCGCAACTGGCCCGGGTCCAGAACGCGGCGGAACCGACCAGCAGCTCAAAGCGCGGCCGTTCATCCTGGGGCAAAGTCGATTGCTGCATCGCCGCCAGGCCTTGCCAGCGCCCCCGCGCGATGGCAAGGCACCTTTCGGTCGGCGCTTAGAGGTAAATGCATGGAATTGCACCCCCGGGCCCGCCGCTTGGCCGACCCCTGAAGGTCCTGTTGCTGCTTTCGTCGCTGCATGGCGGCGGCGCGGAACGCGTGGCGGTCCACCTGCTCAACCAGCATGACCCCCGCCGGATCGACATGCGCATGGGCCTGCTGCGCAAGGCGGGCCCCTACATCAGCCATGTCCGCGACATGACGAAGGTTCTGGTCGCGCCCGACGGGGAGGCGCATTTCAACTATGACGGCCCCAACAGCGCCCAGTATGCTCCCGGCAAGCTGATCGGCAGCGCCGTGCGCGCGCCGCTGGCGTTTCGCCGGATGATCACCGAAACGCGCCCCGACGTGGTGATGAGCTTCCTCAAGGGCACCAACCTGCTGGCCTGGCTCTCGCTGATGAACCTGGGGCGCAGGCGTCCGAAGTGGATCGCGCGCGAAGGCAACAACGTGCTGGCCGTGATCAACGAGGAAGCGCCCAGCGATCTGGTGCGCGGCGTGTCGCTCTCGCTCACCCGGCGCGCCTATCGCCGGGCAGACGTGGTGCTGTCGAACTCGACCGACATGGCCGAAGGGCTGGTGCGCGACCTCGATCTCGATCCGGCGCGGATGCGGATGATCAACAACCCGATCGACCTCGATGCGATCGCGGCAATGAAGGACGAACCGCTGGGCGGCCTGCCCAACCGCCCCTACATCATCACCGCCGGACGGCTGGAATACCAAAAGGCGCATGAAGTGCTGCTGCGCGCCTTTGCCGCCAGCGGGATCTGGCGCAGCCACGCGCTGGTGATCCTGGGCAAGGGCAGCCGACTGGATCAGCTCCACCGGCTCGCCGCGCAGCTGGGCGTGGGCGAGCATGTCCGCTTCATCGGCTTCGTCGCTAATCCCTACGCCTGGATGGCGCGAGCTGACCTGTTCGTCCTGCCCAGCCGCTGGGAAGGCTTCCCGACCGTGGCGGCCGAGGCGCTTGCCTGCGGCGCCCCGGTGCTGATGACCGATTGCAGCTTCGGCCCGCGCGACGTGATCGAGCCGGGGGTGAGCGGGGAACTTGTGCCGGTGGATGACGAGGCCGCGCTGGCCGCCGGCATCGCCCGGCTGATTGCCGATCCCCAGCGGCGCGCCGCCATGCGCGAGGCCGGCTTCGCCCGGGTCAGGGGCTTCGCGATCGAGGCGATGGTCGAAAACTATTCCAGCCTGTTCGAGGAACTGGTTCCCGGCGCCGCCCGCCCCACTGTGCCAGCGCCGCTTCCGGTGCCGGTTCCCGCGCTCTGATCCCTGCCGCGTTCCGGGGCAGGCCCGTTAACCTCTTCGCGCTAGGCAGTTCCGCGCCGGAACAGGCGGGGCTGCGGGCTGGCGTCAGCCGCCGTCAGGCCGCATGGTCCGCAAAGCCGGGAATCGCCGCGAGGAACCGATGGGTCTCAAGCTCAATGCCACCACAGGTCTGATGGGAGCCTTCGTCGTTCTGGTGGGCGCGGCTGGGTGGCTGATGGTCCAGAACACCCGGCCCGAAGCGCGCGTTCCTGCCGCCATGGCCGCCCGGCCTGCCCCCGCCCCCGCCAAGGCCGCCCCGCCCAGGCCCCGCGACGAACGCTTCGTGATCAAGCGGGTCCTGCCGATCAAGGGGCCGATCCGTTATGGCGAATGGCACTGGGACGACAAGGGCGTGGCCGACGGCCCGCTGGTCGTGACCGTCGATCTCGATGCCCGGGTGCTGTCGGTGTTCCGGGGCGGCTACGAGATCGGCGCCACCGCCGTCCTACTGGGCACCAGCGAAAAGCCCACCCCGCTTGGCGTCTTCCCGATCAAGTGGAAGAAGGCGGAACACTATTCGCGCACCTATGATCTGGCACCGATGCCCTTCACCCAGAACCTGACCGAGGATGGCGTGGCAATCCACGGCACGAAGGTGGAAAAGGGCTATGCCAGCCACGGCTGCATCGGCGTGCCCGACGATTTCGCCAGGCGGCTGTTCGGCGTGACCGAAATCGGCGACAAGGTCTACATCACCCGCGGCAAGCGCATCGGCAAGGGCGACTCGCTGATCGAGGGCTGATCGGCCCGCGCGCCGACCCGGCATCTGACAACAGCCTCGATTGACACCGGCCTTAATCGCGCGATTAATGGCGGCAAGCGGCCTGCGCCGCAGCCACGGGAGACCACGCCATGCCAGCCACCCCCGCCTGGGGCGCCACTGCCCCGACTTCCGGCCTCAGCCCCATGACCATCGACCGGCGGACTTTGCGCGGCGAGGACGTGGCCATCGACATTGCCTATTGCGGGGTGTGCCATTCGGATCTCCACGCCGCCCGCAACGACTGGGGGCGGACCAGGTATCCCTTCGTGCCCGGCCACGAGATCGTCGGCACGGTCCGCGCCGTCGGCCCCGGCGTGACCCGCTTCAAGGTGGGGGACCGCGTGGCCGTGGGCACCGTGGTCGATTCCTGCCGCCACTGCGACGCTTGCGAGGAAGGCGAGGAAAACTACTGCCGCGAAGGCTCCACCGGCACCTACAACGGCAAGGACCGGATCGACGGCAGCCCGACCTATGGTGGCTACTCGGCCAGCATCGTTGTAGCCGAACCCTTCGTCCTGCGCGTGCCCGAAAACCTCGACATGGCGGCTGCCGCGCCGCTGCTCTGCGCCGGGATCACCACCTACAGCCCGCTGCGCAACTGGAACGTCGGCGCCGGCATCCGGGTGGGAGTGATCGGGCTTGGCGGCCTTGGTCACATGGGCGTCAAGTTCGCCAAGGCGCTGGGCGCCGAAGTGACGATGATCACCACATCGCCCGCGAAGGGCGAGGACGCCAAGAAGCTGGGCGCGGACCACGTGCTGGTTTCCACCGACAAGCAGGCAATGCGCGCCGCCACCCGCAGCTTCGATTTCCTGCTCGATACCGTACCGGTGAAGCACGATGTCACGCCCTACCTCCACCTGCTCGACAAGCAGGGCACGCTCTGCATCGTCGGCATGATCGAGATGATGGAGCCGTTCCATTCCGGCCTGCTGCTCGGCGGCCAGCGGGCGGTTTCCGGCTCGGGAGTGGGCGGCATCGCCCAGACCCAGGAAATGCTCGACCTGTGCGGCGAGAAGGGCATCACCGCCGAAGTCGAGCTGATCCGGATGGACGAGATCAACCATGCCTTCGAACGCATGGAGAGGGCCGACGTGAAGTACCGCTTCGTGATCGATATGGGGACGATTACCGCATGACCCACAGTGTCGACCTGTTCTGGTCGTTCCGCTCGCCCTATTCCTACCTCGTCGTTCCCCGGATGATCGAGCTGGAGCGGGATTGGGACGCCAGCGTCAACGTCCGCCCGGTCCTGCCCATCGCGGTGCGCCAGCCGGATTTCTTCGCCAACGCCGATCCGCTGTGGACCAGCTACCTGATGCGCGACTGCGTGCGCAGCGCCGAATTTGCCGGCATGACGCTGCGCTGGCCGCGCCCTGATCCGGTGAAGATGGACTTCACGACGCGGACCTATCCCAAGGAACAGCCCTATATCCACCGCCTGACGCGCCTGGGCCAGCTGGCGGCGGAGCGCGGCAAGGGTCTGCCCCTGGTGCACGCGGTCAGCCACCTGATCTGGTCGGGCGAGACCGACAACTGGCACGAAGGCGACCACCTGGCGCGCGCGGCGGAAAGCGCCGGACTGGACCTCGCTGAAATGGATGCGGTGATCGAGGCGGAGGCCGACCGGCTCGACGCGGCGATCGCGCAAAGCGAGGCTGACCAGCGCCTTGGCGGGCACTACGGCGTGCCGCTGATGGTTTATGCGGGTGAACCGTTCTTCGGGCAGGACCGCTTCGAACAGCTGGTCTGGCGGATGCGGCAGCAAGGGATGGAGCGGCGGACTTAGCCTCGTGGCGCCGCCCGCTTCGGCGCCTTGCTGAAGGTCCAGCCCTCGGGCACGGCCCGCGCCACCAGCCCGCCGATCGAGGCCGGCTGGCGCGCCACCAGCGCATCGAACAGCCGCGCCGCCGCGCTGCCGCGCGGCTCCGTTCCATCAAGTTCCGTAACGATCCGCGCGATCACCCTCAGCGCCACGGCCCGCGGCGCGCGGGGCCGATAGGTCAGCCCCATCGGCGAACGCTCAACGCATTCGCTCCATTCGCGCGCCGCTGCCCAGGCCAGAGCGGCATCGGCATCGGCAAGGTGCGCGGCGCTGGCGGCCAGCGCCGGGACGTCGAGCCAGTCGGCCGCGACCAGTTCCTTGCGCAGCCGCGCGCGGTCGAACCGGTCGTCGGTGTTGGAGGGATCCTGCGCTGCCTGCCAGCCGGCGTCCGAGACGATCCGCGCGAGTTCGGCCCGCCGCCAGCCGAGCAGGGGGCGCAGCAAAGGCAGCCGCGTGCCCGGCACCAGACCCCGCGCCCTGACGCCGGCCAGGCCGGACACCCCGCTCGCCCGGTTCAGCCGCAGCAGCAGGGTTTCCGCCTGGTCGTCGGCATGGTGCGCGGTCGCGAGAGCAGCAAGGCCCCGGCCCTCCATCCATCCGGCAAGCGCACCGTAGCGCGCGCTGCGCGCCTCGGATTGGACATTGCCGGACGCAACTTGCACTTTCAGCACCGCATGGGGAACGCCCAGCCCGGCACAGAGCGCGGCAACCGCCCGCGCCTCGCCGGCGCTCGCTTCGCGCAGGCAGTGGTCGACTGTCGCCGCCTCGACCGCGCCGGGCAGGGCGGCATGGGCCAGCGCGAGCAGGGCCAGGCTGTCCGGCCCGCCCGATACCGCGATCGCCAGCTTTCCGTCCCTGAAGCCCAGTGCCGCAAGGTCGGCGCGAAAACGCTCGATCAGGTCAGGCGGCACCAGACGCTCAGCTGCACTTCAGCGCGCCCCGGGTCGCATCGTACTGCGTCTTGAGCCGCCCGGCGGCCTCCTTGGGATAGTCGTCCGCGAACTGCGCCAGCGCGATGCAGGCGCGGCGGGTATCCTCGCGGCGGCGCATCGATTCGGCCAGGAACAGCAGGCTGTCCGGCGCGCGGTCGCCCCGCTTGTCGGCCTGGTAGTTCTGGTAGAACCAGCTGGCCGCCTCGGTCGGGTCACCCGCGTCGAGATAGCTGCGCCCCAGCAGGTTGCGGGCATAGGACGCGCGCGCGTGGCGGGGGTACTTTTCCATGAACAGCTTCAGCTGCTGCTGCGCTTCGGGATAGAACTTCGCTTCCCACAGGCGGAAGCCATAGGAATATTCGTCGTCCCCGGCATCGGCCGTCTGCGGCTTGGGGATGGCCCGGACGGCAGCCAGGCGCTGCGGCGAAGGCTTGGCCGGGGTCGCCGCAGCGGGCTTTGCCGCAGCGGGTTTCGCCGCGGCAGGCTTGGCAGGTGCCGGGGCAGCTTGCTGCGCCGCGACCGGAGCGGCGACAGCCGTGGCCACCGCCGGCTGCGAGGCAACCGGGGCCGAGGCCGTCACCGCAGCGGGCACGGTCGCCGCGCCGCCGGACATCACCGCCAGGTTGGAATTGGTCGTCGCGCCATTGGTCAAGGTCGGCGTTACCGGCGCCGGTGCGGGCGCGGAGGTTGCCGCCGCAGTCGTGATCGGCGCCCCGGCCGGCGCAGGGGTCACGGCGGGAGCCGGGCTCGCGGGATCGCTGGCGGAAAGGCGCGCCTCGATCTTGGCGATGCGGTTGCCGTTTTCCTCGGTCTGGGCGGTCAGCCGCTGGACCTGCGTCTCAAGCGCGTCCATCCGCGCGAGCAGGTCGGCAACCGGGTTGCTGGCCGGGGTCCCGGTCGGCGCGGCTGGTTGTGCGGGCTGGACCTGCGCCGGGAAATACTTGCCATCCCCGCCCGGGAAGACCTGGCGCTGGAGCGCCTTGACCTCGGTCTCGATCTTGCGCAACCGCGCTTCGGCGGCCTTGTCCCCTGCGCTCTGCGCGATCGCCGGCGAGGCGATTGCCACCACCAGCGCGAAAAGGACCGGCGACCTGGTCCAGAAAGCTTGCTTCATTGTTCCCACCATCCTTGACCGGGCACCTTTCTAGGCCCGGCGCACGCGCGCTGTCGAGCGCGCAGCTTCACCTATCCGCAGCAGAATGAACCCGCGATGAGGCGCCTGCGGAGCGCCCCCCTGGGGCAACCGGCCCCGGGCCTGCCAGTCTATAGCTGGCCTGCCGACCTATAGCTGGATTGTCGCGGCTCCGGGATCGCTCTCGACCGGCGCCGATGCCGGTGCCGGGACCAGCGGCGCGCTGCTGCGCACCGGCTGCGGAGCCGGAGCGGCGACGCCGACCGGCACACGAACTGGCGAAGGGGCCGGCGCAGGGGCCCGCGCAGCAGCCGGCGCACTGCGCGCCTGCGGTGCAGGCCCGCCCGGCGCGGTCGCCAGACCAGCAGGCTGGGCGGCGACCGGAGCCGGGGCAGCCCCCACCTGTCCGCCCGTGGCCGCCGGAGCGGCACCACGCGCGAGCAGCGAGGCGGCGTCAACCGGCACGTCCTTGATTGTCCGCTGGACGTCGGAAAGCGGCGGCACCGGCTGGCCGCCGATGGTGATGGTCAGTTGGTCGGGCCGCGCGGTCCAGATGCGGACGCCGGCCGCATCGGCCGGGACGGTCCAGGTCTCGCCCATCGCCATCTGCTTCTGCAGCAGCTGGACCCCGGCTCCATCATAGAACTTGACCCACACCCCGTCCGTCGTGGCGGTGAACACCACCGGCCCCGAGGCGGGCGGCTGGGGCGGCTGGGGCGCCTGGGCCTCGGCGCCAGCTGCAGGGGCCGCAGTCTCCTGCGGCAGGATCGAGGGCAATTCGCCCCCGGGCAAGAAATAGCTGCGCCAGAAGAACAGGCCCGCGATCAGCAGCGCCAGCGCGCCAAGCGCGGCCAGCCAGGCCAGGCGGCCGGGCGGAACGCGGGCCGGATCACCGGGCTCGAACGCAGGGGGGCGGCGCGGCGGCTCGACATATTGCTCGGCCAGTTCGCCGCGCACCGCTTCGGCGATCTCCAGGTCGTTGAGCCCCACTGCCTTCGCATAGGAGCGCGAGAAACCCACGGCATAGGTGCGCGCCGGAAGCGCCGAAAAATTACCCTGCTCGATCGCGGCGAGGAGCCGTTCGGGGATCCGGGTCTTGGCCGCGACCTGCGCCAGACTCATTCCCTTGGCCTCGCGGGCGCGCCGCAGCCGCGCGCCGACATTGTCCAGAGGCAGCTGGGCCTCTTCTGTTACTTCATCCGCCATCCCGACCCCGATTGATTGCATTACTGGCGTGTTTGCGAAGCGCAGGACAATCGTCGTTTACCATGCGAAGTCAATGCCCGCCGCCGGATAAAGGCGCCTCGCGCGGCAGGATGCCTGCCGCGCATGACAGGCCGATGGCACATGGTGCACCGGCGCGCGCCAGCTGGCTCAATCGACCTCGATTCCGCGCTCCTGGGCCCACAGGGTCAGCGCTTCGCGCATGTTCGGCGGGGGGGACGAGAGCCACTGCTTCATCGCCGCCGAGATTTCCGACAGGTCGATCTTGCGCACCAGTTCCTTGATCGGCCCGACCGATGCGGGCGTGATCGACAGGCGGTGGATTCCCAGCCCCAGCAGCGCCAGCGCTTCCAGCCGCCGCCCGCCCATTTCGCCGCAGACCGTCACGTCGACATTGTGCCCGGCCACGCTCAGCAGCACCCGCCGCAGGAACCGCAGGATCGCCGGGCTCAGCCAGTCGTACCGTTCGGCCAGCTTGGGATGGGAACGATCCGCCGCGAACAGGAACTGGGTGAGGTCGTTGGTGCCGATCGACAGGAACGACAGACGCGGCGCGATCAGGTCCAGCTGCTCGGCCAGCGCCGGGACTTCGAGCATCGCGCCATAGCGGATCGATTCGGGCAGCAGCTTCTTCTGCTTCTTGAGGAATTCGCGCTGGCTTTCGAACACGCCGCGCGCCGCGTCGAATTCCCACGGTTCCGAAACCATCGGGAACATGACGTTCAGCGTGCGGCCCGCCGCGGCTTCCAGCAGGGCGCGGGCCTGGACCTTGAGCAGGCCCTCGCGCTCCAGCGCGACGCGCAGCGCGCGCCAGCCCATCGCCGGGTTCTCCTCCAGTTCGCCGTCGTTATGGCGCAGGTAGGGCAGCACCTTGTCCCCGCCGATGTCGACCGTGCGGAACACCACCGGACGGTTGCCCGCCGCTTCCAGCACGTCGCGGTAGAGCCGGGTCTGCCGCTCGCGCGCGGGGAGAGTGGCGGAAACCAGGAACTGGAACTCGGTGCGGAACAGCCCCACCCCGTCCGCCCCGGTGAGCGCCAGGTTGGGCATGTCATCGCGCAGGCCCGCGTTCATCAGCACGGTGATGCGGGTGCCGCAGCGGGTGAAGGGTTCGACATCGCGCAGCGCGGCATAGGCGGCCTGACGCTCCTTCGACTTGGCGAAGCGGGCCTCGAAGGCTTCGTTCATCGCCGGCAGCGGGCGAACCGTTACCGTGCCCTGGCTGGCATCGAGCAGCAGCGGATCGCCATCGCGCACCGCGCCGCGCAGGCCCCGCACGCGGCCGAGCACCGGAATGCCCATGGCCCGGGCCACGATCACCACATGGGCGGTGAGCGAGCCTTCCTCCAGCACCACGCCCTTGAGGCGGCGCTTGTCATACTCGAGCAGTTCAGCAGGGCCGAGGTTGCGCGCGATCAGGATCGAATCCTGCCGCAGGCCCATGCTTGCCGCCGTGCCCATCTGGCCCGAGACGGTCCGGAGCAGGCGGTTGGACAGGTCCTCCAGATCGTGCATCCTGTCGGCCAGCAGCGGATCGTCGATCTGGCGCATGCGCATCCGGGTGCGCTGCTGGACCCGCTCGATCGCCGCCTCGGCGGTCAGGCCGCTGTCGATCGCCTCGATGATCCGGCGGCTCCAGCCTTCGTCGTAAGCGAACATCTTGTAGGTCTCGAGCACTTCCTCGTGCTCTCCGCCCACGCCGAATTCGGCCTGGCTGGCCATCCGGTCGATCTGTTCGCGCATCTTGTCGAAGGCGAGGTAGACCCGCTGAAGCTCTGCATCGCGGTCTTCCGCCATGACATGCTCGATAGTGACGCGCGGCTGGTGATAGACCGCGACGCCCGAGGCCAGACCCTTGACCAGCGCCAGCCCGTTCAGCCTGACCGGCCCGGTCTGCTGCGGGCCAAGCGCCGCGTCCTCATCATCGACCAGTCCCGCGCTGCCGATCAGTTCGGACAGGACCATCGCCACGGTCTGCAGCGCCTCGATCTCCACCTCTTCATAGCGGCGCGGATCGACGTGCTGGACGCACAGCACCCCGACAGCCCGCTCGCGCCGCACGATCGGCACCCCGGCGAACGAGTGGTACTTGTCCTCGCCGGTTTCCGGGCGGTACGAAAAGTCCGGATGGGCCGCCGCCTCGGCCAGGTTCAGCGTCTCGACATTGCCGGCGATCGTGCCGACCAGGCCTTCGCCGATCGCCATGCGGGTGACGTGGACCGCCTCCTGCGCCAGCCCGCGCGTGGCGAACAGTTCCAGCATGCCTTCGCGCAGCAGGTAGACCGAGCAGACCTCGCTATCGAGCCCCTCCCCGATCACCTCGACCACCGTGTTGAGCTTGGCCTGGACGTGATGGCGCGAGGCCATGACATCGTGCAGGCGCGTCAGGATGGTCCGGGCGGAAGTTACGGCGCTGGATGCTGGCATGATCGGAGCCTAACCCAAAGCGCGCCGCTTGGAAACGCGCCAGACGCCCTGCATACGTAACGATTGCAGCAATAATTGCGGCAGGATTGCAGCAATATTATCGCCGCCTGGCCCCCACCTGCGCAGTGGGGGCGCGGCGGCGTGGAGCCTTAAAGGTGCTCCAGTTCTTCCTTGATCCTCAACTTGCGTTTCTTGAGGGTCTGGATCATCGCCAAGTCAGGCATAGGGCGGCTCTGCTCTTCGGTGATCCGGCGCTCAAGACCGGCATGCTTGAATTGCAGGGCGCTGGCATGCGACTGTTCCATAGGCGTCACTCCTTCTCTCGCTCCCGACCGGGATACGCAGTGCCGCCGCACGGGTCCCGACTCGGTTACCGGCGGGGTCGCTGCAAGGGTCATCGAAGCATATTAAGCTTGTCTTGCGAAGCGCCTTGGTGAATCCTTGCGACAGACGGCATGGAGACAGCGACTGGCCGCCGGTGCCCCGTTGGGACACGTCAACCCGGCACCCCAGGCCGGCACGCACAGGGAAGCACCGTGACCGAAGACGAAATGCGCAAGCGTCTGGAAATGCTCCGTATCGAGCATCGCGACCTTGACGCGGCCATCGACGCGCTATCCGCAGCGGGCAGCATCGACCAGTTGCAGATCGCCCGGCTGAAGAAGCGCAAGCTGAAGCTGAAGGACCAGATCTCGCTGATCGAGGACTACCTGATCCCGGATATCATCGCGTAGTTCGATATTGGTCTGCTTCGCGGCAGGAAACGTCCCCCGCCGGGATATTGCGAAAATGATGTGCGAAACCGGGTGGCGCCCTGTTGGCAAGCGACTCCCGACGGGCTTATCGCAGGATCGATGGCCAGTCCTGCAAGCCTCAACCCCCGGATCATCGAGGGGCTCTATTGCGAAGCGCTCGTCCTGTCGGACGAAGTGCGGATGGCCTTTGCCCTGTCCGGACGGCTCGATCCCGCCCCTGCGGGCGAGGACGAGGCGCGCATCGCCATGTCGTGCGAGGCGCTGCGCACCACTACGCGGATGATGCACGCGGTGGCCTGGCTGCTCAATCACCGGGCCTTCTTTGCGGGCGAACTCAGCGAATTCCAGCTGCGTCGCCACGCGCGCCTGGCGGATTTCCCGGAAAGCGAGGCGCACCGCATGGCGCTGATCGATGCCGAAACGCGCGAACTGATCCTGGCGACCGAACGCTTCCACGCGCGGCTCAAGCGGCTCGACAATGGCTGGCGCGAGCGGCAGCCGGCCGCGTCCAGCGCGATCGCGGCGCTGCGCGAGCGCCTGGGCATCGTGCCCCGGCCGAACTGAGTCCTTCCCCCTTGGATTGCGGGACCGGAAAGGCCATATCCGCGCCATGTCCATTCCTCCCAAGCCCTGGCCGACCGGCCTTTCCGAGCAATGCGAACCGCTGGTGCGGCGCGTTCTGGCGCCCAATCCCTCGCCCTATACCTACACCGGAACGCAGACCTACCTGGTCGGCGCGGGTAGCGAACTGGCGGTGATCGATCCGGGTCCGGCGGGCACGGGCGTGGCGGGCCATGCCGATACCAACGGCATGGGCCACGTCGACGCAATCATTGCGGCGGCCGGTCCGGCACGGATCACCACGATCCTGTGCACCCATACCCACCGCGATCACTCGCCAGCCGCCGCGGAACTGAAAGCACGCACCGGGGCACTGATCATCGGCTGCGCGCCTCTGACCATCGACGACACCGGCCCGCGCGCCGATGCCGCCTTCGATCCCGACTATGCGCCCGACCGCGTGCTGGCCGATGGCGAGCGCGTGACCGGTCCTGACTGGACGATCGAGGCCGTCGCGACCCCGGGGCATACCAGCAACCACCTGTGCTATTCGCTGGTCGAAAGCGGCGCGCTGTTCACCGGGGATCACGTGATGGCCTGGTCGACCAGCGTCGTTTCGCCCCCCGATGGCGACATGAGCGCCTACATGGCCAGCCTGCAGAAACTGCACGACCGTGAGGACAGCGTGTTCTATCCCGCGCACGGGCCTGCCGTCGAAAAGCCGCGCCAGCTGGTGCGGGGCATGCTGGGGCACCGCCGCCAGCGCGAAGGGCAGATCCTGCGCTTGCTGGGCGAAGGGCCGGCCACCATCGCCGACATGGTGCCGCGGATGTACAAGGGACTGGACCCCAGCCTGACCGGCGCGGCGGGGCGTTCGGTGCTGGCCCACCTGGTCGATCTCGAAAACCAGGGCCGGGTCCGCTGCGAAGATGAAGCATGGTCGCTGGCGGCCTGACCAGCACTCCGGCGGCCCGGGCGCCGTGGCTGGCCTTCGCCGCCGCGCTGGCGCTGGCCGGATGGCTCGGCTGGCAGGCCTACGGGCCCGAGGACCTGGGCGATCCGCTTGCCACCAGCCTGGTCGCGCTGGAAAAGCAGAACCGGCTGACGGTGTTCTCAGCGCAGCTTTCGCCCGTGGTCGCCTCGGACGACGAACGCCTGCTCGGCATGCTTAAAAGCCGGCAGATCGCGGTGATCCCGGCGCGGGTCGATTATGCGGTCGATTTCTCGAAACTGGGGCGCGAACGGCTGGCCTGGGATGGGCAGGCGCAGCGGCTGACCGTCACCCTGCCCCCGGTCCGGCCCGGCCGCCCCAATCTTGACGAGGGGCGCGCCCAGTACCTGCGCGAAGGGGTGTGGATCACCAATGCCGCGCAGGCCCAGCTCACCCGCGCCAATACCCGGCTGGCCGAACGGCAAGCGGCAGATCAGGCAAACAGCCCGGTGCTGCTGGACCTGGCCCGCGATGCGGCCAGGAAGGCGGTGCAGCAGAACCTGACCATCCCGCTGCAAATGGCCGGCTATGACCGGGTGAGCGTGACGGTGCGGTTCGACGGAGAGCCGACTCCGCCCTGACGAGCGGCATTGCCGCAGGGGCCGCCTTGGTGTATTAGCCTCCTACAACAGATTGGGTCGCGGCGATCTGGGAGATTCCCGCTATGGCCACCCTGGCCCAACCCCGTGTTCCCGCGCGCAGCGAGGAACGCTTTTTCTTCATCATGACCTGCGTCATCGCGGCGATGATGGCCGGCGCCTTCAGCCTGCATCTGGCATTGGGCCGGTCGACCTTCGCCGTCCCGCCGATCTATCACGTTCACGCCTTCGTGTTCTTCGGCTGGCTGGCGCTGTTCGTTGCCCAAAGCGGGCTGGCATCCAGCGGCAACGCGGCCCTGCACCGCAGGCTCGGCCTGGTTTCGCTGCTGTGGATTCCGCTGATGCTGGTGGTCGGAACGCTGATGACGGTGACTTCCCTGCGCCGCACCGGAGGGCCGTTCTTCTTCGATGCGAACGAGTTCCTGCTGGGCAACCCGATCGGCCTTGTCGCCTTCGCCGGACTGGCCGGGGCCGCGCTGGCCCTGCGCCGCCGCACCGACTGGCATCGGCGCCTGATGCTGGGCTCGCTGATCTCGATCGCCGGACCGGGATTTGGCCGATTGCTGCCGATGCCGCTCATGATCCCCTGGGCATGGGAGATCAGCAACCTTGCCTGCACGGTGTTCGTGTTCGTGGCAATGCGGCGCGATGCCAGGCACCGGGGCCAGGTCCACCCGGCCTGGTACGTGGTGCTGGCCGCGATGGTGGGCTTCCTCGCGCTGGGCGAGCTGCTGGCCTATTCCCCCTGGGGCATCGACCTGACCCGGTGGGCGCTGGAAGGCAGCCCCGGCGCGGCGCGGCCGATGCAAGCCTATCTGCCCTAGAGACAGTTCCACTTTCGCGGAAGCAACGCCGGCCCGCTCCCCCGGCCCGACCACCCATTTAAGGTATCCTGCGGGTGGTCGGGCCGGGGGAGCGGGCCGGCGTTGCCCTGTTGCAGCTTTACTGCAACAGACTCCAATCCGCCGATCCTTGATTCAAGGCGCCGGACGGGCCATCTGGGGGCCGACACCAGGCCCCAAGGATTCCCAGATGACCGTCCAGACCGAAAACCTCTCCGGCATCGACATCCGCGCCGAGATCGAGCGCCTGCGCAAGGAGCGTAACGCGATCATCCTGGCGCATTATTACCAGAAGCCGGAAATCCAGGACCTGGCGGACTACATCGGCGACAGCCTGGAGCTGTCGAAGAAGGCGGCAGCCACGGATGCGGAGGTCATCGCCTTCTGCGGGGTCAAGTTCATGGCCGAAACCGCCAAGATCCTGGCGCCGGAAAAGATCGTGGTCCTGCCCGATCTGGACGCGGGCTGCAGCCTTGAGGATTCCTGCCCGCCCGAAAAGTTCAAGGCCTTCCGCGAAGCGCACCCCGATCACATTGCGCTGACCTACATCAACTGCTCGACCGAGGTGAAGGCGCTGTCCGACGTGATCGTCACCTCGTCCAGCGCCGAGACGATCCTGGCCCAGATCCCCAAGGACCAGAAGATCATCTTCGGCCCGGACCGCCACCTTGGCGGCTACCTGTCGCGCAAGTTCGACCGCGAGATGTTGCTATGGCCGGGCGTCTGCATCGTCCACGAAGCCTTCAGCGAAACCGAACTGATCAAGCTCAAGGCCCAGCACCCCGGCGCCCCGGTGGCGGCACACCCGGAATGCCCGCCGCACATCATCGACCATGCCGATTACGTGGGCTCCACCAGCGGCATCCTGAACTATGCCAGGGATTTCCCCGGCAACACGCTGATCGTGGCGACCGAGCCGCACATCATCCACCAGATGCAGCTGGCGATCCCGGACAAGACCTTCATCGGCGCCCCCGGCGCGGACGGCCAGTGCAGCTGCAACATCTGCCCCTACATGGCGCTCAACACGCTGGAAAAGCTCTACCTCGCGCTGCGCGACCTGAAGCCCCAGATCCACATCGAGGAGACCCTGCGGTTGGCGGCGAAGAAGAGCCTCGACCGAATGCTGGAAATGGCCGGCGGGACGGTCGGCAAGGGCGACTTGGGGGCACGGTGAGAAAAATGAATGGCGACGCCACTGAGGTAAAAGGTCACTGCCCGAAATGTGGCCCAGATCGATACGCGCGCGTCGCTGGAAGTTATAATCATCGCGATTCAGAGTCGGATTACTGGCTATTTTCAGAATATCGTATCTTAATTTGTCTAGGCTGTCGTAGTCCATACTTTCAGATTGAAGAATTTTTTTCAGAGAATATCGAGCAAACTACTCGACTGGATGGATCAGTATTCAACTATAACCCGCCAAGATATTACTATTATCCAATACCGCAATTGAGAGAAAAGCCGCCATGGTGGGTCGAAATTTTCACTATAGACATGACCCTCGAGAATTTGTTCTCTGATGTCTATCGCTGCATGGATAATGGATTGCACATACCTGCCGCAATATCTGCAAGAACTGCGTTTGATAGAGCCACGGAATTGATTGGAATTGAGGCAAATCTCCCATTCGAAAAGAAGTTATCTGCTCTTGTTGATACGGGAAAAATTAGCCTTGATGAGCGCGATATCTTAGAGATTTTAGTTGATGCAGGCAGCGCAGCTGCACACCGAGGATGGAAGCCGGACGACAAAAATTTAAATGTATTGGTTTCGATTCTCGAATCGTTTTTGCATAGGACGTTTATTCTTGGCCAAAGCGCCAAATTTTTAAGATTATCGGTTCCTTCAAGGCCGCGAAGACCTAAGAGAGACCAAAATCAATAACACTAACCCCTGACCGGCAGGGCCAGCACCGGCACCCTGGCATCGGCCAGAACCCGCTCGGTCGTGCTTCCGCGCAGGGCGTCGAGCAGGCCGTGGCGGCCGCGCGTGGGCATGGCGATCAGCTGGGCGCCCTCGGCTTCGGCCAGGATCGTCTCGACCACCGAACCCGTCAGTTCCCGCACGGCCATGTGCGGGATCACCGGGCCGCCGCTGCCGACGTGGATCGGATCGAGCGCCGCGCCATGGGCCGCGTTGAACGCATCCAGCGCGTCGAGCGCGGTTTCCGGGGCGGGATCGTGGTCGATCGGGACCAGCACCCTGGTCAGCGCGATCGCGCCGGTTTCGGCATCGACGAAGGGCCGCGCCCCCGGCCCCAGCAGCAGCGCGGGAATGCCGGTCGCCTGAACCAGATCAGAGGAGACCGAGCCCGCGAACAGCCGGTCCAGCCCGGCGCGGCCGTGGCTGGCCATGACCACCAGCGAGGGGCGGTGCCCCTTGAGGAAGTCCGCCAGACCCTGGGCCGCGTTCGTTTCGTGGATCCCGACCTTGCGTACGGTGACGCCGGTCTGCTCCAGAACCTGCTCGGGCCCGGTTCCCGGAGCGATCCTGCCCCAACGCTCCAGCGTGGCGCGGACCTGCGGGAAATCCTGCCAGCCGCCGTGCTCTCCGCCCTGCGCGACGTGGATCACGTCAAGCCGGCAGCGGTTGGCCAGCGCCAGGCCCAGCGCGTGGTGGAATGCGGGCAGGCCCTGGGGCGAGAAATCGGTGGGGTGGGCAATGGCTTCAAGCATGATGCCTTTGCCCTAAACCCAAACCTGCCAGTGGTATAGCGCCTATCGAACCGGCTGGTCGAACATCAGCGCCCGCACGTATTTCGCGGGCGGAGATCCGAACGACAGCACGGTGTCGTGATAGCGGCGCAGGGTAAAATCCCTGCCCCAGCGGCGCTCTGCCTCGGCCCGCAATTCGCGGTGTTCCTCGTAACCGGTGAAATAGGACAGCAGCTGCACCGAGGAAAGGTTGGCGCGCACCCATTTGCCCGCCGCCTCGCGCTCCTGCTGGAAGGCGCCCTGCATCATCAGCTCCATCGCCTGGTCGCGCCGCATCCCCTCGGTGTGGATGCCGATGTCGAGCAGCGTGTTGGTGACCGAACGCAGCCGCATCTTCAGCACGGTCAGCTTGAACAGCGGATCACCGCCGAGGTAATCCGCGTCCTTCATCACCCCTTCGGCGTAGACCGCCCAGCCCTCCACGAACGGGCCGGACCACAGCATCGCCCGCAGCGGATTGTCGGTGCGGTTGGAATGATCAAGCTGGAGGTAATGCCCCGGCATCGCCTCGTGGATCGACAGGTCGTGGATCATGTAGTCGTTGTATTCCGACAGGAAGCTGTCGGCCTGCGCGTCGCTCCAGTCCTCGGGAATCGGGGAGACCGCGTAGAAGTTCTGCAGGTGCTTCTCGAACGGTCCCGGCGGATCGTTGTAGGCGACCGCGTTGCCCTGCTGGAACTTCGGCATGGTGATGACCTTGACCGGCCCGTCGCCCATCCGGATCAGGCCGTTTTCCGCAACGAAGGCGGTCGCCTCGGCCAGGGTTTCGCGGGCGCGCTGCTCCAGCTGGGCGCGCGGCGGGCGCCTGGCATAGGACAAGGCCAGCGCGGCCTCGATCCCCGCCTGCTGCTGCGCGGCCGTGGGATTGTCCGGCAGCGGCGGCGCATCGGCGCGTCCCGCCAGGACCTGACGGGACAGCGCGTACATCTCGGCGCGGATGTCGGCCTTGGCCTTCAGCGCGCGGGCCTTCAGCTCGGGCCGGGTGATGTCCGAAACCAGCGCGAATTTCATCTTCTGGTCGTAGAGCCGGGTGCCCAGCCGGAAATCGCCCTTCGCCTGCGGGACCAGCACGGTGTCTAGCCAGGCCTGCTGCTCGGCCACGGCCTGTTTCAACCCGGCCAGCGCGGCATCGAACCGCGCGCGGTCGGCAGCGTTCAGGCTGTCTGCGTGGGGCGCCAGCATCGTCTCGGCAATCTCGACGATCCCGCCGTTCTGCTTGGACACCGTCTCGGCAAAGATCTTCGGCACCCGCGCGGCGATCAGCTGGGTGCGGCTCTGCGCAAGGAAGGCCGGCAGCGCCTCCATCCGCGCGGTCGCCGCCTTCAGCCGCACGTCCCACGGGGCGAAATCGCGCGCGGCCAGCGTGTAGAGCGAGCTTGCCGCCGCATCGTTGTAGACCTGCGGGTTCCAGGCCCATTCCTGCAGGGTCAGGTCGCCCCACAGCCGGTAACGCAGCTCGTTGGCCAGCACCGCCCGGTCGACCTGCTGGTTGCGGCTGAGCTTTGCGGGATCGATCTGGCCGATCCGCGCGAGCAGGCGCTGCCATTCGCGCTGGCGGGCATGGCGTCCGGCGGGGGTGATATCAGGCAGGCGTGCATCGGAGGCGTGGAGGCCAAGCGCGGTCGCCTCGACCGGCGAAAGCCGCTCCACCGCCGCGATATAGGCATCGCCCAGCGCCTTGAACTGCAGGTCGGCGGGGATCGCGGCGGGCGCGGCCGGCGGCCTGGCCTTGGGCGCGGCGGCGGCGGGCGCGGCCAGCGCAAGGGCGGCAAGCGGCAGCGCCGCAAGGGAAGCGAGGCGGAGCATGGACGGAATCTCCCTGTTCTATCGCGGGAGGCTAGCCTGCCTTCACCGCTCCGTCGAGCGCGCCAGCACCAGCCCCACCGCGACCAGCGCCATGCCCGCGAAATCGGCCAGGCCGAGCCGCTCGTCGAACACCAGCCAGCCCGCCGCGACCGCCATGGCCGGCTGGGTCAGCAGGGCAAGGCCCACCACCAGCGGCGAGAAATGGCGCAGGGCATAGACCAGCAGGCCCTGCCCGATCAGCTGGCTGGTGATCGACAACGCGATCACCGGGCCCCAGTTATGCGGCCAGAACGGTTCGCCCAGCAGCACGGCAAAACCGGCCATCACCGGCAGGCCCGCGAGGCTTGACCAGAACAGCAGCGCCCAGCCCCCCAGTGTCTCCCGCGCGCGCTGGGCGATCAGGATGTAGAAGGTGTAGA
>Ga0116179_1000898_pt1 | contig 22813 bp, 18 predicted proteins | sample AD_UKC071_MetaG_FD_89751 | JGI IMG/M metagenome (GOLD analysis project Ga0116179, IMG submission 89751) | Active sludge microbial communities of municipal wastewater-treating anaerobic digesters from USA - AD_UKC071_MetaG | ecosystem: Engineered > Bioreactor > Anaerobic > Digestate | place: USA...
CATCGGTACTCGATGGGGCTGATAAGTCCTTTTCATCAACGTCTCTCCCTTCTTTGCTGCTTCAAAATGGGTAATTTACCACGGGTATCATTATACCCTCAACCACCCCAGAGGTCAATCGGGGGAAGTCCCGATTTTGCAAAGAGCTCCCCTTCACCCAGATTGCTGCGAAACTTGGCCAGAACCACGGAGCTCTCGCTTTTTTCGTCCTTACAATAAGTGCCGGAAAATATCCCGGCACATAAATTATTCTTCTCTTACTATCTCTTCTAATATTGCTACCAATTCCGGATCAAAGCGACTTCCTGCTTCTTTCTGGATTTCCCGCACCGCTTCCTGAGGAGTTAGCTGTCGCTCCTCCACCAGAAACTCATAAGCCTCTACTACGCTCAAAAGGCGAGCCATGAGAGGCACTTCATCTCCTTCCCCCGGGTAGTATTCCTCTCCGGATAAAACCCTTGAAAACAAAGAGCTCCACCCTGAGTATGAAAGGGGAAGCTGCTCTTCAAACTCAGGGTAGATTTCAACCAATTCCTCTCGCAAAAGCGGATAGCCATCCTCTTTGAGGTGCTCGGGGAGAAACATCTTTTCCCAGACCCAGAGGAGGTTCAAAAAGTGCAGCTTTTTCTTCTCTTCTTCTTCCCATCCCCGTTTTTCTCCCATCTTCTGGATCAATTCTCCCACCCTCATCTGACGCTGCCGAATTTTTTCTTCCTCATAAAATCTGTGTACCAAAATAGAAATAAGGGAGCGGAGAAAAACCTTGCGGGTTAAGAATTTTTTTTGATAAGCCTCTTCTTCTGCTCTGCGGAAAATTTCTCTTATGTCTTCTGTGTCGCTCTCTTTGGTAGCCACTCCCCAGGAAAGGCTTAAGGGTAGAAGGCATTCTCTTTGTGCTTCCTCACAGTTTTTCTCTATCCTCTTAGCCACCTCTCGAGCAACATTTTCAGTGGTTTGAGGAAGAAGGACAATGAATTCATCTCCTCCCCATCGGGTGATGACATCTCCTCCCCGGGTGGATTTCCGAAGCACTTGAGCTATTTCTCCTAACAGCCTATCTCCTTCTTCGTGCCCCAGAGAATCGTTTACCTCCTTTAAGCCATCAACATCAAGAAAAATGAGGCTCAAAGGAAGATGCCTTCCTCTATCCAGACGCTGTATTTCCTCTTCAAAAAAAGCCCGGTTATAAAGTCCGGTCAAAACATCGTGGAAGCTAAGATAGCGCATTTCTTCCTCTCTTTTTCTTTTTTCTGTAACGTCCCGCCAGATAGTAGCCACCTGTCCGGGGGAAGGAGAGAAAGCCACTATTTCTAAGTATTTATCCTTATAGGAAACAAACCTTTCTACCCGGGCAGCTTCTTCTTTCTCTGCCACCTGATGAAAAAGCTCCCAGTAAGAATCATCTAAAAAGGGGAAGACCTCCCGGAGAGTAAGCCCCACCACATCTTCTCTGCTAAAACCGGTAATGTGCTCGAAAGCAGGGTTGGCTTCTAAAAACACAAACTCGTAAGAAGGCTCTCCTCTCCCATCATAAATCTCTTCCAGAAGAGCAATCCATCCAGCATCTGGTTAAAAAGCAAGCGATAACGGCGCTCACTCCTGCGGAGCGCCTCTTCCATCCTCTGGCGTTCAGTAACATCCCGGAATACAAACACCACTCCTTGGAGCTCTCCCTCTCTACCAACAGAAGCTCCACTATCGGCAACCACTATTTCCTTCCCTTCTCGGTTTCTCAAAAGAAGAGGTTCTTTCATTTCTGTTTTTCCTTTTTTCAAAACTTCCTCCACCAGGTTCTCTACCGGCTTTCCGCTATTTTTTTCTCTGAGAGGAAAAATCTCTTCCAGTTTCTTACCCCGGGCTTCTCCTAAAGACCAACCAGTAAGGGCTTCCGCCTCTCGATTCATAAAACTGACCAGTCCCTCTAAATCAGTAACTATCACACCATCAGCAATGGAGCGGAGAATGGTCTCCAGCCAACCTCTTTCTCGCTGCAGGTCCTTTCTTGTTTTCTCCCTTTCTAAGGCGTTACTCAAAAGGTAGGAAAAAACCTGGAAAAGGTCAAGATGTTCTTCTATCCATGTTTTATCTGTGTTTCCTTTTTCTCTCCAGAGTAATTCCCAAAACCCCAGACACCGGTTTTCGATCTCGAGAGGGAAAGAGAGGAGAAAACTAATTTCTCCAGGCTCTTTCTTCCTCCAGCATCTCTCGGGAAGGCTTTCCCCTTCTGTCCACACCGGTCCTTCCAAACACAATCTTTCTCTCCAGAGAACCATTCCCTCTTCTATCTCTACTTTTTCTGTGTTCCCCTCTCTCCCAAGGTAGCCTTCTTCTTCCCCAAAAAAAGCCGCTTCATCTGCCCGGGAAAAACGTCTTACCTCCTCTAAGAAAAATCTCACTGCTTCTTCAAAGGAAGAAGCAGTGACAAAATGAAAGGAAACCCCGGCAACGAGCTTCTGGAAGTCGAGGCCGAAGCGGAGCTCTTCTTCTAAAGCCTCCCGTCTTTCTATCTCTTCAGCTAATTTTTCGCTTTTTTCTACCAGCTCTTTAGTCCGGCGCCCCACTTCCCGGCGCAGAAAATAACTTAAAAAGAGAGAAAGGCATAGAAAGAGCAAAACAACGCCTAAAAACCACCAGAACCAGGAAGGAAAACGCCATCCCTCCTCTTCTACACTTAACCAGCTGCTCAAAGACTGATAGTAAACAGATTGGGGGTTGATCTTCAAAGCCAGAAGATGCTGGTCGATAATGTCGATGATTCCTCGGTTTTTTCCTCGAGGGACGGCAAAACGGAGTTCCACAGGAGAAAGAACGATGGAGGTGGCTGCCAAACCAGCCGCTCTAGCAAATTGCGCTCCATAGAGCCTGCTCACCACTCCGGCATCAGCTCTTCCCTCTTTTACTGCGGCAAACACTCCCGGATAATTTTCCATTTCCAGAAAATGGCACCCGACCCCGAAGTCTCGAAGGAGTTTTTTTAAACTCTCACCATAAACGTCGTCTTTTACCACTGCTACTTTTCGAGAAGCTAAATCGAGCAAAGACTGAACGGAAACAGCAGGAAGGGTATAAACTTCTCCCCAGTTAACCAAAAAGGTTTGCTGGTTGAAATCAAAGTGTTCTGCCCGCTCTGCGGTGTAGGCAATGGGTAAAAGGAGGTCAATCTTTCCCTCTGCAAGATGAGAAAGAAGAAGAGAAAAGGGGAGAAAAACATATTCAATATCCCAGTCTTCTCTCTGAGCAATATGCTCTAAAACCTCCGGGCACACTCCCCGCACCCTCCCTTTCTCATCCCGGAAAACCAGAGGAGGGTTGTCGCAAACCCCCACTAAAAGCGCTCTTTTTGCCTCTCCAGGGAAAGAGAAAAAGAGGAGGAAGATTAAAATTAAAAGAATAGGTAGTTTCTTTTCCCCTCTCATCCTCAGGAAGTCCCTCTCCGTATTATATTAATTCTATAACTAAAAGAGTATTTTCTCAAGAGGAAATCAAAAAGGGGGTATAAATAGGGGGGAGACGTATCTCCCCCCGGCTATTTTTTTATTAGATTTTAAATTGTCCTAAGTTTTCTTTCAGGCCTTCGGCCATCTTACCCAGTTCCTGGATGGTAACATCTACTTCTTGCAAGGCAGCATTTTGCTCCTGGGAAGAAGCGGCTACTTCCTCAGCGGCTGCTGCGTTCTCCTCCGAAATAGAAGCAACACTACTCAGCCTTGTAAATACCTCTTCCGCTCTTTCTACTATCCTACCTGTTCCTTCTTCACTCTCTTTAGCAATATCATTAACTTCCCGAACCAGCTGAATGATGTGCTGCGAGGCTTCTTCTACTACCTGGAAGGAGAGAGAGATGTTGTCGGCCTCCTGGGTTACCACCTGATTAGCCTCGTGAATATCCTGGAAGGCCTCTCGGGCTTTATCCACTGCCTCACTTCCTCCTTCTACATGGGTCTGGCTTTCGGTCATAGATCTTACTGCTCTTTCCGCTTCTTTCTGGATTTCACTGATGAGATGAGCAATGCGCTGGGCAGCATGGGCCGATTCTTCAGCCAGCTTTCTCACTTCATCTGCGACCACTGCAAACCCTCGTCCTGCATCTCCTGCTCGAGCAGCTTCAATTGCTGCATTCAGAGCTAAGAGGTTGGTCTCCTCGGCAATACCGGTTATGAGGTCGGTGATGCTTCCAATCTCCTGAGAACTTACTCCTAAGTTTTTCACTACTTCTCCCACTGAAAACACTGAATCTTTAATTCTTCCCATGGCTTCCACTACTTCTTCTAAGGTCTTCTCTCCTTCTTCGGTAGCCTGGAAAGCCGAAGAAGCTGCTCCTTTTACTCTTTCTATGTTTCCTCCGGTTACCTCTAAGCTCTCTATCACTTTATCGGTCTCTTGTAAAGTCTGGCGAGCTTTATCAGCCTGTTCTTTCAGCCTCTTCGCCATCTCTTTGACTTCTTCCACCAGGCTCTCCATGTGGTTAGAAACTTCAGTTAAGTTCTGGCTCTGTTCTTCCGATCCACGGGCTACTTGCGAGACAGTTTGGGCAATCTGCTCTCCCGCCTCTCTTATTTCTCGAGAGGTGTGCTGGAGAGCATCCAGAGAGGAAATAATCTTATCCGCTCCCTCTCTTACCTCTTGGAGGAATCGGCGAAGAGAAGAAGAAGCCTGGTTCAGAGAAGCAAAGAGTTTACCCATCTCGTCTTTTCTTTTCTTCGTTATTTCCTGAGTCAGGTCTCCTTCTGCCAGCACCTCGGCAAAAGCCACGCTCTCTTGAATGGGTCTCGTGATGCTCCGGGAAAGGGTGGTACCCATAATGAGAGAGAAAACTATCACCACTCCTATAACTATATAGAGAATTTGAGAGAGGCGGTTTTGTAGCTCTCTCGCTCGAAGAAGGGCCTGATCGAAAGAGCTCAACACCTCCTGATTCATGGTTTCCATAGCTTGAGAGAGGTCTTCTCCCACATCCCACACATCAGAAAGAGAGGTTTGAATGGTCTCATTGAGCCCTCGCAGCTGTTCATCTCCTTTTACCACTTCCTGCCACAGGTTCCGAAAGGGTTTCCACCGATCATTGACTACCACCTGCGCAGTATTAGTAGCATAGATTTTCAGAAAATCTCCCTCTAAGAACTGACCCAAAGTATCCATAAGACCGTTTACCTTTTTCTTTATTGCTTCTTTTTCTACCGGGTCAGAAGCCAGAAGGTAGTTTTTCTGATTCTGGTTTATATCACTCATCAATTTTATCCAGTTATCTAATCTCAAGCCTTCTATGGTAGTTTTCAAGCGAGAATAGGAGCGATAAACTTCCATAAACTTGTCGTCTTTCTCTGCTTCAGTAAACAAGACTTTCTCTAATTCTTCCCACTTGCCCGCTAAATCTTCTACCTGGGCGGTTATGCTTTTTTTGCTTTCCTCCGAGAGAACCTGAGAATCCTCTATCCCTCTTCTCAGACTGGCAAAGTAGGCATTAATGTTTTCTCCCAGGCGCCCATCGGGGTCACCGTTAACCGCATAGCGGAAAAGAAGGTAATAAGTGCTATCTAAGGGGTTCATTAGCTGTTTTATTGAGTCATCCACCAATTGAGTGAACTGCACTACTATCTGGTAAGGTTCGTCCATCTCTAAAGATTTTTGATTCCTCTCCTTTTGGGTGGTGAGATACTGCTTCCACAGAGTTTTCACCATATTCACCCGGGCCTGATAGTTGACCTGTAAACTCTTTAACTCCTGTACTTCCTGAAAAAGAGGGCTATCTTCGGGCAGAGGGGAAAGAGCATAGGGGAAATTTTCTTTCTCCCACAACCCATAGTGCCATTTCTGAAAATCTTCTGACTCAGTCCCCAGGCGAAGTGCTTCGAGATAAACCAGAAAGCGGTTGTTTACTTCGGTAAAGCCTTTCTCTATTTGATTGAGGTTTTCTACGTCTTCTTCTCGAAAGTAAGAGGAGATTAAAGAGTTATTTTGAGAAATCAAATCCTTCAATCGAGAAGTAACCAAAAGTAGAGGATTGTAGCTCTGAGCTTCCTCGAGAGAAGTATTAATTTCCCAGAAAGCATAGATAGCTATAACTCCAATGGCCAGGGCCGCCAGAGTAAGAACGATAAAACCTAAAGAAATCTTTGTTTTGATTTGCAAGGTTTTCCCTCCCTCTCAAATTTTTCCCGGTTCGTCTAAAAAGAAAGAACCTTCCTTCAATAGTAAAAATCGGCATTTTGAGAAAAAACTTTAGAGAATTATCTAATTTTTTAATACTAACCTAATTCTTCTAAAAAGGGAAATGAATTTTCCTTGTTTTCCGAGTTATTCACAAAAGTTGATAAGCTGTGAATAACTTGCCAGAAATTCATATTTATGCTTAAATTAAAAAGCAAAAACGGTCCCCCTCTTTTGCGAGGCAAAATAAGGAGGAAAATTTTTTTTCCTTTTATTTATGGGATTAAGATTCAATTTAGTAAATAAAGCTATCTGTGGAAAACCGGGGGATTAAAAAAATAAAAATGGGAGATTCAGCCATGAAAGTCTCTCCAGAAGAGTTAGAGGATTTGTGGATAAAAACTCTATCTCTTTTAGAAAAACAGGTTTCTGTACCGGAATATCGAGCCTGGGTAGAAAACATTCAACCTCTATCTCTACTCGATCATCGGCTCACCATAGCCGTGCCAAGTGAGCTATCCAAAGAAAAGATAGAAAAGAAATATGTGGAAACCATTCGCTATGCTTTTCAAAAAGTGGCAGGAGTGAATTTTCCCAATTTAGAAATCGGGCTGGTGGTAAAGCCTTCCTCTGCTTCTTTAGGAGAAGAAGTCTCCAGTTTTTCCTCTTCTGTTGCAGGGGAAGATAGGCTCAGTCTCAACCCTCGCTATACTTTTTCCACTTTTATAGTGGGAAATAGTAATAAATTTGCTCATGCTGCCGCTATGGCTGTGGCGGAAAACCCTGCTCATTCTTACAATCCTCTGTTTATTTACGGAGGAGTAGGGTTAGGCAAAACTCACCTCATGCATGCCATAGGCCACCATATTTTGAGTAACAACCCCCAGGCCCGAATAGTTTATGCCTCTTCAGAGAAGTTCACCAACGAATTAATTAATTCCATTAGAGACGACCAGACCGAGGCTTTTCGTCAGAAGTATCGCCACGTAGATATCCTTCTCATCGATGATATCCAGTTTTTAGCCGGAAAAGAAAGAACCCAGGAAGAGTTTTTCCATACTTTTAACACCCTTCATGATGCATTCAAACAAATCGTCATAACCAGTGATAGACCGCCCAAAGAAATCCCCACTTTAGAAGATCGTCTCCGTTCTCGCTTTGAGTGGGGATTGATAGCTGATATTCAACCACCTGATTTAGAAACCCGGATCGCCATTTTGAGTAAAAAAGCAGAATTGGAGAAATTCGAACTCCCTTCTGACATCATTTACTTCATAGCCATGAATATTCCTTCTAATATTAGAGAATTAGAAGGAGCTCTGATAAGAATTAAGGCTTTTTGCAGTTTGAACAAAATAACTCCTACCTTGGAAGTGGCTCAAGAAGTATTAAAAGACCTCCTACCTAGACAGGAAACTTCATCAATTCCCATTTCATTGATTCAAAAAGTGGTGGCAGAACATTTTAATATTAAACCTGCCCTTATGAAAGCGAAGAAGAGAACTAAAGAGGTGGCTTATCCTCGGCAAATCGCCATGTACTTAGCACGAGAGCTAACCAATTATTCTCTTCCTTCCATTGGTGAGGAATTTGGAGGAAGAGATCACACCACCGTTCTTTATGCCTGCGAAAAAATCAAGGGTGATATAGAAAGTAATCCACAGCTTTTCCAGGAAATCAGTGAATTAATAGAAAAAATAAAAAGAGAGAAAAGTTAACCACAGAATACTAACCACTTATACCGGATTTACAACCAGGTTATTGAGGAGAGGGAAGATAGGTAGATAATGAGTACCAATTACTTTTTAACAAAATAATTTTATTCTATTACTACTACTACTAAGTTTTTATATTTAAAAAATAATAATAGTAGTAGTGAGGAGAAACTGGGGAGAAAGAATATGGATATAGTAGCCAAAAGTAAAGAATTCAGAAAGGTACTGGGTAAAGTATATCGGGGAGTAGCTTCTCGTCCGCCTTATCCTGCCTTATCGGGAATACATTTAGAGGTGGAAAATAATTCTTTGAAGCTAACTGCTACTGATTTAGAGGTGGGTATTACCTCCCGCTGTCCGGTGGAAGTTAGAGAAGAGGGGAGTGTGGTTTTACCGGGTAAGGTGTTATATAATCTGGTAAAGAGCTTGAGCAGCCCGGAATTAGAAATTGTCTCTTTACCTGATGGTAACTCTGAAATCAGGGGAGGAAAAAGCTATTATAAACTATCTGGTTTTCCTGCTGATGATTTTCCTCTTTTTCCTCTCCCTTCTTCAATTACATCTTTTTCTGTTCCTGGAGAGAAACTCAAAGAGGGGTTGATGAAAGTTTATTTCACTGCCTCAAAAGACGAGAGCAGTCTCCCTCTATCAGGGGTGTTGTTTCATTTTGAGGAAGAAGGGAAGTTGAGACTGGTAGCAAGTGATGACCACGTTTTGAGTTTATGCAGTATAGAAGTACAAAATGGGGAAGTAGCTCAATATATCCTTCCTCTGAGAGCCATCACGGAAATTATTCGCCTCGCCGAGGGAGAGACGAGGATTTTTCCTGCAAAAGGATTTATTCTTTTTCAGTGGGAAGATATCTCTCTTTTTTCTCGTCTTATTGAAGGAGAATACCCTGATTATAAAAGAGTTATTCCCCAGAGCTTTGTTACTCAGACATCTCTTCCTGGGGATGAACTTAGAAAAGCTTTGGAGAGAGTGTCATTGGTTGCTCCTCCTGAGAGTCCAGTGGTAGAACTCCTGCTTGGAGAAGGGAAAATAGAGCTTTCCTCTTCTGGAGAGGTGGGGATAGCCAAAGAAGAGGTAGAAGCAGAGATAGAAGGGGAAGAAATAAAAATATTTTTTAATGCTCGATATCTGTTAGATACTTTACGGTCTTTCAGTGGAGAAAAGGCAATGTTAGAAATAAGCGGAGAACTCGCTCCGACGAGGTTGAGAGGAGAAGATGAGCATCTGCAGTATATTTTGATGCCGGTAGAAATCAAGGAGTAATGATGTATTTAGAGGAAGTGGAGTTTATTAACTGGAGAAATTTGGAAAAAGTGGAGCTATCTTTTCCGGAGAAAACTCTGGTTTTAGCAGGAGACAATGCTCAAGGCAAAACCAATTTTCTGGAGGCTTTGTTTCTTCTGGCCCGGGGAACATCTCCTCGCCGGGCAAAAGATGAGGAAATGATAAGGTGGGGGGAAGAATTTTCTTATCTGAGAGCTCAAATCCGGGAAGAAAATCTCCATTTTACCCGGGAAGTGGTGATAAAAAAGGAGGGAAAGAAAGAGTGGAAAAGGGATGGGAAAAGAGAAACCCGAAGAACCTCTCTTCCTCTCGTGGGCTATTTCCCTCAAGACCGGGAAATTGTGGAAGGTCCTCCTCAAAAGCGGAGAGATTTTCTGGACGAGGTTATTTCTTTTATTTATCCCTCTTACAATCAATGGCTCAGAGAATATGAAAAACTTCTCTCCCGTCGTAATTTTCTTCTCCGGGAGCGCTCTTCCGGGGAGCTTGTTGAAATATATGGAGAAAATTTAATTAATTGCGGCACAAAAGTGGTGGAAACCCGCATTCGATACCTCCACCGGTTTGTTCCTTGTTTTCAGAGTTTCTACCAGGAGCTCTCCGGAGAGGATGTTTCACTTCAAGTGTTCTATCGTCCTCTGGGTTATCGGTGGGAAGAAGGAGTGGAAGAAGGCCTACGCAGAGCCAAAAAAAGGGTAAGAGAAGAAGAAAAAGAAAGGGGAGTGACTCTTTTTGGCCCTCACCGGGACGAGATAATGTTTCTCCTCAGAGATAGAGAAGCTCGAAATTTTGCCTCGCAGGGAGAGAAAAAGAGGCTGGCTATTTCTTTACGCCTGGCAGAAACTTCTATGGTGGAATCTTTTTACCGAAAAGAAGTGGTAATATTAGTAGATGATGTTTTTTCGGAGCTGGATAAAAAAAGGAGAGCTCTTCTGTGGCAGAAAATTAAAAACGGGAGCCAGGTATTTTTAACCACCACCGAGGAGGAAGAAGTAAAAGAGTTGAGAGGTTCTAGCCCCCTCTCTTTTTTCCGGATAGAGGGGGGAAGGATTGAAAAAGGGGAATAAATGGAGAAAAAAGAGGTTAAGTCTTTTTTTGGTAAGCCTACTCCTTTAGGAGAGGTGCTGGAGGGTTTCTTAAAAAAAGAGGGGCTCTTTCCTCAAATACACAGTTTTATTTTGCTTTCTCGTTTTGGGGAGTGGTTTCCCCATTTAGCTGATTTTTGCCAGCCCACCAAGTTGCGGGAGGGAGTTCTTTATCTTGAAGTGAATGACCCTCTGTGGACTTTAGAAGTGAAAAAATGTATACCGGACATTCTCCTCCGCTGTGAGGAGGAAGGTTTAGAGGTAAAAAAAATTAAAATTCAATGTCGCTATTGAGGTGATAAAGTTTTGGTAGAGAAAAACAATCGAGATTACGGAGCGGATAATATCCAGGTTTTGGAAGGATTAGAGGCGGTTAGAAAGCGCCCCAGTATGTATATTGGTAATGTAGGAACAGAGGGGTTGCACCACCTCGTGTTTGAGGTGGTAGATAATAGTATTGATGAGGCAGTGATGGGCTTCTGTAGCCGAATTGAAGTAGCTCTCCTCAAAGACGGTAGCGTAAGAGTGGTAGATGATGGGCGAGGTATACCAGTAGAGACACACGGGGCAGTAGGTAAATCAGCAGTGGAAGTGGTTTTAACTCGCCTGCATGCCGGGGGAAAATTTGATGGAACGGCTTATCGGATCTCCGGGGGTTTGCATGGAGTGGGAGTATCAGTAGTTAATGCTCTTTCGGAGTGGTTGGAAGTGGAAATTCATCGGGAGGGGAAGGTGTGGAAGCAGAGATATAAAAGGGGGAAACCCCAGGGAGAGATAAGAGAAGCAGGGGTCAGCGACCACACCGGAACGGTGATTCACTTCAAGCCCGACTCTTTGATTTTCCCTGATACTCATTTCCGGGGAGATATAATATCTCAGCGGCTCAAGGAGCTGGCTTTTCTAAACCCGGGGCTGACTATCGTTTTCCGTGATGAGACGCAAACCGAGGAGCCCGAGGAAAAGATTTACCATTTTGAAGGAGGGATTTCTGCTTTAGTCTCTCATCTCAATCGGGGTAAAGAAGTGCTACATCCTGAGCCCATTTATTTTTCGGGAGAAAAAGAAGAAATAAAGGTGGAGGTAGCTATCCAGTACAACGATGGATATGTGGAGAACATTCTCTCTTTTGCCAACAACATTCGCACCGATGAGGGAGGAGCCCACGTTACCGGATTCAAGAGCGCTCTTACCCGGGCGATTGTCCACTATGGAGAAAAGCGAGGCATCCTGAAAGACAAAGAGGAAGTCCCCATGGGAAACGATGTTCGAGAAGGGCTGTGTGCAGTAGTCAATGTTTTAATTCCCAACCCCCAATTTGAAGGGCAGACTAAAACCAAATTAGGTAACCCTGAAGCCAGGAGCCTGGTGGAGGAAGTTACTTTTTCCTCTCTTTCTTCTATTTTTGAGGAAAATCCAGACCTCGCCCGCCCTATTATGGAAAAAGTGATGCAGACTGTAAAAGCTCGCCTGGCCGCGAAGCGCGCCCGGGAACTGGCTCGGAAAAAGGATAGCCTGGATTCTATTTCTCTTCCCGGGAAACTGGCCGACTGTGCAGAGAAAAACCCCGAGATATCGGAAATTTTCATCGTGGAGGGCGATTCGGCAGGAGGCTCAGCTAAGCAGGCCCGGGACAGGAGGTTTCAGGCCATTTTGCCTCTCCGGGGTAAAATTCTGAATGTAGAAAAAGCCAACATTCACCGCATCCTCTCTAACCAGGAAATCAGGAATATCGCTGCTGCTCTGGGTTGTGGGCTGGGTTTTGACTTTTCCCGGGAAAAATTGCGTTATCATAAAGTTATCATTATGACCGATGCCGATGTAGACGGAGCCCATATTCGCACCCTTCTTCTTACTTTTTTCTACCGGTATATGAAACCTCTGGTAGAGGGAGGAAACATTTATATTGCTCTTCCTCCTCTTTATCGAGTGCGAGAGGGGAAAAACGACTATTATGCTTTTGATGACGAAGAGCTGGAGCAGGTCTTGCAAGGTTTGCGAGGGAAAAAATATACCATCCAGCGCTATAAAGGTCTGGGAGAAATGAACCCCGAACAGCTATGGGTTACTACTATGAACCCAGAAACTCGTACTTTAAAGCAAGTTACGGTACAGGATGCCATTGAAGCGGAAGAGATTTTTAGTGTTTTGATGGGAGATGCAGTAGAACCTCGTCGGGACTTTATCCGGGAACATGCCCGGGAAGTGGTAAACCTGGACATATAAGGAGATAGTTTATGAAAGAAACAGGAAAAATTGTTCCAGTAGATGTAAACAAGGAAATGAAGGATGCTTACCTGAGCTATGCCATGAGTGTCATTGTGGGGAGAGCTCTCCCCGATGTGCGGGATGGCTTAAAACCGGTACAGAGGCGTATCCTCTATGCTATGCACGAGATGAACCTTCGCCATAACGAACCTTATAAAAAAAGCGCCCGCCTGGTGGGAGATGTGCTGGGTAAATATCACCCCCACGGGGACATGGCGGTTTATGATGCTTTAGTGCGTATGGCGCAGGATTTCACTTACCGTTATCCTTTAGTAGACGGGCATGGCAACTTTGGCTCCATCGATGGAGACCCGCCAGCAGCCATGCGCTATACTGAGGTCCGGATGTCTCCTATTGCCTCAGAAATGCTCCGGGACTTAGAAAAAGATACGGTAGATTTTGCTCCCAATTTTGATGAGTCACTCCGGGAGCCGGTGGTTTTACCGGCAGCCCTCCCTCAACTTCTGGCCAATGGCGCCTCAGGTATTGCAGTAGGCATGGCCACCAATATCCCTCCTCACAATTTAACAGAACTCATAAACGCCTGTCTTTATCTTTTAGATCATCCACAGGCTTCAGTAGAGGAGCTTCTAGAAATCATCCCCGGACCGGATTTTCCCACCTATGGAAAAATAGTGGGAAGAGAGGGGATTCGTGATTATTTTAGAGAAGGAAGAGGAAAGCTTATTCTGCGAGGGGAGATAGAAGTAGAGGAGATAGGTCGTAACAGGATGGCCCTTGTGGTTAAAGAGCTGCCTTATCAGGTAAACAAAGCCAACCTGGTGGAGAACATTGCACGCCTGGTGGACGAGAAGAAACTCAGCGAGATTTCGGAGGTTCGAGACGAATCAGACCGGGAGGGAATAAGAATAGTTTTAGAGCTGAAAAGAGGGGCTTATCCTCAGCGGGTCATTCACCACCTTTACAAGCGTACGGCGCTGGAGGTCAGCTTTGGAGTGATACTGCTTGCTTTAGTAGATGGACGTCCGGAAACCCTGGGAATGAAGGAGGCTTTGCTCTGTTTTTTAGAGCACCGCCGTCAGGTAATTTTGCGCAGAAGCGCTCACGATTTGAGAGAGGGGAAAGACCGGCTTCACATTCTGGAGGGGTTCTTGAGAGCTCTGGACGATATTGACCGGGTGATTCAGCTCATCCGCTCTTCTTCCCGCGTTTCTGAAGCTAAAGAGAGATTACAGAAGGAGATGGGCTTCAGTGAAAAACAGGCTCAGGCCATCCTGGAACTACGCTTGCAGCGCCTGGTGGCTTTAGAGAGAGAGAAAATCCTTACCGAATATGAGGAATTAAAAATAGAGATAAAGAAACTGGAAGAAATTTTAGAAAAAGAAGAGGCATTGAAAGCAGTTATCAGGGAAGAGCTGGAAGAAATCAAAGAAAAGTACGGAGATGCGAGGAGAACCCGTATCGTAGAAGAAGATGGAGAAGACATAGAAGAGGTGGAGCTGTACCCTGAAGAAGAAATAGTTGTCACCCTCACTCAAGACGGATACATCAAAAGAACCTCTTTAGATTCTTATCGCCGTCAGGGAAGAGGGGGGAAGGGAGTTACCGGTATCGTAACCAAAGAAGAGGATGCCGTTAGCCAGATAGTGGTCTCTAGCACCTGGCATCGGCTTTTGCTTTTCACGAGTCGCGGAAGAGTTTTCCAGCTTCTTTCTTACCATCTACCGGATGCTTCTCGCTCTTCTCGGGGAATTCATCTTGTCAATCTTCTTCCCCTGGAAGAAGGAGAGCGGGTGTTTACTTTCATTTCTTTGCGCGACTTCGGGGCGGGAAAGCATCTTTTCTTTGTTACCGCTCAGGGCAATGTAAAAAAGGTGGACTTGCTGGAATTTGTCTCCATCACTCGCCGGGGATTGAAAGCTATAGAACTAAAAGAAGGGGACGAGCTGGCTTCCGTTTTCATCTCTGGAGGGAAAGACCATGTGCTTTTAGCCACTGCCCGGGGTTATGGAATAACTTTCAGTGAGGAAGAAGTAAGGTCTATGGGTAGAGGAGCAAGAGGGGTGAGAGGGATAAGTCTGCGCCCTGGAGATCGGGTGGTGGGAGCGGTTCCCCTGGAAGAAAATAAACACCTGGTTCTCGTCTCGAGTGGAGGATGGGGGAAAAGACTGGACCACGCCTTGCTTCCTCGCCAGCACCGAGGAGGAAAAGGGGTAAGAATCATGCAGACCGGTAAAAAAATCGGCGAAGTGGTGGGCATCGCTTTAGCAGAGGAAAAGGATGAAATATTACTCTCCTCCCAGGAAGGAATTTTAATTCGCCTCTCAGTGGCTGACATCCCGGTGCAGGGGCGCACTGCCCGGGGAGCGAGGCTAATTCGCCTCGAGGAGGGAGATCGTCTTGCTTCTTTTGCTCTGAGTTGATTGATGATGACGCACGGAGGAAGAGTTATTGAGTGGCAGAGAAAAAGCGGTAGAACCTACTTGGATTTCTCTGCCAACTTGAACCCCTGGGGTCCTCCCCGGGAGGTAAAAGAGAGATGGAGAGAGCTTTTTTATTATGCTACAGTTTACCCTCCTCTTGACTGCTCCTTCTATAGAGAAGAGCTGGCCAAGATTTATAATCTTTCTTCTTCTTTTATTCTGCCCACGAACGGCGCAACGGCAGGAATTTATCTTTTAGCCCGTCAACTCCCCGGAGAGACGGTTCTCATCTTAGAGCCCTGTTTTTCAGAGTATGCCCGAAGTTTTTCCCGTGCCAGAAAAAAAATAGAGAGGGTATTTTTCCCCGCTCCTTCTAACTCTCTTCCCCCAGCAGATATCGTGGTGTGGGGAAACCCCACCAACCCCTGGGGAGTGAGCCCTCCTTCTTTTCTTTTAGACTATTTGTGGGAGATGAGCTTAAAAAAAGGAACAATACTTGTTGTGGATGAAGCCTTTCAGGAGTTTATAGAAGAAAAAACCTCCTGGGTTTCCCGCCTCGGGGAGAACCCTCGTCTTTATATCATTCGCTCTCTTACCAAATATTTTACTCTCCCCGGTTTGCGGGGAGGGTTCATTGCTGCCCATCCTTCTTCTTGCTCTTTTCTGGAGGAATATCTGGAGCCCTGGAGCATAAACTCCCTTTTGGCCCGGGTGTTAGAAATCATTGCTCAAGGGGATTTGGCCTCTTTTCGAGCTACCACGCAAGAGAACCTCCGGAGAGAAAAGCGATTTATAGAAGAAAACTTAAAAGGGGAGATCGGGGAACTTTTTCCCTCGGAAGTTAATTTCTACACCATTCGATTGAGACAGGGTAAAGAACTTTTTTCTTCTTTTTTAGAAGAGCGAGGGATATTGGTGAGGAGCCTTTCCGATTTTTTTGGTTTAGATGATAGCTACTTCCGCATAGCAGTGCGAACTCGCGAAGAGAACCAGCAATTAATAGAGGCGGTGAGAGATTATGCAAGAGAACTGGGATAAAAGCGTACTATTTTTAGGAGGAGCACGGAGCGGAAAAAGCCGCCTGGCCCTTGAGTGGGTAGAAGAAAGTGGCCTTTCTCCTTTGTATTTAGCTACTGGGGTGGCTACTGATCCGGAGATGGAAGAGCGAATTCTCCGCCACCAGAGAGAGCGCTCCGCGATGTGGAAAGTAGAGGAGGTTCCTTTTGGCCTGGGAGAAGCTTTAGAAAAAGACTGGAGGGGGCAGGGGGTGGTGCTGGATTGCGTCACTTTCCTGGTGAACAATATTTTCTGGAAAGAAAAGGATGGAGAAGAAACTTATGAACGCCTGTGTAGGGAGCTATCGCGTATATTCGAAAAAAGAAAAAAAGAGCACTTTTTGCTGCTTTTAGTGAGCAATGAGGTGGGGATGGGGGTGGTGCCAGAACACCCCGCCGGAAGAGAGTTCCGAGATCTACAGGGAAGGGTTAATCAGTGGATAGCCAGCCAGGTGGATGAAGCATATTTGGTGGTGGCAGGGATACCGTGGCGGCTGAAATAAAAAAAGCAGGTAAAGAGACGATACGACGGTTAAAGATGGCCTGGGGCTTTCTCACCGTTTTTCCCACAGATACTGGAGAATACAAAGAAGGCGACCTTTCTCGGGCCAGTTTTTTCTTCCCCGCGGTGGGCGCAGTGATCGGGGCAGTAAATGCTTCGCTTTTTTATCTTCTCCATTTTTTAACCCGGGATTCTCTCCTTTCCGCTTTTTTAGTGACTTTTCTCTGGATTTTCCTCACCCGGGGCTTACACCTGGATGGCCTGGCCGATTCTTTCGATGCTCTTTTTTCTGGTGCCGGCAAGGAGCGGAAGCAAGAGATTCTTAAAGATTCCCATCACGGTACTTTTGGAGTGTTGGGAATCTTATTTCTGGTGGGAGCCAAGGTTTTTCTTTTGCAGGGAATAGAAAAAGACCCTCTTCTTTTTTTGTTTCTCGCACCTCTTCTGGGAAGAGTGGCAGCTCTCCAGTGGGGAGCTTTTTTCCACCCTTTTCCTCGCACAAAGAAAGGTCTGGGGGAAGAATTTGTGGGGCGAATTCCCTCTTTTTATTTTTTCTTCTGGCTCGTCGTTGCAGGAATTATGGGTTTTATGCTGGGAGGAGTGGAGACCCTTTTGAAAATTATCCTCGTCTTTGCTATTATTTATCCTCTGGGTAACAGATTGAGTGGAATTTTCGGGGGGCTAAATGGAGATCTTGTGGGTCTGGGGATTGAGCTGGCAGAAATTTTGATTTTAGCAGGAGGTAGATTTTGAGAAAAAGAGCTATTTGTCCAGGAAGCATGGGGGAATTAGTACAGGGATTTCGAGAGGGGAAGGAGGTTCTCATCTCTTTGCCCATCGACCGCTACAGCGAAATGGAGGTAATCTGGCAAGAAGAAAAGAGAGAGAAAGAGAAGAGAAACATCCTGTGGAAGAGCGAAAAAGCGCTGGAAATAGCCCTGAGAGAATGGGGCATGGAACACCTGGTCGGACAGGTCGCTTTTCGCCGTCTGCGAGAAATCCCGGAGGGTAAGGGCCTGGCCTCGAGCACTGCTGACATTGCTGCTCTTTTAGGAGCTCTTGCACGACTCCTGGGGAGGCCTCTTCGAGAAGAAGAAATCGCGAGAATAGCGCTGCAGGTGGAGCCCACCGATGGTGTTTTTTTCTCGGAGCTCTCTGTTTTTGACCATTTAGAGGGACAAGTTAAATTATCTTTGCCCCTGCCTCGTTATCTGGGAGTGGTGGTGGTGGAACTACCAGGAAAGAGAGACACTTTAACGCTGGATAGAGAAAAGCTGCGAAAGAATTGGGAGAGGCACCGCCGGGACGTAGAAGAGGCTTTTTATCTTGTGGAGCGAGGATTAGAAGAGGGAGACCTCTCTTTGGTGGGGCGAGGAGCCACTTTAAGTGGCGAGATTGTGCAGGAAGCGGAAAAAGAAGATTTATGGGAGAAGGTGATTTCTCTTTATCGAGAGATAGGTGCTGTGGGGGTAAACCGGGCTCATACCGGGAGAGCCTTGGGAATCTTATTTGACCGAAGAGTATATGCTCCGCAGGAGATGCTCTCTCGGGTAAGGGAAGCGCTAAAGGGGGAAGAAGTGAAAATAGAAGTTAACGCAGTTATTTCTGGAGGAGTGAGGGTGGTGGAACTATGAAAGAGATTTATTTGCTTCGCCATGGCGATACCGATGCTACGGAAAAAGGCTATTTTGCTGGCTGGACCGACGTCCCTCTCTCTCCAAAGGGCGAAAGAAGAATTAATAAAGTGAGAGAAATTCTAAAAGGAGTGGAGTTTGAGCGAGTTTTTGTAAGCCCCCTCTGTCGTACTCAGGAGACCGCCCGGCTGGTCGCTCCTTCTGAGAGCTGGGAAGTAAGAGAAGAAATCAAGGAGCGCTCTTTTGGAAGCTGGGAGGGAAAAAGCTGGGAAGATTTGGAAAAAGAATCCCCCGAGGAAGTTAAAAAATGGAGAGAGGCTCCTTCTCTCTTTGTTCCTCCCGGAGGGGAAAGTTTTTCAACTATTCTGGAGCGAATGGTTCCTTTTTGGGAAGAACTCCTCAGTAGACCAGAAGAAAGAGTGCTTGTGGTTACCCACGGGGGGGTGATTCGCTCTATATTTGCTTATCTTTTGGAAGTGGACTTTGCGGCCACTTATTGCTTTCTTTTTGACCCTGGAGTCCTCGTTAAAACGAGAGGAAACCATTCTTTTTGTCAGGTGGTGAACATATTAAACACCGAGATAGAGCCGTAGGCGAGCGCTTTGATGGATGGCAGCCTCTCCCTTTTCTATTGTGCGAGATAGCCGCTATCGCGAGGGGGTACAAAACAGCTTGCGGCAACTAGAAAAGGCACAAAAAAGATAAGAAAAATTAAAACAAACTACGCCGGGGCGGCGGTGTGAAGAAAGCGCTTTCTTTTTAGGGAGGAAGTTACAATGATTTCTGTGGTTAATCATAGATATTTTGAGGTGGAGCCCTAATGGTGGGCGCTTTGAATTTGCTGACAGGATTCCTTTTAGATTTTTTTCTGGGAGACCCAGGAGGAAGATGGCACGTGGTGGTGGGAATTGGTAAATTAATTGAAGGCTTAGAAAAAGCTCTTTTTCCCCAGGAACGCCACTTCCGGCGAGAATTTGTTCTGGGTTTTGTGGTAGTGGTGGCGATGGTAGGGGGGCTGGGAGTAAGCTACTTTTTTCTCCGTCGTTTTCTCCGTTCTTATTCTTTGTTTCTCTTTTCGGTGGTGGAGGTTTACCTCATCTTTAATTTTTTATCTTTGCGCACCTTATTGCGTCGGGGAGAGGAAGTGAAGAAGGCTCTGGATGAGGGGGATCTGCCCCGGGCGCGGAAAAGCTTAAAGCATCTGGTGGGAAGAGACACCGAGTATCTTTCAGAGTGGGAGGTAGTAAGGGGGTGCGTGGAGTCTTTAGCAGAAAGCTTTAACGATGGAGTGATGGCCCCTCTCTTTTATATTTCTCTATTTGGCGCCTTAGGGGGTTTGATTTACAAAACAACCAATACTCTGGATTCCATGCTGGGCTACAGGGATTTTCGCTATTTTTTCTTTGGATTTGCCTCCGCTCGATTTGACGACATCTTAAACTTCCTTCCCGCCCGCTTGAGCATTCTTTTTATTGCTTGCGCTGCCTCTGTTTTGGGTCGCTGGGGAAGAAGTGCCTTGTCTGTAGCTTTTCGAGATGCTCGCAAACACGAAAGCCCCAACGCGGGGTGGCCAGAGAGTGCTATGGCTGGTGCTCTGGGGGTGAGGTTAGGAGGGGTAAATTACTACGGGGGAAAAAGAGAAGAGACTGCTTTTCTGGGGGATTTTGTTTTAGACCTCACTCCCGAGCGGATTGGAGAAGCGCTGTCGATTGTGCGCCTGGGTTCTTTTCTGGCTCTGGGATTTTTTACGGTAATTTCCATTTTGGTGGGCAGGATATGGTGATGAGCAATATGGTTAAAACTGGTTCTTCCCCTGTTTCCCCTCCCCGCTATGACCCTCATCGGCTGAAAAAGCAGGTATTGATTCCGGTGTTTATAAGCGTGGCGACCATTGCTTTCATTTTTTCTTTTTCGTCCTTCCGAGGGGTTACTCTCGACCTTTCTTCTTTTCGGCTTCTCCCCTTAGGGATAGGCCTGGTGTTGGTTGTATGCGCCTGGCTCATCGATAGCTTTCGTCTTTTTCTCACTATTCGGGCCTGGGGGAAAAAAATCCGCTTTTCCCATGCTCTTCAGGCCATGCTTTCCAATTATTTTTTGTCCTCTATCACTCCTTTTTCTACCGGGGGTAGTCCGGCTCAGGCTTATGTTTTAGCTCGTCGAGGGTTAACCTGGGGTGAGGCGGGGAGCCTGGTAACGGTTTGTGGCATTCTCTCTCAGGTGGGTTTATTGGCTTTGCTTTTCGTCTTTATCTTCGTTTTTAACATCGGAGTTCGCCTGGAGGGGGTGCTGCTTCACCTTCTCTATTCTTTTGCTATCTTGTATAGTGTGGTTTTATTTCTCCTTTTTTTCTTTTTACACCGTCCCTCTCTCCTTTATCGCCTGACCGATTGGGGAATTTCCTGGGTAAAAAGAACTTTCAAGCGAACAAAATTTTCTGAAGAAGCGGTCAGAAAGTGGGTTGAGGAATTCTTCACCGATTTCCAGCGGGGATTTAGCATTCTCTTTTTAAGAAAACCCCAGTATTTAATCTGGAACATCGTTTGTTATATGTTCAATTATTTATTTACTTTTTCTGTTGCCTATTTTGTCCTCCTTTCTTTGGGGGTACACCCTTCTTATTTAGAAGTGGTGGGAGCCCAGATTCCTCTTTATTACATTTTCTCCTTTATTCCCTCTCCCGGAGCTAGCGGGGGTGTAGAAATTACCCTGGCTTCGGTTTTTTTGCGGTTTGCTGGTGCTCGGCGCCTGGGGATGTTTATTCTCTTATGGAGAATCATCACCTATTATTTTCCTATGCTGGTAGGAGGAGCTTCGTTCTTCCAGCTTTTAGGAGAGGGAAACAACAACCAGAATGTCCCGGCGGTGGAAAAAAATGGAAGTTCCCGGGCTTGAAAAAGTTCTAATCTATGAGACTGTTGGTTCTACAAACGACGAGGCGAAGCTCCTTGCCCGGGAAGGCTATCCTGAGGGGACGCTCGTTATAGCAGAAGAGCAAACAAAGGGCAGGGGCAGAAAAGGAAGAGACTGGTTTTCTGTTCCGGGGAAAAGCCTCACTTTTTCTCTTCTCCTTCGTCCTCCCCGGAGCACCTCTTTAGCTCTCCTTTGCGCCCTTTCTTGTGCCTGGGCTCTGGAGGAGAAGGGCTTTCACGTACTTCTTCGCTGGCCCAACGACATCCTTTTAGGAGATAAGAAAGTGGGAGGGATTCTGGTAGAGAGCTCCTTTTCCGGGGACGAGCTCCTTTGTGTGGTCGTGGGGGTGGGGATAAACGTGAATGAGACGAGAGAAGATTTCCCTCCTCCTTTGCGGGAGAGCGCCACTTCTCTTTTTCTGGCCTCTTCTTGTATGTGGCAGAGAGGAGAGATTTTGAGGTCTTTTCTTTCCTTTTTCTTCCCTGTCTATTTTGCCTGGAAGGAGAGGGGAGGGGATTTTTCTCCCTGGATAGAAGACTATGAGAAACGCTCTTCTCTTCTGGGAAAAGAAGTGGTGGTGCGCTGGGGAGAAAGGACTGTTAGAGGAGTGGCGCGGGGCGTTAAAGAGGACGGCTCTCTTGTGCTCGCTAATTTCGAGGGAGAAACCCTCGTTTCCTGGGGAGAAGCCACGCTTCATGAAGGTGAGAGATGAAAGCCTCTTCTCGGTTTCTCGTAAGATGCGCTCTCACTATTCTTTGTGTGTGGTTTTTGCCCTTTTGTTCCGCTTTTCTTCAGGGATAGTCCCTTTTAGCTATTGTGAGTGGCTTTATTCTCTCTCCGGGAAGTTTTCTTTTCTGGGGTATGTTTTCCTGGGACTCGCAGGCTTTCCGGTTTTTACTTCTCCCTCCTTTGGAGGGTTAACTTATCTTCTTAATCCCACTTTTGGATTTTTGCCAGGTTTTTTTATCTGTGGTGGAGCATGACCTTCCTTCTGGGTAGGCCGCTGGATTTTTACACCACTTTACAGATAGGATTTTTCCCCTTTATTGTGTTTGACCTCCTGAAAGCCGGAAGCTTTGCCTCTCGCCTTCCACGCTCTTTAGCACCTTTCCTCTTTTTGATTGATGAATCATAAGCGAGAGAGGGAAGGAGCGCTAAAAAGCAGGAAGGTTGAGCTTTGACTATGCTATAATGTCAAAAAGGAGGTTGGCGCTCAAGGTGGGGAGAGCTTTTGACTGGTTGAGGCAAGCAGAAAGAGACTTACAACAAGCTCTCTCTTCAGAGGAGCTGGGATATTATGAATGGGCATGCTTTGCTTCGCACCAGGTAGCGGACGGAAAAAGCGGTAAAAGCTCTACACCTCTTTATGGGGCAAGAAGCATGGGGGCACGTGGTGGCAAGGCTTCTTTTGGAGCTTCCTATTCCCGTTCCTGAGCATTTGGTAGAGAAGGGGAAAGTTCTTGACGGACACTACATCCCCCCTCGCTACCCCAACAGCTTTCCTGAAGGTGCTCCGTTTGAACATTTTGGTTTCCTACAAGCTAAGGAGGCAGTGGGTTATGCCCGTGAGATCCTTGAATTCGTCCGTGCTCAAATGGCCGAGGAGAGAAGAAGTTGAGGAAGCGCTTCTTTCCTGGGTAGAAAAAGAGAAAAGAAAAAACCCTGACATCCTGCGTATCGGTGTTTTTGGTTCCTATAATACTCCTTTATGGGGAGCGGGGAGCGACCTGGATGTGGTGGTGGTTTTACGAAGATCTCCTTATCCCTTCTGGGAGCGGTCGCGATACTTTAATACTATGAGCCTGCCGGTCCCCGTTGAC
>Ga0116179_1000901_pt1 | contig 22744 bp, 25 predicted proteins | sample AD_UKC071_MetaG_FD_89751 | JGI IMG/M metagenome (GOLD analysis project Ga0116179, IMG submission 89751) | Active sludge microbial communities of municipal wastewater-treating anaerobic digesters from USA - AD_UKC071_MetaG | ecosystem: Engineered > Bioreactor > Anaerobic > Digestate | place: USA...
GGAACTGCGCGTCCGCGCTGCCCACCAGCCGGCGCAGCACCGCCAGCGCCTCGGCTTCGAAGTCTCCGATCCCGTCCATTCGAGCAGGCTAAGGGGTGGCGCTGACAGTTTCCCCAGCGGGTTGGGAAAGGTTCCGTTCCGCACCCGAGGTCGGCTCTGACCAGGAGCAGACCGATGCGGAACCGTCCCCGAAGCGACCCTGAGGAACCGTCCGCGAAGCGATCCGGCTACACCGAGACCAGCGCGCCCTTCGTCCGCGGCGTGAGCAGGAACGCCAGCAGGTAGAGGATGGCCACCATCACCAGCAGGTTGCGGTAGCCGGTGAGCAGGGCGAAGTACTCCAGGCAGCCGCCCAACATCGCGCCGAGCAGGTTCAGCCCGAACGCCGACCGCGAATCGTCCGAGGCTCCGAAGCGCTTCGAGAACGCCACATTCGCCAGGTAGATCGGCACGAAGGCCAACAGGATCGCCACGATCAGCCGCGGCGCGAACGGCAGGGTCAGCAGCCAGTCCGGCTCGACGAAGTAGGTCACCGCCAGCGATGCCGCGATGCCGCCGAAGACGACCGGCAGTGGGGGCGTCCGGAATCTTCGGGTGGTCTCGACCGCTGCCAGCACGATCACCAGCACCCCGGCGAACACCAGCGCGTTCACCAGCCAGGTCGTACCGAACAGCAGCGCGAACGTCGCGATGTTCTTGGTCTCCAGCAGCATGAACGCCGCACCCATGAAGAACAGGTCGGCATACGTGCGCATCTCCTTGAACGGGCCGCCCAGCACTCGCACGGCGATCACCGAGATCAGCAGGATGCCGCCCAGCGTCCACAGGTACAGCGGCGGGATCGGTCCGCCCTGGTAGTAGAGGAATGGACGGTCGTCGGTCGCCGGCGCCACCACCAAACCAGCCGGCGAGTAGGGCGTCCCACACGACTGCTTGCTCTCGTCCAGCGCCGCGCTGACCACGGCCTGGCCGTTGCCTACGAGGTCTACGCAGGGCACGTGTCCGAACGCGGCTTCGGCGGTCCCGGCCAGCCGGTCGATCAGCCAGTCCTCGCGGTAGTAGTTGTACATCGCAAACGCACCCTCGGGTGTGAGGTGCTCCTTGGCCGCCGTCAATGCCTGCTCGGTGAACAGGAAGCTCTCCAGGCGGATCTGGGACGCGCCGGTCACCAGGGCCAGCGAGTCGGGCAGGGCGAACAGGATCAGGTCGTACTTGGTATCGGTGGCTTCGAGGTAAGCGCGACCGTCGTTCACGTGCCGGGTCACCAGCGGGTTGTCGTAGGGATGGTCGGGATGCTTCTCCATGCCCAGCTGCATGATCCGTGGATCGATGTCCACGGCATCCACGTGCTGCGCGCCCTTGGCCAGGGTGATCGCGACGTCCGATCCGGAACCGGCGCCGATGATCAGCACGTTGCGCAGCGGGTTGCCCGGCGTCCGCTCGTAGGGCAGGCCGTACTGCGGCTCCTCCTGCAGCCGTTGGGACGCTGCACGCATGATCTGGTGGGGTACGCCGTTCACCGAGATATCGGTGAGCGGAACACCGGCCGAGGTCAGCTCCTTGGTCTGCACCTTGTAGTACGGCGACCACGACACCCCGGGCGTAAGCGTCTCGAGCAGCAGTGCGACCACCATCGCTGCACCGGCGACCGCGGCCAGGTAGCGCTGCCAGCCGCCGATCAACACCACGAACGCGCCGGTCACCAGCACTCCCCAGACCACCGACGGCGCCTGCAGGAACGACAGCAGCGTGAACGAGCCGATCCCGATCAGCGAGCCGACCAGGTCCCAGCGGTAGGCGGTGAGCGGACGCAGCCGCGCGAAGCAGCGTCCGACCACTTCGGCCGGGCCGGCGAGCACGGTGGCGACCAGGATGAAGATCAACGGCAGCACCAGCCACGCGGGTGGCCCAGTGGTGCTCAGCGAGGTGAAATAGATGATCTGGTCGCCGGCTCGATCTATTGTCACCGGGAAGAGGAAGGTCGCGATCACCAGAACAGCGAGGATCACCGGGGTGGCCGGCAGCACCGACCAGGTGTAGCGGGCGATCAGGAAACCGAGGCCGATGCCGAGGAACGAGCCCAGCAACACGAAGTTGGTGAAATAACTCAGATGCACAACGTTGGACCCCAGCCAACGGATCAGCGCGAGTTCCAGGAACAGCATCAACGCGCTGCCGAGGATCAGCCGCCGCACCACCGCGTAGTCGGGACGCTCCGGCTCGCGGTCGGCCGGCAGCCGCCAGGAGCGGCGCGGCCGTGACTGGGAAGTCGTCTTGGTTGCGCGGCCTTCGTCGGCCATTTTGCACCTCCGCCCGAGCCGGCCGCGGGTTCCACGGGCAGGCTGTTTGGTCCTCGAATGACACCGGCACCCGGACGCCACGCCCGCCGCCGTGCGCTCGACACTAGTGGCGTCGGCGTCCGCCCACTAGGTTCGGGACGTGATCGTGCGTCCGATGCTTGCCCGCGCCTACTGGGCGCTGTCCCGCTACCGGCTGCAGTCGGAGCCGCCCCCGGACACTTCGGCGGTGCTGATCGGCGCGCCGCACACCTCAAACTGGGACTTCGTGATCATGCTGGCGATCAGCTGGCAGCACGGTGTCGCGCCACGCTGGCTGGGCAAGCACACCCTGTTCAAGGCACCGTTCGGACGCCTGATGCGCGCGCTCGGCGGCATCCCCGTGAACCGGGCCAACCCGGGCCGACTGGTGGCCGAGGTGGTCGAGCTCGCCCAGGCCGAGGAGCGGGTGTTCATCGTGGTCACCCCGGAAGGCACCCGGCATCGAGGCAAGCTCTGGAAGTCCGGCTTCTACCGCATCGCCAGGGACGCGAACCTTCCCCTGGTACTCGGCTACGTCGATTCGGCCACCCGGACGGCGGGTCTCGGGCCGACCATGCACCTGAGTGGCGACGTGGTTGCCGACATGGACCAGCTGCGCGCCTTCTACGCCGACAAGCACGGTATTCGACCGGAGGATTTCACTCCGCCCCGGCTCCGCGAGGAAGGCTCCGCCGAGAGCCCGAAGTAGCGGGCGGAATCCACAGACGGTTGCGCGGTAGCTGGGTAATGGGTGGTTGCAGGAACCCGTCCGCAGCTGGAGGAAGGCAACCATGGACCAATACCAAGTCGGCTACTTCGTTGGCAGCCTGTCGTCGAAATCGATCAATCGGGGGCTCGCGACCGCACTGATCAAGCTGGCGCCGGCCGAGCTCTCCTTCACCGAGATCGAGATCGGCAATCTGCCGCTGTACAGCCCCGATTTCGACGCTGACTACCCGCCCGAAGGACGCGCGCTGAAGGATGCGATCGCCAGCACCGACGCGGTGCTCTTCGTCACCCCCGAATACAACCGTTCGATCCCGGGCGCGCTGAAGAACGCCATCGACTGGGCCTCGCGGCCGTGGGGTGAGAACTCGTTCAACCACATCCCGGCGGCCGTGATCGGCGCGTCGCCCGGAGCCATCGGCACTGCGCTCGCCCAGCAGTCGCTGCGCGGCGTCCTGAGCTACTGCAACGCCCGCCAGATGACCGCACCGGAGGCGTACCTCAAGTACGACCCCGAGATCTTCTCAGCCGACGGCGAAGTGCACGACGAATCGGTGAAGCAGTTCCTCACCGACTTCATGGGCTACTTCCACGTCCACCTGTCCCGCGTGCTGACCGTCCTGCCGCGGTCGACGACCTGACGGTTAGCCGTAGGCGGGCACCACCAGCGCCCACCAGGTCATCGGACCGACGATCGCGTCGGTGGTGGGCAGGAACTTGTCCTGGAAAGCGCGGACGGCCGACTCGGTCTTCGGGCCGAACAGGCCGTCAGTAGTTAGGTCAGGTAGTAGCCACTGCACCGCCCGGACGGCTTCGCCGCTGTCCCCCGGCGACACCGTGAGCGCCAGTTCCGGCCAGTCGAGCTGACCGCAGGTGGTGCTGATCTCGGTGGCCCGAAGTCCGAGTTGGAAGAACTTCATCGCCTCTCCGCTGAGCGGGCCGTAGCTCCCGTCCGCGACGATCGATGCGCCATGCGCTCGCAGCAGGTGTTGGACCGAACGGACTCGCCAGTTGCTCTCCTGCGTTGCGCCGACCTTCACCAGGGGCCACGGGCCGTCCTCGGTAGTGGCGAACGACCAGGTCTCCGGCCCGACCGCGCCGTCGCGAGTGAGGCCCCAGTTGTACTGGAAGCCCTCCACCCGTTCCTTGGTCTCGGGGCCGAACACCCCGTCCACGTCCAGCGGCCCGTCCCAGGGCGGGGTGGCCAGGCCCCCAACCTGCAGGGCCAGGACTGCGTCGCCGGTGCTGCCGATGCTGATCGTCTTAACCAGCTTGGGCCAGGTCTTGGGGCCCACCACACCATCCGTGGTCAGGCCGGACGCCGCTTGCAGAGCTTTGACCGCCTTCACGGTGGCCGGGCCGTACGCGCCGTCCACGTTGAGCTGATGGCCATGCGCCCGCAACAGGTACTGGATCGCAGACACCCGCTCGGAGGTTTCACCGGACGATACCGTCGTCCAAGGGAACAGGTTCATCGAACGCTCCTTCCGGCGCCGCGACGATGCGTCCGCCTGCGCCCAGTATCGACCCTCAGTTGGCTGCCGGACAGTGCTGGAGTTCCCCATTGAGCTACGGCCAGCGAAGGGGGATGCCGGACGGCGATCCACGAGGATGAGTACACGAATGGTCCATAGTGCTGAGGCCCCAGGATCTTGACGGCCCCCGAACTGCGGCTCAGAAGGTTCGATATGGCGCGGTCGGTGTCTGGGGGGACCGCGATTCGCACACCCGACCAGCTGCTGCGGGTCTTCGTCTCGTCCACGCTCGGCGAACTCGCGCCGGAGATCTTCGACGCGGCCCAGGCTCGTGGCCGCGAACTCACTACAAAGGAGGCGGTCGCGCTGGCACTGTCCACCGAACAGTCGGCCAAGGTGACCGAACTGAAGCCCGGGCGCCCCGCCTTCCCCGAGGTCGCTGTGGCCTCGTGAGCCACCAGGACGATGGCCGAGCCTGCGAGCTGCGCAACCCAACCCAGGATGGCTCAGTCTGACGAAGCCTCAGGGCCCTTCGTCAAGCTCCGGGATCGGTTGGCCGACGATCCGCAGGACCGCCTCGCCGTACTGCTCCAACTTCTTCGCACCAACGCCGCTGACACCTGCGAGCGCGTCCAGCGAATCCGGACGCAGCTGCGCCATCCCGGCCAGGGTGCTGTCCGGGAACACCACGTAGGCCGGCACCGAAGCCTGCCGAGCGGTCTCGCCGCGCCAGGCTCGCAGCGCCTCGAACAGTTCGCGATCTTCGCCGCTCAGCTCGGACGCCGCAGCCGACCGTGACCCGCCCTTCGGGGCCGCCCTCCGGCCGGAACGTTGCGCCCGCGCAACGGCGTCTTGGCGTAGCGGCACCGGCTGCTCGCCCCGCAGTACCGGCCATGAGGCTTCGGTGAGCCCAAGAGTGCCGTGCCCGTCGGCGGAGACCGCGAGCAACCCAGCCGCCAGCAGCTGCCGCGTCACGGCCCGCCACTGCTGGTCGCCGAGTTCGGTGCCGATCCCGAAGGTGCTCAGTCGCTCATGGCCGAACCGCTGCACCCGCTCGGTCGAGCGGCCAAGCAGGATGTCGATCAACTGACCGGCGCCGAAGCGCTGCCCGTGTTCACGTTGCAGGCGGACGATCGTCGAGAGCAGCTTCTGCGCAGCCACTGTCCCGTCCCAGGCCTGTGGTGGTGCCAGGCAGGTGTCGCAGTTACCGCACGGTTCGCTGGCCTCACCGAAGTAGGCCAGCAGCAACTGCCGCCGACAGCGCAGGGTCTCACACAGTCCCAGCATCGAATCCAGGTGTTGTCCGAGCAGTCGCTTGTGCTGCGCGGAGCCGTCCGAGCCCTCGATGAGTTGGCGCTGCTGCACCACGTCCGCCAGGCCGTAGGCCATCCAGGCGGTGGCCGGCAGTCCGTCACGGCCCGCGCGTCCGGTCTCCTGGTAGTAGCCCTCGATGCTCTTCGGCAGGTCCAGGTGCGCGACAAAGCGGACGTCCGGCTTGTCGATGCCCATGCCGAACGCGATCGTCGCAACCATGACCACGCCGTCCTCGCGCAGGAACCGGGCCTGGTTGGCCGAGCGGACGTTCGTCGGCAGCCCGGCGTGGTACGGCAGCGCGGTGATGCCCTCCTTGACGAGCGCGGTGGCGGTCTTCTCGACCGATGCCCGGGACAGGCAGTAGACGATGCCGGCGTCGCCGTCGTGCTCGTCGCGAATCAGGCTGACCAACTGGCGCAGCGGCTGCTGCTTGGGCTCGATCCGGTACTGGATATTGGGCCGGTCGAAGCTGGCCACGAAGGTGCGTGCGTCCTGCAGCGCGAGCCGCTCGGTGATCTCCTGTCGGGTCGCCGGCGTAGCGGTTGCGGTCAGGGCGATCCGGGGGACGTCCGGCCAGCGCTCGTGCAGCACCGAGAGCCGCAGGTAGTCCGGACGGAAGTCGTGCCCCCATTGCGACACGCAGTGCGCCTCGTCGATGGCGAACACCGAGATCTGCAGCCGGTCCAGGAACTGCTGCGCCCATTCGGTCCCGAGGCGTTCGGGAGCCAGATAGAGCAGGTCCAGTTCGCCGGCGATCGCGGCGCGCTCGGTGGCACGCCGCTCTTCGGCCGAGAGTGTGGAGTTCCAGAAGCCGGCCCGGACGCCCAGCGCGTCCAGCGCGGTCACCTGGTCGTGCATCAGGGCGATGAGAGGCGAAATGACCACGCCCATGCCCGGACGAACTATGGCTGGAATCTGGTAGCACAGCGACTTGCCGCCGCCGGTGGGCATCAGGACAACCGCGTCGCCACCACGGACGACCTGATCGACGATCGCGCCCTGGTCACCCCGGAACGCGGCATAGCCGAAAGTCGACCGCAGCACCTCAAGCGGGTCAGCGGACGCAACAGGCACCGCGTCAGGATAGCCAGCCGCGCCGAAAACAACCGCGCACGAGCCGCGGTCCCACGCCCCACGGACGGATTCGCGCGCCACATTCCTATCCGAGCCGTTCTCGGGAAACTCGCGGCTGCTACCGCGCAAATCCGCTCGCGTTAGCACAGGCGAGGCGTCCAGGGCTGCTGCCGAACCGGCCACGGGCGGATGCCGGCTGCCCGGCCGAGCCGGGTTAGGTTGGCAGCATGTACTTGGGCGTCGACTTCGGAACCACCCGCACCATCGTCGTCAGGGCGGACCGCGGCAACTATCCGGTTGTCGGCTTCGTCGACCCCGCCGGTGACACCGCCGAGTTCTTCCCTTCGGTGATCGCACTGGCGGATACCCAACCCATGTACGGATTCGCCGCCCAGGTCGCCGCGCGCAACGGCGCGCCGCACCTTCGCTCGATCAAGCGGCTGCTCGGCCAACCGGGCGTAACCGCGACCACCGGGGTCCGGCTTGGCGAGCGCACCTACCCGCTCCTGGAGCTGCTCACCGGTTTCCTCACTGAACTCCGGCGGCAGTTGGTCGAACACTCCGACCTGACTGGCGAACTCACCGCAAGAACCGCACTCCCCACGCTCGTCTCAGTACCGGCCCATGCCCACGGCGCGCAGCGCTTCCTCACCCTTGAGGCGTTCCGCGGCGCCGGCTTCGATGTGACCGGCCTGGTCAACGAGCCGTCCGCAGCCGGCTTCGAGTACACCCACCGCCTGGGTGGAACCCTCACCTCCCGCCGCGACCGGGTACTCGTCTACGACCTGGGCGGCGGCACCTTTGATGCGTCCCTGCTCGCAGTGGCCGGCAGCAGCCACGACGTGATCGGGTCGGTCGGGGTGAACCGGCTGGGTGGCGATGACTTCGATACCGCACTCGCCGAGCTCGCACTGGAGGCGTCCGGCCGGCCGGAGCTGGACGAGGCCGACTACGGCGCGCTGCTGGCCGAGTGCCAGGAAGCGAAGGAACGGCTCAGCCCGCAATCCCGCCGGCTCACCGTCGAAGTGGCCGGCCAGCCAGTGCTGGTTTCGGTGGCGGACTTCTACGCCGCGGTCACCCCGCTGGTGAACAGCTCGATCGAAGCCATGGCACCGCTGGTGGCCGCCCTCGACGCGGACGCCGCCCTGGCTCAGGTCGCCGGCCTCTACCTGGTGGGCGGTGGCAGCGGGCTGCCGCTGGTGCCGCGACTGCTGCGCGAGCGATTCGGCCGTCGGGTGCATCGTTCGCCGTATCCAGCGGCGTCCACCGCGATCGGGCTCGCGATTGCTGCCGACCCGGATTCGGGCTTCTCCCTGGCCGACCGGCTGTGGCGCGGGTTCGGGGTCTTCCGCGAACTGGACGCGGGCCGGGCCGTAGGCTTCGACCAGTTGCTCGACCGGCACACCGAACTGCCCCGTTCCGGCGAGCTGACCATCCACCGCCGCTACCGGGCCGCGCACAACCTCGGCTGGTACCGCTTCGTCGAGTACGCCGACGTGGTGGCCGGCGAGCCGCGTGGCGACCTGGCGCCGTTCGCCGAGGTTCGCTTCCCGTTCGACCCCGCACTGCACGGACGCGACCTCACCAGCATCACGATCGAGCGCAGGCCGGACGGCCCGCTCGTCGAGGAGGCCTACTCACTGGACGCGAACGGCATCGTCACGGTCCGCATCACCGACACCGCTACCGGCTACACCCAGACCCACGCCCTGGGCTGAGCCGGCAGCTCCGTCCCCTATTCAGCCTGGGTGATCTGCACCTCGACCGACTGTCCGGAACTCGGTCCACCGGCGAAGACCCCGCTGAGCGGCGGCACATCGGCGTAGTCACGGCCACGGGCCACCAGAACGTGCGCTGCCCCGACCCTGCGGTCGTTGGTCGGATCGACAGCGGTCCACCCGCCGTCCCAACACTCCACCCAGGCGTGTGACTCACCTACCACGGTTCGACCCGGGGACGGTTCCTCGGTGTGCAGGTAGCCGCTGATGTAGCGCGCGGGAATCCCAAGGGCACGAAGGATCGCGAGGGTGGCGTGGGTGAAGTCCTGGCACACCCCGCGGCCGGCCGTCCACGCTTCGCTCGCGGTGGTGGTGACCGAGGTGATGCCAGGTTCGTAGGCTATTCGTTCCCGAACCGCACGGACGCAACCCAGCACCGCGGCACGCGGGTTGGGAGCGGTGGCCAAGTCCGCAACAAGATCAGCAGCCACGCCAACCGGAAGCTCGGCATCGGCGAGGTCAGTGAAACCGAGGAACTCACAGTTGGCATCGACGAAGCCTGGATCCCGCAAGTCGTCCCAACCCACCGGCTCACCGAGTTCACGTGCGCCAGGTACCAGGACGGTGCTAGCGGCCCGGATGTCAAGCTCCCGGTGCGGGGAATGCAGTTCGATCGTGGTCACCTGCGCACCCCAGTAGTCCACATGGCGGCTCAGCGAGGCTGACGGCTTCACCCGTACCTTGTGCGCTAGCAGCACCTGGCCGTTCTCGCTGAGTGGGGTCATCCGGGCTTCGGTGAAGGACGCGCTGACATCATCGGAGTAGCCCAGCCGGGTTTGATGCAGGATTTCGAGTCGCCGGGCCGACCCGACCGGTGCAAAGGCGTCCATCAGTGGCTCCAGACGATCGTGCCGTGCTGGCGGAAGTAGGCGGCGTTCACCAGGTCGGCGGCCCGGGCACCTGCGGCCGCGGCGGTCTCGATGAGTGCGTCCACCACCCCTGGCTGCCCAGCACTGGCGTACTCGAGATTCGAGCGCAGCATGCCGACCTCGCTGAGCAGTTGGCCCCCATCGCTCACCCCAGAGGACGCGAGTGCTCGCACCGCCTGCTCAGCATCATCCGCGCAGGCCCGCATCGAGCGCGGGAACGTTCGATCGAGCACCAGGAAGGCACGCACCTTCTCGCCCACCGACGGCTCACCGGTGCGCAGGAATGCCGACAACCCGCCACAGGCCCGCAGTACGGCTGCCGGCCCGATGGTCGGCCAAAGCAGGTCATGGCGCATGGCGAGCATGCGTCCCATCATGTCGATGCGCTCGAGTTCGCGTCCGAGCACGAGGAAGTCGTGGGCCTCGTCGCGTGGCATGGTCCATTCGACCACCCCGTTGACCACGAGCAGGCGCTCCAGGAGTCGATGCAGGGCGACGCCCGGGCTGGTGCCGCGGCCGAAGCCCCGCGCCAACAGTATCTGGACGGCGTTGATCGATTCGTAGGTGTCGCTGGACAGCGCCTCGCGGACTGATCGAGCGTTGTCGCGAGCCGCACTCACCGCACCCGAGATGGTGGCCGGTTCGCTCGGCGAGCCGATCACCAGCCGGGCGAGGTGCTCTCCCGTGGTTGGACGCGCCGAGGAAATCGCCAGCGCATCGACGAGGACGCCCGCAGCCAGAGAGAACTCCACCGACTGGTCTTCCACCACCAGTTGGTGATGCTCGGCCAGCAACCTGGTGGTGGCTTCGGCACGCTCGAGGTAGCGACCCATCCAGTAGAACGATTCGGCTATCCGGCTCAGCATTCGGCCAACCTCTCGCCGGTGGCATCCGTGGCTGCGCCAGCCTCCGGCTCGACGTCTGGTTGCGCTTCCTGCTGCTGTTGCCGCTCCTGTTGCGCCAGCCGGTCGTTGTGACTGGGGACCGCGTTGGGGCGCGCAGGCAGCCAGGCTGAAACCGGGGCGACCCTGATCACTACCGGCACCGCCTCGACTTGGGGGGCGGCGGAGTCTTCGAGCACCCAGGTGTCCTTCGAACCACCGCCCTGGCTGGAGTTGACCACCAGGCTGCCGGCCACCAGTGCCACCCGGGTCAGCCCACCCGGCAGCACGCGCACCCGGTCGCCGTCGTTGGTGGCGAACGGACGCAGGTCGACGTGCCGAGATGCCATCTCGCCATCGTCGCCGACAACAGTGGGACAGGTCGACAGCCGCACCACCGGTTGGGCGATCCAGCCACGTGGATTGGCCTCGAGCGCCGCGATCGTGGCCCGGATCTGGTCCTCGGAAGCGGACGGGCCCATCAGCAGCCCGTAGCCACCGGACGCGTCTGCCGGTTTGACCACCATCCGATCGATGTTCGCAATCACATGTTCGCGTTGGTCGACATCGGTGAGGTCGTAGGTCGGGACATTCTCCAGGATCGGCTCTTCGCCCAGGTAGTAGCGGATGAAGGCCGGCACGTAGGGGTAGATCGCCTTGTCGTCAGCGACTCCGTTGCCGACGAAGTTGCCGATACCGACCGTGTTGGCCCGCACCGCATTGAGCAGCCCCGGCACGCCCAGGACTGAATCTGGACGCATCACCAGCGGATCGAGATAGTCGTCGTCGATGCGGCGGTAGATCATGTCGACCTGCCGAGGGCCTGAGGTGGTGCGCATCCACACCTTCGAGTCGCGGCAGTACAGGTCGCGTCCCTCGACGAGCTCGATGCCCATGTGACGGGCGAGAAAGGCATGTTCGTAATGAGCGGAGTTGTGCACGCCCGGCGTCAGGACCACCACGGTGGGCTGACTGCCTGCGGTCGGCGCGGCTGCGCGCAGCGCGTCCAGCAGGTGCTCGGGATACTCCCCGACCGTCCGCACCCGGTAGTCGGCGAAGATCTCGGGCAGCACATGCGCCAGCGTGCGGCGGTTCTCGAGCACGTAGGAGACCCCGGACGGATTGCGCAGGTTGTCCTCCAGGACGCGGAACACCCCTGCCTCGTCCCGGATCAGGTCGATGCCGGACACGTGAATGCGCACCCCGTTCGCCGGACGCAAACCCCATGCCTGGCGGGCGAAGTGGGTGGACGTGGTGACCAGACTGCGTGGAATCACCCGGTCCTGGAAGATCATGCCCGGTCCGTAGACGTCGGCCAGGAACGCCTCCAGCGCGTGCAGCCGCTGCGCCACCCCGGCTTCGATAACGGCCCAGTCTGATGCCGTGATCAGCCTCGGTACTAGGTCCATCGGCAGTGGACGCTCCCGCTCGCCGAGGGTGAAGGTGATGCCGTGCCGGTCCAGATATGCGTCCCGCTGCCGCGCCCGCTCGGCGCGCCCGTCCGGGCCGAGCCGCTCGAGGGCCGCGAGGAGTGGCTCGTCGGCAGCACGGGGTCCGCCAGCGTCCAGCATCTCGTCGAACGCCGCGGGTGTGCTGGTCACGGCCGTCATGGGTGGAAACGTAGGGCGGTGAGTTTACCTCGGTGTTGCGGTCACGCGTCCGTGGCGTTACGCGGTGGCCGAGGTTGCGTCCGGTGCATCCGTTTCGAGGTCGTAGGCAGGCTGTTCATGGCTGAAGGCACGGTGAAGCACCATGTCTCGACACGGTTGCGCAAGCTGGCCCGGCGCGACCGCACCGCTCTGGCCTTGTTCCTCTCCCGCCACCTGTAACCCGTCGGACGCCCGGCTCGTCAACCCGGCCGGGGTAGGCTGAAGCGAAACCGCCCTCGACGTCTGCCGAAAGCGCTCGCCTTGTCTGCACCATCCCAGCCAGCCCTGAAGCTGCTGATCGCTGCGGCGACGGCCGTTGTCGTGACCGTCGGCCTGATGCCGTCGAACGCGGACGCGCGCCCCGTGGCTCCGGGGCCTGCCGCGGCTCCAGCGGCGCTGCCGCTGGCGGAACCCCTGCCCGGCCCGGTGATCACCGTCGACCTGGTGGACGCCGTGATCGGACGCTACGGCACCAGGACCAGCGCGACCTTCAAGGTGGAAGCGACCGGAGAGAAGCTGCGCTACCAGTGGCAGCGACTGGCCCCGTACGCGAAGAAGTGGAAGAACGTCTCCGGGGCCAAGAAGGCGAAGTACACCGCCAAGGCCACCACCTGGGCCAGCGGCACCAGTTTTCGGGTCGTGGTGACCGGCACCGGGGGCAAGGTGACGTCGGCGCCGGCCAAGCTGACCGTGCTGTACCCGACCAAGTCCCCGGCCAAGGACGCGGAAGCGGCGTTCGGTTTGACCGGACTGCGGCAGGGTGTCGACCTTTCGGCCTACCAGTGGACGCCCGCGGCAAAGATCAGGATGAAGAAGGTGGACGCGTGGGCCGGCAAGGACGGCTTCACGATCCTGCGGAACGGCAGCGGCTCGCGTCCGATCAAGCAGCAGTACACCGACGCGTGCACCAACAAGGCCCGCAAGACCGGGACCGAGCCGGTCACCGAGGATTGCGCCTACGCCAAGCTCGCCAAGCAGGCGAAATCGGCCGGCCTGTCGCTCGGCCACTACTGGTTCAACGGCTGGATCGCGTCCACGGATTCGACGACCCAGCAGCTGTTCGCGGGCGGCTACTCGGCCACCGCGTCCGCCGAACAGTTCGTCAAGTGGCTCAAGCGCGACGGTCGCTACACCAAGTCGAGCACCGATCCGCTGGTACTGGACATCGAGGCCGGTAACGCTTGGACCAAGGCCAAGGACGGGGAGAAGATCAAGCAGAAGCTGCGGGCGTGGAACCCGAGCGAGGCCGCCGAGTTCCTGACCGCGGTGAAGCAGCTGCTGACCGCCGACGGCTACCAGGCGAACCTGTACGTCTACATGAGCGCGAACCGCACTTTGCAGCTGGGTCCGACGGGATACCTGTGGCAGGACGTGGCCGGTATTGCAAAGCTCTGGGTCGCGTCCTGGGGCACCAACAATGGCCGCATTCCGGACGCACAGCCTGAGGTCGGTCCCTGGGCTGAGGCGGGTGGTTGGTCGATCTGGCAGTACACCAGCAACGCCAGGTTCAGCGGCTCCGGCGTGGGTGCGCTGGACGGGGACATCGCGAAGGCCGACGCTTGGACGCCACTCGCCGGCTGAGCGTCCGTTCCGCTTTCCGTCATCCCGGCGAAGGTCGGGATCCCGGCAGGACTCCGGCGTGGTGGGCCAGAGATCGGTCTATTCGGCGCCGGCGGCTCAGGGCTGCAGCAGCGAGAGCGACATGGCCATGGCGAAGCCGAGCACGGTGGCCAGCCCGGCCTTGCCGCTGGCCTTCGACTGCGCTTCGGGGATCATCGAGTCGGTGAGCATGACCAGCAGGGCCCCTGCGGCGAAGCCGTTGACACCGGCACCCACCGCCGCGGGCAGCACTTCGGCCAACCCGAAGCCGGCCAGCGTGGCGAGGGTGGAACAGACCGCCACCACCGTCCAGAGCCCAAAGATGGAGCGCCGCGAGCGACCGGCGTCCCGCATCTCTGCGGCAGAGCCCAGCCCTTCGGGGAGGTTCGACACGAAGATGCTCGCGAACAGTGCCAGGCTGATGCCGCCGCCACTGGCCAGGCCGAGCCCCAGGACGAGCTGTTCGGGCACGCCGTCCAGCAGTGCGCCCAGAGCAAGCGGCAGTCCGCTGGACGCTCCCGAGTTCAGGCGCTCCACCGCCCGGTCGGCAAGGTAGAAGACGAGCGCGCCCAAGGCGAGGCCAATGCCGATCGGCGCCGGCCCGGACGTTCGCAGCCCGTCCTCGACCAGTTCGTAGGCAACGCTTGAGATCAGCGCGCCGGCGCCGAAGGCGAGCACCATGCCGACCGCCCCACGATGCCAGCTGCGAACCAGCCCGAGAAGTGCGCCGATCACCACCGAGGACGCCGCCAGGGCGCCCCATCCGAGTGCTGACCACATGGCCACATCATGGCAGCCGGCCACGTCCGAACTCATAGGCTGGCCAAGGTGACTTCCGACTACAGGTTCACGACCGAAGAAGACGCGGTCGATCACGCCCTGGTACACCGCTGGCTGAGCGAGCAGTCCTACTGGGCCAACGGCCGCTCCCGCGACACGCTGGATGCTGCGATCGACGGCTCCCGCAACTACAGCGTGCTCGAGGTCGGCTTGTATCGGCAGTTCGGCTTCACCGCACTCGCCGAGCCGGGACGCTGGATGGTCCGCGGTCGAAGCTGATCGCCAACAATGTGCAAGATCTTGCACCGAACTCGGTGCAAGATCTTGCACGTCGCTTCAGCGAGCGTCAGTCGAAGGCGGCGACCTCGATCTTCTTCATGTTCATCAGCTTGCGGTAGGCGTCCGGCTTGGTCATCAGCTCGCCGAGGTTGGCCGGGATGAACTGCCAGGCGACGCCGAACTTGTCCTGGCACCAGCCGCACTGCTCGGCCTCCGGGACCGCGCTGAGCTGGTTCCAGTAGCGGTCGAGTTCGGCCTGGTCGGCGCACTCGACCATCAGCGAGACGCCACAGTTGAAGCTGAAGTCCTGTTCGACGCCCGAATCCATGACCGCGAACCACTGGTCAAGAATCTGGAAGTCCGCGTACATCAGGTTGCCGGGCTGCGCGGGGCCGGTCGGCTGTGGGTAGGGAGAGGAGGCCAGGCGCTTCATGCGCGAGGCCAAGAGAGATCGCGTGGTCGCCACCCGACTGGCTTCGATCGGGTCGCTGAGCTCGGCTGGATCAGCGGGGACGAGCGGGATGTGCTGGTCAAGCTGTACCAGCCGGGCGGCAGCAAAGCCGCGAAATCGGCGAAGGTCGCACAAACGGATGACCAGCGGGTGCGGATCGCTGCCCGCGACTACTTGAACCTGCGCAAGAGCCATGCCGGGCTGCTCGCCCGCGGGGATGCGAGCCCGGTCGCACTGGCGCCGGCGTCCGGCGCGGTGGGGTCGTCCGAGGCCGAAGCCGGGGACGACGGCACTACGGTGGTGTACGCGAAGAGCAACCGCAGCTACCAGGGCATCCTTGGCGGCGCCGGGGCCATCATCGGCGGTGCGCTCGGCGGTGCCCCGGGTGCAGCTGTCGGCGGGGCAATCGGGGGCGTGATCGGCATGATCGTCGACGACTGAAAGGACTGAACTGCCGGGGGGCTCAGGGCCGGTCGCGCTTGGCCTCGGCGAGCCATTCGGTGTCGAAGGCCAGGTTCAGCTTCTCCAACCGGGCGATGTCGGCGGCGACGTGCTCGCAGTGCTTGCGCACTTCCGGCTGGCCGGCCGCCGTCTCGTTCAGTTCGTGCCAGATCCGCGACAACTCCGCGATCACGAGTTTGTTGGACTCGATTACGCGGACCCGCGCGTCCGCAGCCTGCGCCTTCAGTTCACCAACACGATCACTCGGTTCGTACATGTGCCCATGCTAGGACGCGCAGCGCTGGGCAGCCGGTGGTTGAGGTGACAGACTCGCGGGCACGGCGACCAAGAACGAGGGCCTGACCGCGGAGGAGAAGGCCGCGCTGAAGCAGATGACAGCGGAGCGGCGACGCTCGGCGGCGGGCAAGAACACCGAAGCGGACGTGCTCGCGGCGATCGAGGCCATTGACACGAACGTTCGTCCGATGGCCGAGGGACTGCATGCCCTGGTGAAACGCGAGCTGCCCGAGCTGACCAGCAAGACCTGGTACGGCTTCCCCGCCTACTGCAAGGGCGGTCAGGTGGTCTTCTTCTTCCAGTACGCCGGAAAGTTCAAGTCGCGTTACGGCCACATCGGGTTCCAGGACACCGCGGCGCTCGACGACGGCGTGATGTGGCCCACCGCCTTCGCGGTCACCGAGTGGAACGCTGACGTCGAGGCGCGCCTCGCCGAACTGATCAAGCGTGCGGTGAGCTAGCCCTCCGACGACGGCTGGGTGGGTTCAGACCTCGGCGATCAGGTCCCGCATTGTGCGGATCTCGGCGCGCAAACGGGCAGCGATGTCGCCGGCTTCGGCGGCGTCCGGACGCGACATGGCCGCGGTTACGGCTGCGAGGACGATCCCGAACACGATGCGCGCGGTGTGGGCGTCCCCCGTCCGCTGCTCGATCAGCTTGAAGAACGGCTTGAGCCGGGCGATGGTCTGCGTCCAGAAGTCCATTAGGAGTTCCGGCTGGCCGTGCATCAGGGCTTTGATCCGAGGGAAGTCGGTGGGCAGGGTGACGTTGCGTCCGATCAGGTCACAGGTGTCGGCGACCAGACTCCCGTCCGCATTCAGGAACCATTCCACCTGGTCGGCCGGGATGTCGGTGACCAGCAGGTCGAACGCGGCCGCTACCTTGCTCGGGTAGTAGTTGAAGAAAGTTCGCGGCGAGACCCCGACCTCGGCGCAGATCTCCTCGACAGTGACGCTTTGCGGGCCGCGCTCGGCAACCAAACGGAGGGCCGTCTCGTGAATCGCCGTCCGCGTCGCCGACTTCTTGCGCTCGCGCAGACCACTGACCGGTTCGCTGGTCACCTGCGTCATGCGAGTCCCTCCAGAGCGTCCGACTTCTCCTGCAGCGCGGAGCGGGTGCGCAGCGGCGGCACCTTGAAGAACAGGGTGACCACGAAGGCGAGCACCATGACCCCCAGCCCCACCCAGTAGATCGTAATCACCGAATCGCTGAAGCCCACCATGAAGGGTTGGGTGAGCCGCGGGTCGGCCCCGGTGAGGAACGAGGTGTCGCTGGTGCTGCTGTCGGTGTTCACGTCGCTGCCTGCGGCGTCACCGTTCTTGATCGTCTGCACCAGTGTCGGCGTGAGCTCGTCGACCATCGCCCAGCGCTGCACCGGATCGGACCAGTCGATGGCGAGCACGCCATCCTTGACGCTCAGGTTCCGCTCGAAAGCGACCTGCTGCAAGGCCTTCGCGTAGGCGTCGGGCAGTGCCTTCTTGACGGCTTTGTCGATCAGCTGATCAACCTTCGACAGCTGCTTCGCACCACTGGCCAGCTTCGCACTGCCGGACGCGGCCGCGCTCGCCCCCGTCGGGATCGCGCTGCCCTTCGCTGCGGCGGTCGTCGCGCCGTCCGCGAGCTTGTGGGTGCCGGACGCGAGCTGCTCCAGTCCGTCCGCCAGCGCCGAGGTGCCCTTGGCTGCGGACGCCAACCCGGCAGCCAGACCGGACTGTCCCGCGGCGCCGTTGAGCATGCCGCTGGTGGTGTAGACGTTGCCCTGCAGCGAGCCCATGGCGGCGTCGACCTCCGCCTGATCGGCAACGAGCTGGTCGCAGGCGGCGGTCTCGCCGCTCACGCAGCTGTCCTGGTCGGCGGTCATGGTCCTGATCGCGGCCGAAAGGGTGACGTAGTCGCCCGCGGCGGCCTTGGCCTTCGCGGCGGCGGTCTGCTCGGCGTCGCTGAGTTTGGCCAGTCCGCTGGCGAGCTGATTCTCGGCCTTGGCGATCTTCGAGGTGCCGGTGGCCAACTGCTGTGCTCCGGAGCCGATCTTGCCGACGCCGTCGACGAAGGCGTCCGTCCCGAGCGCGAGCTTGTCGAGACCGGTGCCGAGCGCGTTGATGCCGTCGGCGATCTTGCCGGTGCCCTTGGCGGCCTTCTTCGACACCGCCTCGGTGACCTTGGCGCGGACAGCGGTCTCAACACCGTCCTTGACCTGCTCGGTGGCGTCGGCGAGCTTCTCGTCCACCTGGTCCTTGATCTTGTCGGTGATCGGCGTCCACAGCTTGTCCATGATCGCGGCGTTGGCCGGATCTCCTGCGACCTTCGGGTTCAGCGCCGCGTCCAGCGCGTGCCAGGTGGTGTGCTCGTCGGTCAGCGCGCCGGAGATGTTGGTGGGCAGGATGCTGAACAGCAGCGACAGCATGATCGCCGTACCGAGGGTGCCGCCGATCTGGCGGAAGAAGGTGGCCGAACTGGTGGCCACGCCGATGTCCTGGGCGTCCACCGCGGCCTGGACGGCCATGGTCAGGGTCTGCATCAGCTGGCCGAGGCCGAGGCCGATCACGAACATGGCGATCGCCAGATACCAGTACGGCTTGTCGAGGGTCATGAGCGTGAGCAGCAAGAAGCCGACCGCGGTGGTCGCAGTCCCGGTCTTCGGAAAGGCCCCGTACCTGCCGGTGCGGGCCACGATCTGGCCGGTGCCGACTGAGGCGAGCATGATGCCGGCCATCATCGGCAGGGTGGCGAAGCCGGATTCGGTCGGGCTGAATCCGAGCACGATCTGCAGGTAGAGCGGCAGTGTGAGCATGGCGCCGAACATGCCGAAACCGACCAGGATGCTGAGCACGGTGGCGGTCGAGAACGACTTGTTGTCGAAAAGCCGCAGCGGGAGGATCGCGTCCGGCCCCATCGCCCGTTCGACCAGGATGAACGCGGTCAGGCTGGCCACGCCGATTGCGTAGCAGATCATCGCGGGCACGGACGTCCAGCCCCACTCGCGTCCCTGCTCGGCGACCAGCAGCAGCGGCGCGAGGGTGGCGACGACCAGGCCGGCGCCCCACCAGTCGATGTGCCGGCGACCACGCGGGTGGTGCGGCAGGTGCAGGAAGGCGACCACCATGAACAGTGCGATCACGCCGACCGGCACGTTGATCAGGAACACCCAGCGCCAGCCCGAGATGAACAGGATCTCGTCGGCACCGGCGAACAGGCCGCCGACAAGCGGGCCGATCACGGACGCGATGCCGAAGGTGGCAAGGAAGAAGCCCTGGTACTTGGCGCGTTCACGTGGCGCCAGCATGTCGCCGATGATTGCCAGCGGCAGGGACATCAGACCGCCGGCACCGAGACCCTGGAACGCGCGGAAGCCGGCGAGCATGATCATCGAGGTCGAGAAGCTGCTCAGGAACGAACCGGCCACGAAGAGGCTGATGCTGATGATGAACAGCGGACGGCGTCCGAAGATGTCGGAGAGCTTGCCGTAAAGCGGGGTGGTGACGGTGGCGGCGATCAGGTAGGCGGTGGTGACCCACGCCTGCTGATCGAGGCCGTGGAGTTCGTCGCCGATGGTCCGGATAGCGGTGCCGACGATGGTCTGGTCAAGCGCGCTCAGGAACATGCCAGCCATCAGCGCGTACATGACGAGCATGATCTGGCCGTGGTTCATGACCGGTTGGTTCGGGGTCTGCTCTATCGGGGCGGTGCGCTCCACGGTGGCAACTGCCACTTCTCCTCCTACAAACGAAAGCGCCGCATTCTTGCAGCGGCGCAGGTCTACAGTAGTGCAATCTTGCTGGACTGCAAGTTTGCACTAGCGCAGTAAGTAGGACTACCGCCTCATCGCGGTTGCTGGCCCGCGCCGGGGTGCCCGAGCTGCCGCCAGGCTTCGTAGACGGCGATGGCGGCTGCGTTGGCGAGATTGAGCGAACGCATGCCGGGTCGCATCGGGATGCGGACGCCCGTCGTGATTCGCGGGTCGGCCAGCACTTCGGGGTCGAGGCCGGTGGGTTCGGGTCCGAACAGCAGCACGTCGCCCGGCTGGTAGGCGAGGTCGGTGTAGAGCGTCCGGGCGTGCGCGGTGAACGCGAAGACCCGCGCCGGAAGCAGCGCATCGAACGCCTCGTCCATGGAGTCGTGGACGAAGGTCGCGGACTGGTCGCGGTAATCGACACCGGCCCGGCGGAGCTTCGCATCGTCCATGTCGAAGCCAAGCGGACGGGCCAGATGCAGCTCAGCGCCGGTGACCGCGGCCAGCCGCATGGTTGCGCCGGTGTTGTTCGGGATCCGCGGCGAGCAGAACAGGATGCGCAGCGGACGGGTGACGGTCATGGGGTCACTCTGCCCGCGCGGGCCACTCGAGTGCGAACCCGCTGGTGAACTCGCGGGGAGCCCGGTCGATCGGGTCGATGAAGCTGAGCCGGCGGGCGACGAGTTGGAGCGGGTCGGTGAAGTCGGCCGGGTCAACGTCCCTGACGGTCGGATAGAGCGGGTCGCCGAGGATCGGCAGGCCAAGGACGTTCAGGTGCACCCGGAGTTGATGGGTCTTGCCGGTGGTCGGGGTCAGCCGGTAACGGGCGTGTTGGGCCCTGGTCTCAACGACCTCGATCAGGGTCTCCGCGTTCGGCAAGCCGGGCACGATTTCAGCCTGCAGGCTCCCCCGGCGCTTCTCGATGCGATTGCCGATCCGCTGCGGGAAGGTTCGGTCGGGGTCGGCTGGCGCTAGCGCCTCGTAGGTCTTGCGCACAGCACCGGATTGGAAGAGGCCGGCGTAGGCGGCGCGATGGCAGCGGTCAGTGGTGAGGACGAGCACCCCTGCGGTGAGCCGGTCGAGCCGATGGGCGGGCGCCAGGTCGGGCAGGCCGAGGCTGGCGCGCAACCTGACCAGCACGGACTCCCGGACGTGCGTGCCACGCGGCGTGGTGGCCAGGAAGTGCGGCTTGTCGACCACCAGAATGCGCTCGTCGCGGTACAGGATTTCTATCGGGAACGGGACGACGGGCTCCGGAAGCAGGTACCGGTGGAACCAGACGAAGGAATTGGGCCGGTAAGGATCATCGCCGACCCAAGCACGTCCGGCGTGGTCGACGAACTCGCGCGCCACGAGCATCTCCTCGACCGGCGCGATCTCAGGCAGCCGGTCGAGCAGGAAGTCGCGCATGGTGGTCCATCGCGGGACGGTGTCCGGGTCGTTGTCCGGTGTGCGCAGCCAGGCCGCGTCCAGCCCGTCCCGCTGGGGCAGCGGCGATCGGGGCGGCACTACGCCAACTCCGCCGCGCGCGCCAGAACGGCGTCGAGCATGTCGGGAGTGAGCCGTCCAGTGAAGGTGTTCTGCTGCGAAACGTGGAAGCAGCCGAGCAGGGTGACTGCGCGTCCGTCCGGTGCGTGCAGGACGACTTCGGCACCGTGCCCGAACACCGGTCGCGGCATGGGCACCAGCCAGCCCAACTCGGCGAGCGTTTCGAGCAGTGCCTGCCAGCCGAAGCCGCCCAATGCGATCAGGACTTGAACGGACTCACCCAGCAGCGCGAGTTCGCGGGCCAGCCACGGCGCGCAGCGGCGCCGCTCCTCCGGCGTGGGCTTGTTGGCCGGCGGGGCGCACTTGACCGGCGCGGTGATTCGGACTCCGCTGAGCGTCAGCCCATCGCCGCTGTGCTCGGACGTTGGCTGGCTGGCCAGCTTGGCTCGCCAGAGCCCGGCGTAGAGGAAGTCACCGGACCGGTCACCGGTGAACATGCGTCCGGTGCGGTTGGCGCCGTGGGCGGCCGGAGCGAGGCCGACGATCACGATTCGGGCGTCCGGATCACCGAAACTGGGGACAGGACGCCCCCAGTACTCCTGGTCGCGGAAGGCCGCGCGCTTCTCCGCGGCGACAGCTTCCCGCCAGGCGACCAGCCGCGGGCAGGCGCGACACTCGATCAGGGGCTCCTGCAGTTCGACGAGGGTCACTCCGGACGCGGCGTCGGAGGGGTAGTCAGCGGCCTCGGGATCGAGCATGGCCACCATGCTGCCTCAAGCTGGCCGCTGATGATGACCCAAGGGGAATCGGTGCCCACCAAGCCAAATCCGCGCGGAACGAATCGCGTCCGATCAGCGGTGGCTGTCGGCGTGTCTGCGTAAGTCGCTCGGGAGGAATCAGTTTGGCCCGCCGTCGGAGTCGCGCCGACCAACCGAAACAGAGCCTCTCACCGATCGGGCTCGCGAGTTTCGATCACCCCGGGCTCGCGCTCAGACTCGGGATCGCCGAAGCCGGCCGCAGCGTCTGTCGACAGGAGGCCGCGGTCTCCGGGCTCGGTCGGCATCCCCACCGGGATGGTCCCGATCAGGCCCTCGTCCGGCGGGTCGACTATTGCGCGCCTGGGCAGCTCCGGCGCGTACTCCAAGCACAGGTGCACCTGAGTCCGCGTGGGGCTGATCTCGCTGAACTCGGCGGCGCCCGCATTGTGGCACCCTCGACCGCAGTCCAGGCCACCTTACGGTCGGGCACCTGCTCAAGGATCTTGGCAATCCACTGGCGTCGCACGCCAGCAAGGTCCGCTACCCACTCCAGCCGGTCGTCGCTCAACTGGATCACCTTCTTGACGCCGGACATGAAGCGCGGAAACGCCTCGAGCTGCGTCCACTGGTCGTAGACGGTGCGCAAGGGCGCGTCCACCTCGATCGCCTTCTCCACCTTGGTTGTCACTTGAGCCTCCAGTCAACGACGGCGGATTCACCCGCTCACCATCCTTCGCACGTACCCCAACGGCGTGTCTCGACCCGCGCTAAGTTCGGGTCATGAGTTCTCGCGTCGCCGTGTGCCCGGCTTGCGGCACGAAGAACCGCGTGCCGGAC
>Ga0116179_1000905_pt1 | contig 22672 bp, 21 predicted proteins | sample AD_UKC071_MetaG_FD_89751 | JGI IMG/M metagenome (GOLD analysis project Ga0116179, IMG submission 89751) | Active sludge microbial communities of municipal wastewater-treating anaerobic digesters from USA - AD_UKC071_MetaG | ecosystem: Engineered > Bioreactor > Anaerobic > Digestate | place: USA...
GAGATCATCACCGCCGAGCAGATGATGGACGCCTACGCCAGCGTGGGCATGCCGGTGAACTACCGCCACTGGAGCTATGGCAAGGAGTTCATCAGCACCGAGAAGAACTACAAGCGCGGCCACATGGGCCTGGCCTACGAGATCGTGATCAACAGCAATCCCTGCATCAGCTACCTGATGGAGGAGAACACGATGCCGATGCAGGCGCTGGTGATCGCCCACGCCGCCTACGGCCACAACAGCTTCTTCAAGGGCAACTACCTGTTCCGCATGTGGACCGATGCGTCGTCGATCATCGACTACCTGGTCTATGCCAAGGACTACGTGGCCAAGTGCGAGGAGAAGCATGGTCTCGATGTCGTCGAGGAGTTCCTCGACAGCTGCCACGCGCTGCAGAACCACGGCGTCGACCGCTACCGTCGCCCGGCGCGCAAGAGCATGGCGCAGGAGCTGGCCGAGGCGCGCGACCGCGAGGCCCATGCGCAGCTGCAGGTCAACGACCTGTGGCGCACGCTGCCGAAGGCCGCCGAGAAGGCCAGCGCCGCCGCCGAGACCCGGCGCTTCCCCGACGAGCCGCAGGAGAACCTGCTGTACTTCATCGAGAAGAACGCGCCGCTGCTCGAACCCTGGCAGCGGGAGATCGTGCGCATCGTGCGCAAGGTGGCGCAGTACTTCTACCCTCAGCGCCAGACCCAGGTGATGAACGAGGGCTGGGCCACCTTCTGGCACCACCGGCTGCTCAACCAGATGTACGACGACGGCTACCTCGCCGACGGCGTGATGATCGAATGGCTGAAGAGCCACACCAACGTGGTCTACCAGCCCAAGGTGACCGACCGCGGCTACAACGGCTTCAACCCGTATGCGCTGGGCTTCGCGATGTACACCGACATCAAGCGCATCTGCGAGGCGCCCACCGACGAGGACCGCCAGTGGTTCCCCGACATCGCCGGCAGCGACTGGGTGCCCACGCTGGATGCGGCGATGCGCAACTTCAAGGACGAGAGCTTCATCGGCCAGTACCTCAGCCCCAAGCTGATGCGCGACTTCCGCATGTTCGCCATCCACGACGACGAGAAGAAGAGCGAGCTGGAGGTCAGCGCCATCCACGACGACGCCGGCTACCGCGGTGTGCGCGAGGCCCTGAGCCGGCAGTACGACCTGGGCAGCCGCGAGCCCAACATCCAGGTGTGGAACGTCAACCTGCGTGGCGACCGCAGCCTGACGCTGCGCCACTTCCAGCACAACGACCGCCCGCTGGACGACAGCGGCCAGGAGGTGCTCAAGCATGTCGCCCGCCTTTGGGGCTTCGGCGTGCAGCTGGAAAGCACCAATGCCAAGGGTGACGTGACCAAGCGCTGGAGCGTGCCCGCCCCCACCGCCTGAACCGGTGCCGGTCGGGCCGGGCCCGATTCCTAGAATCCGGGGCGTGCCGCCGCCCGCCCGATGACATCGCCCCGCCACCCCCCGGCCCCAGCGGCGCAGCCGGCTTTGCGCTGGCGCCTGCGCCTGCTGGGCGATGTGGTGCTCACCGATGCCCGCGGCCGCGACCACCGCCTGCCGGGGCGCACCGCCACCCTGCTGCTGGCGCGCCTGGCCCTGGCACCGGAACGGGCGCAGGCCCGCGAGGCCCTGGTCGAGCTGCTGTGGCCGGGCGTGGCGCTCGATGTGGGACGCAACCGCCTGCGTCAGGCGCTGTCGACCTTGAAGCAACTGCTGGAGGCCGACGCCGATGCTGCGGACGGCGTGCTGCAGGCCGACCGCCTGACGCTGCGCCTGCGCCCCGGCAGCGTGGATTGCGACGCCTGGCGCTTCGAGCAGGCCCTGCGGGCGGGCGCGCTGCCCGAGGCCGCCGCGCTGTACCGTGGCGAGCTGCTGCCCGGCTTCTACGACGACTGGGTGCAGGACGAGCGACAGCGCCTGGCCACGCTGGCCGACAGCGCGACGGCCACCATGCCGCAGCCGGCCGCCCCGCCGGCCCCGCTGTCGCCCGCTGCCCCGGCCATGCCCGCCGCGGCCCCGGCGGCGCTGAATCTGCCGCACTACCTCACGCCCGTCTTCGGCGCCGATCACAACCGGCAGCAGCTGCGCCTGGCGGTGCAGGCACACCGCCTGGTGACGCTGCTGGGCCCCGGCGGCCACGGCAAGACCCGGCTGGCAGCCGACCTGGCGCGCGAGCTGGCCCGCCCGCCCGGCGACGGCGCACCACCCGGCGCGGTCTTCGACCTGGTGGCCTTCGTGCCCCTGGTTGCCTGCCAGGGCGACGAGGCCCGACCCGGCGCGATGCTGGCCGCCGTGCTGCTGGCCCTGGGCCAGGATGCCCGCGACGGCGATGCGCTGGCGCAGTTGCGGCGCAGCCTGGGCAGCCGGCGCAGCCTGCTGGTGCTGGACAACGTCGAGCAGCTGGTCGACACCTGCGCCGGCCTGGTGGCCACGCTGCTGTCGGATTGCCCGGGGCTGCACCTGCTGGTGACCTCGCGCCGGGTGCTGGGGCTGGACGGGGAGCGCCTGCACCCCCTGCCGCCGCTGCCGCTGCCGCCGGCTGACGCGCCGGCCGACGCGGGCAACGCGGTGGCGCTGGCGCGCAACCCGGCGATGGCGCTGTTCATCGACCGCGCCCGCGCCGTGCGGCCCGACCTGCCGCTGGCCGGCGCGCCGCTGGTTGCCGTGCGCGACCTGGTGCGCCACCTGCAGGGCATGCCGCTGGCCATCGAGCTGGCGGCGGCGCGCAGCCGCAGCCTGGACGCCGCCACCCTGCTGGACCTGCTGCGCAGCGGCGTGCCGGCCGACGCGCCGTCCCTCACGCTGCTGGCCCGCGAGGGCCCGCGCGGGGCGGTCGACCCGCGCCACGCCTCGATGCTGGCCGTGGTGCAGTGGAGCTGGCAGCTGCTGTCGCCTGCTGCCCGGCAACTGCTGCCGCAGCTGGCCTGCCTGGCGGGCAGCTTCAGCCTCGACCTGGCGCGGGCGCTGGCCGGGGCCGATGCCGCCGGCACCGCGCTGGCGCTGGACGAGCTGGTCGCGCACTCGATGCTGCGCAGCATCGACGGCGGGCGGCGCTACGCGCTGTTCGAGCTGATCCGCGAGTTCGCCGCCAGCCGCCTGGAGGCCGATGACGCCCGCGACCTGCGGGCCCGCCACCGGCGCTGGCTCACCGCCTGGTTCGCCACGCTGCCGCCGTCCACGCCGCTGCAGCTGGTGCGCGAGGAACTGGCCAACCTGGCCGCGGCCTTCTGCGGCGCCGCGCTCGATGGTGCGCATGCCGAGGCCGCCGCGCTGGCGGCGGTGTCGCAGACGGCGATGAGCGCCATCTCGCTGCCGTCACCGGCCCTGGCGGCGCTGCAGCACTGCATCGACCACCTCGACGCGCCGCTGGACCGGGCGCTCGGCCTGGCCGGGCTGGCGCGCAGTCTGCTGGTCAACGGCCAGGCGCTGCGGGCCGGTGCGCTGGCCGATGCGGCGCTGGCACTGCTGCCACCGGCACCGGGCGTGCCGGGCCTGCCGGGTGTGCCCGCCGTGCCGGCGTTGCCCGGCGCCCGCCGCGACACCCGCCTGCAGCGCGCCCAGGTGCTGGCCCGCGTGGCCCATGTGCGCTGGCGGCTGCACCGCGACCCCGCCGCCATGGCCTGGCTGGACGAGGCCCTGGTGCTGGCCAGCGCCGCCGGCGACGCGGCCCTGCAAGCCACCGTGCTGACCAACCAGGGCGCGGTGCTGCGCGCACGCGATCCTTCCGCCAGCACGGCCCTGCAGCGCCGGGCGATCGCGCTGTGGACCGAGGCCGGCGACCGCCATGGCGTCAACGTCGGCCGCTGCAACCTGGCGGTGGCACTGATGGCCCGCCGCGCCGGCTGCGCCGAGGCGCTGGCCCTGCTGCGCGATGCCATCGACGACACCCTGGCCGCCGGCGACCACCTGCAGCATGCACTGGCCTGCAACCTGCAGGGCGAAGCCTGCGCACGCCTGGGCGATTGGGCGGCGGCCGCCGCGGCCTACCGGGCGTGCATCGCCAGCGCCTGGTCGGTGGCCGAGCCCTGGCCGCTGGCCTACGGCCTGTGGAACCTGCCGCGCGCCCTGGCCCACCTGCGCCAGCCGCAGCCGGCCGCACGGCTGATGGGCTTCGCCGAAGGGCATGTGCCCGGCGTGACCGGCCCGCTGACGGCCGCCGACCGGCACGACCTGCGCCGCCTGCAGCGGCTGTGCCGTTGCCAGGCCGACAGCAGTGCCGTCAGCCGCTGGTGGGCCGATGGCCAGGCCCTGCAGCTGCCCGCGGCCGTGCGCGAGGCGCTGCGGGGCTGATGCCAGGCTGATGCCGGGTTGATGCAGATGGCCGGTTGCGGCTGATGCGGGCCTGCACCCGCGAATGCGGGAGCCGCGCCGGCGTTGCCTGCCCCGGCGCTTGCCGGAGACGCCTTGGCTGCCAACGGTCGGCTAACGGTCGGCTAACGGGTGCCGCCCACGATGGCGCCATCCCATCCCCCCGTCAGGAGCCGCCATGCACCACCACCACCTCGTTGCCCACCGACTGGCTGCCGCCGCCCTGCTGGCCGCCAGCCTGCTGCCGGCTGCCCGGGCCCAGCAGGGCCTGGACCTCAGCGCCGGCCCGGTCGACTACACGACCTGGACCCTGTTCGGCAGTGCCACGGCGCAGAACACCACGCCGGGCAACGGCTTCACCTACAGCCTGCTGTCGCTGACCAACCCGGGCACCGGTGACCAGGCGGGGGCGGCCTTCGCACCGCAGGCCCTGGCGCTGGATTTCAACCAGCCCTTCAGCTTCCACTTCAACTGGTACATCCCGCTGCTGGCCGAGCCGGGCCTGCGCGGCGACGGCATGGCCTTCGTGCTGACCACCCAGCCGGGCCTGGGCGTGGGCGGCTCGGGCCTGGGCTATGACGGCAGCCACCCGGCCAGCGTGGCCTGGGCCATCGACACCTTCCACTTCGACGGCGAGCCGGTGTCGCCCAGCCTGCAGATCCTGGCCGGCGGCAGCGTTGCGCCGCTGGCCGCCACCGAGACGGGCCTGGGCGACCGCGTGCGCGATCCGGACTTCCAGTGGTTCGGCCAGTTCGATTACCTGCCTTCCGGTCTGGACGACAACCGCGGCACGCTGACCGCCAGCATGAGCCACGTGAACCTCGGCAGCTTCAGTGCCTCGGCCGGCGTCGACTTCGACGCCCTGGGCATGGCCTCGGCCGGCGCGGTGTTCTACGGCTTCACCGCCAGCAACGGCCTGGCCACCGACGGCCATGCCACCAGCTGGGGCGCGCCGGTGCCGGTGCCCGAGCCGCAGACCTGGCTGCTGATGGCCGCCGGCCTGGCCATGGTGGGCTGGCTGGCGCGGCGGCGTGCGGCTTGAGCCCGGCGTTCAGCCCAGCAGCTCCAGCTGGAACCGCATGCGTCCCTGGATGCGGTAGACGTTGAAGTCGGCGCTGTCCAGCGTGGCGATGCGGCGCACGCCGCTGCGCTCGGCCAGCCACACCAGGGCCAGGTCGGCCCAGTCGGGGTCCTGGTCGCGGTACTTGTCGAACAGCTGCGCCATGCGGCCGTGACCGGCGGCGTCGGGCGCATGCACCTGCAGCACGCCGCGGGCCGCCAGGTCAGCCAGGTGGCCGCGCAGCCGTGCGGGCAGGAAGAAGCTGCACTCCGCCAGCACCGCCTCCACCGTCAGCAATGGCCCGTGGTGCGCCGCCAGCCAGGCGCTGGCGCGTGCATGGTGCGGGTCGTCGCGGTTGAACAGCGCCACCAGCGGGCCGGTGTCGACCAGCACCGCCCCCGGCACCTCAAGCGGCATCAGGGCCCTTGGCCAGGCGCTGCCGCACCCTCGCGCGCACCGCTGCCTTGTCGGCTGGCAAGCCGCCACCGACGACCGCCCCGATCAGGCCGGCATCGGCAAACGCGCGGTGGTTGGCGCTGGCGGTCGCGATGCCCGCGGCGGCGGGCTTGGCGGCGGCACCGGCGGACGCTTGCACCAAGTACTGCGCCAGGCACTCCTGCACGGCCAGCGTCTTGGTCACGCCGCGCTCGGCACAGTACCGGTCGAGGGCGGCCTGCAGGTTCGCATCAAGTCGCACGGTCAAGGTCATGGCAACGGCCTCGAAAATACGTCGACACTGAATGTAATACAAGCGGGCCGTTGGTGCCGCTCAGCCTTCAGCCCAGCGCCGCGTCGATCTGTTGGCGCAGGTCCATGCCCCGCTCCAGCTTGAACAGCATCGCGAACACCGCGCGCCCGTTGCTGCGCTCGGCCCACACCCGGCCGACCTGACCTTTCTCGATCTCCTTGGGCACGTTGCGCAGGAAGTCGCCCTTGTACTCGGCCACGAACACCCGGCCGTCGGTCAGCTCGCAGACGAAGTCGGGATAGAAGCGGCCCGCCGAGGTCGGCAGCCAGAAGGCGTGGACCGGCTCCGAATCCAGGTTGCGCACCCAGTGCCGCACCTGCGGGTGCTGGTCCAGCGCCATGGCGCACAGCCACTCTTCCGAGCCGTCCAGCCGCACCGCCTCCCCCAGGGACACCCCGTGCTTCGCCCGGTTCGTCGCATCCTTCACCGGATCGAACACACACTGCATGGTCAATAATTGTGGGGGCAAAAAAGGCCGGCATAGCCGGCCTTTCGTTGCTGTACTGCAGCGGCTTCGTCAGGCCTTCAACGCCGCCAGCACCTCGTCCAGCATCTTCTTCGCGTCGCCGAACAGCATGCGGTTGTTCTCCTTGTAGAACAGCGGGTTGTCGACGCCGGCGTAGCCGCTGGCCATGCTGCGCTTCATGACGATGGATGTCTTCGCCTTCCACACTTCCAGCACCGGCATGCCGGCGATGGGGCTGGTGGGGTCGTCCTGGGCGGCGGGGTTCACGATGTCGTTGGCGCCGATCACCATGGTCACGTCGGTGTCGGGGAAGTCGTCGTTGATCTCGTCCATCTCCAGCACGATGTCGTAGGGCACCTTGGCTTCGGCCAGCAGCACGTTCATGTGGCCGGGCATGCGGCCGGCCACCGGGTGGATGCCGAAGCGCACGTTGACGCCCTTCTCGCGCAGCAGCCTGGTGATCTCGAACACCGTGTGCTGGGCCTGGGCCACCGCCATGCCGTAGCCGGGCACGATGATCACGCTCTTCGATTCACGCAGCAGTTCGGCGGTCTCCACTGCACTGACCGGCGTCACCTCGCCCTGCGGCTGGGCCGCCGCACCGCCGCCGGCCGCCGGGGCCGGTGCGCCGCCGCCGAATCCGCCCGCGATCACGCTGATGAAGTTGCGGTTCATCGCCCGGCACATGATGTAGCTGAGGATGGCGCCCGACGAGCCGACCAGGGCGCCCACCACGATCAGCAGGTCGTTGCTGAGCATGAAGCCGGTGGCCGCGGCCGCCCAGCCCGAATAGCTGTTAAGCATCGACACCACCACCGGCATGTCGGCGCCGCCGATGGCCATCACCATGTGGATGCCGAAGAGCAGGGCGATCACCGTCATCACCAGCAGCGGCAGCATGCCGGCCTGGATGTCGTGCGCCTGCACGAAGGCGGCGCCGAACCAGATCACGACCAGCAGGCCGGCCAGGTTCAGCAGGTGGCGTCCTGGCAACAGCAGCGGCTTGCCGCCGATCTTGCCGCTGAGCTTGCCGAAGGCGATCAGCGAGCCGCTGAAGGTGACCGCGCCGATCAGGATGCCGACGTAGATCTCGACCTCGTGGATCGCCTTCTCGGCGCCGGTGAACTGCACCGAGGTGTCGACGTAGCTGGCAAAGCCGACCAGGCAGGCCGCGAGACCGACCAGGCTGTGCATCAGCGCCACCAGCTCGGGCATCTGCGTCATCTGCACCTTCTTGGCTGCAAACACGCCGACCGCGCCGCCCACCACCAGGGCGCCGACGATCCACGGCACGCCGCCGGCCGTGACGCGCGGACCCAGCACCGTGGCCAGCACGGCGATGGCCATGCCGACCATGCCGAACAGGTTGCCGCGGCGGGCCGTTTCGGGGTTGCTCAGGCCGCCCAGGCTGAGGATGAAAAGGATGGTGGCGCCGATGTACGCCATCGTGGCAAGGTTGGAACTCATGTCCGCTCCTTCTTGTTGTTGTGCTCGGTCACTTGCGGAACATCGCCAGCATGCGCCGCGTCACCGCGAAGCCGCCGAACATGTTGACGGCCGTCAGCACCAGGGCGAACACGGCCAGGCCCAGGATCAGGCCGTTGGGCCGGTTCAGGCCGCCGGCCGCGTCCAGCGGCGGCGCCACCTGCACCAGGGCGCCGATGGCGATGATCGAGCTGATCGCATTCGTCACGCTCATCAGCGGCGTGTGCAGGCTGGGCGTGACGTTCCACACCACCATGTAGCCCACGAAGCAGGCCAGCACGAAGACGGTGAAGTGCGCCAGGAAGCTGGCCGGCGCGTACAGGCCCACCAGGGCGAACAGCACCGCGCCGATGCCGAACACCGTGGCCAGTGAGCCGGCCGACATCGGCTCGCTGGGTGCGCCGTGGCCATGCCCCTTCTTGGCCGCAGGTGCCGCCGCTGCCGCCGCCGGCTTGGCCGGCGCCGCCGGCATCTTGATCGGCGGTGCGGGCCAGGTGACGGCGCCGTCCCTGATCACCGTGAGACCGCGGATCGCGTCGTCGTCGAAGTTGACGTTGACCTGGCCGTCCTTGGTCTTGCACAGCTCCTCGGTCAGGCGCAGCAGGTTGTTCGAGTACAGGGTCGACGACTGCTTGGCCAGCCGGCTGGCGAGATCGGTGTAGCCGACGATGGTGACGCCGTGGCGCACCACCGCCTCGCCCGGCACGGTGAGTTCGCAGTTGCCGCCCTGCTCGGCGGCCATGTCGACGATCACGCTGCCGGGGCGCATGCTCTGCACCATCTCGGCGGTGATCAGCCGCGGCGCCGGCTTGCCGGGGATCAGCGCGGTGGTGATGATGATGTCGCACTCCTTGGCCTGCTGGGCGTACATCGCCCGCTGCGCGGCCTGGAAGCCTTCGCTCATCACCTTGGCATAGCCGCCGCCGCCCGAGCCCTCTTCCTCGTAGTCGACCTTGACGAACTCGCCGCCGAGCGACACCACCTGGTCGGCCACCTCGGCGCGGGTGTCGTTGGCGCGCACGATGGCGCCCAGGTTGGCCGCGGTGCCGATGGCCGCCAGGCCCGCCACGCCGGCACCGGCGATGAAGACCTTGGCCGGCGGCACCTTGCCGGCGGCGGTGATCTGGCCGTTGAAGAAGCGGCCGAAGGCGTTGGCCGCCTCGATGACGGCGCGGTAGCCGCTGACGCCGGCCTGCGACGTGAGCGCGTCCATCTTCTGCGCCCGGCTCAGCTGGCGCGGCAGGGCGTCGATGGCCAGCACGGTGGCGCCCTTGGCGGCCAGTTGCTCCATCAGCTGCGGGTTCTGCGCCGGCCAGACGAAGCCGATCAGCATGGCGCCGGGCCGCAGCGCCGCCACTTCCTCGGGCGTGGGCGGGCGCACCTTGAAGACGATGTCGCTGCTGCCCCAGACGTCGGCCGCGCTGGCGGCGATGCTGGCGCCGGCCGCGCGGTAGGTGTCGTCGGCGCAGTTGGCCGCATCACCGGCACCGCTTTCGACCTGCACACGGAAGCCGAGCTTGACGAGCTTCTCGACCACGTCGGGCACGGTGGCCACGCGCTTCTCTCCTGCCGCCGTCTCGCGCGGCACGCCGATCAGCAAACCCATGAGGGAACTCCTGTTGTTGTGGATGCTTGGTGCCGGGCCCGGTGGGCCGCAGGGCACGCCGGTGGGCCGCAGCCGCTGCAAGAAGCTTACCCGACACGGGGCTTTCGGTCGTCCCGGGCGTGACCCACCGCACGCCGCTGCGCCGCATACGATCATCGCCATGTCGAACGACCGTTGGAAGCCCAGCGTCACCGTCGCCGCCGTGGTGGAACGGGGCGGCCGTTACCTGCTGGTGGAAGAACGCACGCCCGAGGGCCTGCGGCTGAACAACCCCGCCGGTCACCTGGACCCGGGCGAAACGCCGGCGCAGGGTGTCTCGCGCGAGTGCCTGGAAGAGACAGCCTGTGCCTTCGTGCCACAGGCCCTGGTCGGCGTGTACCTCGCGCGCTTCCAGCGCCCGCCGGCCGAGGACATCACCTACCTGCGCTTCGCCTTCTGCGGCAGCGTGGGCACGCCCGAGCCCGGCCGCCGGCTGGACGACCCCATCGAGCGCACCGTGTGGATGACCCTGGCCGAGGTGCGCGCCAGTGCGCCGCGCCACCGCAGCCCGCTGGTGCTGCGCTGCATCGAAGACCACGCCGCCGGCATTCGCCACCCGCTGGGTGTCGTCCAGGCGGATCCGTCGCTGTTGAACCCCTTCCGGCCCGCATGAACGAGACGATTTCAGACGCTGCGCCAGTCCTGCGCTTTGGTCCGGTGGCGGTGCACCTGGGCGAAAAGTCCGGCAAGTACCCCGACGGCAACCAGGTGATCGTGCAGGGCGCCGACCTGCGCGTCGCCTTCGACACGCCCCAGGTCGCCAACCGCATCGGGCCCGACTTCGATGGCGTGGACCTGGTGATCCTGGGCCACGTGCACGAGGACCACATGGCCGGCCTGCACCGTGTGCCGCGGGCCGCGGTGCAGGTGCACCAGGCCGACCTGGCCGCGGCGCAGAGCTGGGCCGGCCTGTCCGCCCACTTCGGCTACCCGCCCGAGGTGCTGGCGCCGATGAAGACCAAGATCGAGGCCGAGTTCTGCTATGCGCCGCGGCCGGACGCCACGGCCTATGCCGACGGCGCGGTGTGGCAACTCGGTGGCGGTGTCAGCGTGCGCGCCCAGCACCTGCCCGGCCACACCGCCGGCCATTGCGCCCTGATCGAGCAGAGCCACGGCGTGGCCTTCATCGGCGACATCGACCTCTCCGGCTTCGGCCCGTACTACGGCGACGCGACCAGCAACCTGGCCGACTTCCGCCGCAGCCTGGCCGCCGTGGCCACGCTGGATGCGCGGGTCTGGGTGACCTCGCACCACCGCGCCGTCATCACCGACCGCGCCGACTTCCTGGCCCAGCTGGCCGCCTTCACCGCCAAGCTCGACGAGCGCGAGTCGCGGCTGCTGGCGATGCTGGCCACCGGCCCCCAGACGATGGACGACCTGGTGCGCCAACGCCTGCTGTACCCGCCCGAGCACGACGCGCTGTGGGTGGGCTTCGTCGAGCGACGCAGCATCGGCATGCACCTGGACGAGCTGCTGGCCGACGGCCGCGTGCAGCGGCGGGACGACGGCTGCTTCGAACGCCGCTGCCGCTGAAGCGCGACGGTCAGCCCCGGCGGCGCCGGGTCAGCGCCAGGGCGCCCAGTGCCAGGCCCACCAGGGCCAGCGCGTCCGGCTCGGGCACCGGGGTGCCGGCCAGGGCCGTGACGCCGACGGTCAGGCCATGCCAGTTTTCGCTGGTGTGGGTGAAGCTGATGCTGTCGTAGGTGCCGGGCAGGCGGATCACGCCGTGCACCTCGCCGCTGCCCGAAAAGCCGGTGCCGCTGCCGTTGACCACGGGCGTGCCATTGCCCCAGTAGCCACCGCCGAAGCTCAGCACCTCGATCCGCACGCCGAAGTCCACGACGTTGCCGTTCCAGCTGACCAGCGCGATCAGCGGATCGACGACCGCCTGGGAAAACCGGATCGTCGCCGTTCCGCCGCTGTTCAGGGCGATGATGTCCGACGTTGGCGGCGCATTGTCGACGGCAGCGCTGATGTAGGGGGAGGCCGGCGCCCAGTAGTTGGTGCCGCCGTTGGTCTGTGCGAAGCCGTACGCGCCAAGGAAGGTGACGTCGACCGTCGTGCCGTTCACGTCCAGCGCTCCGGCGACGCCGGAGGTGGTCGCCAAGGTGCTGGTCCAGTCGGTCCAGGTGACCGGTGCGGCGCTGGCAGGCGCCGCAGCAGCGCTGACCAGCAGGGCAGCAGCGATGGTGTGCAGAGAGTTCATGTGGTGCTCCGGAGTCGAGTGTTCGACCTCGGTTCGCAAGTTCCTTGCCAGCAACGCCAAGTCCTTGATCTGATTGGTGTCGGCTCGGCGATGTGGGGCCGACTGTCAAGGCTGTCGACGGTGGTCGCTGACCGGGGCGGGAACACTTGCGGTCGCGCCCAGCCTGGTGCGCGGCTTCATGGCTGGCGCATGACCTGCTGCGCCAGGTCCAGTTCCAGGATCTCATCGCCATGGCCGTCCAGCCGGCCGGTGGGCTGCCAGCCCAGGTGGCGGTAGAAGCCGTGCGAGCGGCTGGCAGCGTCGGTGCTGCAGCCCAGGAACAGCCGGCGGAGGCCTTGGACAGCCAACTGCTGCACCACGCGCGCCAGCAGATCGCGGCCCAGCCCCTGGCCTTCGAATTCCGGCCGCAGGGCCAGCACCAGCACCTCGCCGCTGTCGCGGTCGCCAAAGCAGTAACCGGCCAGGGTCTCACCCAGCCAGGCCACGTGCCCGGGCGTGGCGCCGCTGCGGATGTCCTCGGCCCAGCTGCCGGCGGTGATGCCCATCGCGGCCAGCTCTGCGGCGCTGATGGCGTTCTGCCGCGTCTGCCCGCGCAGGGCGATGCAGGCGGCGGCGTCGTCGGGCACGGCGGGGCGGATCAAAGGGGCAGGCATCGCAGCGACTGGACGCAACCGCCGTGGTCCATCGACGCAGGGCGTGGATGTCGTGATGCTATGATGTTGACGCACCAACCAGTTTCTCCTCATGCGCACCACCCTGGACATCGACGACGACGTGCTCGCCGCGGCGCGCGAGCATGCCGCGCGGGAGCGCCGCTCGCTGGGCGCCGTGCTGTCGGACCTCGCGCGTGAGGCCCTGCGGCGGCCGGCCGGCACACCAGGCGCCGCGGGCGCTGTTGGCGGTGCCGGCCGACCTGCGGGTGGCCGCTTTGCCGTGCTGCCGCGGCGCGACGAGTTGGTCACGCTCGAACACGTGCGCCAGTTGCAGGACGCCGAAGGTGTCTGAACCCGGCTCGGGCGTGGCGGCGCCCGCGGCTGGCCGCGCGCTGCTGGATGTCAACGTCCTGATCGCGCTGCTCGACGATGCGCATGTGTTTTCCCGCCGCGCCAACCATTGGCTGGACGCCGCGCCGCGGCGCATCGCCACCTGTCCCATCGTCGAGAACGGGGTCATCCGCATCCTGAGCGCGCCTGCGTACTCGGCCACCCACCGGCTCACGCCCGAGCAGGTGGCCGACGGCCTGAAGGCCTTGCGCGAGGGGCTGGACCATGCGTTCTGGCCCGACGCCGTGTCGCTGCTGGACGACGCGCTGTTCGACTTCAGCCGCCTGCATGGCCACCGCCAGATCACCGATGCCTACCTGCTGGCCCTGGCGGTGCGCAACGGCGGCATGCTGGCCTCGTTCGACCAGGGCGTGCCGCTGTCGGCCGTGCGCGGCGCCAGCAAGCAGCACCTGCTGGCGCTGTGAGGCCGCGTCGGGCCGGGGGCAGCGGCAACCCGCCCCACCGCCGACAATCCCGGTGATGAAACCGCAACGTGTGGTCGTCGGCCTGTCCGGCGGCGTCGATTCGGCCGTCACCGCCTGGCTGCTCAAGCAGCAGGGGCACGAGGTCGTCGGCATCTTCATGAAGAACTGGGAAGACGACGACGACAGCGAGTACTGCTCGTCGAACGCCGACTTCGTCGATGCCGCGGCGGTGGCCGACGTGATCGGCATCGAGATCGAGCATGTCAACTTCGCGGCCGACTACAAGGACCGCGTCTTCGCCGAGTTCCTGCGTGAATACCAGGCCGGCCGCACGCCCAACCCCGACGTGCTGTGCAACGCCGAGATCAAGTTCAAGGCCTTTCTCGACCATGCAATGCGCCTGGGCGCGGAGAAGATCGCCACTGGCCACTACGCCCGCGTGCGCTTCAATGACGCGCTGCAGCGGCATGAGCTGCTCAAGGGCCTGGACCCGCTGAAGGACCAGAGCTACTTCCTGCATCGGCTGACCCAGGCGCAGCTGGGCAAGACGCTGTTCCCGGTCGGCGAGCTGCCCAAGACGGAAGTGCGCCGCATCGCCGCCGAGGTGGGCCTGCCGAACGCGAAGAAGAAGGACTCGACCGGCATCTGCTTCATCGGCGAACGGCCGTTCCGCGAGTTCCTCAACCGCTACCTGGCCAGCCAGCCGGGGCCCATCGTCGACGAGCGCGGCCGCACCATCGGCCAGCACATGGGCCTGAGCTTCTACACCCTGGGCCAGCGCCAGGGCCTGGGCATCGGCGGCGTGAAGGCCAAGGGCGCGGCGCGCGGTGCGGGTGACCACGCGCCCTGGTTCGTCGCCCGCAAGGACCTGCCGCGCAACGCCCTGGTGGCGGTGCAGGGGCACGACCACCCGTGGCTGCAGTCGCCCGCGCTGCAGTTCGACGATGCCAGCTGGGTGGCCGGCGCCGCGCCGGCCGACGGTGGCTTCAGCGCCAAGACGCGCTACCGCCAGGCCGATGCACCCTGCACGCTGGCGGCCGAGGGCGACGGCCGCTTCACCTTGCGCTTTCCCGACCCGCAGTGGGCCGTCACGCCGGGGCAGTCGGCCGTGCTGTACGACGGCGAAGTCTGCCTGGGCGGCGGGGTGATCGCGGCGGCCGAGGCGCTGGTGCCGGCCTGAGCCGGCTCAAGTCGTCCCGCCGCCCGGCCGATAGACCGGGTGCGGCGGCCTGATCGACGGGGCTGCCCTTGCCCTGGACGATCCGACCGATGCCCCGATTCCCGTGTCTTGCCCTGCTGGCTGCGCTGCTGGTCGCGGCGCCCGCGCTGGCTGCCTCGGTGGAAGTGCAGGTCAGCGATGGCGCCGGCAAGCCGCTGCCGGGCGCGGCGGTGTTCCTCGAATCGAAGGACGCGCGCGCCGCCGCCAAGCCCGGTCCGGCAGTCGACCTGGTGCAGGCCAACCGCCAGTTCCAGCCGGCGGTGACCCTGGTGACCGTGGGCACGGCGGTGAACTTCCCGAACCGCGACACGGTGCGCCACCATGTGTACTCGTTCTCGCCGACCAAGAAGTTCGAGATCAAGCTCTACGTCGGCACGCCGGCCGCGCCGGTGGTGTTCGACAACCCCGGCATCGCCGTGCTGGGCTGCAACATCCACGACACCATGGCCGCCTGGGTGCTGGTGCTGGAGACGCCGCACCACGGGCTGAGCGGCGCCGACGGCCACCTGGCCCTGGCCAACGTGCCGGCCGGCACCTACCGGCTGCGCGCCTGGCATCCCAGCCTGCCGGCCGGCGTGCCGGCGCTGGACCTGCCGCTGCAGGTGGCCGCCGCCGGCCAGGCGCCGGTGGTGGTGAAGATCGCCGGAGCCGCGCCGTGACGCTGCGCGCCTGGGTCGCGCCGCTGCGCCGCTGGCGGCCACCGCCGCTGCGCCTGTCGGGCCGCATCGTGCTGGTGTCGCTGGCCCTGCTGCTGCTGGTGCAGACGGCGGTGTTCACCGCCATCGGCCAGAACATCGACCGCAATGCCCACGCCCAGCTGGCCAAGCACATCGAGCTGGCGGCCCGGGTGTGGCAGCGCCTGCTGGACCAGCGGGCGGCCAGGCTGAACCAGGGCGCGGCGCTGCTGGCGGCCGACTACGGCATGCGCGAGGCCGTGGGCAGCGGCGACCTGGAGACCGTGCGCTCGGCGCTGGACAACCACGGCGCACGCATCGGCGCCAGCCTGTCGGCGCTGCTGGGCACCGACCTGGCGGTCAAGGCCGTCGGCGAGGGCAACGACGCGACGCTGGCCGCCGCGCTGGCCCGCCTGGCGCCGCAGCTCGTGCAGAAGCCCGGCAGCGGCGTGGTGGCGCTGGTCGCGCAGCGGCCCTACCAGTTCGTGATGGTGCCGATGCGCGCACCGGCGCTGATCGGCTGGGTGGTGATGGGCTTTCCGCTCGACCGGGCCCTGCTCGACGATCTGCAGGAGGTCACCGGCGTGCAGGCGGCCCTGGTGGCGCAGCCGATGCAGGGCGCGCCGGTGCTGCTGGTGCACAGCTTCCGCCCGCAGGCCGATGCCTCGGTCCTGGGCCGCCAGCTGGCCGACGGCGACCTGGCCATCGACGGCCAGCCGCACCTGGTGGCCACCACGCCCGTGGCCAGCGGCAGCGAGGGCCGCATCACGCTGCGCCTGGCCGGCTCCATCGACGCGGCGGTGGCGCCGTTCCGCCACCTGCAATGGCTGCTGGCGATGATCACGCTGGGCGGCGTGGTGCTGTTCGGCGCCGGCAGCGTGTGGACCGCCCGCCGCGTGACGAAGCCGCTGCGCCGCCTGGTGCAGGCCAGCGAGCGCCTGGGCCGTGGTGACGACGACGAGCCCGTGGCGCAGGAGCAGCGCGGCGACGAGATCGGCGACCTGGCCCGCGCCTTCGAGCAGATGCGCGGCAACGTGGCGGCGCAGCGTCGCGAGATCCGCGCCCTGGCCTTCACCGACCGCCTCACCGGCCTGCCGAACCGGCTGCAGTTCCGCGACGACCTGCTGCGCGCCATGGCCGGCGCCGACCCGGCGCGCCAGCACATCGCCGTGCTGATGCTGGACCTGGACCGCTTCAAGCATGTCAACGACGTGCTGGGCTATGCCTCGGGCGACCGGCTGCTGGAGCGCGTGGCCGAGCGCCTGCTGCAGGTGGTGCGCGCGGGCGACGTGGTGGCGCGCCTGGGCGGCGACGAGTTCGCGCTGCTGATGCACGACGCCGACGAGGCGCTGGCGGCGGTGGTGGCGCAGCGCATCCTGGCCGCCTTGGAGCAGCCGCTGCAGCTGGACGACCACAAGGTCGATCTCAGCGCGGGCCTGGGCATCGCCATGTGGCCGCAGCACGCCACCGAGGCCGATGCCCTGCTCAGCCATGCCGAGGTGGCGATGTACGCCGCCAAGCGCCGCACCGGCGGCGCCCTGGTCTACGACCCGGCCGTGGACACCGCCAGCGCGGCCAACCTGTCGCTGCTGAGCGAGCTGCGCCAGGCGGTCGACGGCGGCGAGTTGCGGCTGTACCTGCAGCCCAAGATCGCCATCCGCGACGGCAGCGTCTGCGGCGCCGAGGCCCTGGTGCGCTGGCAGCATCCCACGCGCGGCCTGGTGTCGCCGATGCAGTTCATCCCCTTCGCCGAGCAGACCGGCTTCATCCGCCAGCTCACGCTGTGGATGTTCGAGCAGGCGGCGGCCGAGCAGGTGGCGCTGGCCATGCTGGGCGTGCGCCGGGTGTCGGTGAACCTGTCCACCCGCGACCTGCTGGACCTGGAACTGCCGGAGAAGCTGGACGTCATCCTGCGCCGCCACCGGGCGCTGGCCGAGGGCTTCTGCCTGGAGATCACCGAGAGCGCGATCATGGACGACCCGCAGCGCGCCGAGACCACGCTGAACCGCCTGGCCGAGCGCGGCTACAAGCTGTCGATCGACGACTTCGGCACCGGCTATTCCAGCCTGGCCTACCTGAAGCGCCTGCCGGTGCACGAGCTGAAGATCGACAAGAGCTTCGTGATGGCGATGGAAAGCGACGCGGGTGACGCCAAGATCGTGCGCTCCACCATCGACCTGGCGCACAACCTGGGCCTGAGCGTGGTGGCCGAGGGCGTGGAGAACGAGGCCGTGCTGGCCCTGCTGCACGCGCTGGACTGCGACGAGGGCCAGGGCTACCACATGAGCAAGCCCATGCCCGCGGCCGAGTTCTGCGACTGGGTGGCGTGCTGGCAGGTGCGGGCGCCGGCGCGGCCGGGGCTGGCGGCTGAACTGGCGATCGGCGCACCGCTTCTTCATTGACCCACCCCCGAAGCGCCCGCGGCGCTCCCCCTCAAGGGGGCATCGCCAGCGGCCCGGCAGAGCCGGTTCCGCGGCGATCGCTTGGTCAGGTCCCGGCGGCGCGGCGATGCTTGACGGGAACGAACGGCCGGCTGGCCGGCAGCGCGTCGCCGCAGAAGCCGAAGTTCAGCGCCGGGCGCTTGCCGCTCATCAGTTCGGCCAGGGCCTGGCCCGAGCCGGCGCCATGCGTCCAGCCCAGCGTGCCGTGGCCGGCGTTCAGCCACAGGTTGGCCACGCGGCTGCGGCCGATGTAGGGGATGTTGTCCGGCGTGCTGGGCCGCAGGCCGGCCCAGAACTGCGGCTCGGTGGTGTCGGCCACGCCCGGGAAGAGTTCCTCGTAGCGTTGCACCAGGGCCGCGCAGCGCTTGCGTGCCACCGCGCCATCCAGCGACGTGTCGTAGCCCGCCATCTCGGCCGTGCCGGCGATGCGGATGCGGTCGCCCAGCCGGCTGATCGCGATCTTGCGCGTGTCGTCGAGCAGGCTGACCACGCTGGCGTCCTGCGGGCGCTTCAGGTTCAGCGTCGCCGAGTAACCCTTGGCCGGGTAGATGTTCAGCCAGATGCCCAGCTGCCGCAGCAGCGGCGCGGTGTACGAGCCCGCAGCCGCCACGTACTGGTCGGCCACCAGCGTGCGCGCCGGGCTGCCGTCGTGCAGGTGGCGCACCCGCACGCCGCTGATCTGGCCACCGGCCATGTCGATGCGCTGGATGGCGGTGTCGTGCAGGAAGGTGGCGCCGCGCGCACGGCAGCGGGCGGCCAGCTGCTGGGTGAAGACCATCGCGTCGCCCGACTCGTCGCTCGGCGTGAAGGTGCCGCCGTGGATGTTGGGTCCGAAGGCGGCCAGCGCCGGTTCCACCTTCAGCACCGCGTCGCGGTCCAGCACGCGGCGGTCGACACCGACCTGGCGCATCAGCTCGGCGGCCTGGGCGCCGGCCTCGAAGTCGGCTTGCGACGAGAAGAAGTGCAGGATGCCGCGCTCCAGCCGGTCGTACCGGATGCCGGTGGCCGCGACCACCGACTTCAGCGACTCGTGGCTGTAGCGGCCCAGCGCCACCAGCTGGCGCACGTTGCGGGCGAACGCGGCATCGGTGCACTGCGTCAGGAAGGACAGGCCCCAGCGCCACTGGTGCACGTCCAGCCGCGGGCGGAACAGCAGCGGCGAATCGTCGCGCAGCAGCCACTTCGCCACCTTCAGCGGCGCGCCGGCATTCGCCCAGGGCTCGCAGAAGCTCACCGAGATCTGCGCGCCGTTGGCGAAGCTGGTCTCCAGCGCAGCATCGGGCTGGCGGTCGACGACGGTGACCTGGTGGCCCTCGTTCAGCAGATGCCAGGCGGTGGACACGCCGATGATGCCGGCGCCGAGGACGATGACGTGCATGGAGATCTCCTTGGGCTGCAGTGCCTTGCTGGCGATTCTCGGCAGGGCGGCATCCAAACTGAAGCACCATTCATGAAAGTTGGTTTTAATCAGAAAAACTGATCTACGAATGCGCACATTGCCGCGGGTGCGCTGACCACGGCGTGCCGGCGCCCTTCAAGCGTGGGATGCGCGAAGCCGGGCGCGGTGTGAATATTGCCCGCACAGCGCGCGGGGACAAGGTTTCCAATCGTCACTGCTGGCTGCACACCGTTGTCCAGCGGCCCCGTCCAGAGAAGCGCCATGCCAGCCTCCGCCACGCCCAGCCTGATTGCCCGCCTGACCCGCCGCCGCCCGCGCACCCAGCGCCAGCCCGAGCCGGCCGACCTGGGCACGGCCTTCGGCATGGAGCAGTGGCTGGACGAGCGTGACCACGGTGGCCTGCCCTCGGGCAGCACCCCAGCCCGGCGCTCCTGGCTGCCGCGCTGGCTGCAGGGCGGCGCGCCACGCTGATCCCCGGCCGGCACGGCCAGGTCGCCATCTGACCTGATCAGTCACGTTCTGCACGCGCCGCCTAGAATGGCAGCGTGACCCGCCTCAGCTTCCGCCAGAAAGTCCACCTCGCCCGCGAGGAAGCCATCGTCAGCGCGGTCAAGCGCCTGCTCGCCGAAAAGGGCTACGAGCAGATGACTGTCGACGAGGTGGCGGCCGAGGTCGGCATCGCCAAGGCCAGCCTGTACAAGCACTTCGCCTCGAAGGAGGCGCTGGCCGCGGCGGCCATGGTGCAGCTGATGGACCTGGCGCTGCAGCAGGTGGCCGCCGAGCAGGCCCGTCCCGGCGCCAGCGCGATCGACAAGCTCAAGGCCATCACCCGCTGGACGCTGGAAACCCAGCTGGCCGGCCGCATGCCCACGTTGCCGGCCGAGAACTCGGCGCTGCGCAACGCGCTGATCGCCGACAAGGCCTACATGGACGGCCTGATGCAGCTGAGCGACGAACTCGGCGCCTGGATCGTGCAGGCCCAGGCCGACGGCAGCATCAACCGAACGCTGCCGCCCGAGGCCGTTCTCTACACGCTGTTCGCCCGCGCCTGCGACCCGGTGGTCGGCTTCCTGAAGGCCGGCGGCGGCCACAGCGACAGCCAGATCATCGACTGGGTGATGCTGACCTGCTTCGAGGGATTGGCCGGGCGCAGCGCCGCGGCCTGAACGGCCGGCCGGGCTCCCCGGTCAGCGGATGACCAGGACCGGCACCTCGCACTGCGCCATCACCCGCGTGGTGACCGAGCCCAGCACCAGGCTGCCCAGCAGGCCGTGGCCGTGCGAGCCCATCATCAGCAGGTCGAACTTGCCCTTGGTGGCGGCGGTGGCGATGGTGTCGGCCGCCGGGCCCACTTTGGCGACGAAGTCGGCCTTGAGCTTCTGCTTGCCGAAGAAGCTGCGGATGGGCTTGAAGACCTTCTCGCTTTCTTCCGCGTAGTGCGCCTGCAGCACGGCCTTGTCCAGCACGGCGGCGGCGCGCGGCGGCACGGCAGGTGTCACATGCAGCAGGGTGTACTGGTGCGCCTCGCCCAGCCATTCGTCGTGCGCGGCCAGGTAGGCCAGCATGCGCTTGGTGAACGGGCTGCCGTCGACGGGCACGAGGATCTTCATGGGCGGGTCTCCTGTCGGTGATGGAAACCCAGTGTCGCACCACGCCCGGGCGCGGGCTTGCTTGCGGTCAAGTGCGTCCAGCGGGGCCGGGCACCGTGATCAGTTTCAGCGGCTCGAAGCCCTCGGCCTCGCCCTTGCGGATCAGGCCCATCGCCTGGCTGACCACGCGGGTCGGCGCACGGCCCGGGCGCGGCACGCTGTAGTCGTGGCGGCAGTGCAGGTGGCCATGCAGCCACAGGTCGGCCAGCGGGATCAGGTCGTCGTCGGCATTGCAGAAGCTGGCCGTGCCGGGCTGGCGGCCGAAGCGCGGGTCGGCGCTCAGCAGGCTCGGCGCGAAGTGGGTGACGACCACCGTCGTGTCCCAGCCGCCAGGCGCCGCACCCGGGTTGGGTTGTTGCAGTTCGTCGGCCAGCCAGGCGCGGCAGGCCAGGGATTCGTTGCGCAGCCCCTCGGCGGTCAGCTCGGCACCGTCGATGCGGGCGTCCATCAGCTTCAGGAAGTAGTTGGTGGCGCGCATCGCCCGCTCGCGGCCCTGGTCGCCGAACAGGTCGAAATCGGACCAGCGCACCGTGCCCACGAAGCGCACGCGCAGGCCGGCGGCGCTGGTGACCACCAGGCTTTCGCGCTCCAGCAGGCGGATGCCGTGCTGCGCCGCGTGGGCGCGCAGGTCGGGCCAGCTCAGCCGCAGGTCGCGGCCGTCGAACTCGTGGTTGCCGGCGACCATCAGCACCGGCACGGGCCAGTCCGCGAAACGCGCCAGCGCGTCCCAGCCGCTGTCGATGTCGCCGGCCAGGATCAGCAGTTCGGCGCCGGGCGCGGGCTGCGGGGCGAAGTCTTCCGACTCGAGATGGAGATCTGAAAAAAGTTGGAGCCGCATGAGCGGCTCCAGTTTAGGCGGCGGACGGGCATCGCCCGGTCGCGGCGGTGTCAGGCGCTGAGCTTGCGTTCGAGGTCCGCCTTGATCGCCAGCAGCTGCGACGGCAGCCGCGCCGACAGCTGCTGGAACAGCTCGCCGTGCAAGCCCAGCTCGGTCTGCCAGGCGGCCTTGTCGATCGAGATCACGCTGTCGTACTGGGCCTGGGTGAAGTCCAGGCCGGCCCAGCTCAGGTCGTCGAAGCGGGGGCTCACGCCGAAGATGTTCTCGGTGCCGCCGGCCGTGCCGTCCACGCGCTCGAGCATCCACTTCAGCACGCGCATGTTGTCGCCGTAGCCGGGCCAGACGAACTTGCCGTCGGCGCCCTTGCGGAACCAGTTGACGCAGAAGATCTTCGGCAGCTGCGCCGCGCCGGGGCCGGCGGCGAGCTTCTCGCCCATCTTCAGCCAGTGGGCGAAGTGGTCGCCCATGTGGTAGCCCATGAAGGGCAGCATCGCGAACGGGTCGCGCCGCACCACGCCCTGGGCGCCGGCGGCGGCGGCGGTGGTCTCGCTGCCCATGGTGGCAGCCATGTACACGCCCTCGGCCCAGTTGCGGGCTTCGGTGACCAGGGGCACCGTGGTGCTGCGGCGACCGCCGAAGATGAAGGCATCGATCGGGTAGCCGACCGGGTCGTCCCAGCGCGCGTCGAGCACCGGGTTGTTGGTGGCGGCCACGGTGAAGCGGGCGTTGGGGTGCGCGGCCTTTGCGCCGGTTTCCTTGGCGATGGCCGGCGTCCAGTCCTTGCCCTGCCAGTCGATCAGGTGGGCCGGGGTCTCGCCGTCCATGCCTTCCCACCACACGTCGCCGTCGTCGGTCAGCGCCACGTTGGTGAAGATCACGTCCTGCTTGAGCGAATCCATGCAGTTCGGATTCGTCTTGTAGTTCGTGCCCGGTGCCACGCCGAAGTAGCCGGCCTCGGGATTGATCGCATGCAGGCGACCGTCGGCGCCCGGCTTGATCCAGGCGATGTCGTCGCCCACCGTGGTCACGGTCCAGCCGTCCAGCGCCTTCGGCGGCACCAGCA
>Ga0116179_1000910_pt1 | contig 22600 bp, 20 predicted proteins | sample AD_UKC071_MetaG_FD_89751 | JGI IMG/M metagenome (GOLD analysis project Ga0116179, IMG submission 89751) | Active sludge microbial communities of municipal wastewater-treating anaerobic digesters from USA - AD_UKC071_MetaG | ecosystem: Engineered > Bioreactor > Anaerobic > Digestate | place: USA...
ACCGCCTTGCGGGGCGAGTCCTGAGCCGCTCCGGCTTCATCCACGAGGCCGTCACCGCCGCCATCGACGCCTCACAGCAACGAGCCGGCCATCCCCTGCAGCCCGTCGAAGGGAAGCTGCCGACCCGGCCGGCGCGTCGACGAGGATGACCGCCCGCCACTGGACTTGTCGGTGAGATCACCGCCACCTCGCCACCAAGTGACTATGGATTGGACATTGAATGGCCTTCAGAGGGAAGACCGTAGGTGCGCAGCAGCAGTTCCCGTCACCGGAGGAGCTTTACCTGAGCGGTACCCTCCCACGCACTACGGAAGCCGTCGACGGCCTCTGGCTCCATCAAGGCGACGTCATCCGGGCCTACGCAGAGCATCACCAGAACACCCCCGACCTCGCGCTCGAGCTTCCTACCGGCTCCGGCAAGACGCTCCCGGGCCTGCTCATCGCGGAATGGGTACGTCGCAAGGGCGAGGGACCGGTCATGTACGCCACCCCCACCAAGCAGTTAGCCCGTCAGGTGCTCTCTACGGCGCAGCGCGAAGGGGTGCCTGGGGTCCTGCTCATCGGCAGTCACCGCACCTGGAGTACAGCCGACGAGAGTGCCGTCGAGGGTGGTGAAGCCGTCGGTATCGCCACGTACAGCGCGATCTTCAACAGCAGCCCGAAGGTGCCCGTTCCACGTCTCATCATGTTCGACGATGCCCACGCCGGCGAGCAGTTCGTCGGCTCCGAATACGGAATCAGCATCCGCCGGAACGAAGACCTCGACGCATACCTCCACGTCCTGGAGGTACTCAAGCCCTTCCTGTCCGGCCTGCTGCTTCAGCGCCTTCAAGGCGCGCCGGATCCGGGCGCCCACCATCAAGTGCGCCTTATCCTGCCTGCCATCGACACGGCGGCCCTCGCCACGCTCGATGCCGCCCTGCCCCAGCTGCAGGACTATGTGTTCCGGCTCGCCATGATCCGCTCGGGGCTGGCGTCGTGCTGCATCTATTTGTCCTATGGCGGCATTCAGATCCGTCCGATGATTCCGCCAACATTCGAGAACAGGATCTTCTCCCGGGCGGGCCAGCGGATCTACCTGTCGGCGACGCTCGGATCGGGAGGTGAGCTGGAGCGAGCCTTCGGCCGAGCTGAGATCGTCCGGATGCCGCTGCCCACCAAGACGCCGCCGCGCTCCGGACGACGACTGTTCGTGTTCCCTGATCTCGCTTCCGGCGGTGACGCCGTCGGTCTGACCAAGCGAATTGTCGGCCTCACCGACAAGGCCCTCGTGCTCAGCCAAGACACGGTCGCCAAGACCGAAGCGGCCGCGGCCGCTCTCGCAGGAAAAGGTGTGTCCGTGATGGGACGAGACACCCTTGATCAGGGGCTCGAACGCTTCGCCGAGGCACCGACCGGCGTGCTCGGGCTCGCCAACCGGTATGACGGTCTAGACCTTCCGGGGCGCGCGTGCCGGATCGTCGTACTCGGCGGAAAGCCTGATGCCGTCAGCCTTCAGGAGAAGTTCCTGAGTGATCGTGCCGAGGCCAGCGTTGCGCTGGCCGAGCGTCTGCGCACCCGCATCGTGCAGGGCGCCGGCCGGTGCACCCGCGGTCCGAACGACTACGCCGTGGTCGCCGTTCTCGGATCGGACATCACGCGGTACTTCAGTCGTCCCGACAACCGCGAAGCGCTCGAGCCCGATCTGCAGGCCGAGGTGGAGTTTGGCTGGCAGAACAGCAAAGGCGCTGATCCCGACGACATCATCGAGAACGTCCAGATGTTCCTGGACCACGACACAGGTTGGCGCGAGCAGGGCGAGCCCATGGTGGCCGAGTTTCGACAGGATGCGGTCAAGGTCGAGTCACCTGCAGCGGACGCTCTCGGCCAGTCCGCCGCGGCCGAAGTGGAGGCCTGGCAGCTTGCATTCCGCGGCGACTGGCTCGGCGCCAGCGAGCAGCTGCAAGAGGCAGCTCGTCTAGTCGGCGTCGGCGGTGACGATACACGGGGCTACCGCGGTCTGCTGCTCTACATATCAGCTGTCTGGCTGCATATCGGGGCGCAGGATGAAGCGCAGCGTGGCCGTGCTCGTGCGCTGGTCCGAGACGCGGCAGCAGCGTCCAACCGTGGCACCTGGCTCAAGGAGATGCGGGAGTTCCCAGGGAGTGAGGCGATGCCGCTTCTCGGTATGGACGTTGTCGCCGTCAATGCGATCGCCGCACGCCTGCGTGGCCAACTGCGGGCAAACCGAATCCATGACGATCTATCGGCGATGCAGCAGGCGCTGGCGCAAGCCGAAGCAGCCATCTACGAGGCCGGGCTCACCACTATGGGGACATACCTGGGTGCCGCCGCCTCTAAGCCCAAGGGGCAGGGGCGATGCGACTCTGCGTGGCAGTGGGACACGGCCATGTGGATGACAGTCGAGGCAAAGTCCGAGCAGCACGCAGACGGACTGTTGCCGCTGCATGACGTCCGCCAGGCCAACACCCAGCTCGATCAACTCGCCGCCGACAGCGGAGTAGATCATCCACCTGCAGGAAGCCCGGCGATCATCGTCTCCGACCGATTGACCGTTGACCCGTCACACGCTCCTGCCGCGAACCCGAACGTCTACCTGGCGTCGACCGAGACCATCCGGCAAATCGCCGGTGATGTGTCGTCCGTGTGGAGCGATCTCCTGACCAGTGCTGCAGGGATCCAGGCGGAGCACCTTCTCCGCCAACACGTGCGATCAGTCATGACCGAGTACGGCTGCCTGCCGAGCCAGGTGGTCGATCGCCTTACCCAGCAGCGGATTCGACCGGGGGACTAGTGAGTTCAGAGTGAGCGGGGCAGTGACGTGAGGTTCAAGCGGCGCAACACTGAGGCACTGGCCAACCTCATCTGCGGCAACATCGGATCGTCCGACCCTGTCGACAGCAACGAGCTGGCCTACTTCCCGTACAGGTCAAGCGCGCACATCACCGAGTTCTTCCGAGACCTCGACACCGACTGGGAGCACGACGGCTCGACCCGCCACCGATGGGTCGCTGATGTTCTGGAGTCGATGCTGGCGGAGCCGCACGACGGTCCCACACATCCGCCGGAGACCTTTTGTCGCCTCATTGACCAGCTGATGAGCCCTGCCGACGCCATGAACGAAGGACCCGAGCGCCCCACGGCCCTGGAACAGCTCAACACCGTCCTTGCCCGCGAAGGCTTCGAGGCCTTCTACGGTCAGGACCGGCACTGCTACCTGCGGCATGTCGGCACCAACACCCTGACGATCCTTCAAGCCAACCCGCATCGCCCGCTCAGCCCGGCAGAGATGCAGCGCCGCGCTGAACTCGCGGCCTACCTAGACGGATGCAGCGAGGACGACCTCATCGAAGAGGTTCTCCTGCCGCTCTTTCGCCAACTCGGCTTCCACCGCATCACGGCCGCCGGCCACAAAGACAAGGCGCTGGAGTACGGCAAGGACATCTGGATGCGCTACACACTTCCGACCCAGCACGTCCTGTACTTCGGGCTTCAGGCGAAGAAGGGAAAGCTGGACGCGTCGGGTATTACGAAGGCCGGCAACGCCAACATTGCCGAGATCCACAATCAGGCGCTCATGATGCTCGCGCACGAAATCTTCGACCCGGAGATCAATCGACGGGTGCTGGTAGACCATGCGTTCATCGTGGCGGGCAAGGAGATCACCAAGCAGGCTCGCAACTGGCTCGGCAATGCGCTCGATGCTTCAAAGCGCAGTCAGATCATGTTTCTGGACCGGGTCGACATCCTGAATCTGTTCGTAGTCACCAACCTGCCGCTGCCAGAGGCTGCTAGGCCGCCGTCCCTAAACGATCCTTGGTTGAGATCCACTAACGAGCCGCCCTTCTAAGACTAGCAGCTCGCCTGACCTTTGCCGAAGTCCTCGCGTTGACTCACGGTAGATGCCCGCGTAGGTCGAGTCGTTGACTCATCTCAAGATGCCCGCGTGGTGAGCATCGAGGATGGAGCTGACGATGGCGGCACGTAAGGCGATCACGAAGGCCCAGCTGGATCGGTGGGTGAAGGCGACCCGAGCGGAGAAGTCGACGATCCTGGATGCGGTGTGCGAGGTCAGCGGGTGGCATCGTGATCATGCCCGTAAGGCGATCCGGCAGGGCCTGGCCGATCAGGCTCGGGGAGGTCCCGCGCCGCGAAAGCGGCGGGACCCGGTGTGCGTGTATGGCCCCGAGACGGTCGAGCTGCTCACCCGCTGCTGGGCGGCGCTGGATGGCCCCTCGGGTAAAACGGCTCGCGCCAGCGCTGCCACAGCTGCTGGCGAACATGGGCCGCCATGGCCACCTCAACGGCATCCCCGAGGGAGTGATCGAGCAGGTCAAAGCCATGTCACCGGCCACGATCGACCGGCGCCTCGCGCCGGCTCGAAGCGGGCTGGTCGCCCGTCAGCCGATCAGCCACACCCGCCCGGGTTCGATGCTGAAGGCCTCGATCCCGATGAAGACCTGGCACGAGTGGAACGACACCCGCCCCGGGTTCGTGCAGATCGATCTGGTCGGGCACGAGGGCGGGGACAACAACGGGCAGCTCTTCTACTCCCTGGACGCCACCGACGTGGCCACCGGCTGGACCGAGACCATCACCGTGCGCTCCAAAGGCGAACGGATCGTCGCCGCCGCCCTGGGCGAGCTCCAGCTGCGGTTCCCCTTCCACATCGCCGGGATCCACTCCGACAACGGCAGCGAATTCATCAACCACCACCTGGCCCGCTGGTGCCACGCCCGCCAGATCACCTTCACCCGCGGCCGCTCCAGCCACAAGAACGACCAAGCCCACATCGAGCAGAAAAACTGGAGCGTCGTACGCCGCAGCGTCGGCTACTTCCGCTACGACACCCCCCGCGAACTCGACCTGCTCAACCAGCTCTGGCCGCTCACATCAGTGCAGGTCAACCTGTTCCTACCGCAACAAAAGCTGATCTCCAAGACCCGCACCGGCGCCGTGGTCCGCAAGAAACACGACCTCGCAGCCACACCCCTGCAACGCCTGCTCGACCAGCACCCGCACCTGCTCGACCCCCACGACCAGCGTCGCCTGGACGACCTCCTGCACACCACCGACATCCTCACCGTGCGCCAACAGATCGCCGACATCCAAGCCAACCTCATCGAACTCGCCCGCCGCCGCGGAGCCGTCCAACCCCGAGCCAAAACCAACGCCGTCTACCTCAGCCGACGAAAAATGACCCCCACAACGCGGGCAAAACCAGATGAGTCAACGACCCGAACCACGCGGGCATCTTGACATGAGGCAACGGGGGTCCTCGGCGAGGCGCGCCTGATCACCCCCGCTACTGCTGCTGCGGATAGGTAGGTGACATGTCGGGTTAGGCGGGGGTTAGGCCTGGGTTAGGCCCTCTTGTGGAGGGACACCTCCAGTGAGGATGCCCGGCGACACCCAGGGCACGGATGGCCATTCCTCGATCCAGGCCGATCTCGGCATCGCGTGGGAGGTGTCAACGTGGAGCACGCGCAGCGCAGCGAGCATGAACGACGTTGACGCCGACGAGCGATGGCGAACAATGCCCCGTCGAAGAGTGGCCTTGCCATCCTCATCGTGGGTGGCACTTCACCCTCAACCAGAGTGTCCGTCTACACCTCTCCATACCCGCGAGGTCGAGTCACCCGATGGTCTGCTTGCGGTTGCTCGCTTCCCAGGCGAGCAGAAGACACTCCGAGCACCGCGGGGCATCGGGTGGGATGTTGGCAACGGGCCAGTGAGACGCTGGGATGCCGCAGTAGGTCTCGGTGTTGCCGCCGAACAGCAGCGCTGCGTGCAATGTCCCATCGGGGGTCACTGTCCAGAACTTCGCGATGCGATCGTCGAGATGCGGCACGAGACCTCTCCTCGGTGCGGCCTGCCCGGCTGCTATGGCTTGGTGTTGTCGATAGCGCGGGTGATGGAGTCGGCCGGCGGTAGGGCTTGGCGGACGTCCTCAGGCAGCTGGTCGTAGGTGTAGGTAGCGACGGCGACCGGGGCCGCGGTGGAGGCCAGGGAGTATTCGACGACCTGGTCGTCGCGGCTGGTGCACAGCAGGATCCCGATGGTTTCGGCGTGCAGGTCGGGGTTGCGGAAGTGCCGTTCGACGGCTTGGACGTAGAAGCTGAGTTGGCCGGCGTCGCGGGGGTCGAAGCGTCCGACCTTCAGCTCGACGACGATGAAGCGGACGGCGGGTTGGTACTGCAGGAAGATCAGGTCTGCGGTGAACTCGTGATCTCCGACGCGTAGGGGGACTTGGCGGCCGACGAAGGCCAGCCCGTCGCCGAGCTCGAGCATGGTGCGGGTGAGATTGTCCATCATCGCGTCTTCGACGGCCTGCTCGTGGACGGGGCCGGCCAGGCCGAGGAAGTCCAGCAGGACGGGGTCGCGGGTGGACTGCTGGGCCAGGTCGCTGTCTGCCGGCGGGAGGCGGTCGGGGAAGTTCGAGGGCGCGGCTCCGACGCGGGTGTGCAGCCGGCCTTTGATGCGGTCCTCCAGGACGCCGCGGCTCCACCCGTCGGCGACCGCCCGGGCGGCGTACCAGACTCGCACGTCGGGGTCGTCGAGGCGGTCGAGCAGGACCATGACGTGGCCCCACGGCAATTGCGCAGCAGCTGCTGCGCAATTGGGGTCCGGCCACTCTCTGGCGAGGGTGCACATGTATTGCAGGTTCCGTGCGCCCAGGCCTGTGCGGTCGGGGAACCGCAGCCGCAGGTCAGCGGCCAGGCGTTTGATAACCTGGGCTCCCCAGCCTTGCTCCTGCTGCCGGGTGATGATGGCGCGTCCGACCGCGTGGTAGGTCATGAAACGTTGCTCGGCGACCGAGGCGATCGCCCGCGCCCGGCCCTCCTGCAGGGTCGTGATGATCTCCTGCACGAGCCCTTCGTAGGCGCGCTCACCCTGGATGGCGCCCTCGTTCACAACGTGCCCTCGGAGCCGTCGGTGGTGCTGCGGCGGTGTAGGAGGTCGCCCGGGCTGCACGATAGGACGCCGCACAGCGCGTCCAGCGTGATCAGATTCAGCCGTTCCGGTGGGGTACGGACCAGCCGCGAGACGTGGGCCTCCGACGGGGCCGTATCGCCGAGCACCTCCACGAGCCGGCGGTGCAAGTCCGTCGCGAACCGGACGCCGGCGTTGGCCATGCACACCTGAAGCCGCCACTCGATCACCGCACCAGCGTGGCTCACCTGCTACCCTGGCGTCAACCGCTGGCCCTGCGCGTCTGAATTTCGTTTCCGTCATCAAACGCCGATAATAATGATTATGTCAACTCTCGATCTGCGTGCCGCATCAGATGAATCGCCGACTTCTGCCTGGTTTATGGCCCGCGGTCGGGTCCTGCTCGTCGAGGGAGGCTGGCGGAACCAGCAGCTGAGCCCAGGTTCAGAAGGTGCTTCGTGGCCTCGGCGACGGCATCATCAGAAGGTGCCTCGTGGCCTCGGCGACGGCATCATCAGAAGGTGCCTCGTGGCCTCGGCGACGGCATCATCGCTGCGATGCGCGAGGGCCTCGACTCCGGTCCCGGAAAGTCCGCCGAGCATTTGCGGGCGCTCATGCATTACCACGGCCTGTTTACCATCGCGATCTGTACCTAGCGCGCTTCGAGCACCATCCCTTCTAGGATTTAGAGCCTCCATAAAACCGAGGCGAAACACAACAGTCGCGCGAACGCGTGGGCACACCCCCCTCCCCATGATTCCGCCCAATTCCCGTAGATCATCTACCCACATTCAGGCCCGGTGTGTGGGCCACCAACTGCCAAACTCGTCGAGTTGGTACGTAGAGACGTCACAACCCCATCTTCTCAGCTCAGGAGCACTTTTCTTCATCACGCCACGTCACGTCCGCGAAATCTCCCGGGTCAGCTGATTCGGCGCAAGTAGTCATCCCGGTTGAGCGGATTAAGATCCGTCCGAGGACGAACGGGGAAGGCTCCGGGAACGCGAGCGTAGTGGTTGAACTCGGTCTCCAGGAAGCCCTCCCCGCGCGTCATGCCCGGGATTAGGGTCCGTAAGTCAGGCACCTTCGCGGCCCGCAGGTAGCCCTCCACGATACAGGTCGTCCCCTTGAGCACGGGCTCAGCGGTAATCTCACCAAACTCCGGGACGACCCGAGCGAACTCGCCGAGGGCGTCGGCGGGGCACTCCAGGTGGAAAGATTCGATCGGTTCCTGCACCTCAGTAGTAGCCCGCCGCAGCGCAGCCATCACCGTCAGCGGGGCAAGCTTTCTGTGGTCCGCCGCCGTGCTCGTGGCCCAGTCCCTGTGAAGGATGTTGTGCGTCATGGTCACAATGCAGTCGACGACCTCCCAGCCGTAGAGCCCCTGCTGGAGCGAGCGCATCGCGGCCTCTTCCACGGCCTTGTAGAAGGCCGCGGGAACACTTCCCGTGTTGATCTCGAGCGCGAAGACACGACCTGAGCCAACAGGCCCGGGCTCGACCCGTAGGCCAATGGTCGCGATGAAGGGGGAAGGAGCCAGGTCCAGTGCTTCTCCGACGCCGAGCACCCGCTCGACGTGAACGATGGTCGACGTGCTAAACAGGGCCTGGACCTTGAACTCAGTCTCTAGCGTCTCCTGTATGACCTGCTTCTGGATGTCTCCGTAGAGCGACACATATATCGCGGCCGCACCGTCGTCCTGACGTAGCCCTATGAGCGGGTCCTGCTCAGCGATCTGGGCCAGCGCTTGGTACAGCCTCCCCCGGTCCTGCGGGTTTACGGGCTGCACTGCGGACTCAAGGAAGGGACGGGCGAAGTACACGCGTTGGCCGGTCCGGTCGGTTCCGATCTCGTCGCCGATCTTCGCTTTGTCGAAGCCCCACACCTTGGCGATCCGCCCGGTCTCCACGGCTTTGACGGGCACCGCTACGCCCTCGTCGAAGACACTCAGGGCGGTGACCCTCTGGTCGATGCCGGCCACTGGGACGCGCTGACGTACCCGCAGAAGTCCGTTGACCACCTTGGCGTAGCACACCTTCTCACCGCCAGAGCCACGCTCGATCTTGAAGACGCGGCCGCGCAGGGCGCCGGATTCTGCGGGTGCGGCAGGCAGGTACGTCACGATTGCATCGATGAGCTCCGGCACTCCGGCGCCGGACATGGCCGACCCAAACAACAGGGGGTGTGCAGCGCCAGCCCTCGCCGCGCGAACCAGGGCACTGTGCAGGATCCTCGCGTCGACCTCGGTCCCTTGCTCGACGAACAGCTCAAGCAGTTCTTCGTCGCGGTCAGCGAGGATCTCGACTGCGTCCTGGCGAATAGCTGGTGGGAACACGGCCCAGGGCTGGTAGCGCGCGACGCGGGTACCCAACTCTACGGGCCACCCCAGCGGCACCACGCGGGGCGTGAGGCGGTCGCCAATCTCCGCGACGAGAGTGTCCGAACGCGCGCCGACGCGGTCGATCTTGTTGACGAAGACCACGAACGGCAGCCCTCGCCGGACCATGGCCCGGAACAGGATCCGGGTTTGCGCCTGGACTCCCTCGACGGCGGAGACGACGAGGATCGCCCCATCAAGCACATCGAGCGTCCGCTCGATCTCGGCAATGAAGTCCGGGTGCCCTGGGGTGTCCACCACGTTGACCACGGTGTCGCCATGCCGAAACGCAGTGACGGCGGCCTGGATGGTGATCCCGCGTCGTCGCTCCTGCTCCAGGGTGTCGGTGACCGTGGTGCCTCGGTCAACGCTGCCGGGCTCCGCGATCACCCCAGCCTCGAATAGAATCCTCTCGGTTGTCGAAGTCTTTCCGGCATCAATGTGCGCAAGAATTCCTACGCTAATTGCGCGCACTTGGCCCGTTCTGCGGTCGGCGCCCTCCCTTGTCACACGCTCCCCTTTACCTTTGCTGCCTCACCATGTGACTGCAGCATCTGCTCGTCGCTGCCGAAGGCGCGGGCGAGAGAACGGAATGCAGACGGGCGCCGGGAGGGGTCATACCGCCACAGCCACGCCCGGACCATATGGCGCGGCCGTCCGCCGTCCTCGAAGGCCGTCCGGCCGTGCAGGGTGCGGTAGTTATCGATCCACAAGCACTCGCCGCGCTGCAGGGTCAACGTGGTGTAGCGCCCCCGGTCATTAGCCAGCCGGTCGAACGCATCGAGCGCGTTCCACCGCTCCTGTGCCTGCTCGTCGTCGTGAATCCCCTGCCGCAGCAGATGAGAACCGTACTGGACCACGACTTCCTCGCCTGTCCGAGCCAGCACCGGCGATTTGACCCCCTCGCGACCGGGTCTGGTGTCGCTCGACCCGGCGGGCAGAGCCCAGGACCAGTCCTGGAAGTAGATGCTGATCCGGCCGGAGTCTTGATTGAGCTGCTCGTGGACGTCCTGTGCCTGCCTAAGCAAGGTGATGCCACCTTCTGTCGCCGGGCTGAGGCAGAGCAGTCCAAGGATCTCGACAGGATCCGTGTGCAGGAGCATGCGGCTGTTACTCAGGTACCCACGGGCCGTCTCTGTATCCGCCGGCCTGGTGTCTAACACATCCACGAGTTGGTCGCCGCTGACGTCCTGCGGCACGAGACTCCCGAGCAAGCTGGCGGTCGCCAACAACAGCGCCCGCAGTTGCTCATCGCCAAGCTGGGGGTCGAATCGCGTCACAATGGGACGTCCGGCATCCAGGTCCGCTATGAGTCGGGTGGCGAACGGGCCGTCCGCCACCCGACTCATAGCGGACCTGGCTGGCCATCTGGTGCCTCCGACCATCAGTTGACGTTCCGTCGCCGCGTCGAGGTCGATCAGCCGAGGCCAAGGCTGAGCGTTGCTCTGCATAGTGGCAGTTCCTCCCAATGGTTGAGGTGGGGCGCTGGTGATCTAGACACGGGCCCCCCCTGAGCCGCCATCCAGGCGCATCAGAGTGCCGTTCGCCTGCGGGCCTAGGCTCTGCAGGAAGATCACCGCGGACGCGCAAGTATCCAGCGCGATGAGCGTGTCTTGCACGTACTCGGGGTTAGCCCGGGACAGATACAGCTCAGTCGTCCGCTCTGCTGACCACTGGCGTGCGGCGGCGATACGCTCTAGCTCACCCACCTTGCGGGGGGTGGCCAGAGGCCCGAGCAGAAGGATGCTGACCGCGAAGTTGGTTCCGCGGGCGAGCTTGGCCAGGGCGTTCACCAGCGCGTGCGCCGCCAGCTTCGTTGCCGGATACCCGGCCGAGGTCGGCTGGACGGAGTACACCGAGTCTGAGGAGCAGTGCACGTAGGTGCACGGGACGAGCGTCCCCGCCTCGCGGATCCAGCCGTCCATGGCCGCGTACGGGACGGAGGCGTTCACAAGGAACTGCTGCTGCACGCCCCGGACAAGCTCACCGGGATTCGTGGTCGAGTCAGAATCCGGATAGACCACCGCACAATTGACGACGAGAGCGGGCGTGGCCGCTTTAAGCCTGCCCATCAGATGGTCGGCGGCACCCTCCGCCGTCAGATCCAGGGCCAGGTCGTCTTCATGGGCCGGGTGCCGGGAGACACCGGTCACCACCCAGCCTGTAGAGCGCAGGTGCGCCACGATGTGCTTGCCGAGCCCTGACGAAGAGCCCAGGACGAATGCTCTTCCAGCCATGGTCACGACTCCTCTGCAAGGGCAGGCAGATAGACAGCAGACACGGGGCCGGAGGCTGGGATGGCGGGTGACGGCCAACGGTCGGCGAGAAGAACGCCGGCTATCTCGGCAGCGATCGACGACAGGCAGGTCCCGAATGATCCGTCACGCAGCGGCTTGAAGACGGTGCAGCTATATGCGTTAGCCACCAGGTAGGCGACGGCACCGACTCCTGGGTGCCGGGCGGCCAGCTGAGTGACGATATAGGGGGCGACCTGCCACGCCTGCGGAAAGCAGGCGTCCACTGGGGTCCTGCCGCCGGTTCCGACAGGACGAGCGTCGGGCCCGTGCAGTTGGTCGTCCGCCCGAGCGACGGCTACCTGGACTGCTTCGTTCCGGAGGAACTCCAGCGCGGACAGCCTCTGTCGGGCGCTTAGGGCGGCCCGCTCGTGGTTCGCGAGCCTGAACCACGAGGCCAGGTCCGGGTGGAGGGCCACCTTCTCGATTAGCGTGCTAACGCTCTCGGTGTGCAGCACCGGACCATACGTCAACCCTGCCCACGGTCCGCGGTACACACTCTGTGCAGAGCGCAGGACGTGTGTCAGTGCGTGCCCAATTTCGTGAACGAACAGGAAGAAGGCTTCGTAGGACATTATAGGTCCGGTCCCCGATGGCGCGCACCGGATGAGTACCCGACCGACCGGGCTGCCGACGAGGCTATCGGCACAGACCGTCCGCCCGCCCAATGATAGGTCGAGCTGCACGTGTCCCACGGGCAGTCCTTCGTGATCGCAAAGAGAGAGCAGGACGTGGTCCGCGAACCACGCCGTGCCGATCGGGCCGTCGAGGCATGTCCCGATAATGCGGGCCGCGAGCTCGACCGCGCGCGCGACGTGTAGCTGCGGGCTCGGCCCACCTGCCACCCGCTGCCTCACGTACACCGGGTAGTTGGTCAGAGCATCGTGGTCGTCCCCCACGGCTCCTAGAGCCTCGACGAAAAGCTGGTGACGGGTCGTTGCATCACACGCGTAGCTCTCGACAAAGGCGGTGACTTCATCCGCGCTGGGCAGCGTGCCGTCCTCAAGCCGCGATACGTCGGCGGGGCAGGCCGCACCTGCGGCTCGGGCGGCGGACCTGCGCAGCTCCGCGAGCTCGTCGAGGATTCCGACGGCAGCTGGCCAGCGGCTGGACCCGCCCGCCCGCCAAGCCCGGGCGAGACGGCGCCGCGCGACCGGGTCGTCCACCCGGGTCAGAAGACGTCTGAGCAACATCTCGGCAGAGGCGGCATCGGTAGCGGACATGACCATCGGTGAGAGTCCGGGCAGGAGGCGGGCCCGCTCCATTCTGACCTCGTTATCGAGCCGGCGCAGGAGGCGCCGGGCCCGCGAGTCAGCCCGAAGCAAGGGATAGACAGCACGGTCGGCGCCCGAGGATGCGACGGCCCAATCAAACCAGGCGGTGGTGCCAGTGAAGCGAAGGTGCCGAGAGTTGTTCTGCACGTACACGTAGTCATGGGCGCGATTCCGCAGCAGCGTGGCGCCGTCCGTGTCAGGCCGGTGGCCGGTGGTCGGCATCGGAGCCTCACGCGCCGCGGAACATGAAGCTCGCGACAAAGCCGTCGTACGACGCGCCGTAGAGCCAGCCGTCGGGGCTTACCACCGGAGTGCCGTCGAAGCGGAGGCGTTCCTGGGCCGTCCGGGGCCTTAACTCATAGCGGAAGGCCCCGTCCCTCGCAGCCAGTGCCACGACTACACCACCGTGTCCGACATAGACGACATCGCCGTCGGGTGCCACAGTGATGGAGCCGTGGTCCCTGACTGCTATGTCGCGCGACCACAAGGTGGTCAACTTGTCAGCCGACAGGCCGACCACCTCACGGGTGGTCGATACGCACACGACGTCGCCAGAGATGGCTGGACTGGCATAAACGGGTCCCGGCAGCGCCACTGACCGTGTGACCTTCCCGGTAACAAGGTCCACCGCCAGGACCCGCCCATCGACAAGTGCCATCACAACCAGGCCCAGATCGGGCGCCACGGTCGGCGATGCCTTCACTTGCGACCCAAGGTCAACGGCCCAGCGGGGTTTACCATCGATGTCGACGCACAGGGCACGCTCCCCCGCCACCACGACGAGGCGACCTCCGACCGCCACGGGTGTCGCGTAGGGGTCGCGCTCGGCGTCCAGGCTCCCAATCCCGTGCGACCAAGGTCGGGGCAGCCGCGACGACCAGAGCCGCACGCCGTCGCGCAGCGAGATGAAGGTGAGCAGGCCGCCGAGGCCGCAGACTGCGACCGACTCATCGTCGACCGGGGTGGGGGACGCTGCGGTCGGCGTCGGCGTGTGCACCTGCCAGAGCAGGTCCCCATCGGGATCCAGGCACGCCAGCGTGCCGCGCGACCCTAGGACCAGCGCACGCCCGTCGGTCAGCAGCGCCGGTGTGGAGTAGATCGGCTCGTTCATCCTGTGCACGACGTTGTGGCTGCCCAACTGGCGCGTGTGGCGTCGCACCCTGCCGTCGTACCCGCAAGTGACGACCGCGTCCGAGTAGACGAGGGGGGTGGCCGAGATTGGCACGCTCATCCGTGCACCGTCCTGCGCCGTGTGTTCGACCCGCTCGACCGCCATGAGTGCCGGCAAGGTGCCCCAACGGAACTCGGGCCCGTCTTCGCCAACGCCAGGCGCGACGAGACGAACGGGGTCATGCCGGGCGCTGGCCGAGCGGATCGACATGCCGCATCTGTCCCTCCCGTAGCTCCGACAGGCGGGAACCCAGCCGGCACCGGGCGTCGTCAGGGACACGCGTTGCGCCGTCGGTGCCCAGCTTCGCGACAGCGTTTTCTAGTGCCGGGTGCGGCGCGTTGTCTCTGACAAGCCGGGAAAGGGCCTGGTTGGCACCATCCCAATCGCCCAGGGACGCAGACAAGCGGAGCAACTCGAAGGCGTTCCGCCAGACGTAAGGTACTCCCATGTCAACGGCGTCGGCATACGCCTGCCGGGCCTCCTCGAACAACCCGAACACCTCAAGACCCTCTGCGGCCTCGGCGTGGCTAACGGACCAGGTGGGGTCGAGCGCAATCAACTGCGAGGCCGCCTCGCGGAAGCGCCCGATGTCCCGGGTGATATACATCGCCTCCTTCATGGTCGACTCCAGGTACGTCTTGAGCAGGTTGGCATTCGTGGGGCTCGGATCGCGGCTCATCGCACGTTCGGCGGAATCGCGCGCTTGGTCCATGTATTGCCGTGTTCGAATGCCGTCCCCCGACTGGGCTGGCACCATCGCCACCGCTCGGTACCACGCGGAAGTCCCTGCCCAGTCCGACCGCAACGGACCCGACACCAGTCGGCGACCCACCTCCAGAAGGGAATGGACCGTGGCCCCGGAAACCTCGCGGCGCTTGAGGAACCAAACGATCCCCTGGCTGCAGACGTCTAGCAGCCTGCTGTCGGGGACGTGCGCCTCGGTCTTGGCGAGGTTCAGCATGGTGGAGATAATCCTGTCGCTCTCCCGGCCCGCATCGTTGCGGTTCGAAATGATGAACTCCAGCCACAGCCGCTCGAACTGCTCACGTACCGGCGCGTCCGCGCCTATGGGCTGGAGTGCTGTAGCTGCTGCCCGAAAGCGGCTGAGGGAGACGAACAGGCCTGCGGCCGCGATCTGTGCTCTGATCCCTGTCAGGCCCCCAGCGGCGACGGCGGAGGCGACGTCCAGCGGCGTCTCCCCCGGAAAGACAGGCACGAACTCCTCCAAGGCCGAGGGCAGGGTACCGAGATCGGCTACCCTCTTAGCCTCGTAAAGCACCTCCGACTCGAAGATCTGTGACTGAGGCACCACCCACTGGCCGCACTCACTGACAACACGGACGCCGTCGATGACCGCCTGAACGAAGAACGACTTGGGCTGATCGGGGGCACACGCGCCCGAGACCAGGAGCTGCTGGAAGGTGTTGTGCACCGTAGTAGCGATCCCCCCATCTCACTTTTCTCTGCGCCATCTGGCCATCTGCCATCGTGCCCTCGTTGCTGGTGGCTGTCGCGTCGCGCGAGCGGCACGACAGCCACCAGTGGGTCATGCGCGGGCCAGGATCGCATCCAGCTCGGCGTCGAGAGTATCGTCCAGCTCAAGTTCCGGGACATCGAGCTTCTGGTCCTCAGCCTCGAAAAAAACCTCGGCATTCACGAATGGGAAGAAGGCCGGCGCCTTCTCGAAGGGGTTGCGGCTCATGGTGACTCCTCCTTATGCCTCTTCCAGCCGAACTGTTCGGCTAGGGTGATAACCCTAGCCGAACACCGGGGGTGTGCGGCTAGTCTCCCGTAGCTGTGGAGTGCCCGCATGCCGAATTAAGGGTCAGGGCGGACGGCCCGTAGAGCAGCGGGCGTAAGCTGGGACCCGGCCAGCGGACGGTCAATGGCCGGTGCAGCGCACCCCGCCGGACGAGGCCAGCCCAGGTATGCCATAGCACGGCTCGGGCCAGATGCTTGCCAAGGCAGCGGTGAACCCCATGCCCGAAGGCTAGACTTCGTCGCTCGCGCATGAAGTCAAGGCGCGTGGGCTCGGGAAAGACCGAGACGTCGCGGTCTGCCAGCGCAGACAGCCCGACCAGGGCATCCCCACGGGGAATGTGGTGCCCGCACACCTCGAAGTCGGTGGCAGCCACGCGCATCGACGCCAAGTCGGCCACGCCACAGACGCGCAGCACCTCGTCGACGGTCCGGTCGCGATCCTGTACCGTGTCCACCAACCTGGCACCCGCTTCGTCGCCACCGCCGCGCAGCACGAGCAGTCCCGAACATACGGCCCGCGCCATCGTTTCGGTCCCGGCGATGAGCAGGCTCGCTGTCATCTCGGAGAACAAGGGGCCTGAGCCGTAGCTCTCGTTCAGCACCTCCCACACCGAGCCGGGGCGACCATTAGCCGTGCCACTGGCCGTCATCACCCCGGTGCGCAGCCGCTGTCCGAGCACCTGACGGCGGTGCATGGTCAGCTCTGGGGCGGCTAGTCCGGCCAGGACGCCACCGAGCTCAGAACGGCTGGCACCCGGGACGCCGAGGAACACCATGATGCAGCGGATGGCAATGCGAACCGACAGATTCTCCGCGACATCGATCCGTTGGCCGGTGGCGAACGCTTCATCCAGCTCGTGCTCGACGACGGCGGCGAGCGCGCCGTCGACAGCCTCAATGCGTTGGGTCGCAAAGGCCCAGTCGACGAGGCGTCGATGGTGCGTGTGCTCCTCGCCGTCCAGCCCCGAGTACGCCAGAAGCGGCCGGGCCCCATCCGAGGCTCTGCTGCGCTTGACGCTGGACATGGCTGGGTAGTGAGGGTGGGAGTGATCGGCCGACACTGCAGGATCGGTCATCAGCCGCCGATACGTGTCGTAGGACCCAAACAGCCACACTGGCTGACCGCCAATCAGCTCGACTCGCAGGACCCCGTTACGTGCAGCGACATGGGCGTACTCCGCGGGGAGGGTCTCGGCGGTGAGTCGGTACCAGGGAAACGGGGGGACGTCGATCACGTCGAGTCCAGCCGACGCCGCGTGAATACCTCTAGTCCGTCGGCAACACGCTCCACGAGACGGTCGAGGTCCTCGTCGCTGTAGACGACTGCTGGCAGCAACTGGACGGCGCTCGGGCCCGCGTGGAGCATGGCACCTGCTTCGCGGACGGCATCGATTGCCGCGACGGTGGCGCGGCCGTCGTAGGAGCCGCCTTCCGGCGTCCGAAGGTGCAGCGCCCGCATGCAGCCACGCCCGCTGACGCACTCGACCACGGGTAGCTCGTCGACCAGGCGCGCGAGCAGAATGTCGAGCCGGGCGGAGACCCGACGCGCCTGTCCGAGGGCGTCCAAGCGGCGAATCTCGCTAACCGTCGCCTGCACTGCGGCGCTGACGACGGAGCTGCCAGCCTGGGTCTCGGCGTGAGCGAAGACCACTCCGTCGCGACCGAAGGCCTCGGCAACGCGGGCGTTCACTAAAATCGCCGACGCCGGCAACACCCCATTGGTCAATGCCTTTCCGGTTAGCACTAGGTCGGGCGTCTGTGGCCAGGAGAGGCTGTCAAACATGTCCGTCGCCGTCCGCCCAAGCCCGGTCGAGATCTCGTCGGCAACCAGCAGAAAGTCGTATCGCGCGCGGGCGGCAAGAAGAGTGCCGATGAACCCTGCGGTCAGGGGGACTGCACCGGTGCCTAGCACCGGCTCGACGAAAACCGCAGCAACGTCAGCACCGACCCGGTCCAGGACCTTTTCGAGCGCCTGCACATCGTTGGCGGGAATGTGTCCGACCGTCCGCCCGTCCACCTGGTAGACCTTTTTGCCTAGCTCAGCGTCGGTTAAGGAGAAGGCGCCATAAGTCAGCCCGTGGTAGCCGTCCTCAAGGGCGAGGACGAGGCGCTTGCTCCCGGCCCCGGTCAGGTCTTGGTACTGCCGTACCATCTTCAGGGCTGCGTCGACGCATGCCCCGCCGGAGGTCGAGAAGAAGACGCGTTCGAAGCGCCCTCCCGAGAGTTCCACGAGCGACTCTGCCGCAGCCCGGGCGTAGGTGTTCTCGTGGCCCCACGCCGTAAGGTAGGAGGCGTTCAGCGCACAACGCCCTATCGCTTCCGCGATGGCCACGTTGCCGTAGCCCAGCAGCACGTTCCAAAGTCCGCTCGACCCGTCGAGGCGTGTCGAGCCGTCCGCGAAGATGACCCGTACACCGTGCGCGCTGACGGCGCACAGCCTGTTTTGTCCCTGCTGCTCAGGAGGCAGCATCATCGGCCACAGCGCTGCAGGGCGCGCCGTCGAGCCCCTCACGGGACAACCTCCGCGCGCACCTTGTCTTGCAGGTAATCGGCGCGGGCGAGGTCGGTCCCTTCCGTGAAACTCTCGGAGAGATCAACGTCCCACAGGTAGGCGCCCCAAACGTCTGCGCCCCGCAGCGCCGCTCGGGCGAGTCGGGCGCCACGAAGGTCAACGTGCCGCAGGTCAGCGCGAGAGAGGTCGGCCTCGCGGAGGTCCGCCGCGCAGAGGGATGCACTGTAGAGCGACGACCCGGACAGGTCCGTCCCGTACAGCAGAGACCGGTCGAGGCGAGCCTTGACGAGGTTGGCGCGGGAGAGATCTGCCTCGCTTAAGTCCGATCCCCCTAGATCGGCTCCCTCCAGGTCGGCCCCGGCGAGGACTAAACCACGCAGGTCAATTCCCTGACAGCCGGTCCGGATCACCTCCCACAGGTCGACCAGCCACGCTTCGCACGGCGTTCCGCTGCGACGCATCAGCACGAACCGGTTGCTTGGCGCACGGCGGAATCGCGCTTCGTGGTCCTCGTCATCGACGATCACAGTGAGGGGGTCAGCCGGCTCAAGCGACACGTCGGAAAGGCGAACCCCGGGCGGGTCCAGTCCGACCGAGCGCAAGCATGCCTGTTTGAGACCTTCACTGGCGTCGACCATGGACACGCTATACTCCTTCTTCCTGTTTGCGGCCCCGCTGCAGGCGTGCGTGAGTAAGGCGCGGGTACGGGAGGGTGTTGAAGAAAAAGATGTGGGTGAGCCGTGCCGTCTGCGCGCTTGACCCGGCACCACCCACCGGAGCGTGGTAACACTGGTCTCCGCGGAAAAGGATCAGCCGGTTGTAAACTGCCTCGACATAGTCGTGCATCTCCCATTTCCCGTGGTCCGCCTTCACCGGCCGAATCAGCCGGTCGTCGAACTCTGATGAGTCCGCAAAGCCCAGTGACCGGGCGACACGGTCGCTAGGCGGCCCCATCAGGCCGGTCTCTAGGTGGCGGAAGAAGCCCGTTCCGTTCCCAGGCGGGAGGTCAGGGGTGAGGTAAACCATCCCTGCCCATTCCACAGCCACATCGGCGTGGATCACCGATCCTTTCCCTGACTCGGCCGTGATGAATCGGAACCCACCCCACGTAAAGCGGCTGTTGTCGACGTTCAGCGGAGCGCCCACGAGATCCTCAATCGCCTTCTGCAGCCCATGGGACGTGAGCGACCTGCGGCTGGAATACCCGGGATAGTCCGTGGCCGATATGTTCGCGAAAGTGTCGGTTAGCCCCATATGACGGACCCGGCCCGGATCGGAATAGAAGTTGTCCACCACGATCGTTTTCTCGGCGTAGTCACCCATAAATCAACCGCTCCTTGATGGCGCGGGGCCGTCCCCGCCGCTCCGGCGGCTCACCAGCAGCCCGTGCTGTGTGGGAATCAGGTAGGAGGTCAGACGGGGGGAAGCGGTCACGGCCCTCACGTATCGATGAATTCCGGCGACGGCCGCCTCATGTCCCCCCACCTCCGACGAGTAATCGCCGCCTGCATGACAGTCGTCGGCTACCAACAGCCCGCCAGGCCGAAGGAGCGGGTAGGCGACCTTGAGGTAGTCAGGGTACTGGCGCTTAGCGCCATCGATGAGGATCAGGTCGAACTCTCTGCCGCAGGCCGCCGCGTCTCGCATGTACTCAACAGCGTCGATGTTGAGGACATGCGCGTTCGTGAGGTCGAGCCTAGCCAGGTTGGACCTGGCGCGGCGTACGTGCTCCTCGTCGACGTCAAGGCTGACGAGAGTGCCCTTACTACCCAAGGCGCGGCATATGTGAATGGCGGACCACCCAAAGTAGGTCCCAATCTCGAGCACCGACCTGGCGCCCGAGACGGAGACGAGAAGGGCGAGCAGGCGAGCCGCGTTGTCGTCCATCTGCATCGGCCGCAGCTGCTCACCCAGCAGCGCCTTCCGAAGCACGTCGTCGAGGAGGGCCTCCCTCGGTCCGAAGTGAATGCGCTCGAACCGACGCGTTCTCTCCTCCATCGGCGCCTCTCATGTCGCGTTGTCATCCGACCGCCGCCGCGAATCTCGACTGACGGTAGTACTTGACGGCCGCCATCGCAGGCACTGTCGGCGAAGGAACCGACGGGTCGAGGCAGGCCATCAGCGAGGTCGCGACGCTCGCCAGGTCACCCTCGACCGCGCTCATGCTCAGGGCAGCGCTTTCCGCCGCCGACCAGAGGTAGGAGAAGTAGGCGCCCGGCTTCTCGCGCAGCATGGGCCAGCTCTGGTACGCGATGAGGTCACCGAGGGCCACGTGCTCGCGCAGTCCGGGGTGCTGTTCGCAAAGCTGCTCGTGAGCGATCCGCACCGGTAGCGAGGACGAACCGTTCACGAGCAGGTCGACGCCAGCCAGGGCACCCCGCTCGAGCTGACTGAGCCGGTACTCGAGGCCCTTGACCTTTACGGCCAAGGCGAAGTCTGCCCTCTTCGGCGAGGACAATGCGCAATGGTCGGCTAGGTCCTCTGAGAAGGCCCAGCGCTCGAACCACATGCTCATCAGTTCTACCCGCTCGATCGGCAGGTGGTCCAGACCCGACGGGGAGCCAACCCGGTGAGTCAGCAGGACATGGTTTACAGCGTGTCCGAACTCGTGCAGCAGACTATGCACGTTCTGCAGATTCAGCACCCTTGCGCGTCCCCGGCCCGAGAATCGGCACGAGATCATGGCAATTGGGACGCTGATGCCTGCTTCTTCCAGGGGCAGGTCGTGGGCGGAGATCGTCAGATTCGGGGTCAACGACGACCTTGCGCCTCCCTGCAGGTTGATCTGGATCCGCCCCAACTCGCGTCCTTCACGGTCCGCTACCACGACGAGCACTGTCTCGTTCTGCTCGACTGACAGCGTCGAGCAGGTCACCCCGAAGAGCCTCGACGCAACGTCAGACGCCAAAGTGATGCAGCCCTGGAACGGCAGGTAGATGGTCGATCGACCTCCGGCAAGGTGGGCCAGGTAACGCCCAAAGTGGGCGTCGAGTGGCGGCGACACCGTCTCACCGAGCGCCTCGGAAATCTCGGCGGTCAACTCCCCAGTGTCCGTCAGGGCCACCCGGAGGTAGTCGTCGATGAATGCGGCGGCCACGTCTTCGGCGACGCTGGACCCCGCGAGGGACGCCTGCAGAGGAGTGTCCACCCCCTTCAGCGTGGCGAGCCCGCGGTGCAGAACAGCGATCCGATCCACCACGCCGCATGCCTCAGCGAGCGTCTCGTCACGGGCGGCGACAAAGGCCTGGTGAACCTGGGCCCGCCGTTGCGCTGACGCCACCCTACGAAGGCCCATGTAGGCGACCACCGCCGGCCGGCTGCCACGAGAGTCGAACCCGAGCCGCTGAGCCAATGCCGACTGCCGCTCCTCGGCCTGTGCGGTCAGCGCTCCGAGTCGCTCGTAGGCGAGGCTGAGCTCGTGCTGCAGACGACTGTACTCCGGCGACAGCGCGAGTTCGGCCCGCCTCAGCAGGCGGTCCCTCAGCACGGCGGTCCGCCCATTCACGGCGGCCGACACCAGACGGCGCCTCAGCCGGGAAAGAGTCGTCTGATCCTCGAAAAAATACCCGCGCCAGGTTTGAAGGTCGTCGAACTGGATGTGCTGATGGTTCGACTCCAAATACAGAATCCAGTAGGCGACGTTGTCGAGAATGGATGCAGTCGCGTCGACGTCCTGGTCGGTCCACCCAGTGTCCTTCTCAAGAAGACCGACCAATGCCTCTCTAGACCGCTCGAAATGACCGGCCAAGCGCACCCCGGGTTCGTTCGAAATCACGAAAACCCCCTTTGCGCTGACGACACACCAGCCATAACCCTCGTCGGCCTGGCCAGCCCGACTGGGCTTACAACCTAGATGGCTGCTTCGTTGGGATCAACAGCCGGATCACCGTGGGGACCGGTCGCCGTCCAGCTTAGCCCGAGCGGGTACCTGTGCAGGTCATGCGCGGACGGGTGACAGATCCGGCGTCGGCTGCCGCGATCCGACCCCAGATGCCCGAGCTGCAACTGTCGGAGGACGCCCGCGAGTGGATGTCTGTTGCCGATATAGAGAGGACGTACTGCCCCGAACCGGCCTCTGGAAAGCGGCGCTGGATCGCCCCACATCGTGAAGCCGGCGGGGCCTGCCAGGGTTCGGAACATGTCGATGACGAGCTGACCTCGGCTGTTCATGGTTGAGGGGTTGACACGCTCCCGGAATGCACCAAAGTGCCTGTCCTGCAACGAGATACTTGTACTTGCGAGAGTTCAAGTTCTCAAGCGGGAAGGCACCTGGTAGGT
>Ga0116179_1000915_pt1 | contig 22496 bp, 17 predicted proteins | sample AD_UKC071_MetaG_FD_89751 | JGI IMG/M metagenome (GOLD analysis project Ga0116179, IMG submission 89751) | Active sludge microbial communities of municipal wastewater-treating anaerobic digesters from USA - AD_UKC071_MetaG | ecosystem: Engineered > Bioreactor > Anaerobic > Digestate | place: USA...
AATGGCCACAGCTACCAGAGATGCTTACGGCAAGGCATTGGCGGAATTAGGCGCCGAAAACCAAGATGTGGTTGTGCTGGACGCTGACTTGTCAGGCTCAACCAAGACAGCTGCCTTTGCCAAAGAATTTCCCCAGCGCTTTTTTAACGTCGGCATTGCCGAGAGTGATTTAATTGGCACGGCAGCCGGCCTGGCCGCCAGCGGCAAGATTCCCTTCGCCAGCACTTTTGCTGTCTTTGCTGCCGGCAGGGCCTATGACCAAATCCGCGCTTCCGTTGCCTATCCTAATCTCAATGTAAAAATTGCCGCCACCCATGCCGGCCTCACCGTCGGGGAGGACGGGGCGACCCACCAGATGAATGAGGACATTGCCCTGATGCGGGCTTTGCCCAATATGACCGTGGTAGTTCCCGCTGACGGTGTCGAAGCCGCTGCTGCCACCCGGGCAGTTGCCCGGCACCGGGGGCCCGTCTACTTGCGCTTAGGGCGGCCGGCAGTTCCCGATATTCACGATGAATCTTATGTCTTTGACCTGTTAAAGGCCCCAGTCCTCAGGGAAGGAGAAGATGTTGCCCTCTTCGCCTGCGGTTATATGGTTCATGTGACCCTGGAGGCAGCTGATATGCTGGCTGAGCAAGGGGTCAGCGCAGCAGTGATTAATGTCCATACTGTTAAACCTCTGGATACAGACACTGTTTGCCGCTACGCCCGCCGTTGCCGCCGGGTGGTTACTGCCGAAGAACACAGCATTATCGGGGGCTTGGGCGGCGCCATTGCTGAAGTCCTGGCCGAGGAAGTTCCTGCACCCATGGTGAGAATCGGTGTCAGGGATACCTTTGGTGAGTCGGGGAAACCGGCGGCCCTGCTGGAGAAATATGGCCTTACCGCCAAAGCTGTCTTTGCAGGTGCAATGAAATTAATGCCATAGAAGAGGCTGAGCAGAAGGTATTTCCCCTTTGATGTCGTAATCTAAGTACGGTAATAAGGTGCCAAATCAAAGCGGAGGAGTGGATAATATGGCTAGTACTATGAAGGCCCTGGTTAAACAGGCCAGGGCAGAGGGCGCCAGGCTGGAACAAGTGCCTGTTCCATCGCCCCAGGCGGGAGAAGTATTGGTTAAGGTTACCGCTACAGCCATCTGTGGCACAGACGTTCACATCTATCAGTGGAACAAGTGGGCTCAGGGCAGAATCAAACCTCCCCTGGTCTTTGGCCATGAATTTTGCGGCGAGGTTGTGGAGCTGGGGGCAGGGGTGGACGATGTAGCCCTTGGCACCCGGGTTAGTGCAGAAGGCCATTTTGTCTGCGGGACATGTTATTTTTGCCGCACCGGCCAGGCCCACATCTGTCAAGATGTTGAAATAATCGGTGTAGATACCGACGGCTGTTTTGCAGAATATGTCCGGGTGCCCCGGGGCAATCTCTGGGTGCTGGATCCCGAAGTCCCCACTGAAGTGGCAGCCATCCACGACCCCTTTGGCAATGCTGTGCATACAGCCCTGGCAGATTCCCTGGTGGGCAACACCGTTCTCATTACAGGCTGCGGCCCCATTGGCCTTATCGCCATTGCCGTTGCCAAGAAGGCAGGTGCCAGCCGGGTATTTGCCAGTGACCTCAATGATTACCGTCTGGATTTGGCCCGGAAAATGGGGGCCGATACCGTATACAAAGTTGGCCGGGACGACATGGTTGCCGGGGTTCTCAAAGAAACCCACGGCCTTGGAGCAGATGTGCTTCTGGAAATGGCAGGGCACCCCTCGTCAATCAACGATGGGCTCCGGGCCCTGCGCAAGGGAGGCTGGGCATCCCTGCTGGGGCTTCCCGACGGACCGGTGGAAATAGACCTGGCAGACCAGGTGATATTTAAAGGGGCTAAAATCTACGGCATTAACGGGCGTCGCATGTACGACACCTGGTACATGATGCAGGCACTGTTGCGGGGTGGCCTGGATCTAACTCCCCTCATTACCCATCGCTTTAAGTTCGAAGAGTTTGAGAAAGCTTTTGACCTGGCTATCAGCGGCAACAGCGGCAAAATAATTCTCTACCCCTAAGCGTGGAAAGGAGAAAAAATGAGCAAATTGCATTTCATCGAACCGGAACTTAATGAACTCAAGGAAAAGGGCCTGTATAAAAACATCCGTACCATCCAGTCCCCTCAGGGAGCATGGGTGGAAATTGAAGGCAGGAAAGTGCTGAATTTCTGTTCCAACAACTACCTGGGCTTTGCTGCCGACGAGAGAATTAAAGAGGCTGCCAAGGCCGCCATTGACAAATATGGCGTTGGTCCAGGCGCTGTGCGCACCATCGCCGGCACTATGACAATTCATGAGGAATTAGAAAGAGAGCTGGCAGATTTTAAAGGAGTGGAAGCCTGCCTCACTGTGCAGTCGGGTTTTAATGCCAACTTATGTGCCATTCCCGCCCTGGTGGGTAAGGGAGACACCATTGTCAGTGATGAGCTCAATCACGCCAGCATTATTGACGCTTCCCGCCTCAGCCGGGCCAAAATAGCAGTCTATCCCCACAATGATATGGAAGCCCTGGAAAGCGTCCTTAAGAGTGATCTGCAGGGACGGGTGCTTATCGTCACCGATGGCGTCTTCAGCATGGACGGGGACATCGCCCCCCTGCCGGATATCGTCAAACTGGCGGAAAAGTACGGGGCCATGACCATGGTGGATGATGCTCATGGAGAAGGCGTTTTGGGCCGTTCCGGCCGGGGAATTGTCGATCATTTTGGCCTCCATGGCAAGGTGGATGTGGAAGTGGGGACGTTCTCCAAAGCATTAGGGGTCATGGGGGGATGTATTGCAGGCAGTGCCGCAATTATAGAGTATATCCGGCAAAAGGCGCGTCCCTTTACTTTCAGTTCCGCCCTTACTGTGCCGGATACTGCCGCAACCCTGGCGGCGGTTCGGGTGTTGCAACAGAGCGGAGAACTGGTGGAAAGACTGTGGGACAATGCTAAGATCTTCAGAGAGGGGTTGCAGAGACTGGGCTTTGACACCGGCGTAACCGAGACTCCCATCACCCCGGTGATGATTGGCGATGCCCGCTCTTCTTCCGAATTCAGCAAGCGGTTATTTGCGGAAGGGATTTTTGCCACTTCCATCGGCTTCCCTTTAGTGGCAGAAGGCAAGGCGAGAATCCGGGTTATGCTCTCCGCCGCCCACAGCAGGGAAGATTTGGACTTTGCCCTGAGCGTGTTCGGCAAAGTGGGCAAGGATATGAAGTTAATCTAATTGCGGATTGAGGCGGGATTCCCCGCCTTTTTTGTAGTAAGTAACATAAATATTTCATAATTGTTTCAGAGCAGGAATAACGGGTAATGGCGTTGAACATAAGCCCGAAGTAACCTTCAATAGAATCTCTTAAGAAGTATTCGCGCTCTTTGAAAATTAAAAAATTCCATCCCCAAAATGTATGCAGGAATGCGTTCGACAACTCTTGTTTCCCCGTCTCAGCCAAATATTTGGTTAATTATGTCTCTTGACTCTGCTAAAGCAGTAAAGTATAATCACTGACAAGCAATGTTTTACCTCAAGCTGCTTGCGAAGAGTGGAATGGCGATTGCAGCACGATATCCAAAAGGACTTGACTGCTGTTTAATATTTAGTATAATAGGGGACAAGCCATCAGTTTTCTCTGGGCCTTTTGGATTTTCTTGCAGGGAATAAGCAGGAATTTTGCCTTTTGCGTCGAATATAGTTAAGTGAATGATTACTGCCTTGCTTTCCCAGCGGTTTTAGTGCGGTTTATCCGCCTAAAATATAGATTACATTTTATTAAGGGAGGAAACGAAATGAAAAGGCTTTTGGTGCTAGTGCTGGCATCGATGTTAATCGCTGCTACACTGGCGGGCTGTACCCCATCGGACAAAGTGTCCGGAACCTTGGTCGTAGGTTGCCCACCCATTTCCGGTGACTTCATCTACGGCTTTGGCAACAGCTCTTATGACAAATGGGTTAAGGACCTCACCGGCGGGTATATGAGCACCTATGCTGTCACCCCCGACGGCGAAATCGTCCTTAACGAAACTGTCGTCAAAAATCTGGAAACCAGTGTCGATGGCGACGGCAACAAGACTTACACATTTGAGATCCACGATGACCTCAAATGGAACGATGGCTCTCCCATCACTGCTCATGACTACATTTTCAGCATTCTCTGGGAAGCCTCTCCTGCATGGGTAAAAGCAGGCGCCAGCTCTGCCACCGGAGACGGGCTCTTGGGCTACAAGGCTTACTTCTCTGGTGAAAGCCCGGTCTTCACCGGCATTAAGCTCATCGATGACTACAAGTTCTCAGTCACCATCGATGCAGAAATGCTGCCCTACTTCTTTGAAACCTCTTATGCTTCCGTGCGGCCTCTGCCCATGAAAGCATGGGCTCCTGCTGCCAAGATTGCCAACGAAATCACCATTGAAGTTCCCAAGGCAGGCCAGGAAGATGCCGAAAATCCTGAAATGGAAGAAAAGACCTTCGAAGGCACTTGCCTTGTCAGCGACAGCTCAGTGTGGAGCCTGGAAAGCAACTGCCAGGGTATTGCCGGTACCGAGCGCTTTGCTCCCACCGTATCCTGCGGCCCCTACATCTTCCAGAGCTTTGAAAACAACGCTGTAACTCTCAAGGTTAACCCCCACTTCAAGGGCGACATGAACGGCAAGAAGCCCCAGCTCGAATACATCATCATCAAGTATATCAACCAGACCACTGACGTAGACCAGGTCATCAACGGCTCCGTTGACGCTGTTACCGGTGTCATTGAAGGCGAAAAGATTGAAAAGGCCCTCAACGACGAGCCCAACACCAAGGTCACCTACTATCCCCGTAATGGTTACGGCGGAATCTTCATCCACTGCGACTTTGGCCCCACCCAGGATCCCAAAGTCCGCCATGCTCTTGCTTACCTGATTGACCGTCAGGAAGTCATCAAGAACGTCCTCGGTGGCTACGGCTCCGTGGTTAACGGCATGTATGGTCTGGCCCAGTGGATGTATCAGGACAACAAGGAAGCCATCGACAACCTTCCCAACTTTGTCCTCAACCACGAAAAGGCCAACGATCTGCTGGATGAAACCGAGTGGAAGTACGAAGCTGACGGCAAGACTCCTTTCGACCGCAGCAAGGCTCAACCCGGCAGCGAGTACTATCGTCACAATGCTGACGGAGAAGTGCTGGCAATCAATCACCTTGGAACTGAGGAAAACGACGTTACCGACAACGTTGAAGTCCAATTCAAGGCCAACTGCCCATATGCCGGCATCAAGTTCTCACTGACCCGCTCCGACTTCGCCAAACTCCTCGACCACTACTACGAGGGCTTCCTCTTGGGCAATGAGCGCGAATTCCACACCTTCAACCTGGCAACTGGCTTCTCCGCCATCTTCGACCCCTACTATGAATACCACTCTGATTTCTACCATGTCCTTTACATGCAGACTGAGCAGGTCAAGGACGAGAAATTAGACGAAATCATCATCAAGATGAGAAGCCTCGACCCGACCCAGGTAGAAGAGTACTCAGCTGCATGGCTGGAATTCCAGATTCGCTGGAACGAACTGCTGCCGGTCATTCCGCTCTACTCCAACCAGTACTATGACATCTACAGCAGCAAGGTCAAGGGATTCAACACCACTCCCTTCCTGCAGTGGGCAGAGATGATCTGCGAAATCTCCAAATAAGGTTTTTGGCCAATCACTGGAATAAGAAAGAGGGATGGCATCTGCTGTCCCCTTTCTTATATCAAATTAACTTGTTATACCAATGGGTATATTGCGAAAATTTTCTTTTCTTACCATCTGTTTCTGCTATACAAATTCCTGCATACTCACAATGGAGTCATTTATACCAGTTTACCTGGTAATCCCGATCAAAATCAGTTTTTATATTATCGCATGAAGGAGGCTGTGTTGATGTGTTAAAGTACCTTGCAAAAAGGCTGATCTCCATGATTCCTGTGGTAATCGCCATTACCATCATTATCTTTGCTTTGGTAAAGGCTATGCCCGGGGATCCCGCCCGCATGATGATTAACCCTGCTCTCAAAGAAGAACAGAGAGAAGCTGCATACAGAGCCATGCGCGAAAAATTGGGCTTAGATTACCCCATGCCCGTACAGTATGTCAAATGGATTGCGGCAACCCTCTCAGGAGATTTAGGCTGGTCTTCGATGAACAACCGGCCGGTAAAAGAAGTTATTGCCGAACCTCTGCGCAACACCCTTATTCTCAACGTCTTTGTCACCATCTGTGAGATTGCCGTTATCCTGCCTGTGGGGGTTGTCATGGCTGTCAGACGAGGGTCTCTTATCGACAAATTCTGGCAAGTCTTTTCCCTAATCGGCTATTCCATGCCTTCTTTTTTCATCGGTCTGTCCTTAATCTTTATTTTTGCTTTAAAACTGAAGTTGCTGCCGCCGGGCAGCATGCCTATAGCGGCTTACGGCAAAGACTTAGCTTACTATTTGTCCTGGTTTAAATATATGCTTCTGCCAATGCTGAGCTTAACCATCATCAGTATTGCCGGTTCTATTCGCTATGTGCGCAATGCGATGATTGAAGCTCTCAGCCAGGACTATATCCGAACCGCACGCTCCAAGGGCCTGTCGGAAAAGGTGGTTATTTATTCCCATGCTTTCCGCAACGCTTTGATTCCCATTTCCACCATCATCATCATGAGTGTTTTTGCATTGCTCAGCGGTTCAGCAATCACCGAGCAGGTCTTCGCCTGGAAGGGGATTGGCTATACGCTGGTTTTGGCTTTGAACAACAGGGACTATATGTTGGTTATTACCCTAAACCTGCTGAGCACAATGCTGGCCATTACTGCTAACATCGTCGCCGACATCACCTATGGGATCGTCGATCCTCGGATTAAGCTGGAATAGGGAGTGATATCATGGAAAAGAAAACAGTGCACGAGCCTAATACCCATCCCAAAGAATCTACGGGCGTCAAACTTGGAAAGTCCTTTGGCTCTATGTTTAAGCGCCTGTTCGTGAGGGAAAAGGATCCCTTGTCAGTTTTAGAGGAAGAAGCTCTGCAGACGCCGACCCAGACAATAATCAAGAACTTTATCCGCACTAAACTAGGGGTTGTTGGCGTTGTAGCTTTTATCCTTATTTTGCTGTTCTCCTTTGTCGGCTCCGAGCTTCGTCCTATTGACGAATCCTACCAGGAACCCGCTCTTTCCAATGTCCGCCCGGGAGCTAACTATCTGAAGTACCCCTCTGCTATTGTCAAAGAGGGCGTCAAGGAGATTTCGTCGGGAATCTCATTTTCGGTTGCTCTTACCAATCAGGGCAATGTCTATATCTGGGGCAAACAGCCCATCTACCTCAGTGGCAGGGCTACCAGCATATTTAAGCTGCCCAAGGATTTTCCCCAGGGGAAAATCGCTCACATTGCAGCCGGGGACCGCTTCTGGGTAGCCATATCTGAAGACGGCAAATTCTACGGCTTTGGATACAACAACTTTTCGCAGCTGGAAGTGCCGCAAAACGTCAAGATGAAAATTCAGACCACTGCTGTCAGGCAGCTCCTGGCCGGAGAAGGTGTTACCGGTATCCTCTTGGAGAACGGTGAAATTTATATCTGGGGCAGCACTTTAGCTACCCGTCAGGATATAGTTCCTGCTGCATACCAGGGGAGAATCGTTCATGCAGAAATTACGCCTTTGAACGTTGTGGTTTTGCTGGATGACGGCACAATTGGCGTTTTTGGCACTGAAGGCAACGAAATTTCTGATATTCCCGAGGAACTCACCGATGGCAGTGTAAAAGTAGTCGATTTTACTACTTCCGGAAGGGCAGCTATGGCCCTGGATTCTGAGGGCAAGCTCCATATCTGGGGCAGCGTTATGCATGGCCTTCTTAATATCCCGGAATTTGAAGGCAATGTAGTGGACCTTTTTGGCGGCAAAAACAACTTTGGCTTATTGCTGGATAACGGCGAGTTGGTGTACTGGGGGGCAAATCATTTCAACCAGTTGAAGATGCCCAAGGAAGCCAAACACACCAAGTATGTTGCCGTATACTCCGATATCTTCCAAAACTTTGCCGTCGCTGAGGACGGAACCATCTCCGCCTGGGGACACGAGGGCTTTATCTTTGGTTCCGACCAGTTTGGCAGGGATAATTTGACCCGCCTCATTCATGGCGGCCGTATTTCTCTGACCGTTGGCGCCATCGCCATGATTATCTCGGTTATTATCGCCCTGATCATCGGCTTGGTTTCCGGTTATTTCGGCGGTTGGGTTGACAATGTCCTCATGCGCTTTACCGACGTGGTCATTTCGATACCCTTTATGCCTTTGGCCATTACCTTGTCCACAATTGTCACGGGCTCGGTGCCGGAAATGTACAGAATCTATATGATTATGGTTATCCTCGGCTTCCTCAACTGGCCCGGACTGGCCCGTCTTATCAGAGCACATTTACTGCTGGAAAGAGAAAAGGACTTCGTCCTGGCTGCAAGGGCATTAGGTGTCAAGCAGAGAAACATCATGGTGCGGCATATTCTTCCCAACATTTTTAACCTGGTCATCGTCAATGTGACCCTGGGATATGCCAGTGCCTTGCTGATGGAATCTGCATTGTCCTTCCTCGGTTTCGGCGTTGCGCCCCCAACTCCTTCTTGGGGAAACATGTTAGACTCCGCCCAAAAATCCACAGTTATTGAATACTACTGGTGGAGATGGGTAATACCTGGACTTGCTGTCGTCTTTGCTGCCCTCAGCGTCAACCTCATTGGGGACGCTCTCAGGGACGCAATGGATCCAAAAGCAAGTGAGAAATAGGGGGTGAGAAAATGAGCTTGCTAGAAATTAAAAATTTGCACACTTATTTTGAAACCCGCAGAGGGCTGATTAAGGCTGTGTACGGGGTCTCCCTCAGCTTGGACAGAGGCAAGACTCTGGGCATTGTCGGCGAGTCCGGCAGCGGCAAGAGTCAGATGGCCCTTAGCATCCTCAAGCTCTTTGAATCAAATCAGAAAATCTATGAAGGCGAGATCTATTTTGATGGCCGCCTGATTTCCGAATTAAAGCAGGAAGAGTTGTACGATATTCGGGGGAACTCCATTTCGATGATTTTCCAGGAACCCATGACCTCTCTTAACCCTGTCTTTAATGTCAGCAGACAAATCAGTGAAGTATTGATGCTGCACCAGGGCCTTAGCAAACAAGAGGCCCATGAGCAATCAATTGAAATGCTGCGGGCTGTAAAGATTCCCAACCCCGAAGAAGTAGTACTCCAGTATCCTCACCAGCTTTCCGGGGGCATGCGGCAACGGGTTATGATAGCCATCGCCCTGGCTTGCCGGCCAAAGCTGTTAATTGCTGATGAACCTACGACAGCCTTGGATGTTACCATTCAGGCTCAGATTTTGCGCCTGATGAACGAGCTTAAGGAAGACTTCAACGCTTCTATCATGTTTATTACTCATGACTTGGGTGTAATAAACCAAATGGCAGATGATGTCGCAGTTATGTATTGCGGCCAGGTAGTGGAGACTGCCCCCGTGGATTATATTTTCAAGAACCGGGATAAGTACTCCCATCCCTACACCGAAGCTTTGCTGCGGTCTATTCCTCTCCTTAGCGGCAATCAGGGAGACCGCCTGGAGGCTATTCCCGGTGCAGTTCCCCATCCCCTGGACCTGCCAGCGGGCTGCAAGTTTGCCCCTCGGTGTAAGTACGCTACTGCCCGTTGCCAGCAGGAGGAACCAGATTTGATTCCTGTCAGCGATGTGCAGTCCGTCAGATGTTTCTATCCTCAGAAGGGAGTGAGAAACAGTGGAGAATAAGAAGCCTTTAATTCGCATTGAAAACCTGACCCATTACTTTCCCCTCAAAAAGAAATCCATCTTTCAGCGTCAGCAGCTTTACGTGCGGGCAAACGAGGATATTTCCCTAAACATCTACGAGGGTGAAACTTTCGGCCTGGTGGGGGAAAGCGGCTGCGGTAAATCCACCTTGGGCAGGGTTATTCTCCAATTGTATACCCAGACTTCAGGCACTATTCTCTATTACGGCAAGACTTTGGAAGAGTTTAAGCCCAAGTATGTTAAGAAAACTATTAAAGCTCTGCCGAGGATCGTGTCCCGGTACAAAGAATTGTCAGCAGAGCTGGGGGATAATCTTGAGCCCCTGGCTAAAAAGAACAAGGGCGTTAGGAAGGTTGTCAGCAGATATACAGATGCCGTTCGCATTGCCGGTGGCTTGGTGTTGGCTGACGACCTGAGAGAAGTTTCCCGGGTTCTTCGGGAAGAATTTGAGGTGGGGTCAGCTTATTATACCCTCAATACTAAGGTCGGAGACTTAACCTTGAAGCGGGATACTCTTGCTGCCAAAGAGGACATGACCGCTGCCGACCAACGGGAACTGGACAGGCTTAATCAGCAAATTGCTGCCCTGACCACTCAGCTGGAACCCCTTAAAGCTACCTTGGATGAAAAGCGCGCTGCCCTTGAAGCTTTGCGAAATCAGGTATCTGTTAAGAGTGGTTTCGCAGAAATCGATGCCAAACAGGATGAGGGAATTGACCTGGCCAAGCTTACCACTGAAGAAATGCGCCTCCTGCGCCGGGAGCTTCAGGTTATTTTCCAGGACCCCTATTCTTCACTCAACCCTCGCCTCACTGTTGGCCAAATAATAAGCGAGGCCCTTACAGCGCATAATATCTTTAAGAAGGGTACTGAAATCCTGGAGAGATACGTCCTCGACTTAATGGAAAAGTGCGGGTTGCAGCATTACATGCTTCACCGCTATCCCCACCAATTCTCCGGCGGCCAGCGGCAGCGTATCGGTATCGCCAGAGCTTTGGCAGTAATGCCTCAATTCGTCGTTTGTGATGAGGCTGTCAGCGCATTGGATGTATCTATTCAGTCTCAGATCATTAACCTGCTCGTTGACTTAAAAGAGCAGGAAAACCTCACTTACCTCTTTATTTCCCACGACCTGAGCACAGTAAAATTCATTAGTGACCGCATCGGCGTAATGTACTTGGGTTCTCTCGTTGAACTGAGCAGCTCGGATGTCATTTTTAAAGATCCACTTCACCCATATACTGAAGCTTTGCTGGAGGCCATCCCCACTACTGAGGATGAATCCAAAAAAGAACTGGTTACCATTGAAGGGGATATTCCCAGCCCCATCAATCCGCCCAGCGGCTGCAAGTTCCACACCCGGTGCAAGTATGCCACTGACAAGTGCAAGGACGTTGTTCCTGAGTGGAGAGAACTGAAACCCGGACATTTTGTCGCCTGTCACTATCCACTGGACAGAGGTGAAATACTTGTTCAAAAGACTAAGGGAGCGTCTGCCTAAAAAATATAGCGAGGAAGAGGTCGATGAGCACTATCGCAAGATTTCAAGTGTTGGCGGCTTAGAAAAGAACGATTTCCTGGCAATGCTTATTGCCGCATTCCTCACCCTTGGTCTCCCTTTGTTGCTGATCTTAGCTGTGATCTATGGTTCAATCTACCTGCTGTTTATTCGTTAAACCTAATAATCCATGCCCTCTTCCGGGCATGGATTATTTTGGTTTTGGGGAGCACAGGGACACCGAAAGGTTGAAAATATTTGGGCCTTGGTGTATAGTACTATAGTAGTATTTTCACAAATACAAGGAGGGTGTTCTGCTGTGAAGAAATTCTTAGTTGTGTTACTGGCTCTGGCATTAGTCCTGCCTTTAGCCGCATGTAACAAAGACACTGATCCCGATTCTGGTCAAGAGGACAAGTACGAACTTGCATTGGTAACTGACATCGGCACAATCGACGACAAGTCCTTTAACCAGGGTGCATGGGAAGGTCTGAAAAAGTATGCTGAAGAGAAGAATATAACCTACAAGTACTATCAGCCTGCGGAAAAGACCACTGCAGCATACTTGGATTCCATCGACCTGGCTGTAAAGGGCGGCGCAAAATTAATCGTCTGCCCAGGCTTCTTGTTCGAGCCCGCAGTGTTCGAAGCTCAGGACCTCTATCCTGACACCAAGTTCATCATTCTCGATGGTTCTCCCAACGATGGTGACTGGGAAAAAGAGGGCGGCCCAACATACAGAATTGAAAGCAATGTCTATTCAGTTTTCTACGCTGAAGAACAAGCCGGTTTCCTGGCTGGATATGCGGCTGTCAAAGACGGCTACAAGAAGTTAGGCTTTATGGGCGGCATGGCCGTTCCCGCAGTTGTCCGCTTTGGCTATGGCTTTGTCCAGGGCGCAGAATATGCCGCCAAGGAAATGGGCATCAGCGACATTGAAATTATGTACCACTACACCGGGAACTTTGAAGCCAGCCCCGAAGCCAAGACCATGGCGGCAGGTTGGTACGAAGCCGGAACCGAAGTTATCTTCGCTTGCGGCGGCGCCGTCGGCAACTCAGTAATGTCTGCAGCTGAAGAAGCTGACAAGGCTGTTATCGGCGTTGACGTCGACCAGTCTAACGAATCCCCCACAGTCATCACTTCTTCCATGAAGATGCTTTCAATTTCCGTCTATGACGGCATCGAAGCTTTCTATGGAGGCACATTCCCCGGCGGCAGGAGCGTAACTCTGGATGCTAAAGTAGACGGCATTGGCCTGCCCATGGAAACTTCCAAGTTCAATACCTTTACCCAGGAAGACTACGATGCCATCTATGCAAAATTAGTTGCCGGTGAAATCGATATCCTCAAGGATACCGACAAAACCGATGCTTCTGACATTACTCTTACTGTCACCAAAGTCACATTCGTAGAATAGTTGTTATACTGTTAGCAGCATCACATTATGTGATGCTGCTTATTTTATTTGCTGATTTTTTTCTTTCATGATAATATTTCTATATATAATCAGAGCGTATATAGGTTAGGAGGGAGCCCATGGATTATATTATTGAAATGTTGGACATCACCAAAGAGTTCCCAGGCATCGTGGCCAACGACGGGGTTACATTGCAGGTGAAAAAGGGTGAAATCCATGCCCTGCTGGGGGAAAATGGCGCCGGCAAATCCACCTTAATGAATGTGCTCTTTGGTTTGTACCAACCGGAAAAAGGTGTAATCAAGATACGGGGGAAAGAGGTAAAGATTGATGGCCCCCGGACAGCCAATGCCCTGGGGATTGGCATGGTTCACCAACATTTTATGTTAGTGGACACTTTTACAGTCCTTCAAAACATTGTCCTCGGTATGGAGACAGTGTCGGGGGGGCTGTTGCAGATGGAGGAGGCCCGGGAAAAAGTTGATGCCCTCAGCGAGAAATATGGCCTTAAGGTAGATCCCGACGCCCTGGTGTCCGACATCACCGTAGGTATGCAGCAACGGGTGGAAATTCTTAAGATGCTGTACAGGAATAATGATATTCTCATCTTTGACGAACCTACTGCAGTCCTTACCCCCCAGGAGATTGAAGAACTTATGCACACCATGCGCGGGTTGGCTGCCGAGGGGAAATCTATCATCTTTATTACCCACAAACTCAATGAAATTATGGAAGCAGCCGACCGCTGCACCGTCTTGCGCCGGGGGAAATTAATTGGTGTAGTCGATGTGGCCTCCGCCACAAAGGAATCCCTTTCCGAAATGATGGTGGGGCGAAAGGTAGATTTGGAAATTGAACTTCAGCCCCAGGCAGCAGGCGAGCCTGTTTTGACAGTGGAAAATCTCTGTGTCAATTCCCACCGCCAGGGGCATACCAAGGCTGTGGTCAAAGACGTCAGTTTTCAGGTGCACCGGGGAGAGATAGTCTGCATCGCCGGCATTGACGGCAACGGCCAGACCGAGCTGGTCCACGCTCTTACCGGGCTGATACACCCCGATAGCGGCAAAGTGGCCCTTAACGGCAAAGACATCACCAGGCAGAGTGTTCGCTATCGGAACACCAACGGCCTCGCCCATATTCCCGAAGACCGGCATAAACATGGCCTTGTGCTGGATTATACCTTGGGGGAAAATTTGATTTTACAAAGGTATTTTACCGATGAGTTTCAATCCCACGGGTTTTTGCGGCGGGACAATATCATTGCCTACGCAAACCGCCTCATTGAGGAATTCGACATTCGCAGCGGCCAGGGAGCTGTTACTCCTGCCCGCAGTATGTCGGGCGGCAATCAGCAAAAGGCTATTGTCGCCAGAGAAATCGACAGGGATCCGGACTTACTGGTTGCCGTCCAGCCAACCCGGGGCCTGGATGTCGGTGCCATTGAGTATATTCATAAAAAACTGGTTGAACAGCGGGATTCCGGCAAAGCAGTGCTTTTAGTTTCCTTGGAATTGGACGAGGTGATGAATCTCAGCGACCGCATCCTCGTCATTTATGAAGGTTCTATTGTTGCTGACCTCAATCCCGAAGAAATCACAGTCCAGGAATTGGGCCTGTATATGGCTGGCTCAGCCCCTGGTGAAGCTGGGAGGGAAGTGCATTGAAACGGCCTGATAAGCTAAAAGAAACGATTCTTAGCTTTTTGCCCTCAATTCTTGCCATTGTCGTCGGTTTGCTATTTGGCTTTGTCATTCTTTTAATCAGCAATCCCGGGCAGGCACTGGGGGGGTTTTCCACAATTATAACGGGTGCCTTTCGGGATATGCGCAGTATCGGCAGGGTAATGTACTTCGCAACGCCGATTGTTCTCACCGGCTTGTCAGTGGGCTTTGCTTTTAAGACGGGGCTCTTTAACATCGGCACCCCCGGCCAGTTTATTGTCGGTGCTTTCGGCGCAGTCCTCATTGGCATTAAATTTCCCCAACTGGGATCTGTGCACTGGATAGTTGCCTTGCTGGTATCGATAGTTTTCGGAGCATTGTGGGCACTGCTGCCGGGAATTCTCAAGGCCTTTGCCAATGTCCATGAAGTTATATCTTCTATTATGATGAATTACATTGGCATGTACCTGGTCAACTACCTCGTTCAATACAATATCTACGACCGGCTGCGCAATCAGTCCATGCCGGTGGCCAAGAGCGCCATTATTCCAAGAATGGGCCTGGATAAAATTTTCCCCAAGTCCAATGTCAATGCCGGCTTTTTTGTCGCTATTTTGGCAGTAATCGTCATCTATATCATTCTCAACAAGACGACCTTCGGCTATGAGTTAAAAGCCGTCGGCTTCAACCGGCACGCCAGCAAGTATGCGGGTATCAATGAAAGACGCAGTATAGTGCTGTCAATGGTCATAGCCGGTGCACTGGCAGGATTGGGAGGCGGGCTGCTACATCTGGCGGGGACGGGAAAGTATATAGAAGTAGTTGACGTCCTGGCCGCTGAAGGGTTTACCGGAATTCCCGTAGCTCTGCTGGGAATGTCCAATCCCATAGGCATTCTCTTCTCGGGCTTATTCATAGGCTTCCTTACAGTAGGGGGCGATTACTTGCAGCTCTATGATTATGTGCCCGAGGTTATTGACATCATTGTTGCCTCCATCATCTATTTTAGCGCCTTTGCCTTGATTATCCGGGATGTCATTCAGAGGCGAAGGCTTAGACTGGGAGGGGAGAAGGAGCAATGAGTACTGTTTTCTTTGTCATGAGGCAGGCTTTGACCTACTCAATACCCTTGTTGATTGTCGCTTTGGGGGGCATGTTTTCAGAGCGCAGCGGGGTTGTCAACATTGCCCTGGAAGGCATTATGGTCTTTGGTGCCTTTACCAGCATCTTGTTTATCAACTCTGTGCAGGACACTATGTCGGGGCAGTTGCTTCTGTTGCTGGCCCTCCTCATTGCAGGCCTTTCCGGAATTCTGATTTCCCTGCTCCATGCCTATGCCTCCATTAATATGAAGGCCAACCAGGTCATCAGCGGTACTGCCATCAACATGCTGACGCCGGCGGTGGCAATATATGTGGCCCGGATGCTTCAGAATGTGCAGCAGATTAACTTTAACAATACATTCCGGATTCCAAAGGTGTCTGTGCTGGGTGATATTCCCGGCCTGGGAGATGTATTATTCAAGGATGCCTATATTACCACATACCTGGGAATCCTAATCCTGATAGTCTCTACAATTGTCTTGTACAGAACCCGATTTGGCCTGCGGCTGCGGGCCTGCGGTGAGCATCCCCATGCGGCGGATTCGGTGGGAATCAATGTCTACAAAATTCGCTATGCAGGCGTGATGATCTCCGGGTTTTTGGCAGGCATCGGCGGTTTGATATTTGTCATACCCACTTCCACCAACTTCAATGCTACGGTGGCGGGATACGGTTTCCTCGCCCTGGCAGTGCTGATCTTCGGCCAGTGGAAACCCATGCGCATACTATATGCCTCCCTGTTTTTCGGCCTGATGAAAACCATCGCCTCCACTTATTCCAGCATTCCCTTTTTGTTAAACCTGGGTATTCCCAGCAACTTCTTTAAAATGGTGCCCTTTGTGGCAACCTTAATAGTCCTGGCCTTTACCTCAAAGAAATCTCAGGGGCCAAAGGCCGCGGGTATTCCATATGACAAGAGCCTCCGTTAAGGAGGCCCCTGCATATGCCAAGACCTTTGTCCTTCGCAGTTCCAAGAAAGTAATGAGGAGTGGAAAAATGTACGATCCCCGAATTGAAAAGCTGGCAAAGCTGTTAATTCACTATTCTCTGGGAATAAAAAAGGGCCAGACCCTGCTGATTCAAAGTACACTGCAGGCTGAACCTCTGATGGAAGCCGCGTATAAAGAGGCCATCCTGGCAGGTGCCCATGTCACTAATCTGGCAGGTCTGCCCAATGCCGCCGAAATCTTTTACAAATATGCCAGCGATGAGCAGCTGGAATATGTCAGTCCTTTAGAGGAGTTTATTACCGAGAATATTGACGCCAGACTGCATATCATGGCAAGCTATAATACCAAGGCCCTCTCGGGCGTAGACCCCCAGAGGATATCAAAAAACCGGCGCGCCGGGGCCAGGCTGCAGACCAGGTTTATGGAGCGGGCAGCTGCCGGCGAGCTCCATTGGACGTTGACGGCATATCCCACCAATGCGGCAGCCCAGGATGCCAACATGTCGCTGGCTGAGTATACAGAGTTTGTCTTTGGAGCAGGTCTGCTGAACGATGAGGACCCTGTAGCGCGGTGGCGGGAAATCGATGCTCAGCAGGAGAAGATCTGTCAGCATCTCAATAACTGCTCGCAATTGCGGATAGTGTCCAAGGATACCGATATCAGCATGAGCATCGTTGGCCGCAAGTGGATAAATTGCAGCGGGCACGAAAATTTCCCCGACGGGGAAGTATTTACCGGGCCTGTAGAAGACAGTGTCAACGGCCACATCCGCTTTAGTTTCCCGGGAATTTATGCCGGCAAGGAGATTGAGGACATCCGCCTGGAGTTTAAGGATGGCAAGGTGACCAAGGCTGCTGCTGCCAAGGGCGAAGACTTGCTCCTTGCCCTGCTGGAAACCGATGCCGGCGCCCGCTACGTTGGCGAAGTGGCTGTGGGCACCAACTTTGGCATTCAAAAGTTTACCCGCAATATGCTCTTTGATGAAAAAATAGGCGGCACTGTGCACCTGGCACTGGGTGCCTCCTATCCTGAAAGCGGCGGCAAAAATGAATCCGGCATTCACTGGGATATGCTTTGTGACATGCGGGATGGCGGCGAAATTTACGCCGATGGAGAATTGATATATAAAAGCGGGAAATTCCTGTTAGATCTTTAAGAAATCCTTGCCGGCTCTGCCGGCTTTTTTAGATATTCTTCTTAATGAGCTGTAGCAGCTCATCGGCAATTGTGCCGACCACCACCTGCAGGGCTTCGCCTTTGCCGACAATACCTGCGGCGCCGAGGGCCATGAGGGCATCCCTGTCAACCAGCTCCTTGTTGCCCACCACCAGGCGCAGGCGGGTGAGGCAGCTGCTGATCCGGATGACATTCTCTTTACCCCCCAGGGCGCTAACTATAGCCAGGGCTGTCTCGGTGTCGGCAACGAGGGCGGCCGCCTCTTCCTCCTGCAGTCGCCCTGGTGTGGCCAGGCGCAATTTAGTGATGAGGGCGGAAAAGATAAGATAGTACAGGACTCCAAAGCCCAGCCCAAGGGGCAACAGCAACCAGGGTTTGTCCGCCAGGTGCAGGTTGACAAAGTATTCCAGCACCCCTGCTGAGGAACCAAAACCATGGCGAAAGCCCAGGAACTGACAGACCCAAAAAGAGGCCCCTGTCAGCACAACGTGGATTCCATAGAGCAAAGGAGCGGTAAAGAGAAAGGTGAACTCAACAGGTTCGGTAATGCCTGTCAAAAAGCTGGTAGCGGCTGCAGCTGCCAGCAGGCCTTTGATTTTGCTGCGGTTGGCCGGGCGCGCTGTTTTATACATTGCGAGGCAAGCAGCGGGAAGGGCGAAGAGTTTGATTGGGTACGCCCCTGCCAGGAAATGGCCGGCACTGGGATCACCGGCGAGAAAGCGGAAAACCTCGCCGCGAATGATTTCCCCGCCAGCTGAGAACTCACCCATCACTGCCAGGACAAAGGCGTTGAGGACATGGTGGAGGCCCAGGGGCAACAGCAAGCGTTCCAGAGCACCGTAGACTGCTACTCCCAGCCCCCCAGCGGAAAAGACCCACTGGCCCAAGGTGGCAATGCCCTTTTGCACACCAGGCCAGATCAAGCCCAGGCCAATGCCAATGGGGACACTGGCAATGCTGGCAATGATGGGAACAAAGCGCCGACCGGCAAAAAAGCTTAAAAAGGGATGAAATTGAACGCGATGAAAGCGATTGTAGAGCAGTCCGGCGGTAAGGGCAGCGAGGATACCTCCGAGGATCCCCATTTGCAGGCCGCTGTCGTCTTGGCCGGCGATGCCGGTTATAATTACATAACTGATGGCACCGGTAAATCCTGCAATGCTGGCGTCGTCAGCCAGGCCTATAGCCAGGCCGACGGCAAAGATGAGCCCGATGTTGTTGATGAGAAGCTGTCCCGCCAATTCCAGAGGCCTGGCGACAGCCGGGATGGGAATGACATTGCCCAGGGCCAGCAGCAAGGCGGCGGCGGGCAAGACGGCAATAGGGGTCATAGCAGCTGCTCCGATTTTTTGAAATTTGCCTTTAGCCAACATATTCACCTCCCAAGGGTAAGATTATATTACTAATTGCATGTTTATGGTCAAAATCCCTGCCTGGGGAAAAATATTTTAGGTTGCATTGACCACCCCCTTGGGATAGGATAAGGGCAGAGACAGGAGGTAGGTTATGGATAAGCGCGGGCAAAAATTACGCCAGAGTGTTCAGATGGTACTGCTCCGTCTCCAAGACAACGAGGCTTTTCAGCGAGTAGAAATTGAGACCCCCACTGAAGCTCAGGTTTTTGTACTTGATCCCCTTAATCCACGGGTGTTGCGTTCTCAACAAGGGAAGCAGCTTTCGCCGTCAGACCTGCCTGAATACCTGGCGGCAGTAATGGCGAGGGCCGAAAGGGGCAGCATACGGTTTGTCGAGCGGGGCACCTTGGTGACGGTGACGCTGCTGCCCAATGACGTAAAGCTCAGCCTCAGCACTTTAGACGCTGTGCACCAAAGGCCGGCAGAATCCGGCACCCGCCAACAGTTCATCAGAGTGGAGGAGGCTCTGGAACTGCTGCAGGCCTTAGGGATAGCCTCCCCCGAGGGAAAGGTGCGGGCAGACCGCCGCCGCAAGCTCTATCAGGTAGACAGATTTGTGGAACTGGTGGACCAAATTCTCGAGGACTGGGATGAGCAACGGCCTTTAACCATCTTAGACTGTGGCTGCGGCAAATCTTATCTCGCCTTTGTGCTCAATTATTGGCTTAAGGAGAAAAGGCGCATTTCCTGCCGGGTAATTGGCATTGATTCCAACGAAGAAGTGATTGCATCTTCCCGGAGCATTCAACAGCGCCTTAACTATCGGAATATGGAATTTCACAAAAGCAGTATTCTCGAATACAGACCAGTCGGGCCAGTGGACATGGTCCTCAGTTTGCATGCCTGCGACACAGCCACCGATGAGGCTCTGGCCCTGGGCATTCATTTAAACTGCAAGTACATTATTTCTGTGCCTTGCTGCCAGGCAGCCCTGCGCCAGCGCATCGATTATACTCCCTGGCAGGCAATTGCCAGGCACCCCATTTTCCGCAACCGCCTCTCCGATGTGCTGACAGACGGGTTGCGGGCGGTTGCCCTGGAAGCCCGGGGATACAAGGTGTCCGTTGCAGAGTATGTATCCCCGCTGGATACTCCGAAAAACATAATGTTGAGGGCGGTAAAAACCAAGGCAGCCGACGCCACTGCCCACCGCGACTTACAGAACCTGGTGGAGGGGACGCTGCCCCTAGAAAGCTTTTTGCAAAGCCTGGACAAATCTTTCTGAACCAGAACAATTCTAAAGCTGTGGAGGTATCCCGATGGAAGCATGCCCAATTTGCAATGGCCTGAGCAGTGTCAGGCAGCATTGTCCCAATTGCGGCGGAGAAATGGAGGAAAGAGGTCCCTTACAGGAGTTTATTGATGACTACAGTCCCTACCTCAGCAGAGAACTGGCAGCAAACTTAACTGCAACCCGGGACTGTGTCCATCTTTACTATTGTTCTGCCTGTAATCAGGACTTCCGGGTGGCAACGCCCTTGTGGAAAATATAAGGTTAAGGGAGAGGGAATATGGAAACCGTTTTTTTCTACTATCCCAATTGAAGCACAGCCCGGCGGGCCAAGGATTGGCTCACTGCAAATGCGGTGCAATTTAAAGAGCGGCACATCTATAAGCAGCCTCCTTCCAAGGAAGAGCTGGAGAAAATGGCTGCCGTCTTAGGTCATCCAAAAGCAATGGTGGCTGTCAGAGGTAAGTTCTTTAAGGAGTCGGGCCTGGACCTGGAAGCGGATTCTCCGGAAAAAATCCTTTGCGCCTTAGCCGCCCAGCCCCGGTTGCTGAAGCGCCCATTGCTGTACAACGAGAAGGGGGCCCTGGCAGGTTTTAGCGAAAACGAGTATAAGGAGTTTTTTAAAAAATGACCGGTTTCCCGGGTGGTTCAATGACCGGGATCAAAAAATTGAAAAGGATTCTGGCCCATCATGCCGGGGCCAGGTTGTACTATCAACAGACGGGCCGGTTACCTGCACCTGTGGAACTGGCCCGTTTTGTCACGGAAAAAAGGAATACGGAATTAGCGGCATACGGCGCTGAGGGAGAGGTGGCGACAGCAAGAAAGGTATTGGCTGCGGGCTCGGTCCACACGGACTTAGGCCAGATATACCAGAATCTTAGAAAGCCGCAGGAAAAAAAAGATCTCGGCCAGGTCTTTACACCCATGGCGGCGGTGGAGGCAGCTTTGGATTTAGTAGACATCCGTCCCGAAAGAGTAATCGATCCAGCTTGCGGCGCGGGAGACTTTTTGCTGGCATGCCGACGCCGCTGGCCCCGGGCTCAGCTTGCGGGGGTAGACATTGATCCCTTGGCCTTGGCAGTAGCCGAGACAAAGTTGCGGCTGATGGGAACAGGCGATGTAAGTTTGCTGGAAGCCAACGCTTTTTTCTTGGATTTCCAGGGGCAATTTGACCTGGTGGCCGGCAATCCTCCCTGGGGAAGCAATGTCCCCGGGGGACAGTCGGAGACCTTTCCCCCGGGAGCAAATTCATTCCTCTACTTTCTGGAGCTGGCAGCAAGGTTGCTGCCTCCGGGGGGACAAATGGTCTATCTGCTCCCGGAGGCCTTTACTAAGGTATGGACTTACCAGAAGGCAAGGTCCTGGCTGCTGAAGAACTTCGCTGTCAGCGGGCTTCACTATATACCCCACCTCTTTGCAGGCTATTATGCCCCCGCGGTAATACTGGCGGCTGTGAAAAAGCCCTGCCCCTCCAGGCAGGCAGTGCCGGTTTGGTACCAAAGGGATCTTACCCGGGCGAAGGCAAAGCATAACCTGCTGCCGGAGGAGGCGCTGCAAGGCCAGCGGTTTAACATCAATTGGAATCGCAAAATGGAGGACCTGTGGCAACAGTGTTGTCAGGAAGCCTTCTACCTGCGGGAGGGGGAGTACGGGGAGAAAATCCCGGAGGGAAAAGCAGTGGTAGACTTTTCCCTGGGGATAGTCACCGGCGACAATCGCCGTTTTATCAGGAACAAGCCGGCACCGGGGCTCCATGCTCTGTTGCTGGCAAAAGACGTCACCCCCTTTGTAACCGCATCCCCTTCCCGTTGGCTGGACTATGATAAAGGCGGTCTGCAACAGGCGGCTCCCCTGGAAAAGTACTTAGTCCCGGCAAAAATAGTCTACCGCTTCATCTCCCGGGAAATAATCGCAGCGGTGGATTACAGCGGCTCCCTCACCCTGAACAATCTCAATATAATAATCCCCATTAGCCTGCCCTTTGCCCTGGAATACCTGGCGGCATTGCTAAACAGCAAACTGCTGAACACTTTGTATATGTACAAGTTTTTTACCGGGAAAGTGCTGACGCGGCAGCTCAAGCAAATCCCGCTGCGCCAGGGAAGAGTGGAGGAAGTAACCGGCCTGGCAAAAAAACTGGCCCTGGGAAAGGGCAGCAGGGAAGAACTGGACGACATCATTTTTGACCTTTATGGCCTGGATTCTAAACA
>Ga0116179_1000921_pt1 | contig 22374 bp, 24 predicted proteins | sample AD_UKC071_MetaG_FD_89751 | JGI IMG/M metagenome (GOLD analysis project Ga0116179, IMG submission 89751) | Active sludge microbial communities of municipal wastewater-treating anaerobic digesters from USA - AD_UKC071_MetaG | ecosystem: Engineered > Bioreactor > Anaerobic > Digestate | place: USA...
ATTTACCCATGAAGAACCAACAAGGCTTTACCCTGATCGAACTGATGATCGTCGTCGCGATCATCGCCATCCTGGCCGCCATCGCGCTGCCGGCGTATAACAATTACCGTATCAAATCGTCCGAAGGTGCATGCCAGGCAGAAGCCAAGGCCTACATGAACTCCGCCGTGGCTGCCGTCATGTCGAGTATGGCCTCGGTTCCAGCCATGCCGGGTAAGGCATGTAAAGAAACCGCCACCCTGACGAGTGCACAAGTCACCGGTAACACCACCATGACATTCACCCCGAATGGCGTGGGCCAACTGACGACCAAGTGCTTGGCTGGTTCGGCCACCTGTGCCAAGCCTGGCGCAACCCCGTAATCCAACAGGATTGCGTTGCTACGGAAGGCCCCTCGCAAGAGGGGCTTTCTTTTTGCCTGATGAAATTGCGCGCACACGCAGAGCCTCATAGTTGGCACGAAACTTGTATTGCTTCTTGGCAACATCCAAACATCAGTTGCCGGGGAACTCCCATGTCACGCACGCCCACGCAAGGCTTTACGTTGATCGAACTGATGATCGTGGTGGCCATCATCGCCATTTTGGCCGCAATTGCGCTACCAGCCTACAACAACTATCGCATCAAGTCGGCAGAGGGCGCCTGCCAGATGGAGATGAAAAACTACGCTAGTTTTTCACTCACTGCTATCTACAACAGCACAGCCATTTCCTCGCCTCCGAAAAAAGCCTGTCTCAGCGCTGATACAGCCACGGATATGGACACACCGATTACTGGCACACCGCAACTGCCGGGCAAGGCAAAAACGACCTGCAACATGCGCACAGCAAATTGCGTGCTCTGATCAACCATAATCAAACACGTCGATAGCTAGAAGCCAGCTTTTCTAGGGAAATCAATGCCGTCGGCATTGCGTCTCCTGATTAGCGACTTTGCTCAGCTATGGATATGCCTGAAACCATTGAGGCACGCCATCTGCGCCGCCTCGGCCACCATGCTGTCGATCGTGATCGGATGACGTGGTTCGAACAACGCCATCATTGGGCCCGATGCCAGTCACTGGCTGAGCAAAGCCGCTAATCAGGTTGCGTCTTACGTAGCGCCCGATTCGATGTACTCTAAAAGAGACACCCCTCCTTTTTTCGGGCCCAGATGACACTGCCGCACCACAAATTCCTGCTGCTTACGCTGCTAAGTGCAGCACTTTCAATCTTAATTTTTGCTTCTGGATTGCCAGGTGGTTTCGTTTTCGACGATTACCCCAATATCGTTGCGAATACCAACATCCAACTGCAATCCTTGGCTCCGGCAGCGCTCAGCGATGCCGTATTCAACGGGCAGCTCAGCGGATTTACCCGGGTTCTTCCAACACTGTCATTTGCGCTGGATTTCTGGCGCGGCGGTATGGATCCGGCAGTATTCAAAACTACCAACATCGCCATCCACGCGCTGACAGCATTCGCAGTGGCGTGGCTCTTTCGCGCGCTGCTGCTCATCTCTGGGATCACATCAAGGCGCGCTCACTGGGGAGCACTAGCACTGGCGCTTGCATGGGCATTGCATCCGTTGCAGGTCTCTTCCGTGCTGTATGTGGTGCAGCGAATTCAGATCCTCAGCACACTGTTTTTAGTTCTCGCTTTGTTAGTTTACCTAAACGCACGAAAAGCCCAGATCGACGGGCAATCTGGGCGCATCGGTTGGTTGTTGGCTGGCCTACTGGCGGGCATTGCATTTTCCTGCAAAGAAGACGCCATCATGTTTCCAGCCTACACGCTTGCACTCGAGATGACCGTACTGAACTTTGCTGCCGCCAACACGCCATTGGCCCAGCGGCTTCGGAAAGGCTATGCACTGATCGCCATTGCAGGCATCGTGGCATATCTCTTGATTGTCGTGCCGCACTTTTGGAGTTTTGACGTCTATCCCGGCCGAAATTTTTCGTCATGGGAACGACTGATGACGCAGGCTAGGGTTCTTTGCATATATCTGTGGGAAATTCTACTTCCGCTCCCCAATCAAATGCCGTTCTATTACGACTGGCTACAACCCTCACGTGGGATTCTACAGCCGTGGACAACATTGCCCGCGCTTCTATTAATTGCTGCGTTATTGACTATGGCTTGGCGATTGCGCTCACGCCGCCCACTATTCGCGCTTGGGGTGTTCTTGTTTTTCTTTGGCCACTTCGTTACCAGCAACGTGATCGGCTTGGAATTGGCATTTGAACATCGCAACAACTTCCCCTTACTAGGGGCAGTTCTTGCCATCGGCGATCTATTGACCATGATTGGGTCGCGGGTACGTATTCGGGCAGCCATTACCACTAGCATGTGCCTGCTCGTACTAACGCTACTTACAAGCGCAACTGTGGTTCGCGCGAAATCTTGGGATAGCCGCTTAAATCTTGCACTCACCAGTACCAAGCTTGCACCGAAGTCCCTACGTGCTTGGAATGAGCTCTGTGTAGCCTACTTCGATCTTGGAGGGGGAGCCAGACATGACAACCCTCGCCTGAACAGCGCTATCTCGGCATGTAACAACGCGGCAAGTATTGGGCCTGACTCACTTCCAAGCATGTCAAACATCATTGTATTCAAGGCAACCCAAGGCGCGCTTACCCAGGTGGATTGGGATCGCTACATAGCGCGCCTAAAATACGTCCCGATGACACCGGAAAACAAGGCCGCAATTTGGCCGGTCATCAACGCCGCTCGTAATGGAACACTGCAAGACGAGCGTCACATCTTCTTGGTTCTAGATACAGTCAACCACCGCACAGCACTGTCACCTGTTGAATCCGCTGCTTTCGGCTACTTCGTCATCGAGCACACCCACAGCCCAGAACGAGCATACCCATATTTTGTACAAGCTGTCCATGCCGCCAAGAGTCCCGCATTCGCACAAGGCATCATTGACGACCTGCGCAAAGAAGGCCACCCGGAATGGGCCGAAAAGTTAGAACGCCAAACGTTGCCCATGACGCCTGCATCTAAGTGAAAATTTTAAGTACGCTTTCCAAAATTCATCTGCAGCAAACGAGGGCCCAGCAAACGAGGGCCAGAGAACATATCCGTTTGAATCGGTAATTTGTTGCGCCCAGACACCCCAGACGCTGATAGCCGCGCTGATGATGGGCGTGCACCCGGATATGTTCTCTGACCCCGGTAATGACCCCGATAATGTTCATGGAAAATGATTTTCTAATCGCCTACCGCCGCCTGTACCCGATCGCACTTCAGGTGCTGGGCGACATGGAACATGACGACGAGCTGATCGCCGCACTTGTAGGCGGTTCTAGCAGTCAGGCGCAAGTCAAAAAGTGGATGCGCGGCTACGGCCTATTTCAAGGAATCCGGAGCGAGGCCCGCGAACGTGTCGCGGCCACGTTTCTTGATTTCCATCGCCAGACACGCGAACCCCACACCCCTTCCCAGACACGCCAACACGAGTTCAAGACGCTGCTCTCACAACTTCACGCTTGCGTACCGCGTGGCTGGCTGTCAGCCACATCCAAGCTGCTGTGGTGCATGCATCCGAACGAAACCGTGATCTTCGATGCGTTCGTTTTGCGCTCTGTATTGGTTCTGCAACATCTGGTTCCGGATCTGATCGCCACGGGCAGGCATCTTGGGCTCCCGCCTGTCATTCGCCACAGAAGCGATGTCGATGCAGCATGCGACTGGTATTGGCGCTACGCCAACAAGGTGACCACACTCCACAAATTGGCAGATGGAATTCGCAAAGAATTCCGAGGCAGCCCTGGTTCCGACTACCCTTACGCCATCCGCATCACCGACAAAGTGCTCTGGATCATGGGTTCGCCCGCAACATTGACGGATTCAAACAGACATGTTCTCTGATCCCCGCGTGCCCCGGTAATCCCCCCGCCAATTAGCTGACGCCAGAAGTGGAATTTTCTCGTACCCTTTTCCGAGGAGGTTCCATGAAGACATCCCGTTTCACCGACAGCCAGATCATCGCCGTACTCAAGCAGGCCGAGGCTGGCACGCCCGTGCCGGAACTGTGCCGCGAGCACGGGATCAGTTCGGCGACGTTCTACAAGTGGCGCAGCAAGTTCGGCGGCATGGACGCATCGCTGATGTCCCAGCTCAAGGAGCTGCAGGACGAGAACCGGCGCCTGAAGAAGATGTATGCCGAATCGCAGATGACCGCCGAAGTACTCCGCGAGGCGATGGCAAAAAAATGGTGAGGCCATCTCAACGCCGGGAGATGGCCAGGTGGGCAGTGGCGAACAAGGCGCTGAGCATCCGGCACGCCTGCCGGGCATTCGAGGTCAGCCAGACCTGCTACCGCTATCAAGCCAAAGCGAGCGAGGACAACGCCCGGATTGCTGATTGGCTTGTCCGGCTGACCACCACCTATCGCGATTGGGGATTCGGCCTGTGCTTCCTGCACCTGCGCAATGTGAAGGGCTTTGGCTGGAACCACAAGCGGGTGTACCGCATCTATCGGGAGCTGGAGTTGAACCTACGGATCAAACCGAAGAAGCGGTTGGTACGCGAGCGGCCAGAGCCTTTGGCGGTGCCGGAGACGATCAACCAGGTCTGGTCGATGGACTTCATGCACGACCAGTTGGCCGATGGCCGCAGCTTCCGGCTATTCAACGTGCTCGACGACTTCAACCGCGAGGGACTGGGGATCGAGGTCGACCTGTCGCTGCCATCGGCCCGGGTCATACGATCGCTGGAGCAGATCATCCAATGGCGCGGCAAGCCAAGGGTCATTCGCTGCGACAATGGCCCCGAATACATCAGTGGTTCGCTACTGACTTGGGCCGAACGCGAAGGCATCCGGATCGAGCACATCCAGCCGGGTAAACCGCAGCAGAATGCCTACGTCGAGCGCTACAACCGCACCGTCCGCTACGCCTGGCTGGCCACGACCTTGTTCGACACCATCGAGCAGGCGCAGGACAAGGCCACGCGCTGGCTATGGACGTACAACCACGAGCGCCCCAACATGGCGCTCGGTGGCATCACGCCAGCAATGAAACTGGCGATGGCCGCATAGCTCCACTTTTGGCGACTGCTAAAAATGGGGGGATTACCCCCCCCCCCGCGTGGATCGCGCCACTTCCCACTTGAATCGCGCCACTTTTATGGCGTGCAATATCCGGTATCGCGCCATCGCAAGCCCAACGACCATGCCCACTCCCTTCATGCAAACCGAGTTGAATGCATTGGTCACCGCGATAGGGGCACGGTCTGATGGCGCATCGATCGATGCGCTACAGCGTTGGTTCCCGCAGATTCCTCGCCGGTCATTACAGCGCCGGCTGGCGCGTCTGGTTGATGCTGGTCGCTTGCGTGCCACGGGGAGTGGATCTGCGTGACGTCTTCGCGTGGGCCTACGAACGCTCCTGCCAACGCTACACGCTACTCAAACAGGCACTGCCCGAACCCGACCCGCTGCGCCTGCGCTATCGCGATGCGCTCATCCACATCGTGGGCGAGGTGGTGCGGGGCGGTTCCGCCACAACACCCGCCATCATCAGGCAACTGGCAGCCACCTCGGTACCGGCTGACGACATGGCTGCATTCGTCACGATGGCCATCAACGAACTGGCAAACCTGCATGAAGGCAATATCGCGCGTTATCGGCTGCGCCTTTCCGAATTTCACGATTGGCAAAGGCTGCATCACCCATGACCATCCGCCGGGCTAGATGGTGCTCGAATTGAGGGAGCAAGGAAAAAGCGGAGTAGGCCGACAGGCTGGAAGCGCTGGCGCGCAACCAACACCAAGGATGCCGCGATCGCCAATGAAAGTCCGTCTGGCATCCGTCTCGAATTGATACACTTTATCAATACCTGACCGGATCGCCATTCGACCCATGCCGATTAAAACGATCCGCAGCAAATCCGATCTCGCCATCCACGGCGCGCCGCCGGCGTTCGCCCAGCCGCTGCATGTGGGGCGGCCCAACATCTGCAACCGCGCCGAATTCCTGCGCCGCATGGAGCAGGTGCTGGACAACCAGTGGCTGACCAACGACGGCCCGCAGGTGCGCGAGTTCGAGCAGCGCATCGCCGAGCGCCTCGGCGTAAAGCACTGCGTGGCCATGTGCAACGGCACCATCGCGCTGGAAATCGCCATTCGCGCGCTGGGGCTCACCGGCGAGGTGATCGTGCCCTCGTGGACCTTCGTGGCAACCGCCCACGCGCTGTACTGGCAGGACATCATGCCGGTGTTCGCCGACATCGATCCGGCTACCCACAATCTCGACCCGGCCGCCGTGCGGCGCATGATTACCCCACGCACCAGCGGCATCATCGGCGTACACCTGTGGGGGCGCGCCGCGCCGGTGGATGCGTTGCAAGCCATCGCCGACGAACATGGCCTCAAACTGATGTTCGACGCCGCGCACGCCTTCGGCAGCAGCTACAAGGGACAGAGCATCGGACGCTTTGGCGCCTGCGAAGTCTTCAGCTTCCACGCCACAAAGGCCTTCAACACCATGGAAGGCGGTGCCGTCACGACCAACGACGATGCGATGGCCGAGACCATACGCTTGATGCGCAACTTCGGCTTCGCCAGCTACGACAACGTGATCCACCCCGGCACCAACGGCAAGATGATTGAGGCCTGCGCCGCGATGGGGCTGGCCAACCTCGGCGGCTTCGATGATGTAGTGGCGGTGAATACGCGCAACTACGCTGCCTACCGCGAAGCGCTGGCCGGCATCCCCGGTATCAGCGTGCTGGATTACGACGAGGCCGAGCGTAACAGCCATCACTACGTGGTGCTCGAAGTGGGCGAAGCCTGCCCCGTGTCACGCGATGCCATCATCGCTGCGCTGCACGCTGAGAATATCCTTGCGCGCAAGTATTTCTGGCCGGGTTGCCACAAGATGAAACCCTATCGCGACCTGTTCCCGCACGCCGGGCTGCTGCTGCCGCATAGCGAGGCCGTGGCCAATCGCGTCATCGTGCTGCCCAATGGCACGGCGCTACCAGACACAGCGGTAGCGACGATCGCCGATGTTTTGCGGGTACTGGTAGCGAGTGGACGAGCATGAAGCTGAATGTCGTCGATTTTTTCGAGCAAGGCGCGCTGCGGAATTTTCCGGCGCACACCGCCATCGTCGATGGCGAGCGTTCCGTCACATTCGCCGGACTGGCTGCCGACGCCAAGCGCTGCGCCACACGTATCGCCCATCTCCTGGGCGGGATCAATCAGGCCATCGCGGTCTACCTGCCCAAATGCGCCGAGACCGTGATCGCCGATCTGGCCATCGTCTACAGCGGCAATGCCTACTGCAATCTCGATATCAAGTCGCCGCCGCAACGCCTGCGCAACATCCTCGACAAGATCGGCCCAGTCTGTATCGTCACCTCGCGGGCGCTGGTCGGTGGTCTGCGCGATGCGGCCGGTACGGCCATCGAGGTTGCCTGCATCGAAGACCTGCTGGCAGGAGATGCCGACGAGGCGTTGATTCATGATCGCCTGCGCCAGATCGTCGACACCGATCCGCTGTGCATCATCAACACTTCGGGCTCCACCGGTACGCCCAAGGGCGTGGCACTCAGTCATCGCGGCACCATCGATTTCATGGAGTGGCTGTTCGCCAGCTTCGATCTCGACGAGGCCGTGCGCATCGGCAGCCTGTCGCCGCTGTATTTCGACATCTACATCCTCGAGCTGTTTCTGTGCCTGCACAAAGGCGCCACGCTGGTGTTCGTGCCGGAGCAGTTGGCGGCATTCCCGGCGCGACTGCTGGAATTTTTGCAGGCGCAGCGGATCAGCTTCCTGTTCTGGGTGCCCTCGGTGATGGTAGCCATCGCCAATCTCGACCTGCTCGGCAAGTACGATCTGATTGCACTGCAAAACGTCTTTTTTGCCGGCGAAGTATTTCCCACCAAACAGCTCAACCACTGGCGGCGGGCGTTGCCGCAGGCGCGCTTCGTCAATCTCTATGGCCCCATCGAAATCCATGTGGATTGCACTTTCTTCGTGGTGGATCGTGCGTTCGATGACGACGAACCGCTGCCGATTGGCCGTCCGTGCCGCAACACCGACATCCTGATACTCAATGAGCGTGACCAGTTGTGCGCCGATAGTGAGCGCGGCGAGCTGTGCGTGCGCGGCAGTTCGCTGGCGCTGGGCTACTGGAACGATCCGGACAAGACGGCCAAGGCCTTTACGCAGAATCCGCTGAACACGCGCTACCCCGAGCGGATCTATCGCACTGGCGACGTGGCCTATCGCGCAGCGAATGGCGAGCTCTATCTGGTCGGACGCAAGGATTTCCAGATCAAACACATGGGTTACCGCATCGACCTGCAAGAGATCGAGCACCAGGTGCATTGCGTGGCCGGCATCGGCCAGGCCTGCGTGCTGTACAACGCAGCGGTCAAGGAAATCACGGTGTTCTACGAGGCGCTTTCGGTCGAGGTGACACCGGCGGATATCCGACGGAGCCTTGCGGCGATCTTCCCGAAATACATGTTGCCTACAGCGTTCCATCCGCTGGCATCGCTGCCGCGCAATCCCAACGGCAAGGTGGATCGCAATGGGCTGGCAACACTATTGGCCGAGGCGCGATGAGTCGCCTGTCCGCCGCTGTATTGCAGGAAGCCATGGGCCGAATCGAGCGCGGCGGTGCGGGCTTTGCGGTCAGCTTCTTCGCGCCGGCCGCGAAAATCGAAGCGTGGATCGCGGCAGGCTCGGTGGACGTGATGTCGTGCGAGGGGGCGCTGTTGATCCATCGCGAAGATGGTGGACTGTTGCGCGTCAGTCACGTGGCGGCCGATTATCCGGCGCTGGATGCCGCACTCGGCAAGCTGGTTGCGGCCATGCCGGATCGGCTCATGGTGGCCGACCTGGTGGGCCGGCCGGAGGATGTGGCGCGCGTTGCCGAAGTCTACCGGCAACATGGCTTCGTGCGACACACGCAACTGCGGCGCATGCAGCGCAGTGGTGCGCGGCCGATGGCGACGGACGGACGGCCCGGCGTCGACCTTGCTGGCATGGACGACGTGCCGGCGCTGCGCGCCTTCATGGAGCGCTGGCTCGATCCCGTTTCCGAGCAGATCCAGAGCATCGCGGAGTTGTGCGAGGCGGTGGCGGCGCACAGCGTGCTGGTGGTGCGCGATGGCGCTGGTCTGGCCGGCTTTCTGATGTACGACATCGCTGGCCAAAGCGCGACGCTGCGCTATTGGCACGTGGCCGGCGACCGGCACGGGCAGGGCATCGGTTCGCGGTTGATGCACGCCTTCCTTTTGCGCTGCGCGGAGAGTCGTCGCGTTACCTTATGGGTGATCGCCGATAACGCTGCAGCGATTGCCAAATATCACCATTACGGGTTCAGCGAGGATGGCATGATTGACGACATCATGGTGAGGCGTGCGGAGGTGGTCGGATGAAACGTGTTCTTGATATTTTGTCCGGCATCCGGCCCGAGTTCGACTTTTCGGCATCGCAGGATTACCTCGCCGATGGCATGCTCGATTCGTTCGACATGCTGGCGCTGGTATCCGACCTCGATCGCGCCTTCGGCATACGCATCGAAGGCACGGAAATCCTGCCGGAAAATTTCTGCAACCTGCAAGCGATCCAGCGCTTGCTGGCCAAACATGGCGTTACCGCATGAAACTGGTCTTCCACGGCAAACGTATCGAGGGCTTGCTGACGGTGCTGCCCGCCAACGAGCGATTGTTCGTCGACGAGATGGATCAGTTCGACTTCCCGCGCACGCGATCGCTCAAGCTGAAAGAAGTGATGGGCTACGACCGCCACCGCATCGTCGACGGCGACGTGTGCGTCTCCGACCTCGCCGTGGCCGGCTTCGAGCACCTGTTCGCGCGCGGCCTGCTGGATCGCGACGGCTTCGATGCGCTGATCGTGGTGACCCAGACGCCCGATCACCTCATGCCCGCCACCAGCTTCGTGATTCAGGGCCGGCTGGGGCTGAAGCAGGATCTGTTCTGCTTGGATATCAACCAAGGCTGCGCCGGTTTTCTGATCGGCCTGTATCAGGCGTTCATGCTGCTGGAGCAGCCGGCGATTCGTCGCGTCGCGCTGGTCAATGCCGATGTGATGAGTCGCAAGGTATCGACGCGCGACCGCAACAGCTATCCGCTGATCGGCGACGCCGCCGCGATCACCTTGGTCGGCCGCTGCGATGATGCACGCCCGATCCACGCCAATCTCCAGATGGACGGCCGCCGGCGCGAGGCACTGATGATACCGGCCGGCGGGCTGCGCGAGCCTTCCAGTGCGGCAACGCGCGTGGCGCATGCCGATGCCGAGGGCAACCTGCGCGCCCGCGACGATCTGGTGATGGACGGTTCAGCCGTCTTCAACTTTGTGCAGACCGAGGTGCCGCCGATGATCGAGGCGCTGCTGGCCAGCGCGGGCACCGACATGGCGGCGGTGGATGCCTTCCTGTTCCACCAGCCGAACCGTTTCATGCTGCAAAAGCTGGCCGAGAAACTGCACATTCCCTGCGAAAAGATGCCCAGCAACGTGGTGGAGCATTTCGGCAACTCCAGCGGTGTCACGATCCCACTGGCACTGGCTTTCAATCTGCGCGAGCGGGTGTGCAGGGAAACCCTGACGGCGGTGTTCGGCGGCTTTGGCGTCGGGCTCACCTGGAGCTCACTGCTGATGCCGCTGGGGCCATTGGCATTCTGCGAAATGATCGACTACCCACAGGTGAACTGATGGATACCTTCTTGAAGGAAATGGCCGACATCCTCGACGAGGAATCGGTACGGGAAAACGACCGGCTCGACGGCTTCGGGTCATGGGACTCGCTGGCCGTGCTGTCGGTGGTGGCGATGGCGGACTCACGCTATCACGCCACGTTTTCGGCGCGGGAAATTCGCGGCGTAGCCACGGTGGGTGACTTGTACCGGCTGCTGTCGGCCGGCGCGAAGGCCGGCTGAGCGCGTGGATACATCGTTTCCCAATCCGCTCGATCTTGCGGGACGCCACTGTCTGGTAACCGGGGCGGCTTCCGGTATCGGCCGCGCCACCGCCGAGCTGTTCGCGGCGCTGGGCGCCCGCGTCTCCCTGGTCGATTGCAACGAAGCGTCGCTGCGCGCGCTTGCCGAAGCGTTGCCGAACGGCCCGCATGCCTGCCATGTGCATGACCTGGCCGATGTCGACGGCATCGATGACCTCGTGCGCGACATCGTGGCGGGTCTTGGCCCGTTGCACAGTGTGGTGCACGCGGCGGGCATCCAGTCGGTGCTGCCGGCGAAGGATCTGAAGCCGGAGGTCTGGCGGCGCATCCTCGCGGTGAACACCGAGGCCGCGCTGGCGCTGGCGCGCAACATGGCGCGCAAGCGGATCTGCCAGGGCGGCGGCGCGGTGGTGTTCATTTCCAGCGTCATGGCCTTGGCCGGCAGCGCCGGGGCGGTGGCCTACGCGATGAGCAAATCCGCCCTGCACGGGCTGGCCCGTTCGCTGGCGCTGGAGCTGGCGCCGCAGGGCACGCGGGTGAACTGCATCGCGCCCGGCTTCGTGCGCACGCCGATGCTGGAGCGGCTGGAGCGTGACTGGGACGCCAGCCAGCGCGAAGCGGTCGAAGCCCTGCATCCGCTGGGTTTCGGTGAGCCGCAGGACATCGCGCAGGCGGCGGCGTTTCTGGTGGCCGCCACCGGACGCTGGATCACCGGCAGCGTGCTGGTGGTCGATGGCGGTTACCTCGCGAAGTGACGGAGACGAAGCATGCCGCGCGACCCAACCCATGACGACGAAAGCCTGATATGAGTGCGCCAATGAATGCGCAGTCGCCGGCTTGCCTGCTGATTACCGGTGCCTCTTCCGGGCTTGGTCGCGAGATGGCGCTGCGGTTTTCCGCCGATCATCGGCTGATTCTCGCCGGCCGCGACGAGGCGCGGCTGCAAGCCGCGCGGCTGGCGTGCCATGCGCCGGAGCGTCACCTGGTTTGGCGCCACGACCTTGCCGATGTGGAAGGCATCGCCGGGCAGCTGGGGGCTTTCCTCGCCGCCGAAAGCGTGCAGGTGGAGAGCCTGATCCACTGCGCCGCGCGGCTGGACGTGCTGCCTTTGCGCAGCCTGGAACCGGAACGGGTGCAGGCGACGTTCCGCACCAACGTGCTGGCTGCGCTGGAGCTGGTTCGCACGCTGACGAAAAAACGGATCAACCAGCAACGGCTGCGTGCCGTGGTGTTCGTTTCCAGCATTGCCAGCCAGTTTGGCGCCAAGGGCTTTTCGGCCTACGGCGCCAGCAAGGCGGCGCTCGATGCGCTGATGAAAGCGCTGGCGGTGGAGCTGGCGCCAGTGGTGCGGGTGAACTCGGTCTTGCCCGGTGCCCTGCGCACCGCGATGACAGCCTCGATGTTTGACGACCCGCAATTGGCCGAGCGGCTGGTGGCGGATTATCCGCTGGGTATCGGCGCACCAGCCGATGTTGTCGATGCCGTGGAATTTCTGCTGTCGGACAAGGCACGCTGGATCACCGGCCAGCAACTGGTGGTGGATGGCGGGCGCAGCAGCAACATCACCGCCTGACGCGCATTCAATCCATGGTTCGAGCCGGGTTGCCGAACACCGTCAGCCCGGCGCCGACGTGGCGGAACACCACGCTGCCCATGGCCACCGTGGCGCCGTCGCCAATCTTCTTGCCGGGGTGGATGAGCGCGCCGGCGCCCACCAGCACGCCTTCGCCAAGCACCACATTGCCGTTGATGCTGGCGCCGCCCAAGAGCGAGCTGTAGGCGCCGATCACGCAGTCGTGCCCAACGGCGGTGTTGCCGTTGACCAACACGTGTTCGCCCAGCGTGGCATCGGAGGAAATCGAGCAGCGCGGAAAGATCATCGTGCCCTTGCCGATCACCAGATTCACGCCGAGCATGGCCGATTCGTGCACGTAGATATCGGCCTGCCAGCCCAGCGCATCGAGCTCGCCGGCAAGGCGCTTGCGCTCTGCCGGATGGGCGACAGCGATGAGGTAGTCGACGTCACCCAACGTGCGGGCCTGCTCGCGGCTGAGGACGGGGATGCCGTCATAACGGTCGCCGGTTGGCTTGCCATCGACCACGAAGGCGGCCATGCGCTCGCGCGAGGTCGCATCGCGGGCGCTGCGCATCCAGCCCCACAGCTCGCGCGCGAGGCCGCCGACGCCGAAGATCACTAATGGCCGCAGGTAGGTCGTCATGTCATTATTTCCCAATATGCAGAGGCGGCTGGAGCGTACTCGCTTCGCGCTGAGGCGGAGATTCCGGCGACTCGTAGCCGGATAGCCCGGTCATTTTCACCATATTTCCATCCTCACACACTGCCACATGACTCCCCCCATCACCCATCGCGCCGCACATGCCACGCTGTGGAGCGCACTGGAAATCACGACACGCTATGGCGTGCTGACCCTCGTCACGATCGTGCTAGCGCGACTGCTAACTCCCGCCGATTTCGGTCTGGTCGCCATGATTCTTGTGTTTGTAAGCGTCGGCACCGTGTTAGCCGATGCTGGTTTCGGCGTAGCCTTGGTACAGCGTCAGGCAACCGACGGCGATGATGAGGTCACCGTACTGTGCTTCAGTGTTGGTGTCACGCTGGCACTTTCCCTCGCGCTATGGCTGTCAGCCAGCTGGGTGGCCAGTTTCTATCATCAACCCGAACTGCAAGACCTCACCCGAGTATTGGTCTGGGTTTTGCCGCTTGGTGCATTGGGTACAGTGCCAGATGCCTTGCTGACCAAGCGGCTTGATTTCAAGGCAAGGGCAAAGGCTCAACTGACGGCATCACTCGTATCGGGTGGGGTTGCCGTCGCGATGGCGTTGCGTGGAATGGGCGTATGGAGTCTGGTTGCGCAAGCACTGTGTGCCGCCGGTTTGCGCAGCGTGATGTTGTGGCAGTTCTCGCGTTGGCGACCAAAGGGGCATTTCAGCCGTGTCGCCTTCCGCCGACTGTTCGCGTTTGGTGGCTTCATGCTGCTATCAGGGCTGCTTAACACGGTATCGATACGCATCCAGACACTGGTAATCGGGCGTCTGTTCGATGCCGGCACACTGGGCTATTACACCTTGGCACAAGGCGCATCGGGCGTACCCGCCAGCCTGATGGATGCTGTGCTTAGTCGTGTTGGCTTGCCGGTTTTTTCAGAACTCGCACACGACAAGGCGAGGCTCCGTGAGGCATTGCAGCGGGCGTTGAACTTGGGGATGTTCCTGTTCGTGCCGTGCATGGTGGGGATGGCCATCGTCGCGCGCCCATTGATTGAGCTTGTGTACGGGTCACGCTGGATTCCAGCCGCGCCCATGCTGGCCTTGCTGTCATTAGGTTGCGTGCTTTGGCCAATCCACACCCTCAACCTTGCAGCGCTTAACGCACAAGGGCGGTCGGATCGATTCTTCCAACTTGAAATTTTCAAGAACATTGCTGTTGTTGCAGCCACGTTGATCGCAGCGCACTGGGGTGCAGTGGCTGTGGCCGGTGCCATGCTGATCGCTGGCGTGTGCTCGGCTTACATCAATACGCGGTTTACGCACAGTATGCTGGGCTACGGCCTTGCCGCCCAACTGGCCGAACAATGGCCAACCTGGCTGATGACCCTGCTGGCAGCCCTACCCGCCTGGGCCATCCTGCATTGGACCCAGCCCAGCGCGCTGCACACGACGGCATCGATTCTGTGCGCCATAGTCATCTACGTAAGTTTGGCTGCTATCAGCCATTGCAAGGCATGGCGGGAATTGACAACCATGATTCACCATCTAGCACGCAGCCAATCCAAGACCGGCCATCAAGCAACATGAACGATACAAGCCAAGACGCTTCCGTCATCGAAACCGCAGACTGGAGCAAGCTGCCGGCCGATCCGTTGGTGAGCGTGCATATGCTTGCCTATCGGCACGAAAAATTTATTGCACAGGCCATCGAGGGCGTCGTTGCACAGCAGTGCGATTTTCCCATCGAACTGCTGATCGCCGAAGATTGTTCGCCAGATGGCACGCTTGAAATTGCATTGGAATACCAGAAAAGATATCCGGCATTGATTCGCGTACTAACTGGTAATAAGAATATCGGGATGCATGCAAATGGGGATCGATGCATGGCCCACTCCCGCGGAAAATTTATTGCCATCTGTGAAGGTGATGACTACTGGATCGAGCCGACAAAATTGTCCCAACAGGTTCACCAGCTTCACAATCATCCGGATTTCAGTCTAGTGTGCCATGCGGCCATTGCGTGGGATTCTCGAAAGGAACGACGTTGCGGAACCATTCGATGTACCTTCCGGTCGCGCGAACTTACCCTGACTGAAATCGTTGCTGGTGATGGCGGCTTGATCCCTACCGCATCCATCATGGTTCGTCGCGGAGTAATTACAGATTTACCGAGCTGGACAGATTCACTTTCGTTCGGGGATTATGCATTGGCAATCACGGCAGCATTGACCGGCAAGGTCTTTTACATCGACTGCCCCATGTCCGTTTATCGCATGAATGTTCCCCATTCATGGACGCAACAGACCACCCTGAGTTTCCGGAACAGAATTCGTCATGCGGATGGCCTTAGTGGCATGTTTTGCACGCTACAGGAATCAACCGGATGGCCATTCCTGCGCGCGGCCCGCCCCGTGCTCAGCAAGCACTATTCCGACGCGCTCGTCCGTACCGATGTTGGGCAACCTGAGTTGAGCTTGGCATACAGGTCTGTCCGGGAAAAACTGGACATCGATGATCATCTATTTTCCTGGCTGTCCGTTCAGTATGGCATTCGCCTCAAACTTGCCAAAACAATCACTCGAAAGATAAAGACCCTCACACGGCTACTGGCATTCGACATTTCAAGCCGCTTGCATGGACACTGACTCAGCTGTGTAAGTACATATCGAGATAGGCCTCGACCATTCGGTCGGACGAAAAATCGCTCAGCACTCTAGCTCGTGACCGCTGCCCCATCAGCACAGCCACATCCGGAGCACCCGCCAAGCTACGCACCGCCTGCGCATAGGAAGATGCATCGCCCCCTTGGCACAGCAGGCCCGTTCCGGAGAATCCATCCTCCACGACCTCCGGCAGCGACGAAGCGCGCGAAGCGATCACAGCCAAACCACAAGCCATGGCCTCGATGGCCACCAACGGCAAGCCCTCGCTACGCGACGGAAACAAAAACGCGTCGGAATTTTGCATGGCCGCTACCACCTCAAAACCTGATAATCGACCGATGTCATGCATTGTTGCGGGCATACTAGGCTTGTCTTTTTCTGCTGCTGCGCCCCCGGTGTAGTGCAGTTCAAAGCCTTCGCCCAACTCACGCATAATGGGGGCAAGCAGTTCAACGCCTTTTCGCGCCATCCAGCTGCCCACATATAACAACCGGAACGGCTCCCCTGATTGGCGTTGCCGGTTCCCCGGCTTGAAGAGTTCGGTATCAATGCCGTTGTAGATTACTTGCATGGGCACATCACACAGCGTTTTCTTGGCCATCTCCGCCACGAACCGACTGACGGCCACCACTTGGTTTGCGCGGTGCAGCACGCGGCGCTCAATCGGTGCGATCCAATAGCGATGGTAGGCATCACGCAGCCAACCCTTGTAGGGACGCAATGCTGGATCGTGGATGGAGTGATGCAGTGTTGCAACAACAGGCATGTGCTTTGGAATAAAGCGTGGATGCAGCCACGTATTGATGTGGCAGATGTTTGCCCATTCCGGCGGCTTGGGTACCGGTACCGACCATGGCGCATATTCAGCGCGCAAAGGCAGCCAAGTGATTTCGGCGCGCAGCCCGCGCGCTTGCAACCCGGTAACCAAACGCTCGGTAAACACATCGGTGCCGGTGCCAGTACGGACAGCTGGAAACCAGATGGCGGGGTGCAAACTCATGGGCAAGGCCGCTCCAGCCGATACATCAAGGTGGGAATAATGGGCCTCAGCGGGCGCAGCAGCGCATCCGGGAAACGCCGCAACAAGCGGGTGCTCCAGTGCCGTGGCCGCTCGATTTCGAAGGTTTCGCGCCAGCCTTCGATGCACAGATTGCGATAGGTCATCCCCGATTGCGCCAGCATGGCTTCCAGTTCATGCAACTGCAGTGGCTCGCAATCATAAAAGTCACCCTTACCACGCCACCGCAGATACGGGCTGCGCCAACTGTGCGGCAGCCAGCTTAGAAACTTCAGCCGGTAATGCGGCTCGGTCAGCATCCAGCGGTTGGGTACGGCCAGATAAGCCACGCCCTCGGGTTTGAGTACGCGACGGATTTCCTGTAGGTGGCGAAGTTGGGCAGCCGCATCACCCACATGTTCAATCACATGATTACTGATGACCACATCGAATCGATCCGGTTCGAAGGGCAGTTTCACGCCTTGCACCGGCGCATAGTCATAGCTGCCCTGCACTTGCCGGTTGTCGTGCACATCCACGGCGGTGACGCGGCAAGGCAGGGTTGGATGGGTGGCGAAATAATGCGAGATTCCACCCGAACCGCAACCGATTTCCAATAGCTCCAGCGGCGCGTTGCCCGGCTGCAGTCCCAATAGCCGCTCAATTTTCAGCGCTTTGTGCTGCCGCGAAGGCAGATCAGTGACGGCGTGCGCTTGGCGGGTTTCAGTGTGCATAGTGTTGCCCGTTTTCCCACACAATCCGCATTTGCGCCAGAAATTCCACAGGAATACGGGGATCGCTGCTGGCGGCGCGTAGGGTGTCGGCCATGGCCTCGGCGATCCGATCCAGCGGAGCCTTCGGATCGCGCACGCCGCAGACTTCGCGACCGAAGCGGCGCAGTTCCTCCGGCAGTGGATAGGCCTTGGATCGCTGCGCTTTCCCCGACCATAGGCGCAGCGCGAGCGTGTTGTCTTCCAGCTCAGCGCCGCCAAGGGAGCGCTGATAGCGGTAGATGCGGGTGGTGACGACGTCGAACATGGGTGCTAGGCGGATATTGTCGGCCACGCCGTGGTAGAGCACGCCGAAGTTTTTTAGATGGGCATCGCCATTGCCCACCATGATTGAAAACGCCAGCTGCTCGTAGAAGCGCTGCAGGTCGTGGCGATTGCCAGTGATCATGCCCAGCAATTCAGCCACACGCTGGTAGCTGCCGTGGTATTTGCGCTCGGACAAGGTGTCGCGCACGCGCAGCCCCATCAGCGAGGCCACGTCTTCAAAACCCAGCCGCTGCCCGTCAGCATCAATATCAAAGCGATCCACCAGCAACATTTGCCCGTCATCGCTCAACGCCACCTGCGCTGCGTCGATGCCGGCGCGCGCAGCGGCGGTCATGCACAGGTATTCATTGGCAGCAAGGCCGGGGTAGCCCACGCCTGCGGTTTTGACGATCAGATTGGGGATGGGAATGGTGGTGCGATCGGGCACCATGATCTTGGGCTGCATGCCGGCCACACCAATCCCGGTGGCCAGATAGGCATGCACCAATTCGTCGAATACTTGTGCGGTAAACGGTGTGCGAAGCAACGTCTGACGAGAGATGGGCACCGCTTGCGCTGCAACCACGCTCTCAGGCACGCGGTAGCCCAGCCGACCGATGCCGTTATCGCCAATCAACGCCAGCAGGTGCATGGCGGTCATCGCCTGCTTGGGGAATTGCTGGCGCAGGCGGTTGAACAAGTCGCCTTCCGGCAAATTCTGATCCATCACCGGAAACAACGCGCCGTCCTGCCAGGTCAGCCGCGTGGGCGGCATCAGTAGGCCGACCGCAGGCTGGGCAGGATTCTCCTGAAGATAGCGGTACTCGAAGCCGGACTGCTGCACCAACTGCCCCGAGAGCTGGCCCGCCACACGCACCTGCAGCAGCTTGATGCGCGCATCCACGGGCAGGTCAGTCTTCATCGTCGGCGAAGCGCTGGCGCACTTCCTCCAACGTGGGCAAGCCCAGCGGCTCCAGCCGCAGGGTATAGCCCATGCTGCGTAATACGTCGAGCAGTGCCCCGGTGGTGATATCGCTGCCGGTTTCCAGCCGATGCAGCAGATCCCGGCTGCGCCCGGCCTGCGTGGCGACATGGGTCGCCTTCAAGCCTTGTTTGCGCCGCGCAACGCGCACGGCTTCGCCAAGGTCTGCGAGTGTGCGAATTGGTAATTCCGTCATTTCGAGTGTCCATAATACAGGACGATTTGTGGATTATGGCTACATATTGTCCTTAATTCAAGACAAAGCATTACCCTAAAGACACTTTGTGTGCCGCCGAATCATGCCCAACTTACTCCAATGCCGCCCGCAACTTCTCCCCAAACAGCGGCCAAGCAAAGCCACTGGCAAACTGCTGCGCGCCCGCCCGGCTTGCGCCATCCCCAGCCGCCAGCACCTGCAACACGGCACCACTGAGTGATGCGTAGTCACCGGGGGGCACCAGCCGCCCGGACCGACCTTCGGCCACGGCATCCACAATCCCGCCGGTGGCAAAGGCCACGGTGGGTAGGCCGTGGGCTGCCGCCTCGATAGCCACCATGCCAAAGCCTTCGGGATCGCCCGGAATTTCGCGCACCGGGAACACGTGGACGGCAGCACTTTCGTAAGCGCAGGCCAGTGCGTGGGGGTCGGTGATCACGCCAAGGAAACGCACATGACTTCCAATGCCCGCAGTATCGGCCACCGCCTGAATGCTGTCACGGGGCTGCACGCCGGCCAGCAATGCATTACTGGGTGCTTCGCCAATAATCACAAGGAGCGTATCGGATGCCTGTTTGACGATCTCGGGCAATGCGTTTTGCACGAATTCGCGCAGCCCTTTGCGCGTTGTCAGCCGTCCAATCGACAGCAGTAAGCGCGCATCGCCCAACGCATGCCAATCGCGGAAGTCATGCAAGTCTTCCGGTGGCTGTGGCGAGGAAAGCAAACTGACGCCGGGATGCACAATGCAAACCTTGTGTTCCGCCACACCCAAGGCCCGCACCAAATCTGCCGTGGGCTGGCTGTTGGCAATCACAATGTCCATCCGTCGCAGGATCGGATGCCAAATGGCGCGATACATGGGGTGGCGCACCGCCACATCCAGCCCATGTACATACACCGCTGCACGCGCGCCGCAGGCACGCGCTGCCAGCCATGCCGCAGGCGCGGTCAGGCCGCTGCCGGCCAGAACCAGATTCGGCTTGCGCGTGCGTGCCAGCCACAGCGCACGCCATGCCGAGGCCAACAAGAATCGCCATAACGGGCGCAGCGGAACCTCAGCCAGCGCAACAGACGTGGGTTTGAGCGATGCGGCACCTTGTGGCCCAACGACATCGACGTCAGCCCACTCCGACAACGTATTGGCAATATGCCAGTTGAGCCTTTCCATCCCACCCACCAAGGGTGGCAAGTTGCGGGTGATGTGGAGGATGCGTGGACGACGCTCAACCATCGCGTCGATACGTGAGGTTCGTTATTTGCTCGGAAATCAACCCAATCAAAAACACAATCACCGCCGCACTAAACAACAACATACTCATATTTGTAAAGCGACCGCCTTCATAAAAAGTCCAGCCATACCACCCTAACCCGGTGAGAAAAAACACCACCGCCGTTGGGATAAATAACTTCAATGGCGAATACAAGCTGGCAATTTTGAAGATAATCAGCAGGAAACGCACACCGTCTTTAAGTGGGCGGATATGGCTGTTGGTGCCCACGCGTTTAGCCACCGGGATCGGCACATAGGCCACCGGGTAGGCGCTGCGGAAAAACGCCATGGTGCTGGTGGTGGGATAGGAAAACCCATTGGGCAACAGATGCAGGAATTCCTTGAACTTGTCTGCACGGACGGCGCGAAAGCCCGAGGTGAGATCAAGAATCTTGTGCCCGGTCATCCAGCTAGCCAGGCGATTGTAAAAACCATTGGCAAGCCCACGCGAAAAATTGGCTTGCCCGCTGGCATCACGCGCACCCACCACCATGTCGTAGCCTTCATCGAGCTTGGCCAGCAGCGCGGCAACGTGTTCTGCGCCGTGCTGGCCGTCGGCGTCCATGAAAACGAGAATTCCGCCACTTGCCGCACGTGCGCCGCGTTTGACTGCTGCGCCATTGCCCATGGAATAGGGCGAGGACAGCACCCGTGCGCCGTGCTCGGTGGCAACGACTGCAGTGGCATCGGTGGAACCATCATCGACAACGATGATTTCAGCATCGGAAAACCGTGAGCGAAGTGCCGGCAGCGTTTGCCGCAGACCATCGGCTTCGTTCTTGGCAGGCAGGATGATGCTGAGTGGCGTGGCGTTCCCCATTTGCCAAAGGTAGCCCGAACATCGCCGCAGGGAAAGCCGCTGATGGCTTGCCGCCACCCAAGGCCCCATCCCAACGGTCATTCGTTTTTGCCTGCGTACTCTTTTGCGCTAAAGTCACCGCGTTCCCGGGGAGATCCACACCAATGAGTACTGCACCTGCCGCCAATCTGATGGGTATCACCGGCATCGCCCGACGTCTGGTCATGGACGGCGCGCTGGACGAGGCGGTGGCGCGCAAGGCGATGGACGCCGCCACTGCCGAGAAGTCACCACTGGCGGCGTATCTGGTGCAACACCGGCTGGCATCGCCAGCAGCGTTGGCGGCCGCCAATTCGGTGGAATTCGGCATGCCGATTGTGGATGCACTGGCGCTGGATCCGGCCCAATCCGCGATCACTTTGGTCAAGGAAGACTTGCTGCGCAAGCATCAGGTGTTGCCGCTGTACAAGCGCGGTAACCGCCTGTTCGTGGGCACATCAGACCCCACCAACAACCAGGCGTTGGAGGAACTCAAGTTCCACACCAACCTGGCGGTGGAACCGATTTTGGTGGATGCCGACCGCATCAAGCGCTGCCTGGATCTGTGGCTGGAGGCCGCCGAGGCGCTGGCGGCGGACATGGAGGATGCAGATGGTTTGGAAGGGTTGGAAGTCAGCGGCGGCGAAGACGACTTCTCCAACGACACCGGCGTGGATGCCAGCGGCGAAGACACCCCCACCGTCAAGTTCATCAACAAGGCGTTGGTGGATGCGATCCGCAAAGGTGCTTCGGATATCCATTTTGAGCCCTATGAAACCGAGTATCGGGTGCGTTTTCGCATCGATGGCATCCTGAAGACGGCAAAGAAGGTTCCGGTCAAGTTGCATGCGCGCATCGCCGCCCGTCTAAAGGTGATGTCGCAGCTGGACATCGCCGAAAAGCGCGTGCCGCAGGACGGTCGCATCAAGTTGAACATCAGCAAGACCAAGCAAATCGACTTCCGCGTCAGCACCCTGCCTACCCTGTTCGGCGAAAAAATCGTGTTGCGCATCCTGGACGGTAGTGCCGCCAAAATGGGCATCGACAAGCTGGGCTACGAGCCGGTGCAGCAAAAATTGTTCCTGGATGCCATCCACAAGCCCTATGGCATGGTGCTGGTCACTGGCCCCACCGGTTCCGGCAAGACCGTCAGCCTGTACACCGGGCTTGGAATCCTGAACGATGAAACGCGCAACATCAGCACGGTGG
>Ga0116179_1000935_pt1 | contig 22229 bp, 15 predicted proteins | sample AD_UKC071_MetaG_FD_89751 | JGI IMG/M metagenome (GOLD analysis project Ga0116179, IMG submission 89751) | Active sludge microbial communities of municipal wastewater-treating anaerobic digesters from USA - AD_UKC071_MetaG | ecosystem: Engineered > Bioreactor > Anaerobic > Digestate | place: USA...
CGCGATTTCTTTTCAATAATGGGTTTAAGTACGCTGCCGTACAGAGTTTCGCGGGTATTCCGCGCAAATATGGTCCATCTTCATCTGCAAGGAATACAAGACAATGAAACCGAATCCACAGCCTGAGGCGGGCACGAATGCCGAGCCGGGCTTCAAACCCTTCGGCGGGAATCCGCCGATAGGTTTCGAGCGCCTCGCAAGTGAGAGCGCGGCTCATCTGTCCGGCCGCGATACCGGTCGGTCCACGCTCGGCCGGTTCTTTGTTCCCCTGACTCCGTTCTGCCGGCGCAGCGACGCCGATCTGTTGCGCTCGGCCGTCGACACGCTGCAGGCGATGACCGAAGTGCCGGCGGATTATGTCGAAATCAAGGTTGCAAGCGGCTGGATATCCTTGTCAGGCACGGTGGATTGGCCTTGGCAGCGGCAGGCGGTGGTCAACGCGATGCGCCGTCTGGTCGGCGTGGCGGGGGTCGGCGACGGGATCGAGGTTCGGTCGGACGTGAGCGTCAATGCGGCTTCGTAGCATGCAGCGGGGCCGGATGCGGCTCACGCGCTTCGAAATTACGTAGCAGCGCCATATATAGGCGCACAGCCTTTCAAGGCGGCAGGGGATCCGTTGCCGCTTCGCCTGGGGCGGTCTTGCCCAGCCGGGCGGTGAGCCAGAAGCAGCTCCCTTCGCCCGGTGTGCTCGTGACGCCCGTATCGCCCCCCATCTGCCTGGCAAGACGCCGGGTGATCGCGAGTCCCAGTCCGGTGCCGCCAAATTTGCGGGTCGTGGAGCTGTCGGCCTGGATGAAGGCTTCGAAAAGTGGCTTGATTTGCTCCGGTGTCAGGCCGATGCCGGTGTCGCAGACTTCGAAACGAAGCAGGCAATCGTCTTTCGTTTCGTCGAGAGGGCTGACCGTGAGCGTGATCTGGCCCTGGTGCGTGAATTTGATCGCGTTCCCCAGGTAGTTGAGCAGCGCCTGGGTCAGGCGTCGAGGGTCGCCATAGAGAACGCGGGGCGCATCGGATAGTCGGGTGGCGAACTGCAGCCCCTTGGCTGAGGCCATGTCGGCAATCATGGCGGCGCTGTCCTGGATCAGTTCGGCAAGGTTGAACTCGGTGTTTTCGAGTTCGAGCCTGCCGGCCTCGATCTTGGCGAAGTCGAGCAAATCGTTGAGGATGCCCAGCAGGTGGCGGCCGGCGATCTCGATCTTGTCCAGATGGTCCGCTTGCTTGGGGCTGAGGCCGCTTCGGCGAAGCAGGCTGGCCATGCCCAGGATGCCGTTCATCGGCGTCCTGATCTCGTGGCTCATGTTGGCGAGGAAGCTGCTCTTGGCCCGTTCGGCGGCCTTGCTTGAGTCAAGGGCTGCGAGCAATTCGGCGGTGCGCGCGGTCACTCGCTCTTCCAGATGGGCATTGAGTTCGGTCAGATTTTCGAGGGCGGCATCGGCGCGTGCGTAAGCGCTTCGCAGTTCTTCGTTCTGCATCTCCAGCTCGACCTGATGAACCTGAAGTTCGTGCAGGAGACGCATGATGTCGATCTCGTCCGGGCAGGTCAGCGGGCGGGGCGCGATTCGGAGTCGGTCTTCGGCGTTACGGCGCAGCTTGGACATGGGCTTCTTTCCGTTGGAAGGGCCTTCGCTGGTCATGGAGGCGCTCACTTGCGCAGCTTGGCCTCGAGCTGCTTGATTGCGGTGATGTCGATGAAGGTCAGCACCACGCCGTCGATCACGTTGTCCTGTGTCCGGTAGGGCATGATGCGCACCCGATACCAGCGACTGTCCTGGGTGCAGACTTCCTTCTCGCTGAAGATCAGGGTCGTCAGCACGGCCATCGCGTCGTCCTGCAGATGAGGGTAGTCGAGGTCGGTGACGATGTCGGAGAGCGGGCGCCCCACATCTTTCGGAATGAACTTGAAGAGGTGGGTGGCATGGGTGGTGTAGCGCCGCAGCTTCATCTCGCTGTCGAGAAAGACGGTGGCAATTTCAGTACTGTTGAGCAGGTTTGTCATGTCGTTGCGCGCCCAGGTGAGGTCGTCTACCTTGGATTGCAGTTCGGCATTGATGGTCTGAAGCTCTTCGTTCATTGACTGAAGCTCTTCCTTGGAGGTGGTGAGTTCTTCGTTGGTCACCTGGAGTTCCTCGTTGGCCGACTTGGCTTCTTCCATCGAGGCCTGCATTTCTTCCTGATTGATCCGCAGCGCTTCGCGCAGTTGGTTCAGTTCGAGCATCAGGGCACTCTCTCGATCGGACACGGCGTTCGGGCGGTGCTTGCGGCCACCAGCCGGTTTTTTTGCGTCGTTGAAAACGACGAGTACCCGATTGCGTAGCGCTTCCGGCTTTTCGATTCCCTGCACGGTGACGTCGACGGTCAGACTGTGCCCGTCGTGGTCGATCTGCAGTCCATTGAGGTGAATCGGCCTGGGGTCGTGCAGGGCTTTGCGGATGGTGCCGCAGAGGGCGTCGCGGAGGCCTTCGCGGGCCATCGCGTGGAGGTTGATGTTGACCTTCCCGGCGGCGGGTTCGAGGTATTTTCCGGTCCGCCCGCTGATGTAAAGGATGTCGCCATCGCCATTGACCAGTACGGCGGCCGGCGCGAAGCGTTGCTGGATCAACTGGTCGGTCAGGTGCTCGATGCTGTCGCGGTGCTCGAGCGGTCCGCCAGCCGCTTCCGGGGCGCTGGCGACAGGCCGGGTGGGAAAGTTCAGCCAGGGCGAGCGCACAATCTGCTCGATACGCTTGAAAACGTGGGTTTTTTTGTCCATCGGTGCGAAAAGGTCGGAGAAGCCGCCGGTGGTTTCGGCGCTGCCGAGCACCAGGACGCCGTCGGGATTCAGGGCGTAGTGGAACAGCGGGAGAACCTTCTTCTGCAGCGCCTGGCCGAAATAGATCAGCAGATTGCGGCAGCACAGGATGTCGAGTCGGGTGAAGGGCGGATCGGAGATGACGTTCTGCGGCGCGAAGATCACCGTTTCGCGGATATCCCGGCTGACCCGGTAGCCGCCTTCTTCGGCGACGAAGTAGCGGGCCAGCCGTTCCGGCGTGAGGTCCGCGGCGATATTGACGGGGTAGCAGGCCTTGCGGGCCTTGTCGACGGCATCCATATCCAGATCGGTGGCGTAGATCTGTAGCGCGAAGTGTGCGTCCGGTTTGAGGCGTTCGAGCGTTTCCTTGAAGACGATCGCCAGCGAATAGGCTTCCTCGCCGCTCGAACAGGCCGGCACCCAGGCGCGCAGCATGTGGCCTTCCGGATATTTGGCGAGCAGGGCGGGGAGGGCGGCGTCGCGCAGGAATTCCCACACGGCCGGGTCGCGGAAGAAGCTGGTGACGCCGATCAGCAGTTCCTTGAAGAGCAGGTCGAGCTCCTGCGGGTTGTTGCGCAGGTAGCGCAGGTAGTCGGCGATGCCATCGATCTGGAGCAGGGCGACGCGCCGCTCGATGCGGCGCTGGAGAGTGCTCGGCTTGTAGAGCGAGAGATCGTTGCCGCTACGGTCGCGCAGCAGCACGACGATGCGTTCGAGGAGGCTTTGGGTATGGTCGGGGAGGTCCGTGTCTGCCGGCGGAGGCGTCGGGGTGTGACGGAGGTAGTCGATCATGCGCGCCACCAGTTTGCCGGCCGGTGCGACGATATCCACCACGCCCGACTTGATGGCGCTGTCGGGCATGCTGTCGGCGCGGGCGTCGGCGGGTTCCTGGGCGAGGGTCAGCCCGCCCTTTTCCTTGATTGCGCCGAGCCCGAGCATGCCGTCGGAGCCCATGCCGGAGAGGATCGCGCCGATGGCCCGGTGCCCGCAGTCGTCGGCCAGTGTGCGCAGAAAGAAATCGATGGGCAGACGCAAGCCGCGCTTTTCGGTGGGATCGAGCAGGTGCAGGACGCCGTGGAGGAGCGACAGGTCCTTGTTGGGCGGGATGACGTAAACGCAGCCCGGCTTGACGGTCATGCGTTCGCTGGCCTCGATCACCGGCATCCGCGTGGCGCGCTGCAGGAGTTCGGGCAGATTGCTGACGTGCTCCGGGTCCAGGTGTTGCACGATCACGAAGGCCATGCCGCAGTCGGCCGGGGCGCCGCCCAGCAGTGCCTGGAGCGCTTCGAGTCCGCCGGCGGAGCAGCCGATGCCGACGATCGGAAAGCCGGACGCCGTGCCGGCGGCGGGGGGCGGGGTCTTGTCGGCCCGGCTGCCCTCTGGGTTGGGGCAAGCGGGATCGGGCGGAGTGGGCTTGCTTGCGTTGGCCATGCGTCAAGTCGGAGGGTTGCGATTCGGATCGCGGGTTTGCCAGGCGGGTCGTCAGAGGTTGCGGCGGCCACCGATGATTTGAAGCAGGATAACGATGACGGCGATCACCAGGAGCACGTGGACGAAGCCACCCATCGTGGAGGAGGTGACGAGGCCGAGCACCCATAGAACGATCAGTACGACAGCGATGGTATATAGCATGAAATTCTCCGTTGGCAGGGCGGCCTGAGGGTCGCCATCGAGGGGCTTGGAAGGTGAGGGGCTTTCCTGCCCCGGGTCGGGTTTCGATTTACCGCGCCTGGGGGCGCCGTTGGACGGTTTGCGACCTGAATCCGATTCGGATCTGGGCCACGTACCAAGGATGCGGCCCGATTGGGTCCCGGTCGGTGCGCTGGCGCACATGGCGGGCGGAAGTTGAGCGGAAGACGGACCACACCGGATTTGGGCTGCGTCGGGGAGCGGCCGTCTCCGTGTTTGCGGGCGGCGCCGGAATCGCGCCGCCGCCGCCGCCTTTCAATGCACTTCGTCGGTGCGGACGACGAAGTTTTTGAGCGTGTTGGGGCCGAAGGTGTTGCTGATGGCCACGTCGGTGGCGTCGCGACCGCGGGCAATCAGCACGCGCCCGATGCGCGGCACGTTGTTGCGGGCGTCGAAGGTGTACCAGTGGCCGTCCAGCCAGGCTTCGAACCAGCCGGCAAAATCCATCGGTCCGTAGGGCGGGGGCTCGCCGATATCGCCGAGATAGCCGGTGCAATAGCGGGCGGGAATGTTCATGCAGCGGCAGAAGGTGATCGCCAGGTGGGCGTAATCGCGGCATACGCCGACTTTTTCGTGCCACGCTTCCCAAGCCGTTTTGGTCGGACGGGCGTGGACGTAGCCGAACTCGATGTGATCGTGCACGTAGTCGCAGATGGCCTGGACCCGCGCCCAGCCCGGCGGCGAGTGGTGAAACAGATTCCAGGCCACGTCGGACAGACGATCCGTTTCGCAATACCGGCTGCCGAGCAGAAACGGCAGGGTTTCGTCGGGGAGTTCATTCACTGGCGTCTGCCGGGCGTAGGGGACGACGACGTCGGGGATGCCGCTGTCGTTCACGAGGGCGTCGTTGGAGAGCGTGAACAGGCCTTTGGGGGCGACGAGGCGGGTGCCCCAGTTGCCGAAGCCGTCCCGGAAGCCGCTTATCTGCACGGGTGGGTCGGCAATCAGACGGTCGGGAACGATCATGTCGCCGATGCGCGAGAAGTGCACATTCAGGTTCAGGATCATCGGGGTGGGTTGGGGGCAGTCGTAGGTTAGGCTGAAACCGATTCGTATCTTCATGGTGGGGCACCTATGGGGTAGGGGGAGCGGGTTGGGCGGGGTCGGTGGGGAGCGAGAGCGCCTCGCGCAGGGATTCGGCGACCTGCCGGCGCAGCGTCGGCCAGTCGTGGCCGGCTTCGACGTGTTTATGGTTGATTTCGAGTTCGATGCCGACATAGACGTCCGGCCCGAGGCATCGGCGCAGCCAGGCGGTCAGCCCGTCGCCCTTGCCGGCGTAGGGGTAGTTGCGGCGCACGGTGAGGTTCGGCGCAGCGGCCAAGAGGGCGGCTTTCCAGCGTTGGCACAGGGCGACTTCGCCGGGGCGCCGGGGATCGTAGAGCAGGCCGACGTCGGCCTTGCGCAGCCTGCCGTCCAGCTCTGGCGTGAAGCTGTGGGACGAGAGGTGGACGACCGCACCGCAATCGGCGATGGTCTGCCGGATCGCCTGTTCCACCTGGGCCCGGTAGGGCTGGTAGAAATGGGTCAGGATCTCCTGACGCTGCTCGGCCGGCAGGCGCCGGACCGCGTCGGCATGGAGCGTCGGGTTGTGCGTCGAGCGGTTCAGGTCCACCAGCAGGCGGCTGACGGTGGACGACACCAGGACGGCGCCGAAGGCTTCGGCCAGGGTTTCGGCCATCTCCAGCGCGCCGGGGTCGAAGCCCCGGTGGGATTGCAACACCGCCTCCTGCCCCTGGAAAAGGTGGCGATAGGCGCCCGGGATGTGGTTGCCGCCGTGCTCGCAGGTAATCACCAGGCCGGGGCGCGTCATGCTTTGTGCTTCTGTCGCGGGATGGTCAGGCTCTGGGCGTAGCTGAGCTTGTCGGCCGCGTAGCAGCCACAGGCGGCCGCTTCCAGTCCGGCGCGGTCGACGATGGCGATGTTGCCGCGGGCATAGCGGATCAGGCCGCGGCCCTGCAGGGTGGTGGCGGCCCGGGTGATGCCGACGCGGCGCACGCCCAGCACCTGGGCCAGAAATTCGTGGGTGACATGAAAACTGTCCGAGCGGGCGCGATCCTGGGTCATCAGCAGCCAGCGGGCCAGCCGCGCTTCCACCACATGAAAGCGGGTGCAGCCCGCGGTTTGCGCCAGTTGGGCCATCACCACATGGACGTAGCGGTTGAGCAGGTGCCGCAGTTCGCGGCTGCGTTCGAGCGCCTGTCGAAACAAATCTGCCTCGATGCGCATCGCGCCGCCCGGCCCTTGCACCAGCGCACGCTGGGACGACACGGTCACGTCGAGGATGAGCGCGGTTCCGACTACGCCTTCGTTGCCCACCAGTCCGACTTCCACGCTGGCATTCTCGTCCATCATCGTCATCATCACGATGGCGCAGTCCGTCGGAAAATAGACTTGTGCGATGGGTTCGCCCCGTTCGGCCAGAACCTCGGCGAACTTCAAGGTCACCGGCACGCAGTCGTCCAGCAGGTGCCCGAGTTCGTCCGGCGGAAGCGCGGCGAGCAGGCGGTTGTGGGTGGCGTCGGATAGGGCTGTCTGCACGGGGCTCTCCTGCTGGCGGAGGGAGCCGTGGAGCGGCTCGCCTGGATCGGTCCGCAGCAGCGTGGTGCAGGCATGAGAGCCTGTCGGTGCGCTAAAGCACACAGGCCCGCTTCCGTCTGCCGCCGATTTGCCTAGACACCCCAGGTAACCGGCGTCGCGTCCTTCAGGGCGCGCTCCAGCATGTCGAGCAGCGGCAGCGCCCGCTGGTAAAAACTGACGCCATCGCCGACGTCGCCGCCCGCGGGCGTTTCGTCTTCGAGGGTGGTATGACGAGCCGGGTCGTCGGCAATGGCTTGCTTGAGGCGCTCGATGGCGGCCGGAAGCTGCGCCACGGTAACGATGCCCTTGCCGTCGTCCCGGTCCTTGCCGAGCACATCGAGCATTTCCTTGGCGTTCTTTTCGAAGGTGATGAGGTCGCCGCTGGCTGCGGACTTGAAGACGATCAGCATGGTGGACTTCCTTCAGCTATGGGAGACGGGACCATTGTCGGCAAGGAGCATGGGCGTCGTCTGTACGCCAGCGAACATACGATGCAGCGCCTGTCGGCCTGTGTTCGGTGGCGCACTGACGGCGCTGGCGGCGAGGGCCACGATGATTCTCGACAGGCTTGTGGCAAAGGCTGTCAGCCGTCCGGAATCCGCGACGGCAGACGCGCCGGGCGCTTTTCCGTCATTGCAGACAATGACAGGCGGGGCGCCCCCTTTTCACGCTGCCGGCGATTGCCGGGAGGAGAACTTGATGAACGATTTCAAAGGGATTGTCGGAAGCGCCGACGCACTATTGACCGATGTGGCCCATTCCGCCACGGAAAGTCTGGTCAACGCCCGTTCCGCCGTCGAAGACACGATGAGTGAAGCGCGGAGCAAGCTCCTTTATGCCCGCCGCCGTGTCAGTGGGCAGGTCCGCCAGACGGCGGATGCCACCGACCACTATGTCCGGGCGCATCCCTGGGAAGTGCTGGCCGGTGCGGCGGTGGTCGGCTTTGTTGCCGGCTTTCTGCTCAACCGCCGCTGATCCGCCTGCCGGGCCGGCAATGGCGCCGGTTTGGCCAATCGCTTAAGGAGATTCACATGAACTGGGACATTGTCGAAGGCAACTGGAAGCAATTCAAAGGCGCGGTCAAGGCACAGTGGGGCAAGCTCACCGACGACCACCTGGACGTGATTTCGGGCAAGCGCGACACCCTGGTCGGCAAGGTCCAGGAAACCTATGGCATCACCAGGGACGAAGCCGAGCTGCAGATCAAGCGCTTCGAGGAACTCAACAAAGATTCAACTCAGGGCGGCGCCTGACCCGCTCGTGCCACGCGTGGCAGATCGCCGCGCGTGGCCTGCGGGCTGGGGAAGCCCCCATTTTGATGGAAGGATTCGAATCGTGAGCAGCTTCATGCGCGTCGCGCCGCCGCCATTGCCGGACGAAGCCGGCCGGCCTCCTTTCGCGGTGCAGACGGTGGACAGCCTGATTGCATCGGAAAGCTGGCGACAGGCCAACACCTCGACGGCCAGACTCAAGGTCTGGGAGCGGGAGGACACGCCCGTCTCCGAGCCGTTTCCGCGCGCCTCATGACAGGCGGCGAGTCCATGCGCCATCGCCACGACGGCGAATGTCCGCGCTGCCACAGCCCGGCTTACCGGGTTCCGCGGCGTTTCGTGGATGTGCTGTTGAGCGTCTTCGTTGCCATGCATCGCTATCGCTGTTCGGCAATGGGCTGCAGCTGGGAGGGCAATCTGCGCGTGCCCAGTTTGCGCGGCAGAGCCTCTTCCCGCTCCACCTCCTTGCACTGACGCCGCCATGATCGCCCCGCCGGTCACCCTATTGCAGGTCGAGGCCGACGGGGTTGACGCCACACGGATTCGGGACGTTCTGGCCGGCGTGCAGCGGCCCGCCTTTCACGTCGAATCGGTAAGCCTCTGTGCCGACGCGCTCGCGCGGCTGGAAGAGGGCGCCATGGACGTGGTTCTGCTCGATCTGATGCTGCCCGACGCCCAGGGCTTCGAGGTTTTCGAGCGGATTCGCCGGGTCGCGCCGGACGCACTGATTCTGGTGCTCACCGCCGCCAGCGATGAAGCGACGGCCCGCAGCGTCGTGCTGCGCGGCGCCGACGATTATCTCGTCAAGGGCCACCTGGATGCTCACTGGTTGCCGCGGGTGCTCGACTACCTGCTCGGTCGCAAGGCGGCCCGTGCGGCCCTGCGACGCAGCGAAGCCCGTTTTCGGGCGATGAGTGACGCGTCCCCGCTGGGCATCTTCGTGTCCGACTGCGAGGGGGTCTGCGTCTATACCAATACCGCCTATCAAAAGATCGTCGGGCTCGACTTCGATCACACCCTGGGCTCCGACTGGCAGCTTGCCGTGCATCCGGAGGATCGTCAGCGGACGCAGGCCGAATGGCGGGATGCCGCGGTGGGGCCGACGCCTTACCAGTCGGAAGTGCGCTTTTTGCTGGCCGACGGACGCATCGTCTGGGTGCGCCTGAACGCGGCCGCCATGAACGACGGCGCCGGCCTCTTGGGGCAGGTGCTGACGGTTGAGGACATCAGCGAGCGCAAGGCGGCCGATCTCGTGCTGCGGATGGCCGAAGAAGCCCTTTACGCCGAAAAGGAGCGGGCGCAGGTGACGCTCAATTCGATTGGCGACGCGGTGCTCACCACCGACATCGCGGGCTGTGTCACCTATCTCAACCTCGTTGCCGAGACGATGACGGGCTGGAGTCGGAGCGATGCGCTGGGTCGGCCTTTGTCGGAAGTGTTCCATATTGTCGACGGCGCAAGTCGCGAGGTGGCGGCGAACCCGGCCGAACGCGCGATGCGCGAGGACAAGATCGTCGGCTTGGCGTCGGATTGCGTGCTGTTGCGCCGGGACGGCGTCGAATCCTCGATCGAGGATTCCGCCGCGCCCATCCACAATCGGGAAGGGCGGGTGACGGGCGCGGTGATCGTATTTCACGACGTGAGCGAATCCCGCGCCATGGCGGCCAAGATGGCCCATCTAGCCCATCACGACTTTCTCACCGGTCTGCCCAACCGGGTCTTGCTCACCGAGCGGCTCGCCCAGGCCATCGGCCTGGCCCGTCGGCGGGGCAAGCAGGTGGCGCTGTTGTTCATCGACCTCGACTTCTTTAAGCACATCAACGATTCCCTGGGGCATGTCATCGGCGACCGGTTACTGCAGGCGGCGGCCGATCGCCTCGTGAGCGGCGTGCGGAAAACCGATACCGTGTGCCGCCAGGGCGGAGACGAGTTCGTGATCCTGCTGTCGGAAATCGAGCAGGTCCAGGATGCCGCCCGCGTTGCCGACAAGCTGCTGCTGGCCTTTGCCAACCCGGCGCTGGTCGATGGGCACGAGCTTCACGTAAGCCTCAGCATGGGTATCAGCGTCTATCCCGACGACGGTCTCAGCGCCGAAGCCGTGCTCCAGAATGCCGACACGGCCATGTACTACGCCAAGGCCAATGGGCGTAACAATTACCAGTTCTTCCGGACTGACATGAACTCCCGGGCGGTCCAGCGCTTGTTTGTCGAAAGCAGCTTGCGCCGCGCGTTGAAGCTGGGCGAATTCCTGCTCTACTATCAGCCGCAGATCGATCTGGTTTCCGGCGCGATGACTGGCGCCGAAGCATTGATCCGCTGGCAGGATCCGCAGCTTGGAATCATCCTGCCAGCGCAGTTCGTGCCCGTCGCGGAGGAATCCGGCCTGATCGTGCCGATCGGCCGCTGGGTCTTGCGCGAGGCCTGCCGGCAGGTTCGTAAGTGGCAGGACGCGGGCCTGGCGACGGTGCCGGTTTCGGTCAACATTTCGGCGGCCGAATTCCGCCACAAGGATTTTCTCGCCGGCGTGGCGCAGATCCTTGCTGAAACCGGCCTGGCGCCGCGCTTCATCGAACTGGAACTGACCGAGAGCATCCTGATGCACGATGCGACCTCGTCCGCCAGTGTGCTGGCGGCCCTCAAGGCGATGGGAATGAAGCTGGCCATCGACGACTTCGGAACGGGCTATTCGAGCCTCAGCTACCTCAAGCGTTTTCCCATCGACACGCTGAAGATCGACCAGTCCTTCGTGCGCGATGTGGCCACCGATGCGGACGATGCCAGCATTGTCGGCGCGGTGATCGAAATGGGGCGCAACCTCAAGCAGCGGGTGATCGCCGAAGGCGTCGAAACGTCGGCGCAGCTGGACTTTCTGCGTGCCCAGCATTGCGCCGAAGGGCAGGGCTTTCACCTCGGCCGGCCATTGACCGCCGATGCTTTCGGGCAGTTGCTGACGGTGGTTTGAGCAACGAGGCGTACACGCCCAAGGGCCGGGATGGCGATCTGCCATCCCGGCCCTTGGGCTTCAGAAGTGGGCGCTCAGCGGCTGAAAACTCGGCCTACTTCGTCGGACAGCACGATTTCCACACGGCGATTCATCTGACGGCCGGTGGTGTTGGTGTTGCCGGCCACCGGATAGGCTTCGCCGTAGCCACGGGCGGAGAGGCGGTCGCGGGCGATACCCATCTCCACAAGGGCCGCGAGCACCGCATCGGCGCGTCGGCCCGACAGATCGAGGTTGTGGCCGTTGCTGCCGGTGTTGTCGGTGAAGCCTTCGATCTCAGCCTTGCGCAGAGGATAGGTCTTGAGGAAGGCGACCAGCTGTTCCAGGTTGCGGGTGCCGCCTGACTTGATCTCGGCCCGGTCGGTATCGAAGAGCACGTCGCCGACGGTGATGACCATGCCGCGGGGGGTCGGCTTGGCGTTGAGCGCCTTCAACTCGGCTTCCAGGGCGCGGTTTTTCGCCTTGGCGTCGTTACTGTCCTGGCGGGCGTTGTCGGCCTCGGTGGTGCGGGCGGCCAGACGCACTTTGTCGCGGCTGGCTTCGGCCTTGTCGACGGATTTTTCAGCCGCCTTCTGGCGTCCGGTTTCCTGGGCGATGGCGATCCGCTGCTTTGCCAGATAGGCCAGATGATCCACGTCGGCGGGCTTGTCGCCCCGTTCCGACGCGGCATTGGCCAGTTTCAGGGCATCGTCCGCCTGCTTCATCTCGCCACCGGCGAAGTCGCGGGCCTGGGGGGTGTTCTGGGCGGTCTGGTAGTCGCTGCGGGCCTGGTCGAGCAGGGCGTTCTTTGCCGGTTGCGAGGAGCAGCCGGCCAGGGTGGCCAGGGCGATGAGGGTCAGGGCGAAAATTCGGTGTTCGGTCATGGTTTTTCCTTGTTCTGGGATGGGGGGCGGCGAGCTTATTTGTTCTTGCGGTCGAGCTCTTCGCGCAGTACGCGGGTGCCTTCGCGCAGTTCGCCAGCGGCCTTGCCGGCTGTGCCGGAGCGGGATTTGACCTCGGCCAGCTGGGCGTCGACCTGGGCCTGCTCGGCCAGCTTGCGGGCGTCGTCGAAGTCTTCCTTCGTCATGGCGAGCTTGGCCTTGTCGAGCTTTTCGCGTGCCAGTTGCAATTCGGCGGGCGCCATTTCGGTTGCGCCTGCCTTTCCGGCTTGGCCGACCGCCGCAGTCGACAGGGCCATCTGCTCGGTGGGGGCGGGAATGCCCGCACAGCCGTTCAGCATGATCAGTAGGAAGAGTGCTGGCAGGATCGTCAGGCCGGCGAGCAGCGCCTTCCGGCGGGTCTCCATGGTGTCGAGGTGGAGTGCGGTAAATGGCATGGGTGGGTTTTTCATTTTTTTTCCAGGTTGCGCGCTTTGCGGAAAGCCGTGATGTCGTTCCCGGGGAGTCGGGGCGCCGGAATCCTCGGCCTTGCGGATGCACGCCGGGTCAAAGCTCATGGGGCGAGAGTGGACGGGCTTGAGGTTCCGGTCGGTGCGTTGGCGCACATGGGCGCAATCGAGCGCCGAATCCGCCGTGGGGCCGCCCTATGTGCGACAGCGCACCGACCCGGCTGGATGCCTCCACTAGGCTGCGATCGAGCTTTTTGCCAGGGGCATGTTTCCGGCGGGCCGTGGGTCGGCCGGAAACGTGCTGTCCGCTGAACGGCGCGCTGGCAGAAGAGGCTCCGGTCCATCGTCAGCCGTTGCATGGCGAGAATGCGGAAGGCGTTCCATGGCAGTTTGTACCCATCCATTTCCGGAGTGCCGCCCGTTGCGCTCATCCTTCCCGGTCCGCCTCCAGTGAGAGCCCCGGCGATGACTTATCGGATGTTCAGGGCCAGCTTGCTCGGCCGGTTGGGTGCGGGGTGGCCGCGGGAGTCCATCGTCACGGAGCCGCCGCTGCGCGCCGAACTGTTCAGCGCCGAGCAGATGGCCTTGCACGGCAAGGTGCTCGCCGATTCCCACTTCCTCGCTCATGGGCGGGTGCTGCCCGACCGCTTGCTGGCGCGGCTGGACGACAACGAACGGACGCTTTTCGAGGCTTCCACGCTGCTCACCAATGCGGTAGCGGGGGCTCGGCGCATTGCGCCGGCCGGGGAGTGGCTGCTCGACAATTTCTATCTCATCGAAGAGCAGATCCGCATGGCTCGCCGGCTCCTGCCCGAGGGCTACAGCCGCGAACTCCCGCGCCTGGACGGAGGCGGGGCGACGGCCGGTCGGCCACGGGTCTACGACATCGCTCTTGAGGCCGTTGCCCACGGCGACGGCCGCGTGGATGCGGAAAGCCTTGGCCGGTTTGTGGCGGCCTACCAGACGATCACGCCGCTCAAGCTGGGGGAACTGTGGGCTATTCCGATCATGTTGCGTCTGGCCGTGATCGAGAATCTCCGGCGGGTCAGCGTGGGCGTTGCCGCCGGCTTGGTTGAACGAGGGCTGGCCGATTCCTGGGCCGACCGTATGACCGACGCGGTCGAGACCGATCCGGAGAGCCTGATCCTGGTGGTGGCCGACATGGTGCGCTCGGAGCCGCCCATGAGCGGCGCCTTTGTCGCCGAACTGGCGCGCCGCCTGCAGGGCCGGGGGCCGGCGCTGGCCTCGCCGCTGACCTGGGTCGAGCAGCGTCTGGCCCAGTCCGGCCAGACCATCGCCGGTCTGGTGCAATCGGAAAACCAGCAGCAGGCGGCCGACCAGCTCTCCATCAGCAACAGCATCGGCAGCCTGCGCGTGCTCGGAGCCATGGACTGGCGGGATTTCGTGGAAAGCCTGAGCCTGGTCGAACAGACGCTGCGGGGCGATCCGGGCGGCGTCTATGGCCGGATGGATTTTGCCACCCGCGACCGTTATCGCCACGCCACCGAGGAAATCGCAAAGAAGAGCCGCCTGAGCGAGCGCGAAGTGGCCCGCAAGGCGGTGGATTTCGCTCGGACGGCGGCAGCCGGCGCCGGGGGCCGGGCGGCTCACGTGGGCTATTACCTCATTGACGCGGGGCGGCTGAAGTTGGAGCGGGCGGCCGAGGTGCGCGCCGGCTATGCGGAACGCCTCCGTCGGCTGGCCCGTCGCGTGCCGCTGCTGCTTTATCTGGGTGCGATTGCCCTGATCACCGCACTGGTTGCCGGCATGCTGCTGCGCGAGGCGCTGGGCGCCGGCTGGCCGGCCTGGGCGCTGCTGCCGCTGGGCGTGCTGACACTGCCGGTGGCCAGCCAGCTCGGCGTGACGCTGGCCAACTGGATGGCCACGCTGCTGGTGACACCGCGGCCCTTGCCACGGATGGATTTTTCCGAAGGCATTCCACCGCAATGGCGCACCCTGGTGGTGGTGCCAACCATGCTGAGCAGTGCCGCGGGTGTCGAAAGCCTGCTCGAAGCGCTGGAAGTGCGTTTCCTGGCGAATCGGGACGACAGCGTGCTGTTTGGCCTCCTCACCGACTTTCTCGATGCGGCGGAAGAATCGCTGCCCACGGACGGTGCGCTGGTGGAACAGGCCCGGGACGGCGTGGAGGCGCTCAACGCGACCTACGCCACGGCCGGCAGGGACATCTTTTTCCTGTTTCACCGCCCGCGCCGCTGGAATCCCCAGGAGCACAGCTGGATGGGCGCCGAGCGCAAGCGCGGCAAGCTGGCCGAACTGAACGCGTTGCTCCTCGGCGGGGCGGGCGACGGTTTTGCCGTCATCGTCGGCGCCCTTCCGGCGCTGTCTGGTGTGAAGTACGTGATCACCCTCGACACCGATACCGAACTGCCGCGGGATGCGGCCCGGCAGTTCGTCGGCACCATGGCCCATCCCCTCAACCGGCCGGTGTACGACGAGCGGGAAGGGCGGGTCGTTGCCGGCTACGGCATCCTCCAGCCCCGTGTCGGCATCAGCCTGCCGGGGGCGAGCCGCTCGCGCTACACCCGTCTTTACGGCGGCGAGCCGGGGATCGATCCCTATACCCGCGCGGTGTCGGATGTGTATCAGGACGTGTTCGGCGAAGGCTCCTTCATTGGCAAGGGCATTTACGACGTGGAGGCCTTCGAGCGGGCGCTGGGCGGCCGCTTTCCCGACAACCGGATTCTCAGTCACGATCTGCTCGAAGGCTGCTATGCCCGCGCCGGTCTGCTCAGCGACGGCCTGCTGTACGAGGATTTTCCGGCCCGCTACAGCGTCGATGTGAGCCGGCGCTATCGCTGGATTCGCGGCGACTGGCAGCTTGCCGGCTGGCTGCTGCGCAAGGTGCCCTGCGCCTGCGAAGACGCCCACGCAGCCGGCGCACACCGGCAGGCCAATCCGCTGTCGACCTTGTCCCAGTGGAAGCTCGCGGACAACCTGCGGCGCAGCCTTGTGCCGGCGGCGCTGGTCGTGCTGTTGGCGCTGGGCTGGGCGGTGCTGGTGCCGTCGTGGCGATGGACCGCACTCTTGATCGGCATCGTGCTGCTGCCGACCGTGTGCGCTGCCGTGCTCGATCTGTTGCGCAAGCCGGACGAGGTGCTGCTCCGCCAACATCTGTCGGCGGTGGTGGGCTCGGCGTCCAGCCGGGCGGCGCAACTCGGCTTCGAATTCGCCTGCCTGCCCTACGAGGCGGCCTTCAGCCTGGATGCCATCGTCCGCACCCTGTGGCGGATGGGCGCGAGCCATCGCCGCCTGCTCGAATGGTGTCCGTCGAGCGAGGTCGAGAAAAAACTCAGCGCCCGCGACCGCAACGGGCTCGCGGCCACCTATATCCAGATGGGCTTCGCCCCGGCGCTTGCGGTGGTGCTGGCCATCGGTTTGGCTGCGGTGGCGCCGTTTGCCCTGGTGGTGGCCGGGCCGGTGCTGCTGCTGTGGGCCGCTGCGCCGGCGCTGGCCTGGTGGATCGGCCGACCGCTGGCTCCGCGCGAGGCGGTCCTGAGCGCGGAGCAGACGCGTTTTTTGCGTCGCCTGGCGCGGCGGACCTGGTCCTACTTCGACACCTTCGTCGGCCCGGCCGATCACTGGCTGCCGCCCGACAACTTTCAGGAGTACCGCGTTGCCGCGCTGGCCCATCGCACCTCGCCGACCAACATGGGGTTGGCCCTGCTGGCCAATCTGGCCGCCTACGATTTCGGCTACATCCTGGCCGGCCCGCTCATGGAGCGGACCGCCAATACCCTGCGGACCATGGATGGGCTGCCCCGTTACCGGGGCCATTTCTATAACTGGTACGACACCCGGACCCTGCGGCCCCTGCCGCCGCTCTATGTCTCGACGGTGGACAGCGGCAATCTGGCCGGCCATCTGCTGACCCTGCGCGCCGGCTTGCTGGCTCTGGCCGATGTGCCCGTCGCCTCAGCGCGGGTGTTCGACGGTTTGGGCGACACGCTGGGTGTTCTCGCCGAGGTGCTCGATGTTGCGGCGGATGCTTCCGCCGACAAGCGGCTGTCGGCTTGCCGCGAGGCGTTGGAGACCGCCCGCGTGGCGTCGCCGACCACCCTCCCGGCGTTGTGGGCGGCGCTTGAGGTGCTTGCGGCCTGTGCCACCGATCTGCTGGCGGGTATCGAAACCGGGCCGAAGGCCGACGGCGACACTGGCCTTGAGGTTCTGCGGTGGGCGCAGACGCTGCGCCAGCAGCTTCGCAGCGCACAGGACGAGTTGGGACATCTGGCGCCTTGGCTGCTGCTCGCCGATCCGCCCCGTGGCGTTGGCGACCTGCCGCTACAGGTGCCTGCGCAGGTCGGGCTGCCGACCCTGCGCGGCCTGGCGACGCTGGATGGTCCGCTCTGCGCCCTGATCCGGCGCCGCCTCGACGAGGAGGCCACTGCGGCCCAGCGCGCCTGGCTCGAGGATTTTCAGCGCTGCATTGCCGAGGGCAGTGCCCGCGCCCGCGACCGCCTCGCCGCCATTGAGGTGCTGGCGCAGCAGTCCGGTGCGTTGGCGATCATGGATTACGACTTCCTGTTCGATGCCTCCCGGCACCTTCTGACGATCGGCTACAACGTGCAGGAGCGGCGCATGGACGCCAGTTGCTACGATCTGCTCGCCTCGGAAGCACGGCTGGCAAGCTTTGTCGGTATTGCCCAGGGCGCCTTGCCCAAGGAGAGCTGGTTCGCGCTCGGCCGCCTGCTCACCCGGGCCGGTGGCGAGCCGGTGCTGCTTTCGTGGAGCGGATCGATGTTCGAGTACCTGATGCCGCAGCTGGTGATGCCCAACTATGAACGTACCCTGCTCGACCAGACCGGCAAGGCGGCGGTCGCCCGCCAGATCGAATACGGCCGCCAGCGCGGCGTTCCGTGGGGCATGTCCGAATCGGCTTACAACACCGTCGATGCCCAGCTCAACTACCAGTACCGCGCCTTCGGCGTGCCCGGCCTGGGCCTCAAGCGCGGGCTGGCCGAAGATCTGGTGGTGGCGCCTTACGCTTCGGTGATGGCGCTGATGGTCGCTCCGATGGAGGCCTGCACCAATCTGCTGCGCCTGGCTGCGGATGGGTTTGTCGACAAGTTCGGCTTCTTCGAAGCCATCGACTACACGCCGAGCCGGCAGCGTCGCGGACAGGAGCGGGCGATCGTGCGGGCTTTCATGGCACATCATCAGGGCATGAGCCTGCTGGCCCTTGCCTGGCAAGTGCTGGATCGTCCGATGCAGCGCCGCTTCGAATCGGAACGCCTGTTCCAGGCTGTCATGCCCTTGCTCCAGGAGCGTATTCCACGGGCTTCGGGCTTGTTCTCCCACGCGGCCGAACTGTCGGGGCTGCATTCCCGTGTCACGGCGCTCGAAACCCCGCTGCGGCTCTTCGACACCCCCGATACGCCGACGCCCGAAGTCCAATTGCTGTCCAACGGACGCTATCACGTGATGGTCACCAATGCGGGCGGCGGCTACAGTCGCTGGCGCGATCTGGCCGTTACCCGCTGGCAGGAGGATGTCACCTGCGACGACCAAGGCGCCTTCTGTTACATCCGCGACGTGGAGAGTGGCGCTTTCTGGTCCGCCGCCCATCAGCCGACGCGCCGCCGGCCCACCGCTTACGAAGCGATTCTTTCCGAAGGGCGGGTTGAGTTCCGTCGTCGCGATGCCATCGCCGGCGGCGACATCGAAACCTATACCGAGATCGTCGTTTCGCCGGAAGACGACATCGAGCTGCGCCGTGTCCGCCTCACCAACCGCTCATCCTGGCGCCGGGAGGTCGACGTCACCAGCTACGCCGATGTGGCGATAGCGCCGCCGGCTGCCGATGCGCTCCATCCGGCCTTCAGCAAATTGTTCGTGCAGACCGAGATCCTGCCCCGGCAAGGCGCCATTCTGTGCATGCGCCGGCCGCGCACGCCGGACGAGCCGATACCGTGGATGCTGCACGTGATGGCGGTACATGGCGCGGAAGTCGGTGCCGTTTCGTGGGAGACGGACCGTTCCGCCTTCATCGGCCGCACGCGCAGCACCGCCGCGCCCCAGGCGATGGACCCAGGCGTTGCGCTGTACGGCAGCGAAGGGGCGGTGCTCGACCCGATCGTTGCGATCCGTCAGCGCTTCTTCCTGGAGCCGGAACAGTCAGTCATCGTCGATATTGTCACCGGCATGGCCGAGAGCCGCGAATTGGCCCTGTGTCTGGTGGAAAAGTATCGGGATCGCCATCTTGCCGACCGAGTTTTCGATCTGGCCTGGACCCACTGTCAGGTGGAACTGCAGCAGATCAACGCCGTGGAGGCGGATGCCCAGCTCTACGCCCGGCTCGCCGGTGCCGTGCTATACGCCAACCCGGCCTTGCGCACCGATGCCGCGCTTCTGATCCGCAACCGCCGCAGCCAGTCCGGTCTGTGGGGCTACAGCATTTCCGGCGATCTGCCGATCGTGCTCTTGCAGATCGGCGACGCGGCCAACATCGAACTCGTGCGCCAGCTTGTGCAGGCTCATGCCTATTGGCGCCTCAAGGGGCTGGCGGTGGATCTGGTGATCTGGAACGAAGATCACGCCGGCTACCGGCAGCGGCTGCAGGAACAGATCGTCGATCTCGTCGCGTCGGGCAGCAGCGCCAGTCTGAGCGGGCAGCCGGGCGGCATCTTCCTGCGTCCGGTGGAGCAGATTTCCGCTGAAGACAGGCTGCTGTTCCAGGCCGTCGCCCGCGCCGTGATTACCGATTGCCGGGGTTCGCTCGCCGAGCAGCTCGACCATCGGGCGCCTGCCGTGCCGCGCATGCCACCGCTGGTGCCGAGCCGGTCCCGGTCGTCCCGCCGGACCAATGCGCGGTCGGCGCCGCCGGTGGGGCTGATCCTCGCCAACGGACTGGGCGGCTTCACCCGCGACGGGCGGGAGTATGTCATCCATCTCGCCCCCGGTCGCCGCACGCCGGCACCTTGGTCCAATGTGCTGGCCAACCCGCACTTCGGTTCGCTGATCTCGGAAAGCGGCGGCGCCTACACCTGGACCGAAAATGCACATGAGCTCCGCCTCACGCCGTGGCACAACGACCCGCTCGGCGATCGAAGTGGCGAGGCCATCTACCTGCGCGACGAAGACACCGGCCACGTCTGGTCGCCCACCCCGCTGCCCGTCGCCGCCGAATCGGCATACCTGATCCGGCATGGCTTCGGCTACAGCGTCTTCGAAACCCAGGTGGACGGCATTCATTCGGAACTCACGGTGTTTGTGGCGCTGGACGCGGCGGTCAAGTTTTCGGTGCTCAAGCTGCGCAACGATTCCGGCCAGCCGCGGCGCCTGTCGGCGACCGGCTATGTGGAATGGGTGCTGGGCGACCTGCGGAGCAAATCGGCCATGCACGTGACCACCGAGATCGACCCGCAGAGCGGTGCCCTGTGCGCCCATAACGCCTACAGCATTGAATTTGCCGGACGCGTGGCTTTTCTGGATACCGACGAGCCCGCGCGCAGCGTCACCGGCGACCGGGCGGAATTCATCGGTCGCAATGCTTCCCTTGCGCGTCCGGCGGCGCTGCAGCGCGAGAGGCTGTCCGGGCGGGTCGGCGGTGGACTGGACCCTTGCGGTGCCATCCAGGCCGGCTTCGAACTCGACGCCGGCCAAACGCGGGAGATCGTCTTCCGCCTGGGCGTCGGGCACAGCAGTGAGGATGCCCGTGGGCTGACGGAGCGCTTCCGTGGCCGCGCCGCCGCCCGCCAGGCCCTCGATGGAGTGCATGCTTACTGGCTCCGCACGCTGGGGGCGGTGCAGGTCGAAACTCCCGATCCGTCGGTGGACGTGCTGGTGAATGGTTGGCTGATCTACCAGACCCTGGCCTGCCGCTTGTGGGCGCGGGGTGGCTATTACCAATCCGGTGGCGCCTTTGGTTTTCGCGATCAGTTGCAGGACGTGATGGCCCTGGTGCATGCCGATCCGGCGCGGGTGCGCGCCCATCTGCTGCTCGCCGCGAGCCGTCAGTTCGTAGAGGGCGACGTGCAGCACTGGTGGCATCCGCCATCGGGCCGCGGCGTGCGCACCCATTGTTCCGACGACTACCTGTGGCTGCCGCTGGCGGTGTGCCGGTATGTCGGCGTGACGGGCGACAGCGGCGTGCTGGACGAATCCGTCGGCTTCCTCGACGGCCGTCAAGTGAGTGTTGGCGACGACTCCTACTACGACCTTCCCGGTATGTCGGGCGAGGTGGCCGATCTTTATCAACACTGCGTGAGGGCCATCCGCCACGGTCTCCAGTTCGGCGTCCGCGGCTTGCCGCTGATGGGCTCCGGCGACTGGAACGACGGCATGAACCGGGTCGGCATCGACGGCAAGGGCGAGAGCGTGTGGCTGGGCTTCTTCTTGTACACCGTGCTCGACCGGTTTGCCGGGCTGGCCGAGGCGCGCGGCGATGCCGTTTTTGCTGCGCGGTGCCGGGACGAAGGCGGGCGCCTGCGTGCCAATCTCGAAGCCCACGGCTGGGATGGGGAGGCCGGCAGCGGGCAGGGCGCCTGGTATCGCCGCGCCTATTTCGACGATGGCACGCCGCTGGGTTCCAGCGAAAGTCCGGAATGCCGGATCGATTCGATTTCGCAAAGCTGGGCGGTGCTCTCGGGGGCTGCCGACGCGAAGCGGGCACGCATGGCGATGGAGGCCGTGAATACCCATCTCGTGCGCAGGACCGACGGGCTGATCCAGCTCCTCGATCCGCCTTTCGACACCTCCAGCCTGGCCCCCGGTTACATCCGGGGCTATGTGCCGGGTGTGCGCGAGAACGGCGGGCAATACACCCACGCGGCAGTGTGGACGGCAATGGCCTTCGCCGAACTGGGCGAGCCGGCGCGAGCCTGGGAGTTGCTGGCGATGATCAATCCGGTGAATCACGCGCGCTCCGCCGAAGACGCCGAGCGCTACAAGCTGGAGCCCTACGTCGTCGCCGCCGACGTGTACGCCGCACGACCCCATGTCGGACGCGGTGGCTGGAGCTGGCACACGGGGGCCGCTGGCTGGATGTACCGCCTGACCGTCGAGTCGCTGCTGGGCCTGCATCGGGAGGGCGCCGTGCTGCGCCTCACCCCGAGCCTGTCGGCCGCGTGGCCGGGCTGCGCGATCCATTACCGCTATGGCGAGACGATGTTCCATATCGTCGTTTCGCGGGCGGTCGCGGGTGAAGTGCCGGGCCTCAGCGTCGATGGTATCGAGCGGGGCGATGGCACGATCCCGCTGGTGGACGACGGTATCGGGCACCAAGTGGCTTTGCGGCTGGAAGCATGACGAGGTGCTGCCCGTTCTGTGCGTTAGCGAACGGAAGGGCAGCGCCCGTCGGCCCATGATGAATCCCTGTAGCGACCAACCGGCGCCTGTTCGAATGGCTTTCCCGATCGGGCGCTGCTGTCGATCAGTCTTCCGGAATCGTTCCCGATTACGGAATCACATGAAGGAAAAGAAAATGACCTACGCACGACGCACATTCCACAAAATCGTTCTGGCGACGGTTGCCACCCTCTCTCTCGGTGCCGCCAGCGGACTTGCCACTGCGGCTACCGCGGAAGATCTGAACAAGGATGCCGATCAGGCGCTGCAGAC